>Ga0187893_10000415_pt1 | contig 111926 bp, 87 predicted proteins | sample MA1701074metaG_FD_139574 | JGI IMG/M metagenome (GOLD analysis project Ga0187893, IMG submission 139574) | White microbial mat communities from a basaltic lava cave in the Kipuka Kanohina Cave System on the Island of Hawaii, USA - MA170107-4 metaG ...
AACCCATCACACAGACTCAACCCAGGCCCCCGCCGATGGCGGGGGCCTTCCAACAACTCCCCGCAACTCCAACATCCTCACCCCAAATGTCGCCACCATGCTCAAACAGCGCGTCGCCCAACAATCATCGTCAGCGCCATCCACGATCCTAAAGACCCGGTGATGGGTCTCCGCAGCCTCGTGGAGCAGCTCGCGAACTTTCGCGCTCTTGTCGTCCATGCCGCTCCTCCTGTCTGTGGATACTCGGCGTCTGAAGCGGTCCCTATGTCGATAGGCACGGGGGCGAAGAGGGTCCTAGGCGCTTGAGAAAGGGCTTGAGGACCCTGTGACGGCCTGAGTCGACCGACATTGCACCGCCCTTCCGCCGCGAGTTGGTGTTAGCCGCTGAGTCTCGCGCTTCCGATCATTGTTACAGACATCAGGAATCGAGGGATGGGTCCGACCAGGCGCAACCAAGTCTCGCGAGCGAGGGTGGGTGTTGTCGGCAACGGACGCACCGAGCGCGCGATGCGTTCCTCCGGGTTACAGCCGCTACCGGATGGCCGCGCCCAGGAGAAGGCGCACGAGCTTTCACTCATGCATACTCCACGCCAGAACACCACCCCGAGGAGCGGCGACAAACCGGTGTCAGCGGTCATCAGCGCTCTCGGTTCAGCACGTCTGACCATTCCGAGGGCGTTCGGGACCAGCCGAGCCTCCACACAGCGCATTTCCTGCCCGGCGAATGCCTCGCTGGGCAGGCGCCCAGGGCTGTGAGTGGGTGAGCTGACGTCGGGTGAAGGCGACGACGTCCGCAGGTTCATGGTCCGTCCCTCGGTCATACGTGCGTTGGCAGCTGTTCCGAGCCGGGCGATGAGTTCGGCGCGTAGGAGCGAGAGTCGCTCAGCGTCGGCGTCGATGGCGCCGAGCAGGGTGGCGGCTGCGGTGTCGTTGCCTTGGCGTGCGAACAGTGCAACGGCCTGACGCAGTGTGATCCACTGCTGGCACCAGTTTCCGGCCTGTTCCCAGTGGTCGATGATCTGCATCAGGGCGTCGGCGGCGAGGCAGAGTCGTCATGCTGGGCCCGCAGCGATGTGGCCGACAGCAGGGCGCTACCGTGGATGAAGTGGGCTGTCACGGTGTCTGCTAGCTGAACACGTGATCGAGGTGGATCAGGGCTTCGGCGGGTTCGGTGGCGGCGAGCACTTCTCCCCGCGCGTATGAAGCCTAGGCCGCGGCGGATGGGCCGCCGCCGTGTGCTGCTTCGAGGCGGCTGGCTTCGTGCGGGCGGCGGGCGTGTCGCCCGTGTAGCCGTCCACCATTGCCAGGCTTGCGAGCATGGGGCGGCGTTGTGCTGGTCACCGTCTTGGAGCGCCAGTTGCCTGACGCGCTCGACAGCGGCGCGCGCGTCGTCGAAGCGGCCTTCGAACAGCGCGCCGCAGCGAGGACCTGTCCGCCGTAGCGGCCGGCGGTCCCATCGCAAGCAGCGGTGATCGCTCGCTGTCCGAGCGTTCAGGCTCGGGCCAGGTCCCCGCGCATCCAGGCGCAATTTCCTGCCGCAGCCAACGCCGCGGCCAGGTGGGGACCTGCATCGGCGGGTTCGTGGTCGGCGAGCGCGTCCGACCAACTCAGCACATCGGTGCGCGTGCGCCAACGGGCGATCCGTAGAGGGCTGCGGATAGTTCGGCGGCGATGCGAGGGTTGCCTGGTCGCAGCGCCCATGCGTGGGCGGCGCCCAGATTGCCGCGCTCGGCGTCTAGGACGCCTACCCATTCCCGCTCATGCGGGCCGCGTAGCCCCCGTTCTGCCTGCCATGCCAGCTCGATGTAGTGGCCGGGCGTGCGCGCGTTGGACAGGGCGAGTCCGCCGTGTTTGACCCAGCGGTTCCTGGCCGAACGAGCGCAGGATCTCCGCCATCGGGTAGCGGGCCGTGGGCCCGCGGTCATTGACGCTGAGCATCGACTTGCCCACCGCGGCAGTGAGGGCGTCGGCCACGTCTTCAGGGCGCACGTGACCGGCGGCGGCTCAGATCCGCTCAGCGGCGTCCAAGGTGAACCCGCCCATGAACACTGTGACCCGCTCGGACACTGTTCGCTCGTGGTCATCGAGCAAGCGAAGGACCACCCGACCGTGGTCTGCAACGCCGCGTGGTGCCGCGGCAGCGCGGTAAGCCGCCGATGTGTGAGCAACGTGAAGCGTCGATCAATCCGCCCGGCGACCTCGACGGGGCCCATAGTGGCGACGCGGGTCGCGGCTAGCTCGAGCGCCAACGGCACACCATCCAGACAGCGGGCGATCTCGATCATCGCCGAGCGCTGGCGGGTTTGTGCTCGCGCCCGGAGAGCTCCGGAGCGGAGGCGGGCGCGGTCTGGCTGGCCCGCGCAGCGCTACGAGTCAGCAGGGACCCGAGCTGCTGGGCGGCCACGGTGACTGGGGTCGACCTGATCCACGAGGCCGCCGGCACCATGTATACGCACAAGGAGGTAAGTGATGGCCGCGGTGGCGGCCACGTCTCAAGGGTGGCAGACAAAGCTGGGCGCTGACGGTGCGGTGCTTGGGGACGGCCGACGTGATCGACGCCGTGAACTGCGCACGCTGAACGACCGGTACGGCGTGTCCCGGCAGATCACCCCGACGCGGTTGACCGAGCTCCTCAGCGACCCGGATCCGGACAAGGCTGAGCGAGCGACGCGTGGTCAGCCATACGCGGCGCGCACGCGCGCCGCGTGCGGGGCGAGTGCGCGCCGCGGCCTGGGTCGCGGCGAGCATGCCGCCGTGGGATGCGGTGCCGGTGCCGGCGATGTCGTAGGCGGTGCCGTGGTCGACCGAGGTGCGGATGATCGGCAGGCCCATCGTCACGGTGACCGCGCCCTCGAAGTCGACGGTCTTCGCGGCGATGTGCCCCTGGTCGTGGAAGTGGCTGAGCACGGCGTCATAACGACCCTGTAAGCCCTGGTGGAACACGCTGTCAGCAGGCACGGGGCCAGCGACCGGCATGCCGTTCTCGCGCGCCGCCTCGCACGCCGGCGCGATGTGCTCGATCTCCTCGGTGCCGAACGTGCCGCCTTCGCCGCCGTGTGGGTTCACTGCCGCGACCGCGAGCCGCGGCTCGGCGTGGCCAAGAACGCGAAGGGCCGTCCACGAGTCCGTGATCGCCCGCTCGACGCGGTCACGGGTGATGGCGTCGAGCGCCTCGCGCAGCGACGCGTGCCGCGTCGTGAAGAAGATCTTCAGGCCGCGAACGAGGAACATCGTCTGGACTACCGCGGCGCCGGTCAGATCGCCTCCTTGTTGATCGGTGCCGTAACCACCGCGTTTACCTCGCCCCGCAGCGCGGCCCGCGTCGCCGCCTCCACCGCCGCGATCGCCGCGCGGCCGGCGTCGGCGTCCACCTTCCCCCAGGGAGGGTCGGCGGTCAGCACGTCCTGGTCGAGCACGTCGAGGACCCCCGGCTGGAACAACGCCTCGTCCACCCGGTTGATCGAGTGGACCTCCACATCCAACCCGCAGACCTCGACCGCGCGGCGCAACGCCCGCGCGTCGCCGACCGCGAGCGCACGCTCGCCGAGGTCGGGCTCCGCGAGCGTGCGCGCGACGATCTCGGGGCCGATCCCGGCGGGATCGCCAAGGGTTAAGGCAAGCACGGTCATGCGTCACGCCTCCTCGTATGTTCGACGGCCGCGACCGCCGTGGCCGCGTCACCGACGAGACCACCCTTCGTCGTCAGCGGCAACCCGTCAGCGCAGCCGCCGGCGAGCCGGCCAGCGACGACCAGCGGCAGTAGCTCATGGTCCACGGCGATGCCGCTAGCACCCAGCACCTTGACGACCGCAGCGGTGACCTCGCCGCCGGTCACGTACATCCCACCGAGCTCGCAGCGGTCGACCAGCCCGCGCGCAACCGCACCGAGCGCCGCGGCGATCTTGGCGGGTTGAGCCTCCCCCACGTGCGCGCGGACGCCGACGACGCCACCCGCCGCCGCAAGCTCGCAGAGCCGATCGATCACGGCGCCGACGTCAAGCCGCCGGGCGTCGAGCTCGGCGAAGCGCGCGCCGAGGACCCGCTCGCACTCGGACAGCTGCCGCTTCGTCAGGTCAGTCACACTGCCACCCACGACCAGCAACGGGGCCGCGCAGGTTACCGCTCGCGGCGGCACGCCCTGGGTCCGGGCAAGCTCGACCGCGAACGGTCCCGGGCAGACCGGTACCCACCGGACACCAACGACCCGGGCGGCGGCCGAGACGACCGCGGCCACGTCCTCGTCGGTCGCCGCGTCGCAGACCAGCACCTCGGCGTCCGCACCGTCCAGGCCGCCCACGCTGACCTCTCGGATCTCGCGCCGGCTCTGAGCCCCGACGACCTCGGCCACACGGCCGACCCGCCGGCCGGCCGTCGCGCTGCACACCACCGACGGTAGTCCTGCCAGCGGACGGGAAAGCTGGGACGACCAGCGCCCGGCTTCCCCCGCCGAGCATGTCGAGGACGGTGTCGAGCTCGGCCCCGACATTGCCGCGTAGCGTCGAATCGACCCGCTTGGCGACGAACCCCACGCCGGCGCCGGCCTCCGTCGCCGCCCGCACCCGGGCTGCAGCCTCTCTCGCTGCCAGTTCGCGCGAGCCTGTGCTCACCGCGACGACGTCGGCGCACCGCAACGCGGGCTCGATCTCGGAGCGCTTCACGACCGTCAGTGCGGATAGGCCGCCCCGCGCCATGCGCGCGGCGGAGGTGTTCGCGCCCGTGAGCATCGTCAGCGACGACGAACACCCTCGCCCTCAACGATTCCGTGGCCACCGACGAGCCCGACGTCATCCGTTTGCGTGACGCGCCTCGTACAGCAGGAACGTCGGAGAGGCGCAGGGCGAGTGCCGCGGGCGTGCGAACGGCATCACCAGAGAAGGGCGACATGCGGATCAGGTTTGCGGCTGGCTGATGTTGACCATCCAGGTGATGCCGAACTGGTCCACGCACATGCCGAACTCATCGCCCCACATCTGCCTCTCTAGCGGCACGGACACGGTGCCGCCGTCGGACAGCTTCTCCCAGCAGCCGTGTAGCTCGCCGGTGTCGTCCCCGCTCAGGCTCACCGCGATGTTGTTCCCAGGGGTGTAATCCATCCCAGTCGGGGTGTCGGCGCCCATGAGGGTGAGGCCCTGGTCGGTCTCGATCGTGCCATGCATGATCTTGTCGGCGTCTGGGGAGTCCTGCGCGCCGAACTCGCCGAACGTGGTCAGCGTCAACGTGCCGCCCAGGACGCGCTCGTAGAACTCCATGGCTTGCCGCGCGTCGCCATTGAAGCTGATGTATGGGTTGAGGCGAGATCCCACCAGATGCTCCTTGGTCGTGACTGGGGTGAGTAAGCCCGCGCAGACTAGCGCCGGGGTGGCAGAACCGTCGCGCGATTAGAGGTCACCGGGTAGCGCGGCGATGCCGGCGGCCGTCATCCGTCCCTCTTCCCGCAGCCTGCGCGCGATCCGGCGGTTCTTGACCGACCAGTTCGAGCTGGGGCGGCGCGGGACGAAGCGGATCGCGTAGCGCTCGTCGTCGATCCGCTTGAGCTGCGTATCGACCCACCCGTGACAGAGCGCCGTCTCCTGCAATGCGGCAAGGGTGACGGTCTGCTTGCCGGATGCCTTCTTGTAGACCGCGAGGACGACCTCCCGCTCGCGCCCGCCATGCGCGCCCAGCCAGCCGTCGAAGTCCGCATCCGTCGCGATCGGAAGGCTCTGAGAGGCGTCCCAGGGACTCATAGCAGCCGCGAGGGCACCGCGATGGTGAGCCTAGACCGACTCGACGTCGGCTTCGGTGACCGTGAGATACGTCTGCAGCGACACGTCGTCGAAGTGGAACAGCTCGGGTGCTGGCTTACGGTCCTTGCGGTTGGGCGTGATCGACACGGGCACCAGCGTGACGGTTTCGAGCCTGCTCCCACCCGACAAGAGCCTCCGCAGGGGGTCGGTGACCGTAACGAAGGTATCCAGCGGGGTCAGCGCGTGCGCCGGACGCAGGTCGGTGGGGTCGGCAGACGCCGGCGGCACGTCACAGTGGCCGGTGTCGCCGTAGCAGCCGCCGTGACCGAAGACCGTGAACCTCCCGGCGTAGCCTTCCTCTGAGGTCCGCGGGGTCGTGGCGTCCGCGCGTGGGTTGTTGAGGAACAGGCGGACCTCGTAGGAGCCGCCCGCATGGTCCACCGCGGTGACCACGATGTCGGCGCGGCTGAATGCGGTCTCGCCTTCCTCGGTCGGGAAGGGAAGGTCGACGACCAGCGTCTGCTCGTCGTTGCCGGTGCTGGCGGCGGCGGCTGTGACCATGGCGCCCTCCTCAGCCGATCACCTGGGCGGCGTACTCGTAGCCCAGCCTAGAGATGTCGAGCGTGTCGCGCACCGTCATGGGGAACGGCGGCAAGGGCCGGCCGAGCAGGCTGGCCGGCGGGTCCGTCCCGAGGGGGCTGATCTGCCACAGATACCACAGCCGGTCGATCATGGCGTGATGGGCCCAAAAGATCGGGTCATAGGCGGACACTGGCACCGCCGACATCGCGCCACCGACCCAGCCGTGTACCCCGTTGTGGATCCCTTCCAACAGCGTGCTGAACCCAACGAAGGTCACCGAGTCAAGGGCCCGACGTACGGTGGCCGGGCGGGGCAGCTCGCCCGGGGCATCAGGGTCCCGTCGAGTCAACGGCCGGCTGCCGGCGGTGACCGCCCCCGGCAGGCGATCCCGCACGAGGGCGAGGTCAGCGTCGCTGAGGGTGACCGGCCCAGCGGCGAGCGGGTTGGCGGTGGCGGGGTCTGCGCCCGCCCGGTAGGCCTGGGGCAGGCCCTGCGCGTGGGCCGCGGCCGACGTCCAATCCCACCACGGCAGGTTGGCCTCGGCGGCCTGGTCCTGAAGCGCGCGCTCGAAGAAGTACAGGTAGGCGCGGTGCCACGGGAGGAACAGGCTCGTGCCGTGCTCGCAGTACGTGGGCAAGGGCAGGCCGTGGAGCCCGGCCAAGAACGCGTAGCCACGGTCGTCGCCCAGCTCGTACAGCGCGGCAAACCCTGTGCGCAGCGCCGCCAGCTCCACCGCGCTCAGCGACGCAGCGTTCTTCCGTATTCCCATCACACCCCCTCGGCTCAACCGGAGCCTAACCGAACCGCGGCTTTGGCGCGCGCTGGCGCGCACAAGCAGCGACGAACAGGGGCGTGGGGTCCCATAGCATGGGCGCCGTATGCGGAATCCGGCGCTGAGCTTCAAGCCCGACCCGGCGCCCAGATCGGCGGGGGAACACTCGAGGAGGCAACCTAGTTCCCGGTCTCTACGTTGCGAATTCAGCGATGGTCCCCTCCGAGAACCTCGTCAAGAAGTGGGCCGAGGCGGCGCCAGACGGGTGTGTCGGCTCAATCGCCAGATAGGCGACTCAGCCGACACACCGGCCGATCGCGCCGCCGGTGCCACCACGGAATAGATGGCGGGCGGCGGCGTCTTCCCTTCTAGCGGCCGTTTCTACCCAGTTCTATCGAGCGGTCGAGTCGCGGCCGTTGCGTGTCCCGGTGGGCGATCCAGGTCTCAACGCGGTTGGGGAGGAGTCGCAGTGAACGTCGCGGAGTGCCCCAAGTACTTCTTACCAGCGGAAACATGGGAGCCGCTCATCGGGCGCCGCGCCGAGCTCGGAGTGCTCGAGCGGGCCTTACGCGCGCTTGACGAAGGAACTTGTGCGGTGGTGCTGGTAGCCGGGGAGCCGGGCATCGGCAAGACCCGTCTCCTGGCCGAGCTGTGCGTCCGGGGGGAGGGGAGCCAGCACTTGATGCTGACAGGGCGGGCCGCCGAGTTCGAGCGCGACCTGCCCTTCGGCGTGTTTGTCGCCGCTCTGGATGACCATCTGGCTGCGCTGGATCCGGCGTGCCTGGGTCCTCGGTGGGCCGCCGAGCTGGCCGGCCTCTTCCCCTCGCTCAGCCCGCTGGCTGGCGGGGCATGCGGTACAGGACTGCCGGTGGAGCGTCACCGGAGCTACCGCGCGGTGCGGGCGCTGTTGGAAGCACTCGGCAGGACGAGGCCGCTGGTGTTAGCGCTCGACGATCTGCACTGGGCTGATCCCGCCTCCATCGAGCTCGTCTCACATCTGCTGGTCCACCGGCCTCAGGGTGCGGTGCTCCTGGCGTTGGCCTTCCGCCCCGCCCAGATACCGCTGCGCTTGGCCACCGTGTTGGATGCGGCAGTGCGCGACGGGAGCGCCGACCGGATCGAGCTTCGGCCCCTGAGCCCAGACGAGGCCGGCGAGCTGGTCGGCTCGAGCATCGATCGCGCCACCCGCGAAGAGCTCTATCGACACAGCGGCGGCAACCCCTTCTATCTCCAGCAGCTCATGCGGGTTGAGCGCCACCGGAACGGTCAGGACTCCAGGCCGATGCGCTGGAGCGACAACGGCGTCCCGGCAGCCGTCCGAGCCGCGCTCGCCACTGAGCTGGGGACCCTATCAACGCAAGCCCGCACGATGCTGCAAGGGGCGGCCGTGGCGGGCGACCCATTCGAGCCGGATCTTGCCGCGCAGACGGCGGAGTTGGCCGAAGCGGACGCGCTGGCTGCCCTCGATGAGCTGGTGCAGCACGACCTCGTCCGGCTCACCGCCATCCCTCGCAGCTTCCGGTTCCGCCATCCGATCCTCCGCCGGGCCGTCTATGAGTCGACCGGAGCCGGCTGGCGTCTGGGCGCCCATGCACGGGCGGCGGCTGCGCTGGCCCTGCAGGATGCCTCTCCCACAGCCCGAGCCCACCATGTGGAGCGCTCGGCCAAGACGGGCGACGAAGAAGCGATCGCCCTACTGGCCGAAGCGGGCAAGGCGACGGCGGCCAAGGCGCCGGCCACGGCGGCGCGGTGGCTGGTGGCCGCGCTCCGGCTTATGACCGACACGCAGGGCACCGAGCGGCGGCTGGAGCTGCTCGTGGCGCTGGCGACGGCGCTCGGCTCAGCCGGTCAACTCCAGGAGAGCCGTCAGGCGCTGTGCCAGGCGCTCGAGCTGGTGGGCCCCGAGCGGGGGGACCTCCGCGTACGCCTGGTCGCCTCGTGCGCGGGGGTCGAACGCCTGCTCGGACGCCACCAGGACGCCCACGCCCGTCTGACGCGGGCCTTTGAGGATCTGGACGACGACCGCTCGCCAGAAGCAGCGGCGCTCAAGATCGAGCTGGCCGTGGACGCGCTGTTCACGTACGACTTCACCGCCGCCCAGGCATGGGCAACGCAGGGCTACGCGGCCGCACAGGCGCTCGGCGATCGGCCCTTGATCGTCACGGCGGCCGCCGTGCTCGCTCTGATCGGATACGCCCTGGGCGACACCAGCGCCGCCGAACCACATCTTGCCCATGCAGCCAAGCTCCTCGACGAGCTGGCAGACGAGGAGCTGACCGGCCGCCTCGACGCCCCGTACTACTTGGGGTGGGCGGAGCATTACATGGACCGTTTCGACGACAGCATCCGCCACCTCGAACGCGGCATCGCCGTCTCTCGGGCCACGGGCCACGGCCACCTGCTCGTGCCCATGATGCTCGGGCAGACGCTCGCGCTGACCATGCGCGGTCGGCTGGCGGAGGCAGATGAGCTGGCCGAAGCCGCGGTCGAAGCGGCGCGCCTGTCAGCGAACGCCCAGACCCTGTCGTGGGCGCTCTGGGCCCGCTGCTGTGTGCATACGATGACTGGTGACCTGCCGTCCGCCCTCGCCGCCGGCGAGAACAGCGTAGAGCTGGCGCAGACGTTGGACTCCAGCTTGCTCGCGGCCGGTGGGTGGATTCTCGCTCCCGCGCTGCTGGAGGTGGGAGAGAGCGAGCGCTGCCGTACGAGTGTGCTCGTGGGCGCCGGCGGTCCCGATCTGCCGCTGATCGTGCCGGCCGCCAGATGCGCCTACTACGAGCTCCTCGTCCGATCCGAGCTCGCGCTGGGTCACATCGAGGCGGCGAAGGAGTGGGCCCAGCGAGCCGAAGCCGCCGCCTGCGGGCTCTGCCTACCAGTGGCCACCAGCAGAGCCCAGCAGGCGCGGGCGGCGGTCCTGCTCGCATGCGGCCAGGCCGGGCCAGCGGCCCAGCTCGCACTGAACGCGGCCGAGACGGCTGAGGCGGGCGGCGCCCGCATCGAGGCCGCCCGCTGCCGCACCCTCGCCGGTCGGGCGCTCGCCCAAGCCAGTGACCGCAAGGCTGCCCTCGCCCAGCTGGAGCGGGCCGAGGCCGACCTGGCCGCATGCGGCGCCCAGCATTACCGCGACCAGGCCGCCCGCGAACTGCACCGCCTCGGCCGGCAGGTGCGGCGCCCTCGCCATCGCGCACGCGTCGGTGACGTCGAGTCGTTGACCGAACGAGAGCTGGAGATTGCCCAACTCGTCGCCGCGGGCAAGACCAACCGCGCGATGGCCACCGCCCTGTACATCAGCGAAAAGACTGTCGAGACTCACCTGTCCCACATCTTCGCCAAACTCGGCGTCTCATCCCGCGCCATGGTGGCGAGCATCATCGCCCAGTCAGACCTCAAACCGGCCCGCCGCTAGAAGCGCCCCGAAACCTCATTGCTATTACGGGTAATGATCGCTTGCGGGAATAGGGGCGAGGTCGCATCGAGCCTCACCCGAGCGTAGATCTCATCCCCTTCGCCAACGCCGAAGACTCCGTCGTCCTCGTCCAGGGCATTATTCGACACTCGCCGCTCCACATGGCGCGTGACGCTCGCCTGCCCATTCGGCCTGACGAGCCCGTCGCGCAGGAGCCCGCCGGAGATGCGGTCGTCGCCCCCTGTGGCGCCGCTGTCCGCGCCGAAAAGCTGGACCATTTCAGTGAACTCGAGGTTCAAGGTGCGGTCGAGCTCGTCGAAGTTAATGGTGTAATCCAGGATGACATTCGAGGTAGAACTGCCGTCAACCGCGATCGCCAGCCTTGGTCGGCTGATAGTAGGCATAGCGTTTTCCCTTTCTCATAGCTGCAGAATATTACGGTGCATCAACAGCTATGAGTCTTGCCCTTCGACAAGCTCTCCGGTATCCGGGAAATCCTTGATTGTGCACCCTGATCAAAACCTTACGACCCCGACGTTTCATGTAGGGGTCGGCGAACGGGGCCTCATGATCGCTCGCGGAGGAAGCGAGTAGTGGCGTTGGCGGTGCGATCGAGGTCGTCGAGGTTCGTGGGCAGCCTGACGGTAACCGTCGATCAGCCCGACGGGCGGATCAGGCGTGGGGTCCCATAGCATGGGCGCCGTATGCGGAATCCGGCGCTGAGCTTCAAGCCCGACCCGGGCACGATCCCGACCGAGCCGGGGTGTTACCTGTGGCGCGATCGGCATGGGCGGGTGGTGTACGTCGGGAAGGCGAAGAACCTGCGGGCGCGGTTGTCCAGCTACTTCCAGTCGTGGTCGAACATCCACCAGCGGACGCGGGGGATGCTGGAGGTGGCGCGGAGCGTCGAGTGGATCGTGACGGGCAGCGAGGTCGAGGCGCTGCACCTGGAGTACAACCTGATCAAGGAGCACCTCCCCCGGTACAACGTCCGCTACACCGACGACAAGAGCTACCCCTACCTCGCGATCACGGTCCAAGAGGACGTGCCCCGCGCGATGGTGCGGCGCAACCCGCGCAAGGATGGCACCCGGTACTTCGGGCCGTACGCGCACGCGTACGGCATCCGCGAGACGCTCGACCTGTTGCTGCGCGTCTACCCGGTCCGTACCTGCTCGCAGGGAGTGTTCGACCGGTGCAGGCGAGCGGGGCGGCCGTGCCTGCTGTACCACATCGGCCGGTGCGCGGCGCCTTGCACGCTGAAGGTGAGCGAGGCACACCACCGCGAGCTCGTCGAGGGGTTGATCGGCTTCTTGGAGGGCGACACCGAGGTCGTCATGGCCGAGCTGGCCGATCGGATGCGGGACGAGGCGAGCAAGCTGAACTACGAGGCCGCGGCCCGGATCCGCGACCAGCTCGAGGCCATGCGGACGGCGCTGTCCAAGCAGATGATGGTGACTGCCCGGCCGGAGGACTTCGACGCGGTCCATCTTCACTCCGATGACCTGGAGGCCGCCTTCCAGGCATTCTTCGTCCGCAAGGGACGTGTGGTCGGCCGCAAGGGCTGGACGGTCGACAGAGTGGAGGACCTCGACATCCCCGCGCTGCTTACCCGCTTCCTGATCGAGCTGGCGATGGAGCGCGAGGAGGACCTGCCGCGCGAGATCCTCGTCCCGGTGGAGCCCGAGGACGTCGAGACGGTCGAAGAGCTGCTCACCGAGGTGCGCAAGCGGGGGTCCGTGCGGGTCCGCGTCCCCCAGCGTGGCGAGAAGCGGGCGTTCCTCGACACCGTGCGCGAGAACGCGGTCGAGGCGTTCCACCAGCATCGGTTGAAGCGGGCGAAGGACTTCAACGCCCGGAGCCAGGCGTTGACCGAGCTGCAAGAGGCGCTCGGCCTGCAAGAGGCGCCGCTGCGTATCGAGTGCTACGACATCTCGACCCTCCAGGGCACCAACTCGGTCGCGTCGATGGTGGTGATGGAGGACGGGCTGCCACGCCGCGGCGAGTACCGCCGGTTCCGCATCAAGGGGGTGGAAGGGCAGGACGACTTCGCGATGATGCATGAGGTGATCACCCGCCGGTTCCGGCGCTTCTTGGACTCCTCCGCCCGCCCCGCCAGCGAGCGCCGCTTCGCCTACCCCCCGAACCTCGTGATCATCGACGGAGGAAAGGGCCAGCTGAACGCGGCACGGCGGGCGCTCGAGGACCTCGGCGTCGAAGGGGTCGACCTCTGCTCGCTCGCGAAGCGGCTTGAGGAGGTGTACCTCCCCGACAGGCCAGAGCCGGTGCTGCTGCCCCGTTCGAGCGAGGCGCTGTACCTCATCCAGCGCATCCGCGACGAGGCGCACCGCTTCGCGATCACCTACCACCGGACGCTGCGGGGCAAGCAGATGACGGAGTCCGCCTTCGACGAGATCCCAGGCATCGGCCCGGCCCGGAGAAAGGCCCTGCTCGACCGGTTCGGCTCACTGAAGCGCGTCAGAGAGGCGACCGTCGAAGAGCTCGCCGAGGCCGACGGGATCTCGCTGACGATGGCGCAGCGCATCCACGACCACCTCCACCGCCCCGCCCCCCGCGAGACGAAGGTCGCGCCATGACGCCAGTGGCGAAGGGTGCCGCTTTCCCTCGGATGCGAGGGAAAGCGGCGCTTGCGGCGCCGGAGATCGTTGTGCCATGGCGAAGGTCACGGCAGGAACGCAGCGGCTGCACTCGCGAGGAGAGGACCCAGAATGGGGAGGCCAGACTGCAACCCTAAGAATATGCCACGATCTATACCAAGCAGCTGTTCCACTTTGAGGCGGTTCTCGATGACGCTCAGGATTTCTAATGGCTCCTTTGCTTCGTCGAGGGGGAACAGTTCGTCACAAAGGCGTACTCCTTTATCCCTAAGGGCCGTGAAGGCTGGTGCATAGAGCAGGGCGACCCCAAGCGTCCCTCCCGCCCCCAAACGAATACCGCCTCGGAGGGATCCGGTTCTGAAAAGCAACCCTGCTGCATAGCGATGGCGCCGCCAAGGGCGAGGGTCGAGAGGGCCACCAAGGAGCCGACCGCGACGAGGAGCCGCTGAAGCAGCCGCCCTAAGGTAATCAGCAGGGCAACCCGCTGCCCATTGGCCAAGGCCAGCGACTTGTCGCGGGCTGCGTGCCTGATCCCATACATGACTCCAGCGGCGGGAACAGCTCCCACGATGGCAGTGGCGCAAAGTACTGTACCGCGCCAGCTTGACCCTGGTGTAAGGATCTCCCATCCCAAGAGTGCGAGCAGGGAGAGACTTCCCAGCGTCCCGACAAGAGCGGCCACGTCCCGGACCGAGATCGAGATCAAAGCCGCCAGCTCAGCCCAGCGGTCGAGACCATAGCTGAAGACTGCCCCTGCACGACGACGTCCAGATGGTGGCTAGGCCAATGACGAGTCCCAGCACAGCTGATGTGAACCGCGGAAGGGGGTTGCCGGCGTAGGCGATGATTGATCGGCGCCTACTCATGGTGGACAAGGCTTGACGGTGCCTCCGGAACGCAGAACACCGTCGGCCACGAAAGGACCTCGAGCTGGTCCTTGGCAATCATGACTGGGCGAACTCCGAGTTGGCGATCGGCTCAGGCCGCTGGTACTGTAACGACCGCCGTAGCGACGGCAGAGGCTGGGGGAATCGGGTCGCCGTGTTCGCGGAGGCTGTCCAGATGCAATGCGATTGCTTCGCGTATCAAGTCTGAGACCTCTTCGATGCTGTCTCCGACGACGCCGACGCCGGGTAGCTCGGGCGCGTACGCGCCGAACCCTTCCTCACTTCGTTCGATGACAACCGCATAGCCCGTCACGTGCTCGATCCCTTCAGGCCGGCCTGCTTGAGAATGTTCGAAAGTGTTCCAGGCGGCACGTCAGCGCCTGGCTTGCCTGCCACCGTCACGGTACCAGGCTTGGTGGGATGGCGGAATTGGCGGTGGCTGCCGCGTTGCCGTTCGAGGCGCCATCCGTCGGATTCGATCAGCCGGACCAGGTCACGAAACTTCATGGCGCGGGGAGGTTACTCAACGCCGAGATGGCGGGGGCTTGCGCGGTTGGCCGTCGATCCGCGGAGATTACGGGCGAGGCGCGATGACTCGTAGCATGGCGCTGGCATGAGCAATTCCACACTGATCTCGCACCCAGAGGTCCCGTTTGACCGGCCGATTCCGGACCCGGAGGGCGCAGCTTTCCTCCGCATGCGAAGGAAAACGGCGCTTGTCGCCGCCCGTGACCAGCTGCAGTTGCAGTTGAACGACGCGGGGGGAGCGGCGCGGTGACGCCGGAGATCGTGATCATCACGGGCCTGTCCGGGGCAGGGCTGACGACGGCGGCGAAGGTCATGGAGGACCTGGGGTACTTCGCCATCGACAACATCCCGCTCGCGTTGATCGAGCGGGTGGTCGACCTCGCGACGGCGCCCGGGTCGACGGTCGACCGGATCGCGCTCGTGCTCGACGTCCGGGGCCGCCAGTTCTTCGGCGACCTGCGCAACACGATCAAGATGCTTGAGGAGCGGGGCCTGTCGGTCCGCGTGCTGTTCTTGGAGGCCTCGGACGAGACGCTCGTCAAGCGGTACGAGCACGAGCGGCGGACGCACCCGCTGGCCAGGACCGATCGGGTCGTCGACGGGATCGGGCGGGAGCGGGCGCTGACCGCCGACCTGCGGGCCGAGGCCGACCTGGTGATCGACACCACCGAGAGCAACGTGCACAAGCTGCGGGAGCGGCTGGTCGACGCCTTCGGTGACCCGGCGGACCACGGCATGGTCGTCAACGTGATGAGCTTCGGCTTCAAGTACGGCACGCCGAGGGACGCCGACGTGGTGCTGGATTGCCGCTTCCTTCCCAATCCTCACTGGGTCGACGCGCTGCGCCCCTTGACCGGCCTCGACGCATCCGTTCAGGAGTACGTGCTGGCCGACCCTCGCGCGCGCGAGCTCCTCGCGCGGATCAAGGCGCTCCTCGACCTCGTCGTTCCCGAGTCGACCGGCGCGGGGAAGCGCTACCTCACCATCGCCATCGGATGCACTGGCGGGAAGCACCGTTCGGTGGTGCTGGGCGAGCAGGTCGTCCAGCACCTGCGGGACCAGGGCGTCGCCGTCCAGGTCGACCACCGGGATCGGCTGCGGGAGTAAGGCGTGGACGGCCCGACCATCGTCACCCTGGGCGGGGGGACCGGCAGCTTCGTCTTGCTGTCCGGCTTACGCCACTATGTCCGGAACCTCAGCGCGATCGTCGCGATGTCGGACGACGGCGGGTCGACCGGCATCCTTCGGGACGAGCTGGGCGTGCTCCCACCAGGCGACGTCCGCCAGTGTCTCGTCGCGCTGTCGCGCTCTGCTCGCCTGCGGGACCTGTTCAACTACCGCTTCGACAAGGGCAGGTTGCGCGGCCACAGCTTCGGCAACCTGTTCCTCAGCGCCCTGGCCGACGTGACCGGCAGCTTCGAGGAGGCGGTGCGCGAGGCCGCGACCGTCCTGTCGATCGAGGGCAACGTCATCCCCGTGACGACGCACAACGTACGCCTCGTCGCCATACTCCACGACGGCACGGAGATCGTCGGCCAGTACAACCTCGCGTCGAGCAAGCTGCGACCGGGAGAGTTCTGGCTCTCGCTGGAGCCCCAGGTTGAGGTCAACCCCCGCGCCGCCGAGGCGATCCGCTCGGCCGACATGGTCGTCGTCTGCCCGGGCAGCCTGTACGCGAGCGTGATCCCGCACTTCCTGGTGACCGGCATGGGCGACGCGCTGCGGCAGAGCCCCGCCACCAAGGTGTTCGTCGCCCCGCTGATGAACAAGGCCGAGCACACGGGCGGCTTCAAGGTCCACGACTACGTCGAGGTGGTCGAAGGCTACGTCGGCGCACCGGTGTTCGACTACGTCCTGTTCAACACGACCATGCCGCCGACCCAGGTACTCGAGCGGTACCAAGAGGAGGGCGAACCGGTCGGGTTCGACCACCACGCGATGGCGAGGGCCCACTACACACCGATCGGCGGTGACCTGCTCTCCCGCAATCTCGCGGAGGTCACCAAGGGCGACCTGTTACGCCGGACCTTGATCCGCCACGACCCCGACCGCATCGCCCGCCGGCTGATGCAGCTGTACTGGCGGTAGCCGGGCGTTCCGCACATGGCAGGCCGTAGAGCGTTCGGCGTTGCCAACCCCGAAAGGCGTGGAGCCTATTGATCGTAGCCCGACGAGAGCGGTCGGGGAGCGCGCCTGGAGTTTTGCGCGCCTACGCGCAAATACGGGGGCCGAAGGAGGTTGTGGCTTCCTCGGCAGGCCGTGCCTGCTCTTTTTGCGCGTGCGCGCGCAAAACTGAATGGTCCACCACCCGCTGCCATCCGCCGAACGAACACCATGTGCAAAACACGGGCTAGCCGAACCGTGTGGCGCGGCATCCATTCGGGGTAGATCCATTGTGTTCTAGACGCTGCGTGACGTGCTGCGCACACTTTGTGTGTGGGGGATGCCCAGTTTGATGTTTTTCTGTGCCATAACCGTGCTGACGCGCCGACGGTGGAGCGGATCGCCGAGCGGTTGAGGAGCGAGGGGCTGAACCCTTGGCTAGACCGGTGGCGGTTGGCCCCCGGGGGGAGCTGGCAGCGGGAGATCGCCCAGGGGTTGCGATCCAGCCGCACCTGCGCGGTCCTGGTCGGCGCGGAGGGCTTGGGGGATTGGGCTCGTGAGGAGCTGCAGGTAGCCCAGGACCGGGCGGCCAAGGAGCACGCCTTCCGCCTGTTCATGGTGCTCCTCCCCGGCGCGCCCAAGCCTGACGACCCGAGCTTGGACTTCCTGGCCAACCGGACGTGGGTGGACCTGCGGTCTGGTGTGACCGATCGGCACGGGTTCCGTGACCTGGTGAGCGCGGTTACCGGCGTGCCTTGGGGTGACGTCAATGGCGAGGTGAAGCCCGGGCGCTGCCCGTATCGCGGCCTGCAGGTATTCGAGGAGGATCACGCCGACCTGTTCTTCGGGCGCGCCGCCGACATCGCCTGGATGGTTCAGCGGCTTACCGACAGCCGGTTCCTCGCGGTGCTTGGCCCTTCGGGGTGCGGGAAGAGCTCGCTGGTCCGCGCCGGGCTGGTCCCCGCCCTCAAACAGGGCGCGCTACCCGCGAGCCACCGCTGGGCCTTTCGCCTGATGACGCCCGGCGCGCGGCCGTTGAGCACGCTGGCGGCGCAGCTCGTGAGCCTGGCCCCCGACAAGCCGATGCAGGCGACCGTGGATGGGCTCCGCTCCGACGAGCGCACGCTGGATCTCGCCATCCCGCTGGCCCTGGCCTCCCGGCCCGCCGACGAGCGCGTCATGCTGGTCGTGGACCAGCTCGAAGAGGTCTTCACGCTGTGTGGCGATGAGGCCGAGCGGGCGGCCTTCTTGGCCAACCTCCGCTACGCGGGCAGCATCCCCGGTGGCCGCCTAGTGGTGCTGGTGGCGATGCGGGCCGACTTCTATCACCGTTGCGCTGAGTATCCCGCGCTGTGGCGGCTGATGGGCGCCCGCCAGTTTCTCGTAAGCCCGCTGGGTTCCGACGCGTTGCGTGAGGTGATCGAGCAGCCGGCCTGGCACGTAGGTCTACAGCTGGAGGACGGGCTGGTCGAGACCATCCTCGACGACGTAGGAGACCAGCCGGGCACGCTGCCGCTGCTCGAGTATGCGCTGCTCGAGGTCTGGGGGCGTCGGCGTGGGCGGATGTTGACCCTACAGGCCTACGTCGACAGCGGCGGCGTGGAAGGCGGGCTGGCCCAACGCGCCGACACGATCTACGAGGGCCTTACGCTCGCCCAACAGCAGCTCACTCGCCGGGTGTTGCTGCGCCTGGTCCAGCCCGGGCAAGGCACCGAGGACACCCGCCGCCGGGCCGAGTTCGGCGAGCTACGCACCCGTCCCGAGGACGAGGCGGACCTACAGGCGGTGGTCAAAGAGTTGACCGACGCGAGGCTGCTCGTGGTCAGCAGCCCTGGCGGCACCCAGGTGGTCGACGTCGCCCACGAGGCCCTCATCCGCGGCTGGCCCCAGCTGCGGGGTTGGATCGAGGAGGACCGCGAGCTGCTGCTGGCCCAGCGCCGCCTGACCGACGCGGCCACCGACTGGGACCACCACGGGCGCGAGGACGGGCTGTTGTACCGCGGCGCCCGCCTCGCTGCCTGGCAAGACCGCCCCCTCGACGACCTCAACGACCTGGAGCGCGCGTTCCTCGCCACCAGCCGCAAGCGCGAGGCCCGCGAGCGCACCGCCAAGCGCCGCCGCACCCGCCTGGCCCTCGCCGGCCTCTCCGGAGGTCTGGTCATCATCAGCGCCCTGGCCGTCGTCGCGTTGGGGCAGCGTGACTTGGCGTTTTCCCGCGAGTTGACAGCAAGAGCTGAAACCCAACTGGAAAGCGATCCGGAACTCAGCCTTTTACTGACTCAGCAGGCGTTCGACGTGAGACCGACTGCAGAGGCCGAGGCCGCGCTCCGCCAAGCCACGCTGGAATCGAGAGTGCGCGCTACGTTGCGTGGCCACGATCGTCCGGTGTACGGCGTTGCCTTTAGTCCTGATGGGCGGCGGGTGGCCAGCGCCAGCGTTGATGGCAGTGTGCGGGTATGGGACTCGGGAGGTGGAGCCGCTGTGGTCGTGCTCCGTCATGACGGCCCGGTAGGAAGCGTTGCGTTCAGTCCGGACGGGCAGCGGATCGCCAGTAGCGGTGCCGATGGCGTGCGGGTGTGGGACTCGGGAGGCGGAGCCTCTCCGGTCGTGCTGGAGGGCCATGACGGCCCGGTAGGAAGCGTTGCGTTTAGTCCGGACGGGCGGCGTGTGGCCAGCGCCAGCGTTGATGGCAGTGTGCGGGTGTGGGACTCGGGAGGTGGAGCCGCTCTGGTCGTGCTTCGTCATGACGGGCCCGTGCGGAGCGTTGCGTTTAGTCCGGACGGGCAGCGGATCGCCAGCGCCAGCGATGATGCCACCGTGCGGGTATGGGACTTGGTCACTGGAGCTGACTCGGTCGTCCTCCGCCATGATGGCCCGGTGTTCGGCGTTGCGTTTAGTCCTGATGGGCGGCGTGTGGCCAGCGTCAGCGATGACGGCAGCGTGGAGATCTGGGACTCGGTAGGTGGAGCGGGCTCGGTCGTGCTGGGCGAACATGACGGCCCGGTTGCGGGCGTTGCGTTTAGTCCTGATGGGCGGCGTGTGGCCAGTGCCAGCGATGACGGTAGTGTGCGGATCTGGGACTCGGAAGGCGGAACCGACCCGGTCGTGTTGCGTGGACACGATGGTCCGGTGTTCGGCGTCGTGTTTAGTCCTGATGGGCGGCGTGTGGCCAGCGCCAGCATCGACGGCACGGTTCGGGTATGGGACTCGGGAGGCATAGCTGACTCGGTCGTGCTCCGCCACGACAGCGCGATGCGGGGCGTTGCGTTTAGTCCTGATGGGCAGCGTGTGGCAAGCGCTGGAGCCGACGGCACGGTGAGGGTATGGGACTCGGCAGGTGGAGCGGGCTCGGTCGTGCTGGGCGAACATGGTGGCCCGGTGTTCGGCGTTGCGTTTAGTCCCGATGGGCGGCGTGTGGCCAGCGCTGGCGCCGATAGCGCGGTGCGGGTATGGGACGTAGCGGGTGGGGCTGATCCGGTCGTGCTCCGGCACGACAACCAGGTCACAGGAGTCGCGTTTAGCCCTGATGGGCAGCAATTGGCCAGCAGCAGTATCGACAGCACGGTGCGGGTATGGGACGTAGCGGGTGGATCCGACCCGGTTGTGCTCCGGCACAGCGGCCCAGTCATAGGGGTAGCGCTCAGTCCTGATGGACGGCGCGTGGCCGGTGCTGGCGCCGATGGCGTGGTGCGGGTATGGGACTTCACGGGTGCAGCTGATCCGGTCGTGCTGCCGGGTCATGACGGCCTGGTACACGGCGTTGCGTTCAGTCCTGATGGGCGGCGGCTAGCCAGCGCTGGCGCCGACGGCACGGTGCGGGTATGGGACGTAGCGAGTGGAGCTGGTCTGGTCGTGCTGCGCGGCCACGACGGTCAGGTCACAGGAGTCGCGTTCGGCCCCAACGGGCAGCAACTGGTCAGCGGTAGCACCGATGGCACGGTGCGGCTATGGAACTCGCGGGGCGGACCCAACCTGGTCATGTTGCGTGACCATAACGGTCCAGTAGGTGGGGTCGCATTCAGTCCCGACGGGCAACGAGTCGTCAGTGCCAGTGACGATGGCACGGTGCGGGTATGGACTTGCGAGGTATGCGGCTCCATCGGGGAGGTGCTCGCGCTGGCTGATGAGCGGGTGACGCGGGAGTTGACGTGTGAGGAGCGGCGGACGTTCCTGAACGAGCGGCGGCAGTGCCCGTGATTTGTCGGCGGTCGGGCGCCATGTCTTCACGACGTGCTATCTCATCGGCGGCGCTCGGGTAGAGTGCCTACTCCGAGGAGGGGTGGTGACACGCATCGTCGACCCCAGCCGTACGTCACGACCGGAAGCGAGCGCCGTTATGAGTATTCGTGTGGGGATCAATGGGTTCGGGCGCATCGGGCGCAACTTCTTGCGCGCCAACCGAGAGCACGGGTCCGATCTCGAGATCGTCGCCGTCAACGACCTCACCGACAACAAGACCTTGGCCCACCTCTTGCGCTATGACAGCGTGCACGGCAGGTTCCCCGGTTCGGTCGAGCTGAACGACCAGGGCTTCGTCGTGGACGGCAAGCAGATCGTCGTGCTCTCCGAGCGCAATCCCGCCGACCTGCCCTGGAAGGATCTCGGAGCGGACCTCGTCATCGAGTCCACGGGGTTCTTCACGAAGAGGGAAAAGGCCGCTCTCCACTTGGAGGGGGGTGCCCGCAAGGTGATCATCTCCGCCCCCGCCACCGACGAGGACGTCACGATCGTGATGGGCGTCAACCAGGACCAGTACGACCCGATGTCCCACGATGTGATCAGCAACGCGAGCTGCACGACGAACAGCGTCGTGCCGATGTCCAAGGTCTTGGACGACACCTTCGGGATCGAGCAGGGCTTCATGACGACCGTCCACGCGTATACGAACGACCAGGGCAGCCAAGACCAGCCGCACTCCGACCTGCGGCGCGCCCGCGCCGCCGCGGTGTCGGTCATTCCCACGTCCACCGGTGCCGCGAAGGCGACCGCCCTCGCGCTGCCGCAGCTCGAGGGCCGCCTCGACGGGCTGTCGCTGCGCGTGCCGGTGCCCGACGGGTCGATCACCGACCTGGTCGTGACCCTCGGCAGGGAAGCCACGATCGCCGACGTCAACGGCGCGTTCGAAGCCGCGGCTCAGGGTTCCATGAAGGGCATCATCGAGTACTCCACGGACCCGTTGGTGTCCGCGGACATCATCGGTAACCCGCACAGCTGCATCATCGACAGCCTGTCGACGATGGCGAGCGGCCGGATGGTCAAGGTGCTGGGCTGGTACGACAACGAGTGGGGCTACTCCTGCAGGCTTGTCGACCTCGCGCAGTTCGTAGGGTCCTCGCTCTCGTGACGCAACCCCCAGGTGCCGTCCCCGGCTTGAACGAGCTGAGGGCGGCCGGGCAGCGCGTACTCGTGCGCGCGGACCTCAATGTCCCGCTCGACGGTGGCCGGATCGCCGACGAGCTCCGGATCGCCGAGTCGTTGCCAACGGTTCGCCGCCTGCGTGAGGCTGGCGCCCGCGTCGTGCTGATGAGCCACCTCGGGCGGCCGAAGGGAAAGGTGCTGGACGGCCTCAGGCTCGCCCCGGTGGCCGCCCGCCTCTCGGAGCTTCTCGGCGTCGAGGTGGCCGCGCCCCGGGACGTCACTGGTGGTGAGGCGCGGTCCGCGGTCGCGAAGATGCAGGCCGGCGACGTCGTGCTGCTGGAGAACCTGCGTTTCGACCCGGGGGAGGAGGCGAACGACGCTACCTTCGCCCGGGCGCTCGCGGATCTCGGGGACGCCTACGTCGACGACGCCTTCGGCGCCGCTCATCGCGCGCACGCGAGCGTGGTCGGGGTTCCACAGGTGCTGGAGCAGGCGGTCGCCGGCGAGCTCATGGCCAAGGAGCTGGCCGCCCTGTCCCGGTTGATGCAAACGCCGGAGCGCCCGTTCACCGCGATCCTGGGCGGCGCGAAGGTCTCGGACAAGCTCGGGGTGATCGAGAACCTGCTGAGCAGGATCGACCGCCTGCTCATCGGTGGCGCGATGTGCTTCACGTTCCTCGCCGCGACCGGCGCGAGGATCGGCTCAAGCCGCGTCGAGCAGGACCAGCTCGACACCGTCGCCCAGCTCATCGGGAAGGCTGAGCAGAGTGGCGTCGAGCTGCTCCTCCCCGTGGACATCGTGGCGGCTGAGGCGTTCGACGCCGACGCTGACTACCGGCGTGTGTCCGCCGACGCCATCGACGACGGTTTGATGGGCCTCGATGTCGGTGAAGAGACGGTCAACCGGTTCGCGGGCGCGATCGGCGACTCGCGGACGGTCTTGTGGAACGGCCCGATGGGAGTGTTCGAGTGGGAGGCGTTCGCCGCCGGCACCGAGGGTGTCGCTCGTGCGGTCGCCGCCTGTCCCGGGTATACGGTCATCGGCGGAGGCGACAGCGCGGCCGCGATCCGTCGCCTCGGCCTGGCCGACCAGGTCAGCCATCTCTCCACCGGAGGCGGCGCGTCGCTTGAGTTTCTCGCCGGGGTCGACCTCCCCGGTGTGGCGGTTTTGAGAAGGGAGTAGCGCGTGGCGCGCAAGCCGCTGATCGCGGGTAACTGGAAGATGCACTGCAATCACCTCGAGGCCATCAGCCTCGTCCAGCAGCTCGCCTACCATCTCGACCCGCGCGATTACGCCGTGTCCGAGGTCGCGGTGATCCCGCCGTTCACGGCGCTGCGGCCGATCCAGACGCTGATCCAAAGCGACCGGCTAGAGCTGAGCCTCGGCGCCCAGAACTGCCACTGGGAGGAGACCGGCGCGTTCACCGGGGAGGTGAGCCCGCTGATGCTCGCCAAGCTCGACTGCCGGTACGTGATCTGCGGTCACTCTGAGCGGCGGACGCTGTTCGGCGAGTCTGACGAGGTCGTCAACCGCAAGGTCCGCGCGGTGCTCGCACACGGGATGACCCCAATCCTGTGCGTCGGCGAGAGCCTCGACCAGCGGCAGGCCGGCCAGGCCGAGAAGGTGGTCGTCACCCAGCTGGACGGCAGCTTGCGGGACGTGCCCACTGCCCAGGTCGCTGGCCTGGTCGTCGCCTACGAGCCCATCTGGGCGATCGGCACGGGGCGGACCGCCACGGACGAGGACGCGAACGAGATGTGCGCCCTCGTCCGCCGCTGGGTCGCCGAGCGCCACGGAGGCGAGCCCGCCGAGTCCGTCCGCGTACAGTACGGCGGCAGCGTCAAGCCGGGCAACGCCGCCGGCCTGATGCGCCAGCCGGAGATCGACGGTGCCCTGGTAGGCGGCGCAAGCCTTGACGCCGAGGACTTCGCGGTCATCTGCCGCCACCACCGCCTTTAATGTGCTGGATGTGCGCCATATATGGCGCACATCCAGCACACAACTCCGGCAGGTGTTCGTGAGGCGCGAGGACGGCAGGGTACGATCCTGTCACGTGGCAATCGGAGAAGGGGCGGCGATGGGCAGGCGCAAGAACCAGCTTCAGGGATTGCTCGGACCACTGGAGTCCGAGGTGATGGAGACGGTGTGGAACATGGGGGAGACGACCGTCCGGGACGTGCACGCCGAGCTTTCTGGACGGCGTGACCTGGCCTACACGACGATCATGACGACCATGGCGCGGTTGGCGTCCAAGGGGCTGCTGCACAAGGACACCTCTGGGCTCGCGCACCGTTACCGCCCCACCGTCACCCGTGACGAGTACGCCCGGTCGACGGTCACGTCCGTGGTCGATTGGCTGTTGGATTCTTTCCCTGAGCCAGCAATGCGCTATTTTGTGCAGAAGTTGGACGACGGGGGGGATCCAGCAGTGATGAGCGCGCTGCGGGCGCAGATCGACGACCTCCGAGCCCAAGAGCGATAGTCAAGAGCGGTAGTTAGGAGTAGTGAGTGCCAGGCCCCGCCGTGGTGGGGGTAGCCGAGGGCGTTTTCCTCCACCTGATGACGCAGTCGTTCGCCGTACGAGCGCTGATCGGCTCGCTCGCGGCGATCGCGCTCGCAACCCTGGTGGTCCGGGGAAGGTTCGTCCAGTCGAGCCGGGCCCGGCGGCTGGTGGTGCTCGCACCGGTGTTCGCCGCGGCGGGAGCGGCGATCGCCTCGGTCGGCGAGGGTTTCTTGCCCCGCCTGATCATCACGAGCACGCAGGGTACGCCGGCCGACGGTCTCCTGGACTTCGTCGGTGTCGCGGTTTCTCAGAAGGAGCTCAGCCTGCTGTTCGTGCTCTACGTCCTGGTGGCGTCGACGCTGGTCACGAGGCGGTTGCTCGGGATCGTGGGTGCTCGGCGCATCCTGCGGCCGGCCACTCCTGTCACCGACCCCCGGCTGCGGGCGGTGGCGGACGATCTCGTCATGCGGATGAAGGTGCCCAGGCCACTGCTCTTACAGCTGGAATCCTGCCCGGGGGGAGCGTTTACGATCGGCACGCGCCGGCCCGTCGTTGCCGTGGACCCCGTCGTGCTCGACGCGCTCGACGACTGTGAGCTTGAGGGCCTGATCGCTCACGAGCTGGCGCACATCCGCCGCCGGGATACGTTGCTCGGCCTAGTTGTCGGATTGGTCCGGGATCTCGCGTTCTTCCTCCCCCCACTGCACCTCGCCGCCCGGTGGTTGCGGAGCGAGCAGGAGGAGAGCGCCGACCAGCTCGCCACGGCGCACACGCGCCGCCCTGTCGCGCTGGCATCGAGCATTCTCAAGGTGTGGGACTGCAGCCACCATCGCCCGATGCCGCAGCTCGTCTGTGCGGCGACGGGGCCGCTGCGGCTCGCGCCCGCCGGTGCGCCGATCCCGCATGGCGGGCGAAAGCCCGGGCGGTCGATGTCTGAGACGACGAGGTCGCTGTCGGCTCGTGTCGAACGGTTGATCAGGTCCGCACCCGTGCTCTCCCCCCTGCGATGCCGTGCGGAGGTCGCGCTGGCCGTCACGGTGCTGGCCGTCGCGCTGTGCGCGGCCGTCGTGCTGCCCTCATACCTGGCGGTTGCGCGTCAGGTCGACGCCCTGTCGTTCGGCTACCTGCTCGCTCCTTCCGAGGGACCGGTCGAGTCACCCGCCTTCGCGACGTTCCGCGCGCTCACGTCCACGTCACCCGAGGTGGCTCCGGACTCGACTCGAGCGGTGCAGGACGAGGCGCCGGGCACCGTGGCCGGTGGCGTCGTGACCCCCCCGATGCCGTGCCCCTGCGTCGAGTCTCCCGCCCAGCTCCACCAGCGGACCGGGGCGAGCGAGCCCCCGCGCACCCACAGTTGGGCCGCCGACGGGTACGCGCCCTACGAGTTCCGCCAGACCGACTCGGCCGCCAGAGAGCTCTGGACCCTCTCGGACTCGGGTCCCCAGGTCGGCGTCTTCCTGGTAACCCGCCCCCGTTAGGCGGGCGCGGGGTGCCGGGCGACCGGTGACCCATCTGATATCGTGTGGCTCGTGAACATCCTCACTGCGGTGCTCGTTGTGGTGCACCTGATTGTCTCGGTCTCGCTGATCCTGCTCATCCTGATGAAGGCGGGTGGCGGCGGGGGGTTGTCGGACATGTTCGGCGGTGGCTCCATCAGTAGCCTTTCGGGGTCGACCATCGCGGAGAAGAACCTGAACCGGATCACGGCGATCACCGGCGTCATATTCGCGACGACGACAGTAGTCCTCGCGCTCCGGCTGGTGTGACGCGACGCCTCGCGGCGGTACTGCTCGCACTGGCGCTCGTCCTTGCGGGCTGCGGCTCGGGCGCCGATAGCCCCGCACCGATCGCGTCTCCAACGCAGCCCCCCACGGAGGCTGAAGCTCCGGCAGCATCGGGCACCTTCCGGTACGCGATACAGGAGCCATCGGCCATCGTGCCACCCGCGGCGACCGAGCCGAGCGGCTTGGCGGTGGTGGATGCGCTGTTCGACTCGCTCACGGCGTACGACCGCACGCTGCGCGTCGTCCCCGCGGCAGCGGAGTCGTGGTCGGCCGTGCAGCCCGATCTCTGGACGTTCGCGTTGCGGGCCGGCGCGACCTTCCATGACGGGATGCCGGTGACCGCGGCGGACTTCAAGTTCGCGTGGGAGCAGGCCGTCCGTGACGACGTGGCCGGCTATCACCTGCGCGACGTCGAGGGATACGACGCGTTGCGGTCCGGAGCAGCGACGCAGCTAGCCGGCGTCTCGGTGGTCGACGATCTGACCTTGCAGGTGCGGCTGTCCCGTGCAGGCGCGGATTTCCCCGCGATCGTCGCGCATCCCGCCCTGGGTCCTGTCAGCCGCGCGGCATGGGAGGCGGACAGCGCCGCCTACCGTGAGCGGCCGATCGGCAACGGGCCGTTCAAGATGGAAGGGACATGGGAGCATGGGCAGTTCATCCGCCTCGCTCGCTTCGACGGGTGGGCGGGTGGCACGGTGGCGTCCGTGGACGAGGTGCTGTTCCGGATCTCAGACCCCGACACCGCGTACCTGGGCTTCCAGCAGGGGCGCTTCGACTTCGCGCCGGTCCCGGCTGGCGCGCTCGCCGAGGCGGAGCAGGACTTCCCCCCGACGTCATCTGACGGCTACCGGGGGCCGGGCCTGTTGCTCGGCCCAGAGCCCACGCTGTATTTCCTGGGATTCAACGTTACCCAGCCGCCCTTCGACGACGTGGAGGTCCGGCGCGCGGTAAGCATGGCGATCGATCGGGCGGCGCTGCGCATCGAAACGTTGGAAGGCAACGTCTCGGTCGCACGCTCGGTGGTGCCACCGCCGATCCCGGGGACCCGGGACGCCGCCTGCGGCGCCTGCGCGTTCGACCCTGAGGAAGCCCGCAGGATCTTCTCGGAGCGGCAGATCACCACGCTCGACGTGTGGTTCAACCGGGGCGGCGGGCATGAGCAGGTCGCCGAGCGGATCCAGGAGGACCTTGCCGCGGTTGGGGTCCAAGTGGCGCTGCGGTCTGAACCCTCGCCGCCAGAGGGATCGTTCGGCGCGTACCTCGACGTGCTCGCCTCGGGCGAGGCCGGGTTGTTCCGGTTCGGCTGGACGACGGAGTACCCGACCATGGACGCCGCCCTCTGGCCGTTGTTCCACTCGGCCGCGACCCCCGCCAATGGTGGCCAGAACTACATGCGCTACGCGAATCCCGAGGTCGACTCCCTCATCGACCTCGCACGCGCCACGCTCGACCCGGCCGCTCGCCGGGGGCTGTACCAGCAGGCCGAGGACCTCGCCCTAGGGCGCGATCAGGTGATCGTCCCGCTCTTCACCTATCACCACCGCGCGGTAGTCGCGCAGCGCGTCGCCAACCTGGAGTTCAGCCCCTTCGGCCTCGTGAACCTCCCAGAGATCACTCTGGAGCCCGCGCGGTCATGAGACGTGCTTCAATGGGGACCTGATGGGACTCATCGCATTCTTGATTCTGGGCCTGCTCGCGGGCGCGATCGCCAAGGCGTTCCTGCCGGGGCGGGACCCCGGCGGGTTGATCGTGACGATGGCGATCGGCGTGGTCGGATCGCTGCTGGGCGGGTTCTTGGCGGCCCAACTGTTCGACGTCAACGTGACGCGCCAGTTCTTCGACCTCAGCACGTGGGTCACGGCGGTGGCTGGCTCGCTGGTCGTCCTGCTGATCTACCGCGCGGTCGCCCGCCGCTGACCCTCAGCGGAGCTTGGGGTCGAAGGCGTCGCGAAGGGCGTCGCCCATCAGGATGAACGAGAAGATCGTCGCTGACAGGAACAGGCCGGGGAACAGCAGCAGGTGAGGGGCTGTGAGCAGGCGGTCCTCGGCGGCCTCTAGCTGCAGCCCCCACGAGATCGCGGGCGGCTGCAGCCCGATACCGAGGAATGTGAGGGCGGCCTCGGCGGAGATGGCGATGCCGACGAAGATCGTCGCGTAGACGACGACTGGGGCGATCGCGTTCGGCAGGATGTGGCGGCGCATGATCCGCAGGTCGCCCGCACCCAGCGCCCGCGCGGCATTGACATAGTCGGCTTGGGCAGCGGAGAGGACGGCGGACCGCATCAACCTGAGCATCGCCGGCCATCCCAATGCGGTGAGAACCAGCGCGACCTCTCCGATTCCCCTGCGCCGCAGGGCGCTGAGCAGCACGATGCCACCGAGAATCGTGGGGATCGCGAACCACACGTCGGTGACCCTCGTCACGACCGTGTCAATCACCCCGCCGTAGTAGCCGGAGATGCTTCCCCCGACGGCGGCGATGAGGGTCGCGCCGATGACCGTCAGCAGGCCGATGCTCACCGAGGTCCGAGCGCCGTAGAGCACCCGGGTGTAGTAGTCGCAGCCCAAGGTGTCGAACCCGAAGGGATGCCCAGGGGATGGCCGGCCGAGAAAGTGCTCGGACAGCGAGCAGTCGTACGGAAGGATGCTCGTGAACCGCTGCGGCGCGATCGCGATCACCACGATCAGCAGGATGAGCACCCCCGAGACGAGGAACTTTGGGTTGCGGCGAAGCTCGAGCCACGCGTCCCTGGCAAGGTTCGCCTCAGTCATAGCGGATCCTGGGGTCGAGGAGGGCATAGCACAGGTCGACGATCAGGCTCGAGACCATGAAGGCGATCACGAGGAGGGTCACGATCCCCACGACCACGGGGTTCTCTTGCTGCCCGACCGCGTCGAAGATCGCTCGGCCGATCCCCGGGACGTTGAAGACTCCCTCGGTGATGATCGCCCCACCCATCAACGTGCCGAGGTCGGTGCCGAGGAACGTGACGACCGGGATCAGCGAGTTGCGGAGGGCGTGCCGGCCGACCACGCGCCGCCTGGACAGCCCTTTCGCGGTGGCCGTCCGGATGTAGTCGGCGCGCAGGTTCTCGGCCAGGCTCGCGCGGACCAGCCGCGCGACATAGGCGAGCGAGGTCGCGCCTAGCACCATCCCTGGCAGCACATAGCTGGGCCACCCGTCGCGGATCCCCGCCACGGGCAGCCAGCCCAGCTCGACGCCGACGACTAGCTGCGCGGTGTATCCCAGGACGAAGACGGGGATCGAGATGACCGCGGTGGTCGAGACCAGCACCAGGCTGTCGAGGAAGGACCCCCGCCGCAGCGCGGCCACCAGGCCCGCGAGCAGGCCGAGCACCAGCTCGAACACGAACGCGATCCCCGTGAGCCTCAGCGTCACGGGGAACCGCTCCGCCACGATCTGCGCGACCTCGCGGCCGCGGAAGTCCTCGCCGAGGTCGCCCCGCAGCACCCCGCTGATGTACTTCCCGTACTGGACGGGCAACGGGTCGTCCAGGTGATAGCGCTCGCGCAGGATGCTGACCGCCGACTCGGGGATCGGGCGTTCGCCGAACAGCGCGCGGATCGGATCGCCCGGCAGCGCGAACATCATCGCGTAGATCAGGAAGGTGGCCCCGAAGAAGACGGGTACCAGCTGGAGCAGCCGTCGCCCGGCGTAGCGGCGCATCGCTGATCTACTTGACGACGATGTCCGCTTTGTTCACGTGCTCGAACGGGTCGACGAAGACGTTGTCGACCCGCTCGGACCATGAGGTGGCCCACACGTCGAAGAACAGCGGTATCGCTGGCATGTCCTGGATCAGCAGGTCCTCCGCCTGGTGATAGAAGTCGAGGCCGTCGGAGATGGTGCCCGCCGCGTTGCCTTGCTGGAGTGCCGCGTCGAATGCGGGGTTCGAGTAGTACGTGTAGTTGGAGGACCCTCCGGTGCCGAAGACCGGCTGGAGGTAGTTCTGCGGGCTCGGATAGTCCATGGCCCACGCTGATCGGAACGGGCCGTTGATGCCTTTGTCCCGCTCGCGGTCGAGCAGCTCCGCAAACAGGAGCGGCTCGAAGCGGATGTCCTGGATGCCGAGATGCTGGCGGAGCTGGTTGCCGATCGCCTCCATCCAGGTCGCATGGTCGCCATCGGAGTTGAACCACAGGACCAGCTCGCCCTGCCAGCCGCCGGCCTGCTCGAAGAGCTGACGGGCGCGATCGGGGTTGAACTCGCACCACTCGCCACAGGCCCCTTCACGGTACCCGGAGACGACCGGTGAGACGAAGCTGTCCGCGGGCACCGAGTCGGGCTTCACCGTGCGCGTGAGCGCCTCCCGGTCGATCGCCATCGAGAACGCTTTCCGCAGGTTTGGGTCCGCGAAGCGAGGGTCGTAGGTCGGGAACCCGAGGTAGGTCCACCCCGAGCCGGGGAACTCGGCGAACCGGCCGTCGAGCCGTTCGGCGGCGGTGGGGATCTGCGCCCGAGGTGTCCGGTCGATGATGTCGAGGTTGCCGGCCCGCAGGTCGGTGAACGCCGTCTCGATGCTCGCGTAGATCTGGAAGTTCACCGCCGCGGCGTTCGCCGGCTTCCCGGCGTACCCGGTGTAGCGGGTCACTCGGACCGACTGGTTGTGAATCCACGTTCCGTCCATCTTGAAGGGGCCGTCACCGATGGGCGCGGTGTTGAACGCTTCGGGGTCCGCGTAGAAGGCTTCGGGGAGTGGGTAGAACGCCGCGTACCCGAGCGTCAGCGGGAACTGGCTGAACGGCGCGGACAACCTCACCTCGATCGTCCGCTCGTCGGCGGCGCGCAGCCCGCTCATGCGCTCGGATATCGGCGGGGACGCGTCGCAGTCGAGCTCGCCCGCGGCGCCTCTGCCGCACTGGAGGCCCACGAAGCCCTCGATGTTGGCGAAGAACGATGCGTTGTTCTGCGCATACGCGCCGTAGTTCCACGCGTCCACATACGACTGAGCGGTGACCGGTGTGCCGTCGTGGAAGGTCCAGCCATCCTTCAGCGTGATGGTCCACGTCTGCTGATCGCGGGACGTGATGGACGCCGCATGCCCTCGCGGCGCGTCCTCGCCCATGAGGACGGGGTTCTCGGTATTCGCGGTGTCGTACTCGACCAGCTGGCTGAACAACGCGGTGAGGACCTCTGAGCTGCAGCTTTGGTTCGCGTTTCCCGGTGTCAGCCCCCTCGGCTCGCAGATGAACACCGAGAACTCGCCGCCCTGCGCGAGCGGTGCCCCCTCACCCGATCGCTGGCCCCCGCCACATGCGCTGACTGCCAACGCGACCGCGACGAGAACCACGCCTACCCGATGACCCTTGTGCCTCATCCGTTCTCCTCCGGCAACCTCACGTCGAGGCGAGCCGCAGGAGCCTACTGCCGTCAGAGGAGTCGGGGTCGGCATGATGCGACGCATGCGCCATGAAGTGCTCTTGGCTTGCGAGCGGCTCCTCGCCGTCGCCCGGGGTGCGGCGGGTCCACGACCCGCCCGGGCCGAGCGTCCATGCTTGGACGTTGTCGGCGAGCGTCACGTCCATGATGTGGCGCAGCTCCTCGCGCAGCTCAGGGTCTTGGACGGGCGCGAGCACCTCGACACGGCGGTCGAGGTTACGCGGCATCCAGTCGGCGGAGCCGATGTAGAAGTCGTCGTGGCCGAACTGGAGCACCCGCTCATGCTCGAGCAGCCGCCCGACGACGCTGATGACCCGGATGTGGTCGCTGACGCCCGGCACGCCGGGGCGCAGACCGCAGATTCCGCGGACGATGAGGTCGACCTGCACTCCCGCCTGGGACGCCCGGTACAGGTCGGTGATCATCCGCTCGTCGATCAGCGAGTTCAGCTTGGCGCGGATGAGCCCTCGCCGCTCGGTGCGCTGGACGTCGATCTGCCGCTGGATCAGCGCGGCGAGCTGGTCACGCAGCGCCACCGGCGCGACGAGCAGCTCGCGGTAGGTCTCTTGACGGGAGTAGCCGGTCAGGTAGTTGAACAGGTCGGTGAGGTCGGCGCCGAGCGCCGGCCGGCAGCTGAGCAACCCGAGGTCCGTATAGAGGGCGGCCGTCTTGGGGTTGTAGTTCCCCGTGCCGATATGGACATAACGGCGGAGGCAGTCCCGTTCCCTCCGCACGACCAGCGAGGTCTTCGAGTGTGTCTTCAGGCCGACCAGCCCGTAGACCACGTGGACTCCCGCCTTCTCCAACGTCCTCGCCCACGCGATGTTCGCCTGCTCGTCGAACCGAGCCTTCAGCTCTACGAGCGCGGCGACCTGCTTGCCCTGCTCCGCCGCCCGGATCAGGGCTTTCACGATCGGCGAGTCGCCGGAGGTCCGGTACAGCGTCTGCTTGATCGCCAGGACGTCAGGATCCTCCGAGGCGGCGGTGATGAAGCGCTCGACCGTGTGGCGGAAGCTGTCGTACGGATGGCGCACCAGGATGTCGCCATGGCGGATCGCCGCGAACAGGTCCGCGGGCGGGAGCGGCTCGTCCACCGGCTGGTTGTCGGGGCCAGGCCGGGCGAACCGTGGGTGGATCCTCGGCGTCCACGGCTTCCACCGGAGCCGGGGAATGTCGAGGTCCGCGAGCTGTGTGAGGTCACCGAGCCCGAGCATCCCCGGGACGTGGTAGGTGTGGATCTCGTCGACGTCCAGCTCGTCGCGCAGGATGTCGACGACATGGTCCGGCATGTCCTCCGCTACCTCGAGCCGGACGACCGCGCCGAACCGGCGCCGCCGCAGCTCCTGCTCCACGGCCATGAGGAGGTCCTCGGCCTCGTCCTCCTCCAGCTCGAGGTCAGCGTTACGGGTGACTCTGAACCCGTGGGACTCGATCACCTCCATCCCGGGGAACAGCCGGGCGAGGTTCGCGGCGATCAGCTCTTCCAGCGGCACGAACGCTCGCGCGAGCCCGACCGTGACGAAGCGGGGGAGTACCTCCGGAACCTTCACCCGCGCGAAGTGCGTGCGACCCGTGCTCGGGTCGTACACGGTCACCGCCAACGACAGGCTGAGGCTTGAGATGTACGGGAAGGGATGGCCCGGATCGACGGCCAGCGGCGTGAGCACCGGGAAGACCGTCTCCTCGAAGTAGCGCTCTAGATTAGTGCGCTGCTCAGCCGCCAGGTCGTGCATCGACACGATCGCCAACCCGTTCCGCGCCAAGAGCGGCACGAGCTGCCGGTGGAGGCAGTCCGCCGCCGCGTCGACCATCGGCCGAAGGCGGCGCGAGATGGCCTTGAGCTGCTCGTGCGGGGTGAGCCCATCGGGGCTTGTCTCGGTCACTCCGGCCGCGACCTGGCTCTTCAATCCCGCCACTCGGACCATGAAGAACTCGTCCAGGTTGCTCGCGAAGATCGCCAAGAACCGTAGCCGCTCGAGCAGCGGCACCTCCGCGTCGATGGCCTGGGCGAGCACTCGCCGGTTGAACTCCAGCCACGACAGCTCGCGATTGACGTGCAGGCCAGGGTCGTCGAGATCGACCGCCTCCGCGGTGCCTACCTGGCTCACCTGGGCATCACCCCCGACCGCTCACTCTATACCGAGGCTCAAGCAGGTAAGAGCAGGTTGCGCTCGATGACGGTCGGCGTGTGCATCGAGCGGTACCCCACGCTGTCGAAACGGACCACCAGCACAGTACCGTCGACGCGTTGGACGATCCCCTCACCCCATTCAGGATGCTCGACGGCGTCCCCCGGAGCGAAGGGACCACCGCGGTGCGCGGCCACCCGCTCGCGTTCTGACTCCAGGTCCCAGTCGTCGAGCGTCCGCCTCTCGGCCTTACGCAGGCAGTTGTCGCAGCGGAGGCACAGCTCCGCCCCATAGTCGTCGCCCAGGTAGTTCAGCAGGTAGCGGCGGCGGCACGCGGTCGTCTCGGCGTACGCCGCGACCATATCGAGGCGGGACTGCTCGATCTCGACCTGCATCGCCTGGTGCGTGGCCATGGCCTCCATGGCTGCGGCGGGATCGCCACGCCACCGGATGCCGTGCGTGAACCGTGTGACGTAGCCGAACCGGTCGAGGTCCTCAAGAAGCGCGGTCACCCCCGACCGGGCGACATCCGCGTCCTCCACCACGCCATTGAGCACATCGACTTCCGGCGTCACCTTGCCCACCCGGCTGAGCAGGTGGATCATCTTCGCGATGGTCCGCTCGGACGGCCGGCTGCGGCGGTGTAGGTGCTCATGCACCGACCGATCCTCCATCCGGTAGAGCAGCACGCAGTCCGCGGGCTTGCCATCACGACCCGCACGGCCCGCCTCCTGCCAGTACGACTCGAGCGAGTCAGGCATGGTTCGGTGCAAAACGATACGAATGTCGGGTTTGTCGATTCCCATGCCGAAGGCGCTCGTGGCGCACAGGACCGAGACGCCCCCGTCCAGGAATGCCTCCTGCACCTCCTTGCGGACCACCCGTTCCATCGCTCCGTGGTAGTAGCCCGCGGCCATGCGGAGGGCCTGGAGTGCCCGCGCGGTCTCCTCGGACTCGCGCCGCGTCGTGCAGTACACGACGCCCGCCTGGCCGGGCTCCAGTACCTCGCCGAGGGCCTTGGCGAGCTGGCGGTCGCGCCGATCGGGATCGGTGACGCGCACGACGTCGAAGTGCAGGTTGGGGCGGTCGAACCCCCGCGCGACGATCACCGGGTCTTGGAGCCCGAGCTCCGATGCGACGTCCTTTCGGACCGCGTCGGGCGCCGTGGCCGTCAGGGCGAGGATCGGCGGGCGGCCCATCGCGGCCGCCGCCGAGGCCAGCTCGCGATACGCGGGCCGGAAGTCGAACCCCCACTCGGAGATGCAGTGGGCCTCGTCGACACAGAACACGTCGACTCGGGTCTGAGTGAGGGCCTGGCGAACGTCCTCGCGCGCCAACTGCTCGGGTGTGGCGAACAAGAAGTCGAGGGTGCCCCTAGCCAGCTGCGCCAACAGCTTCCGGCGCCGCTCCCCGCGCAGCACGCCGGTGATCGCGCCGACTCGTTGGGGCCGGGAACCGTCCTCACCCTCGGCGAGCCGGCGGACCTGGTCCTGCATCAACGCGATCAGCGGTGTGGCCACCACCGTCGTCCCATCGAGCAAGGTCCCCGCCAGCTGGTAGACCAGCGTTTTACCGCCTCCGGTGGGCAGGATCGCGACCACATCCCGCCGGGCGAGCACCGCCTCCAAGGCCTCACGCTGACCAGGAAGGAAGTCGATGAGGTCAGGAAAGGTGCGCCGTAGCGCAGCGTCAAGATCTACTGGCTTTCCCACGGGGGTCGCACCCTTCCTCGCGAAGCTTACGGGTCAATGACATTCCCCGGGTCTCAAGCGTTCACGCGACAACCGTCCGTAGTGTGACCTCTATGACTTCCGGTGTCGCCGATCATGGCCTCCGCGCGGCCGCGGCATCGGGCGTCCTGGCGGCGGTGCTGGCCTTGGCGAGCAGCGAGCTGTTGGCGGCGCTGCTGCCCGGGGCGCCCTCCTTGGTGCTCGCGGTGGGGGCGGCGGTCGTCGATCTCGCCCCTATCCCGGTCGAGCGCGTCGCGGTGAACATCTTCGGGACCGCGGACAAGCCGGCCCTCGTCTTTGGGATCGTGCTGCTGTCGGCCGTCGTTGGTGCCGCGCTCGGCGTCGCCGCCGCCCGGCGGTTCTGGATCGGGGTCGTGGGGTTTAGCCTATTCGGGATCCTCGGGGCGGTGGCGGGGTTCTTCGATCCTCAGGCGTCCGGTGTCGTGGGCTCGGTCTCGGCGGCCGCGTCCGCGTTGCTGGGCGTCGGCGTGTTACGGCGATTGCTGGACGCCGCGCCGACCGGCCCCGGGCCGGGGGAGCGGCGCCGTTTCCTGGTTCTCACCGCATCGGTTCTCGGCCTCGCGTTGGCAGGGGGTGGGGTCGGCCGCTGGATCCTGCGCGGGCGCGCGAGGATGCGGGCGGAGCGCGAGGCAGTGCGGCTGCCGGCGGCGAGCCGGCCTCTGGCGGCCCCGGCGGCCTCCACCTCGCTGAACGTTCGGGGCTTGTCCCCGCTGGTCACGCCTAACGCGGACTTCTACCGCATCGACACCGCGCTCGCGATTCCGCAGGTCGAACTCTCGGGCTGGCGCCTCGGCATCGGGGGGATGGTCGACCGGCCTCTCTCGCTCAGCTTCGACGACCTTCTCGCGATGGACCTCGTCGAGGCCGACGTCACGATCGCGTGCGTCTCGAACGAGGTCGGCGGTCAGCTGATCGGCAACGCGCGCTGGCTCGGCGTCCCGCTCGCCCTGCTCCTCGAGCGGGTCGGCGTGCAGCCGGGCGCGGGCCAGATCGTCGGGCAGTCGGTCGACGGTTGGACGGGAGGGTTCCCGACCCAGGCGGCGTTTGATGGCCGGAACGCGCTGGTCGCAGTGGGGATGAACGGCGAGCCGCTGCCCATCGAGCATGGATTCCCCGCGCGGCTCATCGTGCCGGGCCTCTACGGGTACGTCTCGGCGACGAAGTGGCTGTCACGGATCCGCTTGGTGACGTGGGAGGGCTTCGACGGGTACTGGATCCCGCGCGGCTGGTCGAAGGAGGGCCCGATCAAGACGCAGTCTCGTATCGACGTGCCGGCCCGCTTTGGGGCGATCCCCGCTGGTCCCACCGCCATCGCTGGCGTCGCGTGGGCACCGCGCCGCGGTATCTCTGCCGTGGAGGTACAGATCGACGAGGGAAGGTGGCAACCCGCGCCGCTCGCGGGCGAGCTCCACGCCGACACCTGGCGCCAATGGGCCTTGCAGTGGGACGCCACTCCTGGCATCCATCGCATCCGCGCCCGCGCGACCGACGGGACGGGAGAGACCCAGACGGAAGCAAGCGCCCCCGTCATCCCCAACGGCGCAACCGGCTACCACACAATCCGAGTAACGGTGACGTGAGCGTTGTGTGGAGGATCCGCGCGGTATACCGCGCGGATCCTCCACACAACCGCGATGCACTCACATGCCTGTGGATAAAGCGGCGCGGGTAGACACAATTTGGGTCATCCTGACCTGATGAACACATGGCGACGGCTGATCAATCTGGCCAACGAGCAATACGGGACGTTCTCGTTGTCGCAAGCGGCCGAGTTAGCTCTCCGGCCTCGAACGCTACAAGAGCGCGTGCAGGATGGAGAATGGGAGCGTCTTCACGATGGCGTATACGCACTTGCGGGAGCGGCGCCGTCGTATGAGGGCGCCGCGATGGCAGCGCTGCTCGCGGTCCGGCCGGGGCGTCCGACCGGCAGGCGAGAAGCATTCGTTGCAGCAAGAAGTGCAGCAAGGCTGTGGGGTATGTCCGAGTCGCGCCCCAGACCGGTCCAGCTCATTGCGCCGTTCCAAGGATCGGCAACGGACCGAAACGGTATCTATGTGATTCGTTCACGAACTCTGCTACCAACAGACGCATCCTCGATCGGCCCGCTCGACGTCACGACACCGGTTCGTACGTTGATCGATCTCGCGCGGTACGCCGGTCGGGACGAGCTGTTCGAGGTCGCTTCCGTGGGCGTGCAGCGTGGATTGCTCAGCCCAGAGCAGCTGGCCGCGCGGCTCGAGGAGATGATCCGACCGCCCGGCAAGGCGAAGCTGGGCTGGGTCTATGCGCAGCTCCGCCGCAACGGGAAGACCGACTCGACGTTCGAGCGCGAAGCTCGGTGTTGGCTGTGCGACAACGGCTTCCATCCGCATCCGGGCGTGTACCCGCTTCGGGTCGAGGGGCGCCTGATCGCGATGCTCGACATCGCGTTCCCGCCAGAGAAGGTGTATGTCGAGGCGGACGGCCGGCGGTTCCACTCCGACCGTCGGGTGTTCCGGCACGATCGGGTGAGAAGCAACGAGATCGCGGCGGCTGCCACGGATTGGAAGGGCCTCCAATTGACCGTCGACGAGTTCGAACAGAATCCTGAGCGCTTCCTCGGCCAGCTCAGACGGATCCTCGACACGCGCCGCCCAGTGTGTGGAGGATCCGCGCGGGATACCGCGCGGATCCTCCACACAAACTCCCGGTAACATCACGCGGTGGACTTTGCCAGCGGTGTGAGGGCTCGGGAGCTTGAGGGGCGGGTTCGCGAGTTCATGGACGCGGAGGTGTTGCCAAACGAGGGGCGATACGACGCGGCGGTCATGGATGAGTTGCAGGGGAGGGCGCGGGGGGCCGGGCTGTGGAACCTGTTCATGACGGACCCGCGCTGGGGGCCAGGCCTGTCCAACCTGGAGTACGCGCCGCTGGCCGAGCAGATGGGCCGTAGCCTGATCGGGCCCGAGGTGTTCAACTGCAACGCGCCCGACACCGGCAATATGGAGGTGCTCGCACGGTACGGCAGTCCCGCCCAGCAAGAACGGTGGCTGGTCCCGCTGCTGGAGGGCGAGATCCGGTCGTGCTTCTCGATGACCGAGCCGGATGTGGCCAGCTCGGATGCCCGCAACATCCGGGCGAGCATCTACAGGGACGGCGACGAGTACGTCATCAACGGGCGCAAGTGGTGGACCACGGGAGCGGCTCGGCCGCGCTGCCGCTTGAGCATCTTCATAGGCGTCACAGATGCCAACGCCGAGCCGCACCGGCGGCAATCCATGGTCCTGGTGCCACTCGAGACACCAGGGGTGCAGATCGTGCGCCACCTCAACGTCTTCGGGTACGAGCCCGCCGAGAGCCACTGTGAGATGGCGTTCTCGGAGGTCCGCGTGCCGGCCGAGAACCTGCTCCAAGAAGAGGGGGACGGGTTCCGCATCGCCCAAGGGCGGCTGGGGCCCGGGCGGATCCACCACTGTTTGCGGCTGATCGGCATGGCCGAGCGGGCCTTGGGGCTGATGTGCCGGCGAGTGGTGGGCAGGGTGGCGTTCGGGAAGCCGTTGTCGGAGCAGGGGGTGATCCAGGAGTGGATCGCCCGGTCCCGGGTGGAGATCGAGCAGGCCCGGCTGCTCACGCTCAAGGCGGCGTGGATGATGGACGAGGTCGGCGCAGCAGAGGCGCGGACCGAGATCGCCGCGATCAAGGTCGTCGCTCCCACGGTGGCGCAGAACGTCGTAGACCGGGCGATCCAGGCGTTCGGCGGCGCCGGCGTCTGCCAAGACACCCCGTTGCCCGAGTTCTGGGCGCATGCGCGGACGCTCCGGCTGGCGGACGGCCCCGACGAGGTCCACCTGATGAGCCTGGCGAGGCGCGAGCTGAGTCGCCATCTTGACGCGGAGGTTTAGGCTCTGGGTACGTTACTTGAAGGTCGCGCGCGACCTCCCCCCTTGGCCCCGGGGAGCTGACCTCTATTCACCGTCCATGTCCTCAGGAGGCATGACCATGGCGGCCATTAACACGGTCAGTGAGGCTGACCTCCACGATCTGCTGGCAGCGATGCGAGCGGTGAGGGATGGGGATTTCTCGGTAAGGCTACCGGCGCGGGGCAACGGTCCGATGGGGGAGATCAGGGCGGCGTTCAACGAGGTCGCCGAGTTAAACGCGCAGGCCAGCGACGACATCAGGAGGGTGACCGGGGCGGTTGTGAAGGGCGACTTGACCCAACAGATCGCGCTGGAGAGCAAGGATCGGCCCATCAAGGGCGACTTCTTGAAGATCGGCGAGAGCGTCAACGGCATGGTTGCGCAGCTTGGCTCGTTCTCCGCTGAGGTGAGCCGGGTGGCCCGCGAGGTGGGGACGGAGGGCGCTCTTGGTGGCCAAGCCAAGGTCGAGGGTGTGTCGGGCGCGTGGAAGGAGTTGACCGACAACGTCAACTCGATGGCGTCGAACCTCACCAACCAGGTCCGTAACTTCGCGCAGGTGGCGACGGCGGTGGCGCGGGGAGACCTGAGCCAGAAGATCACGGTCGAGGCCAAGGGCGAGGTCGCCGCCATGGCCGACACCCTGAACTCGGTGACGGACACGCTGTCCTCGTTCGCCGCCGAGGTGACGCGGGTGGCGCGTGAGGTCGGCACCGAGGGGATCTTGGGCGGGCAGGCCGAGGTTCCCAACGTCTCCGGCGTGTGGAAGGGCTTGACCGACAATGTCAACGTCATGGCCTCGAACCTCACCACGCAGGTGCGGAACATCGCGCAGGTGGCGAGAGCGATGGCGCGGGGTGACCTGAGCCAGCAGATCACGGTCGAGGCCAAGGGCGAGGTCGCGGCTATGGCCGACACCCTGAACCTGGTGACCGACACGCTGCGGGCGTTCGCCGACGAGGTGACGCGGGTGGCGCGTGAGGTCGGGACGGAAGGCAAACTCGGCGGTCAGGCCCGGGTAGAGGGAGTGTCCGGCACGTGGAAGGACCTCACCGACAGCGTCAACTCGATGGCGTCGAACCTGACGGGACAGGTGCGTGACATCGCGCAGGTGACGACGGCGGTGGCGAACGGCGACCTATCGCAGAAGATCACGGTCGACGTGCGCGGCGAGATGCTTGAGCTGAAGAACACGATCAATACGATGGTCGACCAGCTGTCCTCGTTCGCCGCCGAGGTCACGCGGGTGGCGCGTGAGGTGGGGACGGAGGGCAAGCTCGGCGGGCAGGCCGAGGTCGAGGGCGTCAGCGGGACGTGGCGCCACCTGACGGAGAACGTCAACTCGATGGCGTCGAACCTGACCGGCCAGGTGCGGAACATCTCGCAGGTGGCGATGGCGGTGGCGCGGGGTGACCTGAGCCAGAAGATCACGGTCGAGGCCAAGGGCGAGGTCGCGGTCCTGGCCGAGACGATCAACTCGATGACCGACACGCTGCGGGCGTTCGCCGACGAGGTGACGCGGGTGGCGCGTGAGGTCGGGACGGAGGGCAAGCTCGGCGGCCAGGCGCGGGTGCAGGGAGTGTCCGGCACGTGGAGCGACCTGACCGACAACGTGAACTTCATGGCGTCCAACCTGACGAACCAGGTGCGCGCGATCGCGCAGGTGACGACGGCGGTGGCGAACGGCGACCTGTCCCAGAAGATCACGGTGGACGTGAAGGGCGAGATCGCGGAGCTGAAGGACACGATCAACACGATGGTGGACCAGCTGTCCTCGTTCGCCGCGGAGGTGACGCGGGTGGCGCGTGAGGTGGGGACGGAGGGCAGGCTCGGCGGTCAGGCGCGGGTGCAGGGCGTGTCCGGCACGTGGAACGACCTGACCGACAGTGTCAACTCGATGGCGTCGAACCTGACAGGGCAGGTGCGCGCGATCGCGCAGGTGACGACGGCGGTGGCGAAGGGTGACCTGTCGCAGAAGATCACGGTGGACGTGAAGGGTGAGATCGCGGAGCTGAAGGACACGATCAACACGATGGTGGACCAGCTGTCCTCGTTCGCCGACGAGGTGACGCGGGTGGCGCGTGAGGTGGGCACGGAGGGCATCCTTGGCGGTCAGGCCGAGGTCGAGGACGTCAGCGGGACGTGGAGGCAGCTCACGCAGAGCGTGAACTCGATGGCCTCGAACCTGACGGGTCAGGTGCGGAACATCTCGCAGGTGGCGACGGCGGTGGCGCGGGGTGACCTGACGCAGAAGATCACGGTCGAGGCCAAGGGTGAGGTCGCGGTCCTGGCCGAGACGATCAACTCGATGACCGACACGCTGCGGGCGTTCGCCGACGAGGTGACGCGGGTGGCGCGTGAGGTGGGGACCGAGGGCCGCCTTGGCGGCCAAGCCCGGGTCGAAGGCGTCGCTGGCACGTGGAAAAACCTTACCGACAGCGTGAACTTCATGGCGTCCAACCTCACCAGCCAGGTGCGCAACATCGCACAGGTGGCGACGGCGGTGGCCAAGGGTGACCTCACGCAAAAGATCACCGTCGAGGCTCGCGCGGAGATCTTGGAACTGAAGAACACGATCAACACGATGGTGGACCAGCTGTCCTCGTTCGCCGACGAGGTGACGCGGGTGGCGCGTGAGGTGGGGACCGAGGGCAAGCTTGGGGGCCAGGCGCGGGTCCAGGGTGTGTCTGGCACGTGGAGGGACCTCACCGACAGCGTCAACTCTATGGCCTCGAACCTGACGGGTCAGGTCCGGAACATCGCGCAGGTGACCACCGCGGTGGCCAAGGGTGACCTGACCCGCCACATCACGGTGGACGTCAAGGGCGAGCTCGCCGAGCTGAAGGACACGATCAACACGATGGTCGACCGCCTCTCGTCCTTCGCCGACGAGGTGACGCGGGTGGCCCGTGAGGTTGGCACGGAGGGCAAGCTGGGCGGTCAGGCCCGGGTGAAGGGTGTGTCGGGGACCTGGAAGGACCTGACCGACAGCGTCAACGTGATGGCGGACTCGCTGACCGCCCAGGTGCGCGACATCGCCCAGGTCACCACGGCCGTTGCCACGGGAAACCTGTCGAAGAAGATCACGGTGAACGTCCGAGGCGAGCTGCAGGAGCTGAAGGACACGATCAACACGATGGTCGATCAGCTGTCCTCGTTCGCCGCGGAGGTGACGCGGGTGGCGCGTGAGGTTGGCACGGAGGGCAAGCTGGGCGGTCAGGCCCGGGTCAGGGGTGTGTCGGGCACCTGGAAGGACCTGACCGACAACGTCAACATCATGGCGGACTCGCTGACCGCGCAGGTTCGCGCGATCACCGAGGTGGCGACGGCGGTGACCCAGGGCGACCTCACGCGGTCGATCACCGTCAAGGCCCAGGGAGAGGTGGCCGCGCTCACCGAGACGATCAACCAGATGATCGGCAACCTGGCCGAGACCACTCAGCGGAACAAGGAGCAGGACTGGCTCAAGACGAACGTGGCCCGCATCTCGAGCCTGATGCAAGGGCAACGGGACCTCCAAACCGTCTCGCGCCTCATCATGTCCGAGCTCACCCCGACGGTAGGAGCCCAGCACGGCGCCTTCTTCCTCCGAGACATCGACGACGCGGACCACGACCTCCGGCTCGTCGCCGGCTACGGGTACTCGGCCGGCGAGAACCGGTTCAAGCTTGGCGACTCCCTGGTCGGCCAAGCCGCGGTCGAGAAGGCGCCGATCCTGGTGACCAACGCACCGCCGGACTATGTGAGGGTCCGTTCGGGCCTCGGCGAGGCCGTGCCGGTCAACCTGATCGTGTTGCCGATCCTGTTCGAGGACGACGTGCTCGGCGTCATCGAGCTGGCGTCGCTCCGCGCGTTCAACGACGTGGACCGGATGTTCCTCGGTCAGGTGATCGACACGATCGGCGTGGTCCTGTCGACGATCATCGCGAACACCAGGACCGAGGAGCTGCTGACGGAATCCCAGCGGCTGGCCGCCGAGCTTCAGGCTCAGCAAGAGGAGCTGCGGCAGACCAACCAAGAGCTGCAAGAGAACGCACGGCTGCTCGCCGACCAGAACCGCAACATCGAGGTCAAGAACCGCGAGATCGAGATCGCCCGGCTGGGATTGGAGGAGAAGGCGCAGCAGCTGGCCTTGAGCTCCAAGTACAAGTCAGAGTTCCTCGCGAACATGTCGCACGAGCTGCGCACCCCGCTCAACAGCCTGCTGATCCTCGCGAAGCTGCTCGCCGACAACCAGGAGTGCAATCTCACGGAGCGCCAGGTCGAGTTCGCCCACACGATCCAGACGGCGGGTACGGACCTGTTGAACCTGATCAACGACATCCTCGACGTCTCGAAGGTCGAGGCCGGGCGCATGGCGATCGTTCCGACGCAGGTCCGCGTGGCGGATGTCTGCGCGGGAGGTGAGGAGAGCTTCCGCTTGGTGGCCGAGGAGCGGAAGCTCGAGTTCACCGTCGAGAAGCTGGCTGGGGCGCCTGAAGTGATCGTCACGGACGAGCAGCGCCTGCAGCAGATCCTGCGGAACCTGCTGTCGAACGCCTTCAAGTTCACCGAGCGGGGGTCCGTACGGCTGTCGATCGGCCCGGCCCCGTCGGGGGTACGGATGCAGAGCCCCGTACTCCTCGCCGCCGAGCACGTCGTGGCGTTCTCGGTCACCGACACGGGGATCGGTATCCCCTCGGACAAGCTGCAGCTGATGTTCGAGGCATTCCAACAGGCCGACGGGACGACGAGCCGCAAGTACGGCGGCACCGGCCTCGGGTTGTCGATCAGCCGGGAGATCGCTCGCCTGCTCGGCGGTGAGCTGCAGGCCACCAGCAGGGTGGGGGAGGGCAGCGTCTTCACCCTGTACCTGCCGCACGCGTACGAGCCACCGCCCCTGCCGCAACAGCCGGGACCTGGCCTAGCCCTCTCCGAGCCGGCGAGGGTGGGCGACGACCGGGACTCGATCGCCGCGGGCGACCGCACGCTGTTGATCGTCGAGAGCGACGAGGCGCTGGCGCGAGCGGCGATCGAGCTGGGCCGGGAGCACGGCTTCAAGACGGTGATGGCGCCTCGCGGCCCCAGCGCGCTCGCGCTGGCGCGGGACTTCAGCCCGGATGCCATACTCCTCGACACCGAGCTGCCCTACATGGACGGCGGCACGCTGCTCACGCTCATCAAGCAGGACGCCGGGCTGCGGCATATCCCTGTCCATGTGCTCGCGCCGCCCGATGCCCGCCAAGACAGCCTGCGAGGCGGCGCCTTCGGCTTCACCGCGAAACCGGTGGGCCATGCCGAGGTCGCTGAGGCGATCGAACGGCTGGCGGCCTACGCCGATGGTGACCGTCGCCTGCTCGTCGTCGCCTGCGGCAACGGGGACAAGGGGGCTATCTCTCCGATCTTCAGTGACCTCGCCGGGGTCGAGGTTGCCGTGGTCACCGGGGGCGAAGAGGCGCTCGGCGCGCTGCGTGAGCGGCGAGCGGACTGCATCGTCGTCGACCTACAGGCGGACACCGCGACCGGCTGCGGTCTCTTGGAGCAGGTCAGTGCCGACGAGTACCTCCGTACGGTGCCGGTGATCGCCTACACAGGGCAGGAGCGACCGGGCGAGATCGAGGCGCGCCTGGCGAGCTATGCGCCTAGGATCGTGTTGAAGGAGGCGTCGTCGCTAGGCCACCTGTTCGATGAGGTCACACTTTTCCTCCACCGAGCCTCAGCGCATCTGCCCGATGGACATCGGATCGTGCCTGGGTCAGATCACGAAGGCAACGTGTTCGAAGGCAAGAAGGCCTTGATCGTGGACGACGACATCCGCAACGTGTTCGCCCTCACGAGCGTCCTCGAACGGGAAGGCATGGCCGTCCTCTTTGCAGAGAATGGCCGGGACGGCCTCGCCACGCTAGAGGAGCACCCCGACATCGCGATCGTGCTTATGGATGTGATGATGCCAGAGATGGACGGTCACGAAGCGACGGCCGCCATACGGCTCATCCCTCGTTTCGCCACGCTGCCGATCATCGCGCTGACCGCGAAGGCGATGAAAGGCGATCGGGAGCAGAGCATCGCCGCGGGCGCTTCCGACTACATCGCGAAGCCCGTCGACGTCGACCAGCTGTTATCGCTCATGCGCGTGTGGCTGTCAACCGAACGGGCTTCTCATGGTGGTTGAGCAGAGCCGGACGGCGGTGGTTGAGTCATGACAAGCTTCTCGGACGTCCCTGCCACGATCCTGGTGGTCGACGACAGGGACGAGAACATCGTCGCGCTCCGAGCCGTGCTCGACCCGATGGGGCACCGGCTGTTGATGGCGAGCTCCGGCGGCGAGGCCCTGCGCTACCTGCTGACCCACGAGGTCGCGCTCATCCTTCTCGATGTCCATATGCCCGGTATGACCGGTTTTGAGACGGCGGCTCGGATCAAGGAGCGGGAGCGGACCCGTGACATCCCGATCATCTTCCTGACCGCGTACAGCAACGACGTGGCACAGGCCGTTCAGGGATTCTCCCATGGCGCCGTCGACTACCTCACCAAGCCGATCGACGCGGCGGTCTTGCGGGCGAAGGTCGCGGTCTTTATCGAGCTGTACCAAAAGACGCGGCTGCTGGCCAAGCGTCTTGACCAGCACTTCGAGGCGGAGGCGCGCACCTTACGTAAGCTGGCCGATGCCGCTGTCGTCATCAACTCGACGCTGTCCTTGAAGGACATCCTGGCGGTCATCAGCGCGAGCGCGCAGGAGATCATCGGCGCCCGTGAGGCCCAAGCGATCGCCGGAGGCGGGCAAGAGATCTCGGAGGTTGCCCGTCTCGCGTTGGAGTCTTCCGAGCCGGTCAGGATGACGAGGACGGACATCAAGGATGCCCTCGCATCGCGCGGGCTGGTCCACGTTCCCGAGGGTCATCCGCTGCTCGAAGGGTGGTTGGCCGTCCCGGTGGTCGGCCGGACGGGGAACCGGCTGGGAGCGATCCACGTCGCGGACAAGATCGACGGCGAGTTCAACGACATGGACCAGATGGTCCTCTTGCAGCTCGCCCAGCTCGCCGCCGTCGCGATCGAGAACGCCGACCGGTACGAGCAAGAGCACCGCATCGCCGCGACGCTGCAGCGCGGCCTGTTGCCGGCCTCGCTCCCGACCTTGCCGGGTCTCCAGCTTGCCCCGCAGTACCAACCGGGTCGCGCGGGAACCCAGGCGGGTGGGGATTGGTACGACGTGTTCCTGCTGAACGACGGGCGCGTCGCCTTGACCGTTGGCGACGTCGTGGGTCGGGGGCCCGGCGCCGCCGCCCTCATGGGCCAGCTCCGGACGGGCATCCGGGCGTACGCCATCCACGGCCTGGAGCCGGCGGAGCTGATGAGCAGCCTGGGTCAGCTCCTGTTGGACCTGAACGAGACGGCGATGGCGACGGCGGTCTACGGCGTCCTCGACGTGACGGCGCGCACGCTCGAGCTGGTGAGCGCGGGGCATCCCCCTCCGGTGCTCGTGACCCAGAGCCGCCCCGCTTGTTACCTGGACCTCGACCCCAACCTCCCGCTCGGCGTGCTCGCTCCTCAGTCCTACGCCACCTCGGAGCTCGAGCTGCCGGCGGGATCGACGCTCGTCCTCTACACGGACGGGCTCGTCGAAGACCGCTCGCAGCCGATCGACGAGGGCATGGCGCACCTGCTGAAGATCATCGAGATCCACGCCAACGGCGACGTCGAACGCCTGGGAGGCGAGCTTCTCGGGGCGATGGTCTCCGACGAGCGAGCCGACGACGTGGCGATCCTGGCGGCCCGCTTGACGTAGGTCTTTTGTGGAGGATCCGCGCGGAATACCGCGCGGATCCTCCACACAAACTCACGCTGAGGCGGCCCAGCCGGTCCAGCGGGTGATCTGGATGAGCAGGAAGGGGCCGCGCGGGGGCTGATCGCGGTATTGCGGGTACTTGCCGGCCAGCAAGGTGAGCCAGGGCGCCGGCAGCGAGGGCTCCTCGCGCGCCCCGCCGTCGAGGCGCACCCACCACAGCCGTGACCAGTCGTCGTCGTACTGGTCGACCAGGACGGACACCGCCGGGTTCGCCTCGGCGTTCGCGAAGCGCTGGAGCCGGCGCCCGGACTTCGGCTTCGCGTCCACGCCCGTGACCAGCTGGTCGCCTTCGACGACGAACACGATCGGGACGAGGTGGGGCCGCGCGCCCGCGCTGGCGCCTGCGGTCGCCAGGCGTGCCACGCGCGCTGCGGCGACGAGCCGGCGCATGGCCGCCTCGCCGAGCGAGACCACTACTTCTTTGCCGGCTCGAAGTACGGGTTGGAGCCGGCGGCGTGGTCGGTGACGTCGACGACCTTCTGGATCTCCGGCACGGCCTCTTTGATCGCGACCTCGATGCCCTGGCTGAGGGTCACGGTGGCCATGCCACAGCCTTGGCAGCCACCCGACAGGCGCAGGTACGCGACGGCGTCCTCGACAGCGACCAGCTCGGCGCGGCCACCATGGGACGCGATGCTCGGGTTGATGTACTCCTCGAGCACCTGGACGACCCGCTGGGGAACGGGACCGGCCAGATCGGCGGGCGGGGCTGCCGCACCGACGGCTGGGCTCGCCATGGTGGGGGTGTTCGGGTTGTCGACGAAGATGCCGCCCGTCTCCAGGTCGCCCTGCCGGTCGAGCACCGCGCCGCGGAGGGCGTCGACGCTCGCGTTGGGGATCACGACGGAGATGTCGTCGTGGTGCTGGACCACCTGATCGGGGCCGGCCTTCGCCAGCTCCTCAAGGTAGAGGTTGTACGTGTACTTCCCCTTGGAGACGCCGGTCACCTCCAGCCACAGCGCGAGCCGCTCGGGCTCGGGGTCCCGGGAGCGGAACCACAGCGCCTTCTGGCGGGCGGCCTCGGTGACGTGGACTACTGGCTCGTTGTCGGTCATGCTGGCATCCCCTCACTTGCCTGGGGTGGGTCCTTGCGCGAACCTTCCGCGGTTTGTGGCCCCTTCCGGAAATCCTTTGGTATTCGGACGACCCTGCATCCCCGCTCGCGGCGTTGCGCCTCACTTACATACGACCTTCGGGTATGCGCGTTCGGCACGCCTTGCGAGCGGGGCGCAGTGCCGCCCTCGATACGTCAAATTATTTCCGTCAGGGACCACTAAGGCTACGGTACCGGGGTGACCCGTGTGCTACTCCTGCTCCCTACCTCGACCTACCGGGCCGAAGATTTCCTCCAGGCGGCGGCCGCGCTGGGCGTTGAGGTAGTCGTGGCCTCCGAGCGCCGGCAGGCGCTGGCGGGGCTCATGGGCGAGCGCGCCCTCACCGTCCCGCTGCGCCGCCCGGACCAGGCCGCCGAGAAGATCGTCGAGCTGGCCGGCAGGGTGGGCATCGACGCCGTCGTCGCCGTCGACGACCAGGGCGTACTGGTCGCGGCCAAGGCGGCGTCCCGCTTGGGGCTTCCGCACAACCCGCCTGAGGCGGTCGCGGCGACGCGGGACAAGGCGCTGATGCGCCGCGCCTTGGGCTCCGCGGGAGTGCCGCAACCCGAGTTCCGCCTCGTGTCGACGGACGAGCAGGTCGCCGCGGCGGTGGCGGCCATCGGGCCGCCGGTCGTCGTGAAGCCCGTGTCGCTGTCCGGCAGCCGTGGGGTGATCCGCGCCGACAGCGTCGCGGGTGCGATAGACGCCGCGCGCTGGGTGCGCAAGATCCTCGCCGAGGCGGGCGAGGACGCGGGCTCGCCCGTGCTCGTCGAGCGGTTCGTCCCCGGCGCGGAGGTCGCGGTCGAGGCCCTGCTCCGCGGCGGGCAGCTGGAGGTGCTCGCGACGTTCGACAAGCCCGATCCCCTCGATGGTCCCTACTTTGAGGAGACGATCTACGTCACCCCGTCCCGCCTGCCCGCCGAGCAGCTTCGCCGGGCACATGAGGCGACCGCGGCCGCGGCCGCGGGCCTCGGGCTGGTCGAAGGCCCGGTGCACGCGGAGCTGCGAGTAGGCGCGGGCGGTGTGTGGGTGCTCGAGCTCGCCGCTCGGTCGATCGGCGGCTTGTGCGCTCGCGTGCTGCGATTCGGGGCAGGCCTGAGCTTGGAGCAGGTGATCCTCCGCCACGCGCTCGGGCTGCCGCTGGAGGATCTTGAGCGTGAAGACAAGGCAGCGGGTGTCATGATGCTCCCGATCCGCCAGGAGGGCGTGCTCCGTGAGGTGCGCGGTCTCGCGGACGCGCGGGCCGTCCCGGGGATCGCCGGCTTGGAGCTGACGATACGCCCCGGCCGCCCCGTTCGCCCACTCCCCGAGGGCGACCGCTACCTCGGCTTCTTGTTCGCCCGAGGCGACTCGGCTGCCCAGGTCGAACACGCGTTGCGAGCGGCTCACAGCCTCCTCCACGTAGAGGTCGAGCCGTGCGCGTCCTCCTGATCTCGACGTACGAGCTGGGCCACCAGCCGGTGCACGTGGCCTCGCCGGCCGCGGCATTGCGCGCGGCGGGTCACGAGGTGCGCGGGTTGGACCTCTCCGTCCAGGAGTGGGACGGCGGGGCGGTCGTGTGGGCGGAGGCGGTGGGGCTCTCCGTGCCGATGCACACCGCGATGCGGTTGGCGTTGCGCGCCGCCGAGGCGATCCGCCGGCACAGGCCCGCGCTGCCGCTGTGCTTCTACGGGCTGTACGCGCCGGTCAGCCGCGACCTGACCGTCGGGCTGCTGGCGGATCGGGTCCTGGCCGGCGAGTACGAGCCCGCGCTTGTCGCCTGGGTCGACGGGCTGCAGGCCGATACGCGAGATAGCGGGGCCGAGCTGCACCTGGGCAAGGGTCGAGGTCGGTTTCACCTACCCGCCCGTGACCTGCTGCCCCCTCTGGAACGCTATGCGCGGCTGGCGATAGACGGGGAGGAGCGGCTGGTTGGCGCGGTCGAGGCGACGCATGGGTGCCGGTATGAGTGCCGCCATTGTCCCGTACCGACCGTGTACGGTGGCGCATTCCGGGTCGTGGGGGCCGACGTCGTGCTCGCCGACATCGCCCAGCTGGTCGAGGCGGGCGCGCGGCACATCACGTTCGCGGACCCGGACTTCCTCAACGGCCCGGGGCACGCGATGCGGATCGTGCGGGCGATGCGCCAGCGGTTCGCGGAGCTGACGTTCGACTGCACCGTCAAGGTCGAGCACATCCTCCGCCACGCCGCGCTCTGGCCAGAGCTGGCCGCCTCGGGATGCGTGTTCGCCGTCACCGCCGTCGAGTGCGTGAACGACCAGATCCTCGCCTTGCTCGACAAGGGGCACACGGCGGCCGACGCCGCACGCGCGGTCGACCTGCTGCGCGAGCACGGGATCGAGCCACGCCCCTCGCTGATGCCGTTCACGCCGTGGAGCACGGTCTCGGACCTCGTCGACATCCTCGACTTCGTCATCGCCCATGACCTCATCGGCAACGTCGACCCGATCCAGTACACGATCCGGCTCTTGCTGCCCCAGAACTCCCTGCTGCTCGACCGGCCGGAGCTGGCGCCCTATCTCGGTCCCTACGACGCCGAGCAGCTCTCGTACCAGTGGCGTTCCCACGGCCCGCGCATGGACGCGCTGCAGGCCGAGCTCGCCGCACTGGTCGCTGCTGAGGTCGCCTCACCCCCCGGCGCGGTGTTCCTCGCCGTCAACGCCGCCGTGCGCGAGGCCGCGGGCGTGCGCACCGACCTCGTGCTCGCCGGTCCGTCGCAGCCGCGCCCACACCTCACCGAGCCCTGGTTCTGCTGAGCTGAGCCCACCGAGGGCCAGTTCGGCCCCCTTGAGGTCTAATGGCCAGGGTTCGGCACACATGCGTGCCGAACCCTGGCCATAAGGGACCTAGCGCAGCGGGAGGCGGACCACGCCAAGGAAGAACTCGTCGATCTGGTGGATCACCGCGACGAAGCGGTCGAGGTCGACCGGCTTGGTGATGTAGGCGTTCGCGTGCAGGTTGTAGCTCGACAGCACGTCCTCCTCGGACCTTGAGGTCGTGAGGACGACCACGGGGATCCGGCGCAGGTCTGGATCCGCCTTGATCTGTGCGAGTACCTCTCGGCCGTCGAGGCGGGGAAGGTTTAGGTCGAGCAACACGAGGTCAGGACGTGGCACTCCAACGAACTCACCCTGGCGGCGGAGGAACGATACGGCCTCCTCGCCGTTCCCTACCACGTGGAGAGGATTGACGAGGGCACGGTCCGCGAGGGCCTCCCGTGTAAGGACGACATCGCCGGGATCATCCTCGACCAGCAGAATGTCGATCGGCCGGTCCTGCGTCCGCCAGGTCATGAGCCGTCTCCTTTGATCGCGGGAGCGTCCAGTGCACGGTCGTTCCCGGGTGAGCCTCGGTGTCGATCCATATCCGTCCGTAGTGGTACTCCACGATCTTCTTGCAAAGCGCCAAGCCGATACCGGTCCCGCCGTACTCTTCGCTGGCGTGAAGCCGCTGGAAGATGACAAAGACCCGTTCGGCGTGCCGGGGGTCGATCCCGATGCCATTGTCCGCCACCGAAAAGCGCCAGTAGTCACCGTTGGGCTCTGCCCAGACGCGAACCTTCGGGGGGGTTTCGCCGCGAAACTTCAGTGAGTTACCGACGAGGTTCTGGAACAGCGTCGTCAGCAGCGCGAGATCACCCCACACCGTCGGTAACGGCTCCGCGTCGATCTGCCCGCCGCTCTCCTCCGAGAGCGACTCGAGGTTGGCCAGCGCGTGCTCCAGCGCAACGTCGCAGTCCACCGGGACGAACCGATCGGTCGATCGACCGACGCGCGAGAGGGCGAGCAGGTCGTTGATCAGGCGCTGCATCCTCTTCGCACCGTCAACCGCGAACGCGATGTACTGATCGGCGCGCTCGTCGAGCTGTCCGGCGTAGCGTTGCTGCAACATCTGGCAGAAGCTCGCCACCTTGCGCAGCGGCTCCTGGAGGTCGTGTGACGCGACGTAGGCGAACTGCTCGAGCTCGGCGTTGGATCGGGCGAGGTCTCGGGCACGCTCGTCGGCGACCGCGCGGGACTGCTCGGCGTGCGCGAGCGCTGAGACTATCCGGCTCCGCATCGCCTCGACATCCGCGGCGAGGTCGGCGATCTCCGATGGCCCGTCGATGGCGAGGGGATGGCCGATGTCGCCGGCGGTCACCCGCCTGGCGCCCGCGCCGAGGGTCGTCAACGGCCGCAGGACTCCTCGCGTAAAGGCCATCCTCACGGCGATGCCCACGCCAGCGAGGCAGGCAAACATGGCGACGAGTGCCGCCGCCAAGCGGACCGTGCTCTGGTCGAGGTCGTCGAGGGCAGCCGCACGAGTCTCTCTGAGCCCGGTCTCCAGCTCGGCGAACGCGGACCTGATGGCGTCGAAGCGTTGCTTGCCTATCGCGAGGCCGGCAGGGGTCGACGGCGTACCACCGCGAACACCATCGATCGCGGCCTCGGCGTATGCCTCCCGCCACTGCGCCGCCCGCCGATCGACCTCCGCCACCGCATGGTGCAGGCGCGGGTGGTTCCGCAGGTCTCGTATGAGCCGTTCCCTCGCATCACGCTCGTCAACCTGCCCGCGCTCGTAAGGCTCGAGGAACGCCTCCTCGCCGGTCAGCAGGAAGCCTCGCACGCCGGTCTCCTGACTCACCAGAGCCGCGAACAGGTCGCGAGCCGCGGTGGCGGCGGGGTCGATCTCGTCGATCATCGCCCGGCGCGCATCGAGGAGAAGCGAGAACGAGAGCGCGCCAACCCCGAGAGCCAGGGCGACGACCAGTATGGCGATGACGGACAGCGCGCCCAGAAGGCGGCGCAGGTTGTGCGGGGAGCTATGGGTGCTCAAGAACGCCGAGATGGGGCGTAGGAGAGGAAGAACAGGGCGACGTCGTCGCTCAGCGGCCCGCCGTGTAGTGCCTCCGCCTCGGCAATTAGGCTGTCAACGAAGTCGGGCGGATCGACGTCCTGCCTGTACGCGGCGGAGGCGATCGCCGCGAGGCCCTCGACTCCCAGCCGCGTGCCCGCCATGGGCGCCGTCCGACCCTCGATAAGCCCATCGGTGTAGAGCAGCAGGGACCACCGAGGCCCCAGCTCGACCGGTATGCTGTGCCACTCCGCGCGGGACACCACCCCGAGAGGTGGACCCTGCAGTTCGTCCGAGAGCGGCTTCGTGATGGGCTCCAGGAAGAGTGGCGGCGGGTGCCCTGCCAGGCGTAGCCACGCCCAGCTCCGGTCGGCGGCCACGCTGACATCGCAGACCGTCGCGAAGATCTCGTCGCTGTGCCGTTCACTGGACAGGACGTCGGTCAAGGTCGGTAAGATGTCCTCCTCAGGCTGGCCGGCCAGCACCAGCGTCCGCCAGCCGATCCGTAGGCTGACGCCGAGCGCTGCCTCATCTGGTCCATGACCGGCAACGTCACCGATCATCATCCGCAGGCGCCCGTCGGCCAGCTCGACCGCGTCGAAGAAGTCGCCGCCCAGCAGCCTGTCGCCACCCCGTGGACGGTACCGGGAGACCCAGGTAAACGCGGGATCGCGCAGGAGCGGATGTGCCACCAGGCCCCGCTGCAGGCGAAGGTTGTGCTCGCGCCGTACGTCCGCCTCGTAGAGCTTGCGGGCGGTGTCGTCGGCCCGCTTGCGCTCGACCGCGTAGCGGATCGAGCGGCCCAGGAGCTGCCCGTCGATCTCGCCTTTCACCAGGTAGTCTTGCGCGCCTGCCGCGACGGCTTCCACGCCACGCTGCCGATCCGCAAGGCCGGTCAGCACGACGACCGCCGCATGTGGCGCCAGGCGCAGCAGCTCGGTCAGCCCAAAGAGGCCGGTCGCGTCAGGGAGCTCGAGGTCGAGCAGGATACACAGCGTCGAGAGCCGCACGTGGCTGGCGGCCTCCGCCAGGCTTCGCACGCAGACAATCGAAAAGTCTTCCTCGGCGTCGCGCAGCAGTTCCTGTACCAGGAACGTGTCGCCGAGGTCATCCTCGACGAGAAGGATATGCTCGTCCATCACCCTCCCTGGCCCCTTCTGAGGGATCACCAGCTCGGTGGAAATCGTGTTCTCATCTCAGCATGCAGCGCACGGCAAGACAGCGTCGGGGTCAGGGAGCACGAGCTCATCCTGCCACGACCAGCAGTCCGCCGATAGGCATCACGCCCTAATGGGTCTTGAGCAGGGGGAGGGGGATGCGGCGGGGGCGCAGCTCCAGGATTCTCTCGACGATCGCCTGGATGGCGGTTGCCGCCTCGGAGTCGGGTTCGGCCACGACGATGGGTCGACCCTCGTCGCCGCCCTCGCGCAGCGCCGGGACCAGCGGGATCTGGCCGAGCAGCGGGACGCGGAGCTGCTCTGCCAGCAGCGTGCCTCCCCCGCTGCCGAACAGCTCATAGCGGACACCATCGTCGCCGGTGAACCAGCTCATGTTCTCGACGACGCCCGTGACGGTCAGGTCGACCTTGCGCGCCATGTACGCGGCCCGTTGAGCGACCTTCTGCGCGGCGGCTTGGGGCGTCGTGACCACGACGACCTCGGAGCTGGGCAGGAACTGGGCCATCGTGAGGGCGACATCGCCGGTGCCTGGCGGCATGTCGACGAGTAGGAACTCCACGTCGCCCCAGTGGACGTCGGCGATGAACTGCTCCAGCGCCTTGTGCAGCATCGGGCCACGCCAGATGATCGGGGTCTGCTCGTCGGCGGCGAAGAACGCGACCGAGATCACCGCGACGCCGTGCGCCCGGGGTGGGATCACCAGGTTGTCCAAGATGGCGGGCCGCCGGTCGATTCCCATCATGCGGGGGATCGAGAACCCGTAGACGTCGGCGTCGATCAGCGCGACCGTTTTCCCCCGCTCGGCCAGCGCGATCGCGAGGTTGACCGACACCGACGACTTGCCCACCCCACCTTTGCCCGACGAGATCGCGAGGATCCTCGTGCGGGCGAACACCTCCGCCGGTGTGCTCGGCCGGCCGCCCTGCAACCGCTGCCGAAGGGCGCGCCGGTCGTCGTCCCCCAGGTGCGAGAAGTCCACGTGGACGTCGCTGGGCCCGAGGGCTCGCACGGCCTCGGTCACGGCGGCGCGCAACCGCTCACGGTGCGGGCTGTCGGGGACGACCAGCGCGATCCCGACCTGAACGCGCCGGCGCCCCACCACGATGCCTCGCACCATGTCGAGCTCGGTGATCGGCAGGTCCAGGTCCGGGTCGCGCACGCTGGCCAGCGCGGCGCGGATCTCTTCCTCCGCGGCCCTCGGCCGCTGCGTGAACATACCGCCACGATACCGGCCGACCGCTCGTCAAAGCACCGTCCTGCCTGGGACGTTAAGCAAACATCAAGCGAAGTCGTGCATCGTGGGCGTATGTGTCGCTGTCGGTCGTTGAGGCAGGAACAGGATTTGGGAGGCAGCCATGGATCGGCGTGAGTTCCTCGAGGGATCCGCGGCCGTGGGCGCGGCTGGGGGCTTGGCCACCTTTGGCTTCGACCTTGCTCCCGCGTACGCGCAGGTGCGGGCGCTGAAGATCAGCCGGGCCACAGAGGTGCGGTCGGTATGCCCGTACTGCGCGGTGGGTTGCTCGATGATCGCGTACGTCACCGGGCACGAGTCGTTCAACACCCAATCCGTGCTCGTCCATATCGAGGGAGACCCGGACAGCCCGATCAACGGCGGGTCGCTGTGCCCCAAGGGCGCGTCGACCATGCAGCTCGCGGTCAACGAGCGGCGCGACCTCGCGCCGCTGTACCGGCCCGCCGGCGCGAGGGACTGGCAGCGGATCTCGTGGGACGACGCCCTCGACCGGCTCGCGCGGTTGATGAAATCCACGCGTGACAAGACGTTCGTGGCGCAAGACGAGAACGGCCGGACGGTCAACCGGAACGAGGGCATCGCCTTCGTGGGTGGCGCGACCTACACGAACGAAGAGGGATACCTGGCGGCAAAGTTCTTCCGCTCGCTCGGAACGGTGTACATCGAGCAGCAGGCACGTGTTTGACACGGTCCCACGGTGGCCAGTTTGGCCGCCTCGTTCGGCCGTGGCGCAATGACCAACCATTGGGTTGATTTTAAAAACTCCGACGTCCATCTGGTCATCGGCGCGAACCCGGCGGAGAACCATCCCTGCGGATGGAAATGGGCACACGTCGCTCGTGACGAGCGCGGCGCCAAGATCATCCACGTCGACCCACGGTTCACCCGAACCTCGGCGATCGCCGATATCTACGCGCCAATCCGCGCCGGGACGGACGTCGCCTTCTTCGGAGGATTGATCAACTACATCATCTCCAACGAGAGATATCACAAGGAGTACGTCCAGCTCCACACGAACGCCTCGTTCTTGGTCGACGAGGGGTTCACGTTCGACGACGGCGTGTTCTCGGGTTACGACGCCTCCAACCGCAGCTACGACGTCGCGACCTGGGATTACCAGCGGGAGGAGCAACCCACCGCTGCGCCGCCGACCCCGGGCACCACGCCCATCACGAGGGCCGGGTTCGCCAAGCGCGACCTCACGCTGGAGGACCCGCGCACGGTGTTCCAGCTGATGAAGCGCCACTACTCCCGGTACACCCCGGGGATGGTGTCGAGCATCACCGGCATGCCCGTCGACAAGTTCCTCCAGGTCGCGGACACCTTCAGCGCGACCGGTGTCCCCGACAAGGTCGGCAGCATCGTCTACGCGGTCGGGCTCACCCACCACACCAGCGGGGTCCAGATCATCCGCGCCCTCGGCATGGTCCAGCTGCTACTCGGCAACATGGGAAGACCGGGCGGCGGCGTGAACGCCGAGCGCGGTCACGCGAACATCCAAGGGAACACGGACAACGCGATCTCGTGGGAGATCCTGCCCGGCTACCTCGCCATCCCGCGGCCCCCGATGGCGACGATAGACGACTATCTCGCGCGCGTGGCGACCACGCAGCTCACACCCGAATCTGTCAACTTCTTCGGCGCGAACTACCGGAACTTCCTCGTCAGCTTCCTCAAGACATGGTTCGGCGACGCCTCCACACCCGAGAACGATTGGGGCTACTCATGGATCCCCAAGCCGGCGGGGAACGCGTCATGGCTCACGATTCATGACAACGCGAGAAGAGGAACGCTCAAAGGGCTGTTCGCCAGCGGGATGAGCGGGGTGAACATCGGGCCGGACTCGAAGCGCATGATCGCCTCATTGGGAAACCTCGAGTGGCTCGTCGCCATGGATCCCCTGCAGACCGCGACGGCGACCTTCTGGAAGGCCCCCGGTGTCGCCCCCGAGGAGATCGACACCGAGGTGTTCTTCCTCCCGACGACGCATTGGATAGAGAAGGACGGCTCGTTCGTGAACTCGGGGAGGTGGATGCAGTGGAAGTACAAGGCGCTCGACGCGCCCGGTGAGGTCAAGGACGACAACTGGATCATCGGCCAGCTGCGCCTCCGGTTGCGGAAGCTGTACGAGGGCGAGGGTGGCCCGGTCCCCGAGCCGATCCTGAACCTCACTTGGAGCTACACCAACGCCGAGAATCCCTCTCTCGACGAGATCGCGCAAGAGATCAACGGTCGCGACCTGTCCTCCGGCCAGCTGCTGGACACCTTCGCCAGGCTGAGAGCCGACGGCACCACGAGCGCGGGGAACTGGATCTACACCGGGTCCTACACACAACAAGAGGGCAACCTCGCGCGGCGTCGTGGCGTCACAGACCCGACCGGCCTGGGCTACTACCACAACTGGGGTTGGTCATGGCCGCTGAACCGGCGCATCCTCTACAACCGCGCGTCGGCGGACGCGGCGGGCGCGCCATGGGACTCGCGCCGGCCGGGTATCGTGTGGAACGGCTCGCGCTGGGTCGGCGACGTGCCCGACTTCGCCGCCACGTCCTCACCGTCAGAGGGCAGGGGCTCGTTCATCATGACCGGCGAGGGCGTCGGGCGGCTCTTCGCACCCGGCGGCCTGCTGATGGACGGGCCGTTCCCCGAGCACTACGAGCAGGCCGAGTCTCCGATCGCCAACCTGCTCAGCGGCACGGACAAGCATCCGACGGCGTACCTCTACGAGGGCGCGCTCGAAACCTTCGCGCCGAGTGGCAGCTCGGAGTTCCCCTACGTCGCGACGACCTACCGGGTCACCGAGCATGAGCACTACGTCACCCAGTACGTCCCGTACCTCGTCGAGGCGATGCCCGACTTCTTCGTAGAGCTCGATCCCGAGCTGGCCCGGCGGAAGGGGATCGCCAACGGCGGCCGTGTCCGGGTCGTCTCGATGCGTGGCGAGGTCGAAGGCGTCGCCATCGTGACGCGGCGGATGCGTCCCTTGAGGCTCGGCGGGAACCGCGTCATCCACCAGGTCGGCATCCCGGTCCACTGGCATTACCAGGCCGGCAGTGACACGGGCGCCTCCGACCGCCCTTCGAACCTCGCCAACCTGCTCACGCCCTACATCGGCGACGCCAACGTGCGGACGCCGGAGTTCAAGGGCTTCCTCGTCAACGTCTTCAACGTCACACCTGCGTGAGGGGAGATCGCCATGCCCGCCGAGCTCGGTCTCGCCGTCAGGCGGCTGTCGGCGACACCGGCGTCGGCCGTCAACATCCGCCGGGACGCCGCCGACCCCGGAGCCCAGATCGCGAAGATCGTCGACATCGACCTCTGCATCGGCTGCAAGGCGTGCGAGGTCGCGTGCAAGGAGTGGAACGACCTCCCCGCCGAGCAGACCGTCAACACCGGCAGCTACCAGAGCCACCCTGACCTGACCGCGACGACCTGGGACCTGATGCGGTTCGAGGAGCGCGAGATCGCTGGAGGCGGGCTCGCCTGGTTGATCCGCAAGGACAGCTGCCTGCACTGCGGGGAGCCGGGCTGCCTGCTCGCCTGCCCCGCGCCCGGTGCGATCGTGCAGTACGAGAACGGCATCGTCGACTTCAACCAAGCCAACTGCATCGGCTGCAAGTACTGCATCGCCGGCTGCCCGTTCGACATCCCACGGTTCGATGCCGCGAGCAACAAGGTCTACAAGTGCACGTTGTGCATCGACAGGGTGTCGAACGGCCTGGAGCCGGCATGCGTGAAGTCCTGCCCGACCGGCTCGATCAAGTTCGGGACACAAGCGGACATGATCGCCTACGGAGAGGCGAAGGTCGCGAAGCTGCAAGATCGCGGCTTTGGGAACGCGATGCTCTACAACCCCGAGGGAGTCGGTGGGGTCCACATGATGTACGTCGTCCCGCGGGGTGACATGTTGGACGGCTACCACCTGCCGTCCAACCCGCAGGTTCCGGGACCCTACTTCACCGCAATGGGGAGCCTCCGGAGGCTAGGATCGGCCGCGACCTGGGCGGGGATTCTCGGCACCGCCCTCTACTTCCTCCGCACGGGGAGGAGGCGACCACCCCCCGAGAAGGAGGCGGTGGCCGAGGCGTACGCGATCGGCCACGAGTCCGAGCTGGCCCGGGCAAACCCCTACGACTTGGTGGAGCGGTCGTGAACACGACCGCTACCACGACGCGTACCCAGTCCGAGGGTGGCGAGATCACTCGGTACGGCTTCTTCGAGCGCATCGTCCACTGGTTCGTCGCGCTGACGTTCGTCGCGCTGCTCGTCTCGGGCCTCGCGCTCGCGTACCCCCGGATGGCGTGGCTGGCGACGGTGTTCGGCGGGGGCCAGACGATGCGGTGGCTCCACCCGGTCATTGGGGTCGGGTTCTCGGTCGGCCTCTGCCTGATGCTGGCGCTGTGGGTCAAGGACTGCCTGTTCACCACGGTCGACTGGGAGTGGTTCCGCCGGCTCGGCCAGTACCTGCGCGAGGGCCACGCCGGCCTGGACGTCGGGAAGTACAACGGCGGCCAGAAGGGCTACTTCTGGTGGTCGATCGTTACCGGCCTCGCGCTGCTCGCGACGGGCATCCCCCTGTGGTTCCCCTTGGGCGTTGGCTCGGGGTTCCTACGGGCGATGCGGATCTCGCACCACCTGTTCTTCCTGCTGGCCCTCGCGGGCTTCATCATCCACGTCTACCTCTCGACCGCCGCGTTTCCCGGCACGATGGCCGCGATGACGAGCGGTAAGGTCACCCGCGCGTGGGCCGCCTGGCATCACTCTCGCTGGTTCCGTGAGCACGACCAGGGCGGGCGGTGAGCATGCGCCTGGCCAGGGGGCAGCCGGGTCAGCTCGCCGAGCGGCTCATCCGCGCGCGAGCGCTGTCGACGTCAGGGTCGGTGGGGGAGCCGCTCAGGCTCGCGTGCGCGGTGCTAGAGCACCAGCTCGCCCGCTCGGGCACGTCGACCGTCACCGCGGCGGCGGCGTTGCTCGCCGCCGCCGCCCGGGCTCACGCGGCGGCCGGCCGGTTCCCCCTGCTGGACGTCGAGGTGGTGCTCGATCCGTTGCTGGCCGAGCTGGAGCGGGGCGTCCTCGCGCTTTCGGATCGAGCTCCCGAGCCGCTCGCCGAGGTGGGAAGGGAGCTGGCCGCCCTGCCTGCTGGTTTCAGACTTGACGTCATGCGGACCTGGGCGGACGACCTCACGCTGGTAGATCCTCGGGCCGGGTTCTGGCTGCAGGTCGCGGCCGGTCCGATGCTCGAGCTCGCGGCCACCGCGATCGCCGTTCCGGGCGCGGACCTGTGGCAGGGCGCGGCCTGCCCGGCGTGTGGTGGGCCACCTCAGGTGTCGGTGATCGCGGAGCGGTCGGGTGAGTTCCTCGGCGGGTCCCCGCGCTGGCTCGTGTGCTCACGGTGCGCGACCTGGTGGGGTTATCCCCGCGCGACCTGCCCCGCCTGCGGAGAGGACGACCCTACCCGCCTCTCGCCCTTCCAAGCGGACGGCTGGCCGTGGGTCCGGGTCGACGGCTGCGGCTCCTGCGGCGGGTACACCAAGACGTTCGACCTGCGCCAAGACGGCGCCCGCGACGTCATCCCCCTGATCGACGACATCGCCAGCCTCGCCCTCGACCTGTGGGCCCACGCCCAGGGCCTCCACCGCCCCACCGTCTCCCTCGCCGGCGTCTAGCCGTCGGCGTCGGCCGGCCTTTTCCTGCACTGTGCAGGATTATGCCGGTGCACCGGCATAATCCTGCACAGTACGGCGGAGGACGCTGCAGGGCGGGCAGGTCGGGCAGGGCGGGATGAGGTTATCCATGGCCAGCAGCCTCGCAGATCCGCCAACGACAGTGAGCGGGCGTATTTGACAGCGGGGCGACAACCGCCGACATCGGGGCGACAACTGCGCCAGGCCGCCGGCCGCAGGGGAATAATGTCCGATTATCTGGTGATAGTCCTCCCTATGGACCAAAGGGACGGTCACGGCCCTGTGGCAGGCTCTATGAGTCTCGCAGTTGCAGTTCGCGCGCATGCTCGAGGTCGACCCGGTGACCGGGGGCTCGGCGAGTACGCACCCTACCCGAAATGCGGCCATCGAGGCCCTAGACGGGGTCGAGGCACCCCGCGATCGGCTCCCGCAGCCCCGCCCTGGTCGAGGGTGCCAGCCTGGCCTACCTCACCCTGCGCCGCCTCGAGCAGGACGCCGCCGAACGCCGGTGGGAGCTTGGGGCGATTGGCCGCGGCCCTGTCGGTCCGCAGCTCGCGGACCGCCTCTGCGAGCAGATCCGCGCATGGGACCGCGACCGCCTCACCATGCCCCTCATCACCGCCTGCCCGGCAGGCACCCCAGACCAGCAGCTACCCCAAGGGCTGGTCATCGACAAGCGGCACATCCGGCTGGTGATCTCTTACTGATCGGCTCACAAGGCCTCTGCACTGCGTGCTCAGTAGGGTGCCGCCAACCTTGGGGCGTAGACGATGGCGCGCGGCTCTACATGTCTGCGCTTGTGTTGCGCGTCTCGGAGTGTGATCCTTTCAAGGAGGAGTTCGGGCTTCTATCTGAGGACGTGGGTGAGGTCCATGGCGGCCGACACAGACATGACAGCCGAGATACTCAGCTCGGGCGGGCCTCGGCCAAAGTGCGTTCCCGAGGACACGATCGGGGAGAGCCCGGGCTTGACGCCCGCCCGACCGAACGGCCAGGGCGCGATCGCCCATCGCGCTTCCTCCGAGACTGAACCCGAGACGGAGCGTCCAAGGCCTCCAAAGCCGGAGGTCATTACGGAGATCGCGCCCGAGACGGAGCCCGAGACGGAGCCTGAGAAGAAGCCCTCAGAGGTCGTCACGGAGATCGCGCCTGAGGTTGCTCCCTCCGAGACGGAGCCCGAGAAACCCTACAAGCCATCAGAGGTCATCCCCGAGATCGCGCCCGAGACGGAGCCTGAGAAGAAGCTCAAAGAGCCGTCAGAGGTCATCCCCGAGATCGCTCCCGAGATCGCTCCCTCCGAGACGGAGCCCGAGCGCGGCGAGCCTATCCCCGAGGTCGCTCCCGACCGCGGCCCCGAGGAGCCGGGCAAAGATCGGTAACGCATATCGCCGATGCCTGGAGCCGCCGGCGCCGATGCGCTCCTCCGGTCGACCGCTGATGAGGAGCGCGCCGAGCTGCTCGAGCTGCTCAGGCGGGACGGCATCCTCCACCGCTCGGAGACGCAGCCAATCCTGTCGCGTGACGGGTCCTCGGCGCGTTGGATGCTCGACTCGCTGTGCGTCACGCTCACGCCGCGCGGAGGTGAGCTCGCGGCGCGATGCCTGCTCAGGTTGCTCGAGTCGTTCGAGGGGCGCCAGCTCGCAACGTACGGTCTGACCGGCGTCCCGCTGCTCCAAGGCTGCATCCTTCACGGAGGGGGCCGCTATCGGGGCGGCTTGGTGCGCAAGGAACGCAAAGCTCACGGCTCGCTCAAGCTGATCGAGGGGCGGCTCGACAAGTCCGAGCCGGTGGTGATCGTCGACGACTCGGTCAGCTCGGGGCACTCGATGGGGGCCTGCGCCGACCAGCTAGAGGAGGCGGGTTTCCAGGTCGAGGGCGGGGTGTGCCTGGTGCACTTCGGCTACGAGCGGGGAACCGCCACGATGCTCGAGCGCGGCTATCGGATGGCCTCGGTGTTCGATATCTACGAGGACTTCATCAGGCACATGGAGGGCGAAGCGCCCTATCTCGTCAACCCCACGTACGATTTCGGTGGGCTTTCCGCCTCGCCTCGCCATGCCGCTGAGCGGCTCCACCCGGCCCATCTCGCCCGGGCGGTCATCGCGGAGTACGTGCGCACGGGCCAGATGCTGGGCGCTCCGGCTGAGCTGGATCGTGCCTATGACGCCGCCGGAGGCTGCTGGGTCAGCGTTCGCCGCCGCTCGAACATCTACGACCGTCCCGCGCGGAACGGCTTCTGGCACTTCCCGGGAGAGGCGAAGGGCACCGTCGCGGAGGATGTGGTGCTGGCGTCGGTGAGAACGGCGCGGGAGCTCGTTCGACGGGAGCGCGACCCTCTCCAGCTCCTCGAGGAGTGCGCGATCGCCGTGACCTTCTTCTCCGCGCTCGAGCGGTGCACGGTGGGGGAGCTGGACAACAACCGGTACGGCATCGTGGTGCGCAGTCTGGAGCGGGCTCCGTCGATGGGTGGAGCACTGCCGCGGATGCCGGGCATCGCGAACGAGTGGCAGCAGTTCTTCCACGCCTGGCGCCGCAACGCCCGCTTGGTTCCCCTCGAGCCGTACTGCTTGTACCGCCACGACGTGGAGAAGGTGGTCGAGCCCGGAGCGGCGTGGCAGCCGACAGGAACGCCGGTTCCCGACGAGCGGCGGTGGCACGAGGACGGGCTCGTGGCCGGCGCCCTCGCGAGGCGAGCGCGAGCACTGGTGCTGCACGATGCAGGTGTGTGCCCGTTCCTCGAAGACAAGCGCTCGGCTCAGGGGATCGCCGGCGAGCTGCCGCCAGAGGTAGCCGGAGCGTTCGTGACGGTTTACGCGGGCGGAAGGATCGCCGGATGCGCCGGAGGGTTCTCGGACGCGCCTCACGCGTCGCTCGGCGACTACGCCACGGCGGCGGTCAACGACGCCCGCTTTGCTGGTCCCGCGCGAGGCGAGGACATCGCGGTCAGCCTCTCGTTGCTCTTCAACCGGCACGAGATCGGCGAGGCGAGCCCGGAGTGGATCGCCCGGCCGACCCGCTTCGCCGATCAGGCCCTCGAGGTTCGCCAGAGAGATCGCACCGGGATCCTTTTGCCCTTTGTCGCGATCATGAACAACCTGACGCCGCAGGAGTACGTGTACGAGGTCATCGACAAGGCGGGCATCACCCGCCCGCCGTACCGGTGGACCCGCTACGACTGCGTGACTTGGCTCGCTGACGCAAGCGGCGTGCGCAAGATGGAGCACGGGCTGCCGCAGGGTGAGCCGGCGCCCACCGCCGGCGCCCAAGCCGAGCGCTTGCACCGGCTGCTCGTCGACTACGCTCGCCGCCACCACGTCGTGGAAGGGCCGCCTACCGTTCGCTATGAGGTCTTCGCCGACCGGTTGCGCACCGGGCTGCACCCCGCGCGCCTCGCCTACGGAGCATGGATCAAGGCGCGCGTGGGCCTGCGCTCCGGGGCGGTGGACGACCTCGGCCGTCTCGGGCCCGGTCGGAGCGACGATGGCTGGATCTGCGTCGACAGCGAGCCTCCTTCGATCTCGGAGGTTGCGTTCGTGGTCTTGGCCCACGTCGAGCTGGGGGCCGCACCGCACCACCTGTCGCGCATGGCGTCGAGGCTCTGGGAGCAGATCGACACGCACGGCCGCTTCGCCACCCACCGCGACGCGGGCGAGGCCCATCCCGCCTACCAGGACTACGCGCCCGGCCAGGCCCTGCTGGCCCTCGCGCGTGCGGTCGAGCGCGGCGTGGTCGAACCTCAACCGGAGGCGTTGAGCCGCGCGCTGCGCTACTACCGCATACGCTTTCGCCAAAATCATCACTGGGGAGCCGTGGCGTGGCTGACTCAGGCATTCTCCTGCTGGGGCCGCGTATTGAAGGACGACTCGTTGACCGCATTCGCCTACGAGGTCGCTGACTGGGCGCTCCAGTTCCAATCGCAGAAGACGGGCGCCTTCCTCAACGATCACCAAAGCGACTCGCCTGGCGCCACCACCGCCCTCTACCTGGAGGGGCTTGCGGCGGTACGGTCCGCGGCCGAGAAGGAAGGCAGCGTCGTGCGCGAGCAGCGCTACCGCTCGGCCTGTGAGAAGGCGCTGTTCTTCCTCGACCGGCTGGTCTACCAAGAACGTGACACCCCAGTGCTTCCCAACCCGGCGTGGGCGATCGGCGGGCTGCGGACCTCGCTGACCTCGAGCGACGTCCGGATCGATTACGTCCATCACGCGCTAGGCGCGTTACTCAGCTTGCGGCCAACGCCAAAGGAGCCCTGACAGAGCTGATGAAACCCGTCGCGCTCGTCAGCATGCCCACCCTGGCTGCTCGGTTTCCTTCCTTTCAGCTCGCCCTGCTGAAGCCTACCCTTGAGCGAGCGGGCTTCGAGGTCCAACCGCTGTCGCTGTTCCTGCGCTTCGGCGAGCGGATCGGCTGGGCACTCAACGACGCGCTCGCCGACGTCTATCCCTGCATGGTCGGGGAGTGGATCTGGGCGAAGGCGGCGTTCGGCGATCGCGGTGATACGGCCGAGTACCTCCGCACGTTCCGCTCGAACCTCGACCGCATCTGTGCTCAGGCTGGCTGCACGCTCGACGACATTGTGCATGTGCGCGAAAAGGATACGACCGCCTTCATCGAAGAGGTGGCTCAAGAGGTCGACTGGTCGTCCTACGGGTTGGTGGGCTTCACCGTCGTGTTCCAACAGATGGTCGCCTCGCTCGCGTTGGCGAAAGCGCTAAAGCGCACGTGTCCTGGACTGCCGATCATCTTCGGTGGCGCCACGTTCGAGGACGACATCGCCTTCGAGATCCTGTCGCGCAACCCCGAGGTCGACTTCATCCACTGTGGCGATGCCGACCTGTCGTTCCCCGAGGTCGTGTCCCGCGTGTACTCCGGCCGTTCGATGCGCGGTCTGCGCGGCGTGATGTGGCGCGAGAACGGCGAGATCATCTACGAGGGGAGAGCCCCCAACTTCGGGGATCTCGACCGGACTCCCATCCCCGACTTCGACGAGTATTTCTTCATGCGTGGGCAGACCGGCTACGACCGGAAGGGCAGGCGTGAGGTGATGCTGCCGATCGAGACGGCCCGCGGGTGCTGGTACGGGATGAAGAACCACTGCACCTTCTGCGGCCTCAACCGTTCGGGGATGGAGTTCCGGCGCAAGAGCCCAGAGCAGGTGCTCGAGATGCTGAAGACGCTCTCCAGGCGCTACGGTACCCGCTACTTCAACGCGATCGACAACATCCTTGCGCCCGCCTACGTGTCGCGACTGTTCGGCCGCCTGGCCGAAGCGCACAGCGACCTGCGGATTCATTACGAGATCCGCCCGAAGATGACCCGTGCGCAACTCGGCCTGATGCGGCGCGGCGGGCTCGTCTCGGTGCAACCCGGCATCGAGAGCTTCAGCACGCACGTGTTGGCGCTCATGAAGAAGAACACCACAGGAATGAGGAACCTAGAGCTGCTCAAATGGACTACATATTATGGTATAGATAACGCGTATAATATTCTCTTCGGTTTCCCGGGGGAGACGGCCGAGGACTATCGGCAACAGGCCGAAGTGATCCATCGGATAGCTCACCTTCAACCACCCTACGCGATGGCCCAGGCGCGGCCCGACCGCGGTTCGCCCATGTTCGAGCGGCCATCCGAGCACTCCGTCTCGTCACTTCGACCTTCGGCTTGTTATCGCTATATCTACCCTCCGGGCTACGACCTGAGCCGGATCTCGTACTTCTTTGAGCACGACCTCGACGGGATCCTCCCCACGGGCGGCTATCAAGAGTGCTTCGAGCTGGTCACCGATTGGAAGCAGCGGTGGAAACGCGGCCAACGGCCCTACCTTAATTATGTGAAAACTTGGGACTCTGTAAGCATCCACGACGGCCGCGACGACTCGCTCAAGAGCTACCGTTTCGACGACGCGAAGGCGGCGCTATATGAGCTGTGCGCGGACGCCAAGTGCAAAGAAGAGCTCCTCGGCGAGCTTGAGTGCGACGCGGCCTGGCTCGAGGCGGCGCTCCAGGAATTCCTCGACAAGAGCCTGATGATCTTTGCCGACGACGCCTACCTGTCGCTCGCGCTGCCCCAAAACCCGTACTACTGAACAGCGGGTGCGCACCGGCCATCTCGGGGGCGCAAGTCCGGCAACCGGGCGACCTAGTCGCGGCCGTCGGCCTCGGCCTGGGCCACCATGCGGACGCCGCGGAGGGTTTGCATCGCGATCGCCTGGTCCACGATCTGGTCGGCGAGGCTTCTGATCTCCTCGATGGGCAGTGCCGCGTCGGGATGGACTCGAAGCGAGGCGGAGAGGTCGTTCAGTTGGGCGGCCAATCCGCGGGCCGAGCAGATGAGCCGCTCACGCTTATAGGTGAGCGCCTCGGCGATCCAATCCAGGGCGCCGGTATACGCGGTGCTTGCCGCTTCCGACATCTCAACTCGCTTTTCTTGCCCGCGATGACCAGGCCGCTCCGCACCTGTCGAGAGCCACTCAGAGGCATTCGCTCTCGTCATCGCGACACGACCCGGCGCGGGCTGACCGGTGCCCTCTGTTGCCCGCGATACAGCGGGCACCGGTCGCCCTCCGTTCCCCGCTCGGGGGTCTGCGGTCCCTGGTCCGCCAGCCATTGCGTCCGGGACTCGCCGGTTGAGCATCGTTGAGGCCGTTGCGGGCGCGCTGTCCTCCGGTGACAGGCACGTGTTCTCATCGAGATCGAGGCTCTGCTTCGCAAAACCCCCACAACGTATCCACGAGTGCTCCATTCGGATGCGTGCCCTAGCATCCGCCAAAGGGATAGGCCGGATCATCAGCCAGGGTGGCCTATTTCGAGCTGCGGGAGGCGTATATCCTTTGGGGGAGTGCACCACGGGTCGTTCTTCCTGGGGAGGTGTCGCCTCTGACCAGCGGGCACGTCGAGACCGTCACGAACTGGACCCTATCGCCAGCCGTTGAGGCGGGTGTAGCCCAGGTTCGAAGCTCCGCTCGCTCCAGTCTGGCGAGGAGGGTCGATCCTTGAGCGAGGCGTCGGAATGCGTGGTCGGCGACCTGCCCGCGCCATTCAGCAGCTTCGTCGGGCGCGTTCAGGAGATCGCCGAGGTCACCGGCCTGTTGATCACCGCCCGCCTCGTGACCTTGACCGGCCCCCCGGGGGTCGGCAAGACCCGCCTCGCGCTCCGGGTCGCCGCCGGCCTCGCGAAGGACTATCAGGACGGAGCCTGGCTAGTGGAGCTGGGGTCGCGGACCGATCCCGCTGGGGTCGCTGAGGCGGTCGCCTCGGTCCTCCAGGTTCGTGAGCAGCTCGGGCAGCCGATGACCGACACCCTGGTCAGGCATCTGCGGAGCAGGACCATGCTGCTGGTCCTCGACAACTGCGAGCACCTGATCGGGGCCTCCGCGAAGCTGGCCGATGCCTTGTTGAAGACATGCCCAAACCTCCGTGTTCTGGCAACGAGCCGAGAATCGCTGAACCTGACTGGCGAGATCGCGTGGCCGGTGCCGCCGCTGTCGGTGCCGCCCGTCATCGAGAAGCCGAGGCCAGAGGCACTGCTCTCGTACGAGGCGGTGAACTTGTTCTGCGATCGCGCCAAGGCCACGCAGCCGGCGTCCACCCTCACCGTGACCGCGGCCCCCGCCGTGGGCGAGATCTGCCGGCGGCTGGAGGGCATTCCGCTCGCCATCGAGCTGGCCGCCGCCCGGATGGGAGTGCTCTCGCCCGCACAGATCGCCGCGCGGCTCGACGACTGTTTCAACCTGCTCAGCCAGGGGAGCCGCACGGCGCCCAGCCGCCATCGCACGCTGCTGGCGGCCCTGGAGTGGAGCCATGACCTGCTCTCCGAGCCGGAGCGGGTGCTGTTGCGGCGGCTGTCGGTGTTCGCGGGAGGATGCACGCTCGAGGCCGCCGAGGAGGTCTGCGCGGCGGGGGACATCGCCCGTGACCAGGTCTTTGACCTGCTCGCACAGCTGGCGGGCAAGTCGCTCGTGCTGGTCGAGAGCCGGGGGCATTCGGTCCGCTACCGGCTGCTGCAGACCATCCGCCAGTACGGGAGGGACAGGCTCGCCGACCATGGTGAGGAGAGCCAGATCCGGACCGCGCATGCCCTCTGGTGCGCCACGATGGCGGAGCAGGCCGAACCCGCGCTGTCGGGAGCCTCGCAAGCGGCGTGGTTGGAGCGGCTGGACGCCGAGCGTACGAACTTCCAGGCCGCCCTCGAATGGACGCTCACCGAGCGGCAGACCGAGCTGAGCCTGCGAGTGGCAGGGGCCTTAAGCCTGTTCTGGTTGACCCGTGGGCATCTCACCGAGGGGCGGCAGTGGCTGAGGCAGGTGTTGCTGGCGGGCGGGGGGGCATCGTCGCTACGCGCGAAGGCCTTATGGGGGTTCGGCCTGCTCTCCGCTCTCGCCGGCGACTTCGTGACGGCCCTCACCGCCGGGGACGAGAGCCTAACCCTCGCGCAACAGTCGGGGGACACCCAGGGAAGGGCGCGGGCGCTGCATCTGCTCGGAACCATGCGGACCATCGAGGATCCCGCCTTGGCCCGCCCCCTGCTTGAAGAGAGCATCTCCTTGGCTCGGGAGGCGGGCGACGCGTGGTGCCTGGCCGGCGCGCTCACCTACCTGGGCTGGGCCGAGACCTTCCAGGGCAACTTCGCCGCCGGGCGCGCGCCCCTGGAGGAAGGCGTCCGTGTTGCCCGCTATGCACAGAGTGAGCAGGGCTTACAGCAGGGTCTCCTCGGACTGGGCTATGGCGCGCTTCAGATGGGAGAGTACGCGCGGGCGGAGGCGACGCTGGAGGCGGGTCTCGCCGTCGCCCGGGCATTGGGAGACCCGTTCTGGACCGCCGTCGGCATCATCTACCTCGGTGATCTTGCAGCCGCCGAGGGAGACTACGTAAAGGCACGGGCCCTGATGGAGGAGGCGGTGGCGTTCGCTCGCGCGACCGGCTCGCCTGCCCTTCTGGGATTCGCGCTGAGCTTCCATGGAAGGGTGGTGCTGGAGGCTGGCGACGTGGCAAGCGCTCATCCGCTCTTCGAGGAGTGCCTCTCCCTACCCCGGCAGATGGGGCACAAGGGAAATATCGCCATCGCCTTCTTCGGCCTTGGGCGAGTCTGCCATGCGCTCGGCGACTCCAGGGCGGCGCTCGCCTTTCTCGAGGAGGCGTTGGTTGTCGCCCGTGCGAGCCACGACAAGCTCGTGATCTACCAGTCGCTGTACGAGCTTGCGAGATTCGCCCGCTCACAGGGTGACTTCGGGCGGGCCAAAGCCCTGCACCACGAGGCAATCGCCCTGCAGCCCGAGCTGAGGCACAGCCCAGGTGCTGCCCTGTCATTGGATGCCCTCGCCGGCCTGGCGGCGCAAGAGCGTCATATCGAGTATGCGGCCCGGCTCTTCGGCGCGGCGCAGTCCCTTCGCGATCGGATCGGTTTCGTTCGATCGCCCGCGGACCAGCCCGGCTATGACGCCGACGTCGCATCGGTGCGTGAGGGGCTTTCGCCGGACGAGTTCGACACGGCCTGGGCGGCGGGAGCGGCGCTTTCCGAGGACGAGGCGCTTACCTATGCGCGCAGAAGCCGCGGCCCGCGCCGCCGGCCGGCGACCGGTTGGGCGAGCCTGACCCCCACCGAGCGAGAAGTGGTGCGGCTGGTCGCCGAGGGCCTCACCAACCCCGAGATCGGCGAGCGCTTGTTCATCTCCCGGCGTACGGTGCAGGCCCATCTTGCCCATGTGTTCGCGAAGCTCGAGATCAGCTCACGCAAGGAGCTGAGGTCTCGACCCCGACCCGAGCCCGAGTTCGACTAAACGCCGGCGTGTGATATTTATGTGATCGCCGGGCGATTGAACCACTGACTATTGCGCTCGTGGCAAGTGTCTGCTTTGGTAGCACACTTCTGATTGGCTTCGGGGCTGTTGAGCTGCTACGTTAGGCAAAAGTTAGACGTGCCATCCCTTAGCGACGGATGATCCTGTACGTAAGCGGGAGCGGGAACAGCGGCCTGTGGCGGTGACAATGGCAATGGACCTATCGATGCGTCCCATTCCTTGCGAGCTGCCGGTGTGAACGCGATGGGCGACAGTCCGGTTATGGTAAGCTTCGACCCGAATAGGCGAGTATGGACTACTCGCGCTCAATCAATCGTTGGGCTCGTCGATCCTCCGCCACTGGACGGGGAGCTTGTTATCGACAAGGCGTCCTGTGCCGCCGCCACCGCCGACTTCGGTCACATCGTTCACTGTGAGCCAGGGGCCGTGCTCCGGCCCGGCTCCACCGCGGACATCGCCGAGATGGTGCGGTTTTGTGACTGCCACGGTATCCCGGTAGCCGCGCGGGGCCAGGGCCACTCGACCTACGGTCAGGCACAGGCGCCGGGCGGTCTCGTCATCGACATGAGCCTGTTCGACACCGTCCATCATGTTGGCGAGGATCGTGCCGTGGTTGACGCGGGAACGCGATGGAGCTCTCTGGTGGCGGCGAGCCTCGCCCGCGGCTTGACGCCACCGGTGCTCACCGACTACCTGGAGCTCTCGGTTGGCGGCACGTTGTCGGTCGGTGGGATCGGAGGAACCTCCGGTCGCTATGGCGCGCAGGCTGACAACGTCCTGGAGTTGGAGGTGGTCACCGCCGACGGGAGGCGGGAAACCTGCTCACCCACGCGCGAGCGCGGTCTGTTCGAGTCCGTGCTCAGCGGGTTGGGCCAATGTGCCCTTATTGTCCGGGCTACGGTACGGCTGCTGCCGGCTCCCGCCAGCGCGCGCAGGTACAAGTTGTACTACCGCGATCTCACTGCCCTGACCGCTGACCAGCGCCGCGTACTCGCCGACGGGCGCTTCGGGTACGTCGAAGGCCAGGTGTACGCCGACCCGACCGGCGGGTGGGGGTACATGTTGGAGGCCGCGGCGTTCTTTACCCCGCCGAGCCCGCCTGACGATGCGGCGCGGCTCCAGGACTTGCAATACGAGCGTGGCAGCGAGGAGATCGTCGACCTTTCCTATCTTGACTTCCTGGACCGCCTCGCTCGCTCGGTCGAATACCTAAAGTTCACAGGCGAGTGGCACCATCCTCATCCTTGGTTAAACATCTTCTTACCAGATTCGTCAACCGACGCCTTCGTGCATGGTGTCTTGAAGACCCTCACCCCCGAAGACATCGGTCCCACCGGGGTTGTGCTGCTCTACCCGATCAGGCGGGAGCGCCTCCGCACGCCGCTATTGCGGGTGCCTCACGAGCCCGTCATCTTCCTGTTCACGCTGTTGCGCACCGCCCTGCCATCCCCGCTTGCGGTCGCCAACATGACGGCAAGTAACCGGGCGCTTTACGAGCGAGCACGTGCCGTTGGTGGCACGGCGTACCCTGTCGGCACAATTCCCTTTACGCACGAGGATTGGCGCGATCACTTTGGCGCCGCGTGGACACTGTTGTCAGAAGCGAAACGTCATTACGATCCCCATAGGGTGCTGACGCCTGGTCAGGGGATCTTTTAGATATCTACGTATCTGCGGCCGAGTCGAGTTGACGTACCAAGGTCACGGGCGCGACGCAACGGTAGGACTCGGCAATGACCGCCGCGACCTCGTTCCAGTCGGGCATGATGTCGAGCCGGAGCCCGATCCAGCCACGATGGCCCACATAAGCGGGTCGGAAGAACCGCTCAGGGTCTGAGGAGATCACCTCGTACTGCACACCCGGTGGCGCGGCACAGATCAGCGCAAGCCGCCCGTCGCCATGGTGGTCGTCGGTCAGGTAACAAAGCGTCCGCTTGCCGCGGGCGAAGAAGGTCACGGCGCCATGGCTCACACGCTCGCTGACCTCTGGCATGCGGGCGCAGATCTCCCGCAGTCGCTCGGTCGCCGCCGACACGTCCGCGTCCGTGTAAGGCAGCTCTTCCCGAGGTGTCGGCCGCATGGATCCCGAGTATCCCATCGCCGGGCGGTGTGTGCTGGGTACGCGACGTATACGTCGCGTACCCAGCACATCTACGATGGCCCAGTGAGCTCGGTGCCTTGCCATCCTCCAGACGTGGGCGCCGCCCTGCGGCGGGCGGCGCGGGTTGGGCCGTACTTCGCGATCAGTGTCGGTTCAGGCGCGCGAGGCGCGATCCCGCCGTGGCTTCCGGTCGTCGAGCTGTACGATCCGAATGGGTCCGGCGGTCTCGCCATGGCGATCGATACCGCCGCCGATCGGTTGAACACTCGCGAGCGCCGGGTGGCCGCCTCATTGTTCTTCCAAGGGTATGCCGGGCGCCTGTGGTCTCCGGTGGTGGCCTGCCTCGCCAGCGACGAGATCGTGCCCGAGCTGGACCCGGACCAGCTGTCCTGGCGCTACATGCCCGATGCGCCGATCGCGCTGCGCGCCCGTGCCGTGCGTGGTTCGCTGGTACCCGCGGGCGCCGACCAGCTGCGGATCGCCGCCGAGCTGGCGTTCCAGTCAGTCGTGAGATCCCATCTGCAGCCGCTCACGGCGGCGGTACGCCGCCAGGTCAAGATCGCCGAACCGCTGCTGTGGGGCAATGCCGCGTCAGCGCTCGTCGGGGCGGTGGAGGTCCTCGCCTGGCAGCGGAATGACCCCTCCGTCGCCCGGACGGCGCGTGGCGTCCTCACCCTGCTCTTGGACACGGGAGTGCTCCGCCAGACCGGCAGGTTGGCGATCGGCCGGCGTGGCCGGATCTTTTTCACCCGCCGCAGCTGCTGCCTGTACTACCGCGCTCCCGGCGGCGGCTTGTGCGGCGATTGCCCCTTACGCACCGCGAAGATGTCGGCCGCCATCGAACGCCGGAATTGAGTATCTGACTATCATGTGCTCCGTGCTTCGAGGGGAACGCTCAAGCGTCCGGCTACGTGGGCGCGATCAGGAGCTCGAGAAGCTCTCCGAGCGCCTGGAGACGAGCGCCGCCGGCCGCGGTCAGGTGGCCTTCGTCGAGGGCGAGGCGGGCATCGGCAAGACCCGGCTGGTATCCGAGGTCATCGCCGTGGCCGAAGGTCGGGGGTTCGAGGTCTTCCACGGGCGTGGGGACGAGCTTGAGGCCACGCGGCCGTTCGGTGTGGTAGCTGACGCGCTCGGCTGCCGGTGGCGCTCCCCAGACCCGGCGCGCTCGGCGATCGGTCGGTTGATCACGGGCGATCTGAGCGAGGGCATCGACGGGCCAGCCTCCAGCGGTCCGGGCTTGCGGTACCGCGTCATCGAGGCGCTCGTCGAGCTGGTAGAAGACCTCGCCGCGACGCAGCCGGTGGTGCTCATGCTGGAAGACCTGCACTGGGCTGACCCCTCTACGCTGCTCGCGATGCGAGCGTTGGACCGTCGCTTGGGCTACGCGCCGGTTGCCTTGATTGGAACATTCCGCCCGAAGCGGGAGCGGGGAGACTTGGAGCGCCTGGTCAACGCCTGTGTCGAGGAGGGCGGCCTCCATCTCCGGTTGGGGCCGCTCGGAGACACCGCCGTGACCCAGCTGGTGACAGACGTCCTCGGTGCGCCCCCGGGCCCTCGGCTGCGTCGCCACCTGGCGCGGGCCGGGGGGAGCCCGCTGTTCGTGCTGGAGCTGATCGGCGCGCTGAGGGACGAGGATGCGGTCGTGGTGTCCTCAGGAAGGGCCGAGGTCGGGGACGATATCGGGCTGCCTCCCACGCTGCGCCAGACCATCCTCCGACGTGTCAGCGCAGTGTCGGGCGACACCGTCGAGCTGTTGCGCTTGGCCTCGATCTTGGGCTCGACGCTGTCGTTGACCGACCTTGCGACTGTGTGGCGCCGGCCGGTCGTGGAGCTCCTGCCGACGGTGGACGAAGCATTTAAAGCCGGATGGATGGGCGAGGCAGGCGACCAGCTCGCGTTCCGCCACGATGTCGTCCGCGAGGCGGTGTATCACGACCTGCCACATGCCGTGCGCATCGGGCTGCACCGCGAAGCGGGTGAAGCGCTGGCGGCCGCTGGCGCTCCCGCGAGCAGGGTCGCCGTCCATCTCGGGATCGGCGCGATCCCGGGCGACGCTCAAGCGGTGAGCTGGCTATGCCGCGCGGGCAGGGAGGTCGCACTGCGCGCGCCGGGGGTCGCGGCCGACTTCTTCGGGCGGGCTCTGGAGCTGATGGATGACACGGACCCCGCTCGAGAGGGCGTGCTGGCAGAGCAGATCTACGGCCTGCTCTGGGCCGGCCGCATGGCTGAGGGCCAGGCGCTGGCCCAAGCGTTGCTGCGCCAGTGCCGGGACTCTCGGATAGAGGTTCGCTTGCGCGTCGCCCTGAGCTGGGCGCTTGGGATGCTGGGCGACCTGAAGGGAGCCGTCGCCGTGTGCGACGTCGACCCCTCCTCGTCAAGGCTGAACGAGCGGGAGCACGCGCAGCTCCAAGCGTCTGGTGCGTTGGTCCGAGCGACGCGCGGCGATGCGGACAGCGCGAGCATCGCCGCCGCGGCGCTCGCGCGGGCCGAGGCGTTCGAGGACGACGCCGCCTGGTGCACCGCGGCCAGTGCGGCATCGCTGGCCGCCATGGCGGACGGCCGGCTGACCGACGCGATCGCGACTGCCAGCGTCGTGATGAAACGGGCGGAGGGCAATCCGCTTGGCGAGATGCAGCAGATGGTGTGCTGTTACGTCCTGGGCTACAGCCTGGCGAGGATCGACCGCCACGCGGAAGCGGCCGAGGTGCTGCACGAGGGGTGGCGCATCAGCCGCGAGCGAGGCTCGACGTGGAACCTGCCATTATTGCATGGCGCGGCGGGCATCCGGAGCTTCCTCGCGGGAGACTGGGACGAGGCGGTCACCGTGACGGAGACCGGATTGGCGATCGCCGAAGATGTGGGGATGCCCTTCGTCACCGTCTCGGCGTACGGATTGCTCGCGCTGATCGCCGTCCACCGAGGCCAACCCGCGGTGGCGCGGGATCATCTTGCGGTGGCCGAGCGGGGTCTGGCCAGCGCGGGATCGAGCATCGGCGCCTGCATCGGCGCCTACTGGGCGACGTGGGCGCGAGGGATGGAGCACGCCGCGGCCGAGCGTCCCGGTAAGGCGTTCGAGTGGCTGGCGCGCAGCTGGGCCGAGGCCACCGCGCTGCGGGCCACTACCGCGTATCCCCTTGTCGGGCCTGATCTCGTGCGGTTCGCGCTGGCCACCGGCCAAGTCGATCGGGCGCGGGCCGTGACCGGCGCGGTGGCCCAGGCGGCCGCCGTGATGGGCGCGGCTAGCGCCGAGGCGGCAGCGCTGCTGTGCCAGGGGCTGGCGGACGCCGATCCTGACATCCTGCTCCGCGCCGTGGAGCGGTACCGATGTGCCGCCCAGCCGTTCGAGCTGGGACGAGCCTGCGAAGACGCGGCGGAGATGCTTGGTCGGATGGGACGCCTTGACGAAGCCCGGCCGCTGCACGACGATGCGCTCCAGTGCTACGAGGAGCTAGGCGCCGACCATCACACGGCTCGGGCGATGAAGACGTCGCGAGATCGAGGGTTGGAGAGGCGCAGGCGTCGCAGGCGGGACAGTCCCAGCGTCGGATGGGAGGCGCTGACGGAGAAAGAGCTGGCGGTGATCGCGCTGGTCGCCGAAGGCTTGACGAACTCCTCGATCGGCAATCGCCTCTCTATCTCTCACCACACGGTCGCGACGCACCTCGGCCACGTCTTCGCCAAGCTCGGTGTCAGCTCTAAGATCGAGCTTGCCGCTCAAGCCGCCCGGCGCCCCTACATCCCCTGAACAAGCGATGCGCAACAGACGTTGCGTGCCGCGGTCGCTTGAGCGAATGCCTCGTTCGAGGGATGTTGTGCGGCCCTGACTCGCGCATCCTGGACCGCAGGCAGCCAGGCCGGACCGTGCCTACCGGAGAGGACCCACGGCCCGGACTGGGAATCCATCGCAGCCATGGGGCCCGCTCGAACTCACACCGAACGGCGGTTGCGTTGGGGCAGCGCGAAGCCGCCGCGGTTTTTCAGAGGACCGCGGCGGCTTTCGCCGCCTGGGGCGTCGAATCGGTGAGTTGGTGAGCAAGGGACCGCGTCAGAGTGAGCGAGGCCCCGGCAAGCCCTTCACTTGCCGGGGCCCCTTCCCCCTGCACCTCTGCCCTTCATGAGCCCGGCCATGTCGGGCGGAGGCCCCTTTCTCATCGTGGCATTGCCCTGTTGAAGGAGCGTTGAAGGAGAGTTGAAGCGGGACTTGCCCGGCTTTCGTAGGGACGTGGCGTTCAGTCCGGACGGCGAGGCGCTCGCCTCTGCGGGGGAGGACGGATCCGTGCGGCCTGTGGCCCGTCACGGCCGACGCCTGGGTCCAGCACGCCTGTGGGCTGGACCGTCGGAGCGCCGTCAGGACCCGGTGCACCTCCGTCCGCTCCCGCCGCCGATTATCGCTTCGAGTGATCGCACGCCCGGTTTTGGCTAGGGAGTGCGTGGCTCCTTGCCCGCGCCGACGAGGTAGCCGTAGCGGGTGGTGAACTCCTCAGGAGTGAGCCCGGCAGCGTGGGCGATGGGGTTGAGGCGGGTGGGGTCCTCGAGGTCGTCGCGCTCGAGGCGGATCATGTACTCGGTGGCGACGCGGTAGGAGCCGCTGTCGACGTTGACCTCGCGGATCTGGGTGCGGCCGGTCTTGGGATCGGTGAAGGACCCGAAGGGGAGGGGGACGAGGTGGTCGTCCTGGCGTGTGATCATTGCGCCGAGCTCGTCGCTCCGCGTTTCGCGCAGCCCCCGGAGGTAGTCGACCGCTCCGTACCCCAGGTCGCGGGTGTACTCGATGTCGAAGGGGATGGGCGGGGCGCAGCGCAGCTCGTAGCCGATGTTCTTCCCGACGACCGTGACCTTCTCGTTCCGTGCCCTGAACCGCTGTTTGACCATGTCCGCCAGCACTCTGTCCAGGTCCAGCTCGCCTAGCCGGATGTGGCCATGCTCGTCGACCTCGACGTCGGGCAGCGTCTTTTGCAGGTCCTTCTCCGACAAGCGGAGGGCAAGTCCTTCAGAGAACACCGCGACACCGAAGGGCCGGCCGTGGGCCATGCGCTTGAGCATGGCCGCCTCGACCAGGTCGACGAGATGGTCGAGGCGGATCGGTCGGTCCTTTCCGAACTCCTCGGCGATCACGGTCAGCGTGGCGCCGGCGGCCTTGCCGATCCCGACCGCCAGGTGGCCAGCCGATCGCCCCATCGCGAGGACGAAGAACCACCGGCGGGTGGTCATCGCGTCGGTCATCAGGTTGTTCACGAGCTGCACGCCGACGGCGCGCGCGGTCTCGAACCCGAAGGTGGGGACGCCACCCGGCAGTGGCAGGTCGTCGTCGATGGTCTTGGGCACGTGAGCCACGTGGATCCGGCCACCGGCCGCCTCGGCGATCTTCTGCGCCGAGAACGCGGTGTCGTCGCCACCGATCGTGACGAGCATCTCGATCCCGAGACCGTCGAGCGTCTTCACGCAGTTGTGCATGCGCCACTCGGGGTCGCCGGCGCCCTCGTCACGCACCGTGGGGTTGGCGCGAGAGGTGAAGAGGATGCTGCCTCCCTGCGCATGGATGCGGGAGACGTCCGGGATCGACAGCGGCCTGACCTCGTCGGCCAAGCCATTGATCAGGTGGAGGAAGCCGTCCCGTATGCCCAGTGGCGCCCAACCGGAGTTGATTGCCTCGATCGTGACCGCCGCGATCACGGAGTTGATTCCAGGGGCCGGTCCGCCCCCACACAAGATGCCGATTCTCGGCTGCTGCTCGCTCATGCGTCATACCCTAACTCGCGTATGAGTCGCTCCAGTGACGCGAGCGCGCCAACCTGGTGTCCCCTTCGTCGCCGCTCTGGATGAAAACCGCCTGGTCAGCGTGCTTCCCGCAGGCGAGACGACCTGCCCGATGGCCTAGCTAGGATTGGTGCGGACGCAGCGGAAAGCCGTTCGACAGCTATCGAAAGCGGTACCGTCTGAGCACGTCGCGCTCGTCACCAATGACATGGAGAAGACCGTCCGGTTCTACTGCGACGTGCTCGGGATGAGGCTCATCGGCACGCTCGGCAACCAGCCGGGCGGCCTCCCGTATCGCCACTACTTCTTCAGCCTGGGGCCGGGCAACGCGTTCGCGTTCTTCGAGTGGCCAGAGGTGGAGCTCCCGCCCCGCAAGGACTCGGGTGTCCCCGCGTCGGGCCGCCAGTTCGACCACGTGGCGTTCGCGGTCGCGTCCGAGGAGGATCTCCTCACGGCGCAGCGAGGGCTGCGCGACGCGAACTGGAACTGCAGCGAGGTCGTCGACCACGAGCCGGTGTACGAGGACCCCAAGCCGGTGCCAGCCGCCGCCGAGCGGGGAGCCTAGCCGCTAGTTGTGTGGAGGATCCGCGCGGTATACCGCGCGGATCCTCCACACAACTACCACCCCGGGATGACCTTGCCCGGGTTCATGATGCCGAGCGGGTCGATCGCCTGCTTGATCGCTCTCATCAGGTCGACGGTCGCGGGGCCGTGCTCGGCCTCCATGAAACCGAGCTTGCTGTACCCGATCCCGTGCTCGCCCGTACAGGTGCCGCCCATGGCGAGCGCCCGCGCGACGAGCTGCTCGTTGAGGCGCTGTGCTTCGGCGAGCTCGCTCGGATCGCCGGGGTCGTGCAAGAAGACCACGTGGAAGTTGCCGTCCCCCACATGGCCGACGATCGGGGCGAGCACGCCCGCCTCGTCGATGTCGCGCCGGGTCTGCAGGATGCAGTCGGCGAGGCGCGAGATGGGCACGCAGGCGTCGCTGACCACCCCTCTGCAGCCCGGCCGCAGCGCGAGCACGGCGTAGTACGCGTCATGGCGGGCGGTCCACAACCGGTTGCGCTCGGTCGGGTCGGTACTGTGGGACCAGCTTGTCCGGCCGTGCTCGCCAGCGATCTCGCGGACGTACTCCGCCTGCTCGGCCACCCCCCGCTCGGTGCCGTGGAACTCCAGGAAGAGCGTGGGAGCCTCCGCCAGGTCGAGTCCCGCATGCTGGTTGGACGCCCGGATCTGCACCTCGTCCATCAGCTCGATCCTGGCGACGGGGATGCCGAGCTGGATCGTGGAGATCACCGCCTGGACGGCTCCCTCCAGCGACGCGAACGAGCACACCGCGCCGGCGATCGCCTCGGGAATGCCATACAGCCGCAGGGTGACCTCCGTGACGACCGCGAGCGTCCCCTCGGAGCCGACCAGCAGCCGCGTCAGGTCGTAGCCCGCGGACGACTTGCGGACCGCGGGGGACGTCCGCGCCACCTCGCCGTTGGGCAGCACCGCGGTGACCGCCAGCACGTTCTCGCGCATCGTCCCGTACCGGACGGCGTTCGTGCCCGACGCCCGCGTCGCGGTCATCCCCCCGATCGTCGCGTCCGCGCCAGGGTCGACCGAGAAGAACAGCCCGTCGTGGCGCAGCCGATCGTTCAGCTGGAGGCGCCGCACCCCCGCCTGCACAGTGCAGGAGAGGTCCTCGGGACTGACCTCCAGGATCCGGTCCATCCCGCTGAGATCGAGGCAGATGCCGCCATGGAGGGCCGCCACCTGCCCCTCGAGCGACGTGCCCGCCCCAAACGGGATCACAGGCACCCGGTGCCGGGCGCACGCCCTGACGACCTCCGCGACCTGGGCGGTCGACGTCGGGAACGCGACCGCCTCGGGTGCCACGCCCGACCGCCAGCCCTCGTCAACGCCATGCTGGTCCCGGACGGCGCGTGACTCGGTGAGGCGGTCGCCAAGCTGGTCGCGCAGGTCCTCGATCGCGCGCTGGGTCTGCCCGTACGGCACCTCGGCGGGGAGCCTGCGGTACCGGTACCCGTCCCTGATCTTTGCGTTGAAGTACCGGCCGTGGGACTCCGCTGCCATGAGATCCTCGTATACCTCGGGCGGTACGTCGTGGTACTCGTAGACGTGGCCGCTGGTGAACTCGACCTCGAGGATACGCCGGTCCGGGTCGTAGCCGACGGACCGCAGCACCGCGGAGGTGACCGCAAGGCGCCTCACCCGCTAGAAGTCCCCTCCGCCGAAGTCGCCGCCTCCCCAGCCACCACCGCCGAAGTCGCCGCCACCGAAGTCGCCGCCTCCCCAGCCGCCGCCACCGAAGTCGCCGCCACCGAAGTCGCCGCCCCAGTCGCCGAGCGCCTGCCCGAGCAACAGACCGGTGAACAGCCCGGTCCCCCCGAAGCCGAAGTACCCGCCGGCCCACGGGCTGAACCATGAGGGGGCACCCCAGTACGGCATGGGCGTGCCATCGACCATGACCTGCCGCGAGTGGGGCTCCAAGCCGTCTTCGATCCGCTGCGCGTCGGCGGCGCAGGCCGGCACCATTCTCGGTGCTCCCCCCTCGGGCGCCCATTCGACGTCGGTGACCGAGGGGCCGTGACGAGGATCGAAGAAGCAGGGGGCCCGCCGCTCGGGCGGCTCCTCTCCGCGCAGCCGGGCGCGCGAGGAGGTCATCAGGTAGCGGCCCTCCTCAAGGGTGGAGGTGACCGGCGCGAGGTCAGGCGCCTGGCGCGCGCGGTCGAAGGTGTCAGAGGCCTTCTGGTAGCGATCGAGCGCCGTCGAGTAATCCTCGACCGCGCGCGGGTCGACTCCGGGCATCGAGACGTCGAGGTCCAGCGCCCGGATGTCCTCGCCGAGCGCGACGAGGTCCTCCTCGACCGCGGCGCGCACGTCCGCGAACTCGCGCTGCCGCTGGGCGTCTCGCTGCCGCTTCCCCCGAAGCGCGAAGAACCCGAGCGCGCCCGCGCCGATGACGAGGACGATGGGCAGGAACAGGCTACCGCCGCCGCTTGGCACCGGCTCTGGCGCCGCGCCCTGGGATTGGGCGGCCGCGGCGCTGTCGACGCGTCGCACGAAGTCGAGCAGGATCGCCTCCGCCCCGTCGCCCGCGTGCTCGTCCAACGCGGCGTCGGCCAGCGAACCGACACCGTCGATCACCGAGCTGCCCGCGCCAAAGCTCCGACCGGAGATGACCGCCAAGGTCACCGGCCGGTCGAGCCTGGGGCCGATCTGGAGGATCAGCGCCCGTGGGGCGCCCTCGCTCGCCGGGAGGATCGCGACCGCCACGGGGGTACCGGCCTCGGCGATCGCGGCCCTCAGCCGCTGGGCCGCCGCGGGCTGGAGCGCGCTCTCCGCGGACTGGTCGATGTAGACGGGATCACTGCCGAGCGACTCGACCACGGTGTCGATGGACGACTGCGCCCACGCGGCGGTGGGCACGAGAAGGATCGCCAGTAGGAGGCACAGCAGCGCTACCGTGCGGAGCTCTCTCAGCGGCCTTGTCATCACAATCCTCGCCGTCCAGCCTACGTGCTTCGAAGGAATAGGACGCCCGAGCGCGCCCGCCGGTTCCCTGTGTGGAGTGAACCCTTGTTCCCTGGCGGCGGCGGGCGTACCCTTCGAGTCACTTCTACGAGGAGGAGGTGAGGACCGATGTCGGTGCGCTTCTTTTTGACCGTGCCCGCAAGTGGGCTTGCGGGCGCCCCCCGGCTCCTCGCCTCGGCCGTCTGCTGATCCTCGCCTTTCAGTCACAGCCGCTGCCTCGAGCCGGCGCAGGAGGATCGTCGTAAACGACTCGAGGAGATCTCAGTTGCAACACGTCACGTCGCCGTCGTCCCTAGACGCGCTGGGTTGGGACGACCATCTCGCGAACACGTTCGCGCCGTACCATGAAACGCACATCCCCGCGCGCGTCATCCGGAGTGATCGTGGCGGCAGCCTCGTCGTCGAGACCGGCGACGGTCACGACCGGGCTCGCCTCCCCGCCAGGTTCCGGCGGCTTGACCCGACCGAGCTCCCCACCGTCGGCGACTGGGTCGCCCTCGGGAGTGATCGCATCGACGGCGATCGCACGGTCGAGGCGGTGCTCCCGCGGCGCAGCGCGATCATCCGGCAGGCCCCGAAGGACCGCGCGGCCGACGCCCAAGTCCTCGCCGCCAACGTCGACGTCGCGCTGATCGTGGTCGCGTTAGACCAAGACCTCAACCTGCGCCGCCTCGACCGCTACCTCGCGCTGGCATGGAGCAGCGGCGCGAACCCCGTGGTCGTGCTCACGAAGGCGGACCGTTGCGCGGACGTCGACTCCGTCGTCGCCGAGGTCGAGCTCGCCACGCTGGGCGTCCCGGTGCTCGCGCTCAGCGGGCTGACCGGCGAGGGCGTCGAGCTGCTCGACCCCTATCTGGTTCCCGGCCAGACGGCTGTGCTGCTCGGCATGTCCGGTGCCGGCAAGTCGACCCTGGCCAACCGCTTGATCGGCACGGACGCGCTCGCGACCCAGGCGGTGCGCGACGATGGCCGTGGCCGGCACACGACCACTCACCGGGAGCTGATGCTGCTCCCCGGTGGTGCCCTGCTGATCGACACGCCGGGCTTGCGTGAGCTCGCGCTCTGGGATGCCGGCGACGGGATGGCCTCCACGTTCAACGACGTCGAGGAGCTGGCGGCGTCTTGCCGGTTCGCCGACTGCCGCCACGAATCCGAGCCGGGCTGCGCGGTAAACGCCGCCATCGCCGACGGCGTCCTCGACGCGGACCGCCTGGACAGCTACCAGAAGCTAGAGCGCGAGCTTGCCTTCCAGGCGCGCAAGCAGGACGCCCGGTTGCAGAAGGCCGAGACCGACCGGTGGAAGCAGATCCACCGCTCGATGCGCGCGTACTACGCCGACAAGGGTCGGTAGTGGCGTGCTGGATCGCGGCGTATATCGCCGCGATCCCGCACGGTCGCGCGGGCGATGGAACCACAACATTCATTACCACTCGCTGATCCTCGGCATGGTCCCGGACGGCTCTCGACGTCGGATGCGGTGAGGGTACGCTCGCGCGCGACCTGCGCCGCCTCGTGCCGAACATCGTGGCGATCGACCTCGACAAGGCGAGCATCGCCGCGCTTCACCATATGGATGCCACCGCGGCCCTCGGTCGCATGCGAGACCTGCTGCGGCCCGGCGGGGTCTTGACCGTCGTGGGGCCCGCCCGCGGCGAGTACCCCGCCGGCCTGGCAGCCGACCTCGCGGCGCCGTCGCCCATCGCTTCCGCCGTCACTCACACCGCGTCCTTGACCTGCTGATGATCCCCAGAGCCATCACCTGGCGGTATCCTTCGCCGCGATCGAAGCGGAGTACAGGAGTCGAGGCGTGGGCGAGATCATCACGAAGGCCGCGCAGGGCCTGCAGGTCCCGGACGAGCCGATCGTCCCGTTCATCGAGGGTGACGGGACGGGGCCCGACATCTGGGCCGCGGCGGTGCGCGTGTTCGACGCCGCCGTCGATGCGGCCTACGCGGGCGCCCGGCGGATCGCGTGGAAGCAGGTGCTCGCGGGCCAGGCGGCCTACGACGAGACCGGCGAGTGGCTGCCCGGCGAGACCGTCGAGGCGTTCCGCGAGCACCTCGTCGGGATCAAGGGGCCGCTGACAACCCCAGTAGGGGGCGGGATCCGCAGCTTGAACGTCGCGCTGCGGCAGATCCTCGACCTCTACGTGTGCCTTCGGCCGGTGCGCTGGTTCACCGGTGTGCCCAGCCCGGTGAAGCAGCCGTCGAAGGTCGACATGCTCATCTTCCGCGAGAACACCGAGGACGTGTACGCCGGCATGGAGTTGCGCGCCGGCACCGACGAGGCGGGCAAGGCGATCGAGTTCTTCAAGGCGACCTACGGGTGGGACATCCGGCCGGACTCCGGCCTCGGCCTCAAGCCGGTGAGCGAAACGGGGTCAAAGCGCCTCATCCGCGCCGCGATCCGGGAGGCGGTCGATCAGCAATTGCCCTCCGTGACGCTCGTGCACAAGGGCAACATCATGAAGTTCACCGAGGGCGCCTTCCGTAGCTGGGGTTACGAGCTCGTCCGTCAGGAGTTCGCCGACGTCGCCGTAGGTTGGGACGACTGTGGTGGCGATCCTGGCGGCAAGGTGCTGGTGAAGGACGAGATCGCCGACGCGATGCTCCAGAAGGTCCTTACCCGCCCCGACGAGTACCACGTCCTCGCGACGACCAACCTCAACGGCGACTACCTCTCTGACGCCTTGGCCGCGCAGGTCGGCGGCATCGGCATCGCGCCCGGCGGCAACATCAACTACGAAACCGGCCACTCGATCTTCGAGGCCACCCACGGCACCGCCCCCAAGTACGCGGGGCAGGACAAGGTCAACCCCGGCTCGGTGATCCTGTCGGGCGAGATGATGATCCGCCGGCTCGGCTGGACCGAGGCCGCCGATCTCATCGTCAAAGCGTTGGAAGCGACCATCGCCGACAAGATCGTCACGTATGATTTCGCACGCCAGATGGAAGGCGCCACCCAGGTCGCGACCAGCGAGTTCGCCACGGCTATGATCGAGCGGATGTGATGTCCTCAACCCGTCGCGTTGCTCGCGTTGCTCGCGCTGGTCGCGCGCCCCGCCTCCGCCCCGACGAGCGCATCGCCCCCTACATCACCCGCCGGGGCCGCTTCCAGCGCATCGACCCCGCCCGCCCCGGCTCCCTCCCACGCCCATCCCAGGCGTTGGGCGTGCTCGCCTGGGCCGCCCTCCTCAGCGAGTCCTTCCGCCGCGCCATCCGCACCGCCCGACCGCGCCCCCACTGAACGCCGATGCCCGCCAGAAAACCGCAGCTTCCCTCCGTATCCGAAGGAAAGTTACACGTGAGTTGGTGACATGAGCACCCCTTTGCTCGTTGTGGGATACACCCTGGCGGTACCGATGGTGCCCATCGTCCTGCGCATCGCCTGGCGCCGCTGGGTGTGGGCGTTCGTTATGCTGGAGGTCGGCACGTGCTGCGTGGCGCTCGGCTGGGCCCTGCGCGGCCAGCGCTTCCCCGCCTGGCTCAACGCCGGGTTTGCGCTAGGGTTCGCCGCCACATGGATCGTGGTCGGCCGCATCCGCCACGCCCGCAACACCCAACACCCCATCACGGCCGGGTAGCCAAGTGGTAAGGCAGTGGATTGCAAATCCACTACGCGCGGGTTCGATTCCCGCCCCGGCCTCCAGTCTGAGCAGCGGTTTTACCGCTTAGGGTGTGACTTTGGCTCGCCCCTGCTAACGGCGATGCTAACGGTCCCACCCTGCCGTGCTACCGTCGAGCCATGAGCCGCGGGCATGTACGCGAGCGCGCGAACGGGAGCTTTCAGGTCTTCGTCTACGCCGGCAGGGACCCGCTGACGGGCAAGGAGCGGCGGCTGACGGGCACGGCAGCCACACGCAAGGAGGCAGAGAAGCTCCGCACCGAGCTTCTCGCCCAAGTCGACGCCGGGCGCCGCCCCGCCGCGAAGCGCACCGTGGCCGACGTCATCGAGGCGTGGCTCGAGGTCGCCGAGTTGGAGGTGACCACGCTCCACAGCTACCAGAGCTACATCCGCAACCAGATCCTGCCGACGCTCGGCCACGTACCCATCCGCAAGGTCGGCGTCGAGGTCATGGAGCGCTTCTACGCCCAGCTCCGCAAGTCCGGCGGGAGAGGCGGCCGGCCGATGGGCAACTCCTCCGTACGCCAGGTCCACTTCATCATGCGCAGTGCCTTCGGGCAGGCGGTCAAGTGGGGGTGGCTCCCGGAGAACCCCGCCGCCCTCGCCTCCCCGCCGCGGTTGGCTCGACGTGAGATCGAACCGCCCACTATCGAGGGCGTCACCCGCCTCCTCGAGGTCGCTTGGGACGAGGATCCCGACCTCGGCACCCTGCTCTGGGTCACCATCATCTGCGGTGTCCGCCGCGGCGAGCTGTGCGGCTTGCGGTGGTCCCGCGTACGCCTGACCGCCGGTGACGTCCTGATCGCCCGCAACTACGTCCAGGCCGGGTCGGCTCTGGTCGAGAAAGACACCAAGACGCACCAGGCGCGACGCATCGCCCTCGACGCCCTGAGCGTCGACATCCTCACCGAGCACCGAGAGCGCTGCGAGGAACGAGCCCGCACCTGCGGCGTCACATTGCTCTCGAACGGCTATGTTTTCTCCAGCGAGGTAGATGGCAGCGTCCCCCTGAAACCGCCGTCCGTCTCCAAAAAGGTCCAACGCGTGGCCCGCAAAGCCGACGTCCCCGCCGACCTCCGCCGCCTCCGCCACTTCATGGGCACCGCTATGCTGACAGACGGGACCGACCTCCGCACCGTCGCCGGCCGCCTCGGCCACGCCAACGGCGGCGCCACCACCCTCGCCGTCTACACCCACTTCCTCCCCGCCCCCGACCGCCGCGCCGCCGAACAACTGGCCAAAAGCCTTGGCCCTCCACGCCGCCATCGAGGCGAGAGTCGGGACATCTCGCTGACGGACGTCGCACCCTCATTCTGGGGAGCGCTCGGGGACCGTCGCGTCCGCAGCTCCGGAGAGATCGTCCGGTGGGACCCCGTCGACGGTCGGCTCACGGTCGATCTGCAGAGCCCGGACGTCATCGCAGTCGGGCCCTCGCCCCCGATGGAGGCGCTGGGCTGGTTCACATTCGAAGGTGCGGAGGAGCGCGAGGCGCTCAACGCGCTCGCAGCGGCGTACCGGCTAGTTTGCAGCGCAGGCGCGAGCCTCCAAGCGCTCATGGACGTGGGTGCGAGGGTCGTCGTCATGCGCAAGAAGCGCAGCACGGAGTTCGCGTCGTTCTCGTCGTGCCATTTCGTGGGGCGCATCGCGCTCGTCAATCCGCAGCTCGTCGACGACGTGCTCATCGCAGATGCGCTGGTGCACGAGGCAATTCATTCGTACCTCTACATGGACGATCCGACGCCGCTGTGGGGCTTGGCGCCGCGGTGTCACCGAGGACCCTGGCTTGGTGCGCTCGCCGTGGACGGGCAGAGCGTTGCCCGTGTGTACCTTCCTGCACGCCTGCTTCGTGTGGTATGGCCTACTGTTTTTTTGGGCGCAGGTCATGCGCACGTGACAGCCGCAGGTCGACGACATCAGGCGGCGGATCGCACGCGCGAGCTCGGGGTTCATGCAGGGCGACCTGCTCGACTGTCTCGGGCCCCAGACGGTTGGGTACCTTCAGCACGACGTCCGCGCCGCGCTGGCCGAGATGCGGGATAGTGTCCTCGCTGCGGCAGGGTAGGGATGCTCGCTCACGCCCGTCGCTTCGAGAGCACGAACCGGGTCGATGGCCTGGTCGAGTTCTTGCGGCGGTGGGAAGGCAAGGACGAGCAGACGGCCGGGGAGTTGCGGTTCGCCGTCTCAGAGGTAGGGAACATCAACCGCCACGGCAGCCCGGAGACCAACGAGTCGCTGCTGCTCACACGCTGGCACCCGAGCTTCGCGGACTCCATCGAAGCGGGAGTGCGCGAGCTGGTACTCCGGCTCGTGACCGAGTGGGGGTGCGTGACGTACTCGAGTTGCGATGGGCACCGCAGCATTGCCGGAGTGCCTGCGCGGATGCGCTATGTCCGGCTGATCTCGACGACCCGAGCAGCGCATCTGCGTCTGCAGGGGATGCTCGCCGAGCTCGTGGAGCTGACCAACGCCGATGTCGAGGACCACGGCGTGCTGCTCACGTGGAAACACAGCACGGTCATGTCCGACGACGGCCTCGAAGCCCCCGGTTTGGACCTGATCTTCGAGCCACAATCGGCGGACGAACAGCGCTACTGGGAGCTGCTCGGACCGATCTACCAAACGTGCCTTCGGCACATCGGCGAGGTGAGCGGTGCAAGCCGGAGAGAGGGCGGCAGCGAGCCAGCGAAGGCACCCGGGCTGTAGACGATGGGTCCGCGGGTAATGCGTATACACCGACACCGAGCCCGCTGACCGGAACGGTACAAGAGGCCGAATGAAAGGGAGACGTCCGTGATCATCCATACACCAGGTGGGCGACAACTGATACGCAGCGAGGAGGACCTATTCACCAGTTCGGGCGTCCATGTCGCGCGCCTCACCGGCAATATCGCGCACGCGCCGTCGGGCGCTATGTGGGGACCCTCGAGGAGGACCTGCTTGTGTTCCGCTCAAGCGACCGCTTGAGCACCGGTCCACTATATGCGCGCGAAAGCCACCCCGGCTTCCCTGACGGTGGCGAGCATGCCGCCGACCGACCGTTCAACGTCGTCAAGGAGTTCGCTCCGGACCTGCGGTTATCGGACTTCGCCGGTCCGATCCCCTTGCCGGCGGAATCCGTGGCCGCCGCCGAGGATGTGCGGCGTGCGATCGGCACCGGCCGCCGGCTGTTGATCGTCCACGAGGAGACCGCGTCCGAGGACAAGCGCTGGTTGCCGTCGCGCATGCAGGAGACCCTGCGGGCGCTTACGGCCGAGGATCCGGATCTCTTCGCTATCATCGTGGGCCGCGGCGCCCCCAGCTTCGCCCTCGAGCCGCTAGGCGACTCCGCGACGGCCATCACGCACGTCGGGCTGCCGCTCTTCATGGCGCTGATCGCCCGGGCGGATGTCTTCATCGGCGTCGACTCGTTGGGAATTCACGTAGCTGACCTGTGGGGCGTTCCGTCGGTCGGCTTGTTCGGTCCTACGAAACCGGAAGAGTGGGGCCTTGCTTCAGCGATCGAGGTGTGCACGTGGACGGCCGAGGCAGCATGCGCAACATCTCGGTGAAGCAGGTCGTCGACGCCGTCCACTCGGTGTCGGCCGAACGGGTGTAACACTCGGCTGCCCGTGCGCCAGCGAAGCCGCAGCCCGGCCCGTTCAGGACGTCTGCGCCCGCGACCGTGCGATGAGCTTCGTGCTCGAGTGCCCCGGGACGATGTCGACGAGCTCGACGCGTCCTCCCCAGCCAAGGACGAGATCCGCGCCGACGACCGTGTCGATCGTGTAGTCGGCGCCCTTGATGAGCACGTCCGGCCGCAGGGCAGCGATCAGGTCGAGCGGGGTGTCTTCGTCGAAGATCACCACGAGGTCAACCGAGCGCAGGGCTCCGATGACCTCCGCGCGTGCGATCTCCGACTGCACCGGACGCTCGTCCCCCTTCAGTCGGCGCACCGAAGCATCGGTGTTGAGCGCCACGATCAGGCGGTCACAGCGCCGGCGTGCCTCGGCGAGCAGCCGCACGTGCCCTGGATGGATGAGGTCAAAGGCCCCGTTCGTGACGCCGACCGCAAGGCCATCCGATCGCCACGCCTCCCGGGCCACGATGGCCGAGCTCACGGTGACGAGCTTGCCCTCGATGTCGGCGGCATCGACGCCGCGCAGCAAGGGCCATGTTGAGCTCGTCGGACGTTACCGACGCTGTTCCGGTCTTGCCGACGACCACTCCGGCCGCCACGTTTGCAAGATGTGCGGCGTCGACCATGTCGGCCCCAACCGCAAGCGCAATCGCGGCCGCCGCCAGCACCGCGTCGCCTGCGCCGGTGACATCCCGCACGACCTTCGCGCGGGCGGATTCCGACCAAGACGGTTCGGCGCGTCGGTAGAGAGAGACTCCGTCCTGGGAGCGCGTCAGCAGGACGGCGGCGCCGGTCAGGTCCACGACGCGCCGCGCCGCTCGCTCTCGATTCTCTGCGGAGGCGCAGTCCACCCCGGTCGCGAACTCCAGCTCCTTAACGTTCGGTGTCAAGAGCGTCGCGCCCGCATACAGATCGAAGTCGCGCCGCTTCGGATCGACGACGAGCGGTACGTCGTGGCGCCGAGCCGCTGCGACGGCCGCGCGCATGACCGCGGGTGAGACGACGCCCTTCGAGTAATCCGACACGACGAGCACATCGCATCCCTCGGCCCGCTCCTCGACGGCCGCGATGACCGCGAGCTCGCGTCCTACCAACGACGCGGCAGGCTCGTAGTCGACACGCAGCAGATGCCGGTCGCCGACGACGAAGCGCGTCTTCTCGGTCGTCCTTGCACCCGACACGGGTACGAGGCACGCCGCGATGCCGGGACCGAAGTCGCCGATGAGCCGGTCCAACTCGGTCGCGGCCGGATCGTGGCCGACGATTCCGATGAGCGAGGTGATGCCACCAAGACGTGCGATGTTGACCGCCACGTTCCCGGCTCCGCCGATCATCAGCCGCTCGTCTTCCACGCGCAGCACGAGCGCCGGAGCCTCGGGCGACACGCGCTCGACGACGCCACCCACGAAGCGGTCGAGCATCACGTCGCCGACGACGCACGCGCGCGCGCTGCGGAGCTCGTCGACTAGCACGCGAGCAGGCGTCGGATCGTGTCGGCCGTTCCCACCGCCTCGCGCAGGTCGGCGGCGACGCGGACTCGAAAACCCGGCGCCTTGACGCTCGGCGCGACGTGGGGCGGGTCGCCGGACACGTTTACCGTGCCGCCGGCCAAGCCCGCGGCCCGTCCTGCCACGAGATCTGCGCTGCGGTCTCCCACGATCCACGACTTCGCGAGGTGCAGACCGAGCCGTTGGGCCGCGGCGAGCAGCATCCCCAGGTTGGGCTTGCGCCACGGATGGTCGCGTGCGCCAAGCCCGCCGGCGTCGGCCTCGTGATAGCCACGGGCGAACACCGCATGGACGCGCGCGCGCCTCCTCTGTCAGCGCCGTCATCGTCGCCTCCTGGACCTCCTCAAAGTCCGGCCAGCGTAATGCCCGCGCGCCACCCCTGATTGATTGGTGGCGATGACGAGGGGCACCCGGGCCTCGTTGAGGAGCGCGATCGCGCCGGCCGCGCCCGGCATGAGCCGAACGCCACAGGGTCGCTCACGGAGCCGTTATCAAGAATCACCACGCCATCCCGATCGAGGAAGATGGCCGGGACGGGCGGCTCGAAGCCGGCGTGGGGCCGCACCCACCCAGCAGCTGATCCCGTCGACGAGGGGCATCGTCAGTCCAGCCGGCCGGCTGCGCGGAGGGCGGGCTCCAGGCGCAGGAGCTCGGCGATCGCCAAGAAGAGGTGATAGAGGGAGCTCGAGGGGATCTTCGGCTCCACCGGGGCAAGGCGTGCATCCAGTCTGTCGATCCACGTGCCGTCCACGGGGCCATATAGGAATCGACTGAAGAGCGTGACGAGCAGCTCGTCCAACCGTCGCGCGTCGATCGTCCCCGACCTCTCGAAGCGCGCCAGGTGCGCCTTGACGGCTTCGCTGTTCTCCCAGATGCGGAACGATCGCTTGGCTACACGACCGTCCTCGAGCACCTCCTCGAGCACCAAGCCGGACTGGGCGTCGCGTCCGGCGCGCTCGGCAAAGGCGAACAGCGCCTCTGTCTAACGGTCGGCGCCCGGGATCTTCGCCGCCGCTCGGTGGAGCAGCCAGATCCACTCGTAGTGATGCCCCGGCATGACTGCCACCCCGTCCGCGCCGGCGACCCGCTTCCACATCGGATCGAACCGCTCGGCGACCGTGCGCGTCATTGGATCGAAGAGCGCCTGCTCGAACACGTCGAGAATGCTGCGCATGCGGCCGCGGTAGCGCATGTCCCCGACGGCGTCGTCGAGCGCCGTCACTCCCTCAAGCAGGTGCATGTGCGGGTCCTGCAGCATGGACGCCGACGCTCCGTCCTCGCTCCACCAGCCAAGCCCGCTGGGCGCCGCGAGGCGCCAGTCGATGACCTCGAGCGTCTCGTCCGCCGCGGTGAAGGGGCTGCGATCGCCGCTTGCGCGCGCCCACCAGGCCGCCGCGAGCAAGGCGAATGCCTGGTCGTAGAGATCGAGCGTCGGATCCAGGACGCCCCCGCGGCGACCCATGCGGCGAACCCATCCTCCGTCGCTGCGCCGACCGTGCTTGCACATGAACTCCCAGCCGTGCTGCGCGACGTCGAGCCCGGGGGCCGTAGCCCGTCATGTATGCGTGACTGAAGACGTAGATTTGCCGGGCTTGCACGCGCAGACGCTTGTATGGAACATCGGCTGGTCGCGCACTGCTGTCGAGATGCTCGACGAACCCCCATCCCCGGTCCACTCCGACACTCGCCCAAAATGGCAAGGCGACGTCGTAGAGCCAATGCCGTGACTCTTCGATGCGCCGGCCCAGGGCGACCGTCTCATCCTCAACCGAGCCACGGACTGCGCTCATAATGGCACCGTGACGGAGGAACTGCTCCTCGTGACCGGTGCCGGCGGCTTCATCGGCTCCAACATAGCTTGCACCCTCGCCGCGGATGGAGCACGGGTCGTCGCCTGCGACCTGTTTCACCACCCTGCGAGTTGGCAATATCTCACATCCGCTCTGCTGCATGACGTGATAACGCCGGACCAGACGTTGACGTGGCTTCGCGACCATTCCGAAGCCATCGCCGCGATCATTCACCTGGGTGCGAGCTCGTCGACGACGGAGGCTAACCTTTCGAAGATCATCGCCAACAACGTGCGGCTCACGCTCGATTTGTGGGAGTTCTCGGCACTGAACGGCAACGCGTTCATCTACGCGTCCTCCGCTGCCACGTACGGCGACGGATCGCAGGGTTTCGTCGATGACGACAGCCCTGCGTCGCTGGCCATGTTGCAACCGTTGAACGCGTACGGGTGGAGCAAGCACGTGGTTGACCGCCGCATCGCCGAAGACGTCGCAGCCGGCCGACGCGCGCCCCCCCGGTGGGCCGGTCTTAAGTTCTTCAACGTCTATAGCCCGAACGAGGGTCACAAAGCCGAGATGCGTTCCGTCGTGCACCAGATGTACCCGTCTGCCGCGCGGGGATTGCCAGTGCGACTGTTCAAGTCCGAGGATCGGCGTTACCCCGACGGCGGGCAGCTCCGTGATTTCGTGTACGTCAAGGATTGCTGTGAGGTCGTCACCGCGATGCTGGCAAAGGCCAAGATCGCAGGCCTGTTCAACGTGGGAACCGGTCGCGCCCGCAGCTTCGCCGACGTAGCCCGCGCCGTCTTTCGTGCGGTGGGTCGCGAGCCCGAGATCGACTTCATCGACATGCCGGAGACACTGCGCGAGCGTTACCAGTACTTCACCGAGGCAGACACGCGAAAGCTGCACGCGCACGGCCTGGCGCCGTCGTTCCGCAGCCTCGAGAACGGCGTTGCGGACTACGTGAACACGCACCTCGTCCACGAACTGGCCAACCGGTGGTGATCACGGACGTCCGCGGCCCGGATCGGATGGAGCCGGTCGGGATCGAACCGGCGACTTCTGCTTGCAAGACCCCGCCGGCCAGGCGGGTGAGGCGCGTCAGGCCCTGCGCCTGTTCGCCCCCCTGCTGCCCGACCGCCAGCGGCTACTGGGGGCCCACCATCCCGACACCCTGACCACCCGCGGCAACATCGCCGTCTGGACTGGTGAGGTGGGTGATGCGCGCGAGGCCCTGCGTCTGTTCACCGCCCTGCGTCCAGCGGGGCCGTCGTAGAAGTGCTCAACGCTATCTACGAGGCGGACTTCCTCGGGTCCTCCTATGGGTTCCGACCGGGACGGGTGCGTTGGCGGTCGGGATCGAGCGGAAGCGAGTGAACTGGGTGCTCGACGCGGACATCCGCGACTTCTTCGGCAGGTCAGACTGGGTACCCGAGGTCAGCGGACCCATCGATCCCGGCAGTGACGCCCACGATCTGGTCATGTCACTGTACGGCGGCATGTCCAAGGGCGAACGCAACCGCATCAAGATCCACGTCCGCGCGGCGATGGCGGCTCAAGCCTCCACCGAGGGCCGCTTCCTCGGCGGCCGCCCGCCCTACGGCTACAGACTCGCCGATCTGGGCCCTCACCCCAACCCAGGCAAGGCAGCGACCGGGCATCGTCTCCATGGCCTGGAACCCAACCCGGCGACCGCGCCCGTCATCGCCCGCATCTTCGACGAGTATCTGGGGGGGGGGCAAGGGCTTGTACGCGATCGCCGAACATCTCACGCGACGGCATCCCCAGCCCCTCGGCACACGATCGGGCGCGCAACCCACACCGCTGCGGACTCGCCTGGTCCAAAGCGGCCATCCGTGCCATCGTGAACAACCCCCGCTACACCGGCCACCAAGTGTGGAACCGCCAACGCCGCGACGAGGTTCTCATCGACGTCGACGACGTCGCGCTCGGTCACGAGACCCGCATGCGCTGGAACCAAGAAACCGAGTGGATCTGGTCACCCGAAGCCGTCCACCAGCCGCTCATCAGCACCGAGACGTTCCAGGCCGTACAGGCCAAGACCCGTGACCGGCAAGGACAGGACGAGCGCAAGGCGCGCTCCTCCCCACGACCCTATGCCTTGCGCCGCCTCGTTAGCTGCGGCCTGTGTGACCGAAAGATGGAGGGCACCTGGAACGGCGGACGGGCGCACTACCGCTGCCGCTATCCCCGCGAGTATGCGCTCGCCAACCACATCGACCATCCCCGAACGGTGTACGTCCGCGAGGATGCCATCCTCGGCTCGCTGGACAGCTGGCTGGCCAGCGCCTTTCGTCCCCACAACCTGGACGCCAGCCTCGACGCGCTCATGTCCGCGCAGACGGCGAGGCCGCTTGCCTCCACGGATGCCGATGATGCCCGCCGCATCCTCACCAACAGCGAACAGCGCCTGGCGCGCTACCGCGCGCTCCTCGAGGCTGGCGCCGACCCGCAGCTCGTCGCCCAATGGATCAGCCAAGTGCAGGCCGAACGCTCCGCTGCCGAGCGCCGGTTGCAGCAGGCACGACTTCAGCCAGAGCCAGCCGCCAGCAAAGACGAGCTCGCGGCGCTGGTTCGAGAACTCGGCGACATGGTGACAACCATCAGCAACGCCCATCCACACGACAAGCACGACCTCTACACCGAACTCGGCCTGCGGCTGACCTACAACCCCCACACCAAGAAAGTGCACGTGGAGGCACGATTATCCCGACCGTTGTACGAAACGAAGTGTCGGTGGGGGGACTTGAACCCCCAAGGGCATAAGCCCACACGGCCCTCAACCGTGCGCGTCTACCAATTCCGCCACACCGACGTGTGAGAGCAGGAGTATAGCGGTTGTGTCGGTGGGCTCGTCATATGGGCGAGTGAGCCGGCGCACCGGCGGGCTTGCCAGAGCGCGCTGACCGGCTCGCTCGGAGCCGGGGGCCGAGCGGAGAGTCGGGTGACCGGGTACAGGACGCCGGCTCTTTCCCGCGCTGTGCGGACTGAAGGGAGGTCGATGTCGTCACGGGACCATTCACGCGTGGAGTGCGCGTTCTGCTGACCGGCCTTGGCGCTGTCGTCCTGAAGCATTAGAACCAGACAAAACAGGACGATGCGCCGCGCTCTTAAGCGAGCATCGCCGTACTGTGCAGAGTTAGGCCGGAATACCGGCATAACTCTGCACAGTGCAGGAAAAGGCCGGGCCAGCACCGCCTATATCGGAGCAGAATTGGGGCAAACCTCCTGCACAAGGCGGTCGGCCACGGGTCTCGTAGCGGGCGCGAGTCTGAAGGAGATGATCTCCTTCAGGTTCTGCCTCTGGGTGTTGTGAAACGCGGCGATACGCCACGCGCCGTCCTGCTCCCGGACGAAGACAAAGGTTCACGGCCCTGGTACTGGGTGCCAACGAAGGTGGTGTAGCTGGCATCGGCGGTGAAAAGTGCCCCATAGGCTTCGGCGTCGCCGCGATTCCAGGCATCGGCCAGCTGGTCGACCGCTTGGAGATCGCGCGCTCGTCGCCGATGCGGGTGTCTGTCGTGCCTTCCTCCGAGATCGGGTGATCTTCGCGGCTCAGCGTGGATAGGTTGCCCCGCTCAATATCTGCCTAACGCAGATAATCATATATGCAGAGTATGCCCCGGTAAGATAGTCGCATGTCAAGACACGAGTTCGACCGCCAGGCACTCCTGACACGCCTTCAGTCAGAGGTGACGCAAGCCCTCTCGGACGCCATCCTGCTCCAGCAGGCGGTGGCCAATCGCTTGGGTCTCAGCTTGAGCGACTTCAAGTGCCTGACCGCCCTCGGCGAGACCGGGCAGGCGACGGCGGGGGACATCGCCAGCCGCACCGGGCTCACGACCGGAGCCGTCACTCGGATGATCGATCGCTTAGAGCGGGCCGGGTGGGTCCGCCGTGAGCACGATCGACACGACCGTCGCCGCGTCATCGTACGGCCAGTTCCCGATCGTCAGACCGAGGTCGAGCCGCTGTTCCTTGGCCTGTCGAAGGGCTGGGCCGAGGCGCTCGCTGACTACTCCGATGACCAGATCGCCATGGTCCTCGAGCTGTTCCAACGCATGCGCAAGATCGTCCGTGAGGAGGCTGCCCTCGTGCATTCCCACGGAGACCCAGGCCAGACCGCCGGTCAGCACGACGAGCGGTGACCGGGAAACACGATGCCCGTGCGACCGTCATCTCTCGAGACCCGCAGCGCGCACCCGCGAGGAGTGCCCTAGGTCAACGAGAAGGCGAGGACGGCTTCCGCTGCTTCGGCCGGTCGCGGCTCCATGTCTTGCGCTTCCGCAGGCGAGCCTTGATGGCGTCGCGCCAGTTGTCGACCCGAGCGCTGCGGACGTAGGTGTGCTTCGGCAATGTCGCCTCCGTGTGGTCATGGGGTCCGTACCCGTAGCAACGCGGAGACAAACGCGATAGCGGGTGGTGACGTTGCCTTTACCCGGAACCCCGAGGCGTGCCCGCACAGCAGCGAGCTGTTCCAGGCGAGTAGGGACTCAGGATCCATCGTGGACCGTCAGGCCGAGCATGAACCGGGCGGGGTAGGCCTCGCTCAGCGTCCGCCGGGCCTTTGCCATGGCGGTCACATCCGGCCCCAGATGTTGGTGATGACCATCCGCTCCGTCGCGCTACGCGCCTTCGAGGAACCACAAGGCTGCGTAACCAGCCGCTCAAGGCGGGCGGCAACCTCTGATCAGGCGACGGCGGCGCGGACCCTGGCGGCGTCGGCGGTCAGCCGCGCCTCGTCGTGGACCTGCCGGCCAGTCGCACCGTCCCAGCTCAGCGGCAGGTCGAGCCAGGACTTGCAGCCGCCATACGAGTCCAGCCGCGCCAACCGCGCCGGCTGAGGCAAGGCGAACGCACGGACGACGAGGGCTTGCAAGGGGTGCTTGGGGCGGAACCGCAGGCGGTCCTCCCGCACCGACTCCGCGGTCCAGATATGCAGGTCAGCGATGTCGCCGAGCCCCTCTGGCCGCGCCACGGGCACCGCGTCCACCAACGAGATCCCGCACCGGACGACGAAGGTGCCGCCGGCCTCATCGACATCCCGGGCCCCGGCGGCGAGCACGTCGAGATGCTCAGGCCGGACACGCTCACTATGGCTATGCGCGACGGTCGGGAATAGGACAAACCTGGCACCGCCGACGACGAAGGCCTTCTCGTGGATACCACCCTTGCGGAGCAGTACGGTTTGGCGGCCGTCGAGGAGGGCGGCGGCGACGGCCGCCCACTCCTTCAGGGCAAGCGTGGTGGCGAGTACCGTCTCGTAACTCACGCGTCCTAGTCTAGGGAGCGAGCAGCAGATTGTGAGGACAGGGATGAGCGACGACACCGCGACTACGCCAGCGAACCTCGTCGAGGCGGTCTACCGGAGGCTCCCCGAGGCGGTCGGGGTGGGGCGCCGGAGGCTGGGCCGGCCGCTCACCGTCGCCGAGAAGATCCTGTTCGCGCACCTGCATGATGTCGAGGCGCAAGGATTGGCTCGCGGGCGGGACTATGGCGACTTCCATCCCGACCGGGTCGCGATGCAAGACGCCACCGCGCAGATGGCGCTCCTGCAGTTCATGACCGCGGGGCTGCCCAGGGTGGCCGTGCCCTCGACGGTCCACTGCGACCACCTGATCCAGGCCGAGATCGGCGCCGCCCAGGACCTCGCGGCGGCGACCGAGGCGAACCGCGAGGTCTACGAGTTCCTCCGTGACGTTTCCGCACGGTACGGGATCGGGTTCTGGAGGCCGGGCAGCGGGATCATCCACCAGGTCGTGCTCGAGCACTACGCCTTTCCCGGCGGGATGATGATCGGCACCGACAGCCACACCCCGAACGCCGGTGGGCTCGGCATGGTCGCGATCGGAGTCGGTGGCGCCGACGCGGTCGACGTGATGGCGGGGATGCCGTTCAACCTGCGGATGCCGCTGCACATCGGCGTCCACCTCACCGGCTCCCTCGACGGGTGGACGTCGCCGAAGGACGTCATCCTCGCGGTCGCCGGCATCCTGACGGTGAAGGGTGGCACGGGCGCGATCGTCGAGTACTTCGGCCCGGGCGCCGAGTCGATCAGCGCGACCGGCAAGGGCACGATCTGCAACATGGGCGCCGAGATCGGCGCGACCACATCGCTGTTCGGCTACGACGAGGCGATGGCCCGCTACCTGAAGGCGACGGGGCGTGAGGAGATCGCCGACCTCGCCAATGCGCACGCTGAGCACCTGCGGTCGGACCCCGAGGTGCTCCAGGCGCCGCGCGCGTTCTACGACCGCGTGGTCGAGATCGACCTCGACCAGCTGGAGCCGCAGATCGTCGGGCCGCACACGCCCGACCTCTCGCGCCCCGTCTCGCGCATGGGCGCCGACGCCCGAGCGAACGACTACCCCGTCCAGATCACCAACGCGCTCGTCGGCTCGTGCACGAACTCCTCCTACGAGGACATCGGCCGGGCCGCGCACGTCGCCCGCCAAGCTCGCGCCGCCGGCCTGAAGGTGCGCACGCCGCTGCTCATCACGCCCGGGTCGGAGCAGGTCCGCGCGACGATCGCCCGCGACGGCCTGCTCGCCGACCTCGAGGCGATCGGCGCGACGGTGCTCGCGAACGCGTGCGGACCCTGCATCGGCCAGTGGAAGCGGACGGACAACCTGGGTGGTACGCGCAACTCGATCATCAGCTCGTTCAACCGTAACTTCCCGCGCCGCAACGACGGCTACGCCGAGACGCTCGCGTTCATCGCGTCGCCCGAGATCGTGGTGGCGGCCGCCTTGGCCGGGCGCCTGGACTTCAACCCGCTGGCCGACGAGTTGCCCGGCGGCGTTCGCCTCACCGCTCCCCGCGGCGACGAGCTGCCGTCCGCGGGGTTTGACCCGGGAGCATCAGGGTTTGTCTATGCCGCCCCCGCCGAGGACGGGTCGGCCGTCGAGGTCCGCGTCGCGCCGGGCAGCGACCGCTTGCAGCTCTTGGAGCCGTTCCCGGCCTGGCCGGGCGGTGACTACGAGGGGCTGCCCGTGCTCCTCAAAGCGGTCGGCAAGTGCACGACCGACCACATCTCGGCCGCGGGGCCGTGGCTGCGCTTCCGCGGGCACCTCGACAACATCTCGAACAACCTGTTCCTCGGCGCGAACAACGCGTTCGCCCCCACACCTGGCGAGGGCGTCGACCAGCTGGATGGGGGAGTGCGTACGCTTCCCGACATCGCCCGCCGCTACAAGGCCGAGGGGATCGGCTGGGTCGCCGTCGGCGACGAGAACTATGGCGAGGGATCGTCACGCGAGCACGCGGCCATGGAGCCTCGCCACCTCGGCGGCCTGGTCGTGCTGGTCCGCGGCTTCGCGCGGATCCACGAGGCCAACCTGAAGAAACAGGGGATGCTCCCACTCACGTTCGCGGACCCCGCCGACTACGACAAGGTCCGCGCCGACGACCGGGTCGACGTGCTCGGCCTCGCCGACCTGGCCCCCGACCGCCCCGTCACCATCCGCCTGCGCCACGCCGACGGGACGATCGACGAGCTCGCCGCCACCCACACCTACAGCCAGGAGCAGATCGCCTGGTTCCGCGCCGGCTCCGCACTGAACGCGATGGGCGCCGCGGGCTAGGCGGCGAGGGCGAGCCGCTCGTCGAGGTCGAGCACGGGGGGCTGCCCGTTCCACTGGGGCGGGAACGACAGGCGTACCGCGCGGATCTGCGGCACGCACTTCCCAAGCTCGTACGTCTTCGCCTCGCCCAAGGCGGCCACCGCGGAGGCGCATGCCCGCTCGGGATCGTCGACGCCGACGCAGGCGCGCATCAGGTCCTCGTACATCTGAGCGCGGCGGACGGGGACCGTTGTGCCATCGAGCGCGGCGTCGAACAGCTCGAGCGCCTCGGCCGGGCGCCCGAGGGCCAGAAGCCTTCCCCCGGCGAACACTTGGGGGCGGACGCCGTCCCAGCCGCCGAGGATGCCGTGGCTGGACCACCAGCCCCATCCCGGTCCCTCCAGCACCACCCGAGCGGCGGCGGCCCGCGCGTGCTCCAGGAACCGCCCGGAGACGAGGTCGTCGCCGAGCTCCGCGTGCTGCTCGGCCAGGAAGGCGAACACCAAGGCGCGCCCTCTTGGCGGTAGGAACTGCTGCAGCTCGGCGGCGGGTTCGAGTGCCGCGACCGCCGCGGCATGGTCGGGCTCGGGGCCCCCGGCGGAGATCCTCGCGAACTCGGCGCGCGCGAGCGCCTCGAGCCGCCGGTCGCCGGACTCCACGGCCAGGTCGCGAGCCTTGGTGAACCATGCCTGCGCTTGCGAGGACCGGCCGGCGTTGAGGTTGCCCTCGCCGGCCAGCGCGGCGGCGTCTGAGGCGATGGACTGCAGGCGCGCCCGGGTGTCCAGGCTCATGCCAACGCGCTTGAGCAGGTCGATCAGCGTGTAGGCGTGCGATTGCGCGGCGCGGACGGCGCCCGCCCCCGGCGTGGCGGCGTAGGTGGCGGCGAGGTGGGTCGCGGTCCGCTCGGCGAGGGCCAGCTCGGGCTCGCCGATGCGGGTGGTCCCGTCGAGCAGCTGCGCGACGCCGGTCAGCTTGGAGACGGGCAGCAGCAACGCCGTCGCTCCCGCCGCCTTGCCGGTGAGGGCAAGCATCTGTCTGCGGAGCATTTCCTCTTTCCGTTCGTCGGCGGTCATCCACGTCCAGTATCGCGCCGATTCGTGTGTCCTTCCCAGCCCGAGCTCAGCGGCCGACTGGGCCTGCAGGATCTCGCAGATCACCCGCGCATGCTCGGGATAGGGCTCGTAGGCGCGCGCCTTCCATCGCCGCAGCTGCCGCGGGGTGATCGCCACTCCACATAACCCGAGCGCGACGACGAACGCGGCGTTGTCGAATCCCGCCAGCTCGAGCCGCAGCGCGAACTCCGTGACCTTCTGGATAGCCTTATCCACTTTGCTCTTCCCCCTTTGTCTGCATCCCACGTCCCCCTTCTTGCTCATGCGGGGTCGGAGCGTACGCCGGGTGTGACGCCAAGTGAAGGAATGAGGGCCCTTCCACGCCAAGCCGTCCGCAAAGACGTCCCTCGCCAGGGCTCATGGTCGGGAGCGGGGAGTGCCAAGGTCGACCCATGAGCGAACAGCACGAGGTCCATCCGGACTCGGGGAGGATCGAGCCGGTCCCGGAGGGCGACGCCGTGGTGGTGTTCACACCGTGCGACGGTGCGCCTGTGCTCGTCCCGCTCGATCAGGCGGTGCCGGGCGCGAAGCTGGACCTGGTATGCCCGCGCGACGGGAGGGCGTGGCGGCTCGAGCTGGCCACCGACCACCAAGCCGCCCCCGGCATGCGCCCGGTCTGGGTCGACGTGGAGAGCCTGCGATGAGGACGGTGTCTCAGAGGCCGTGACCGCCACCTTCCCCGCCGATGCCTGCGAGGCCGCGTCTGCGCTGGTCGAGCAAGCCCTCCGCGTCTGTGAGCGCGCGGGTCTGGAGCTTCCCGCGATGCTGTTGAGCGACGCCTTGAGCTGCTTGACCAGCGACTCAGGTGACGCGATGGGCCCCTAGCGTGGCGGTTAGCCCTCCTGCTCGCCGGCGAGCAGGAGGGCGAGCGCGCGGGAGATGGGGTGGCCGGCGCGGATCTCGACGAAGAGGAACTGGCCTCCTGGGTTGAGATCGAGGAAGACCAGCTCTCCTTCCGGTGTGAGGCGGAAGTCGGCGGAGCAGTAGCTCAGTCCAAGCTCGCTCATCAAGGCGAGCATCGATTTCTCCACGTCGTGGCCGACGTCGAAGGGCTCGATGTCCGCGAGCGGGTCCAGGCGGTAGTCCACCATCTCCCGCCGTGGGGTCAGCCGGGCCGCGAAGATCTGCTGGTCGACGACGGTCACACGCACGTCCGATGCGCCCGCGAGGCGTTCCTGGAAGATCGCCGGGGCCAGGTGGAGGTACTCCAGGTTCGCAAGGTCCTCCTGGCGCAGCGCCCTCGTCTCCACCAGGTACTTGTCGGGGCTGCGGAAGACCTTGACGACCACTCGGCCCGAGTGCTTCTCGTAGAAGTCCCGAACCTCTTCGGCCTCGTTCGTGATCAAGGTCTGCGGCACCCGTAGCCCGCAGCGCAGCGCGATGGCGAGCTGGATCGCCTTCCGGCCGGCTCGGGTCTCTGCCCAAGGGTCGTTGACGAGGCGGCACGGGGCCTGGTCAAGCGCTCCCTCCAGGCTCTGGCGCCATTCGTACGCAGCGAAGCGGCGGTCTTCGGGCTGGAGCTGGTCGAGCTGAACCGTGGGGATCCGCCGCAGCCATACCCCCACCAGTTCTTCCCCGGTGGCGCGCAGCTCGTCCTGTCGGAAGGCGACGCCGTGCTGGCCATTGCCGAAGCGCAACGTGAGCCCGCCCTGGGTAGCCAGCGTGAGCGGGTCGAGGAGCACGGGCTGCGCGAGACGCTCCCGCTCGAGGACCACGGCGACTGCCTGCGCGTGGAAGTCCCCCGCTTGCGCGAGGATCAACACCTTCTTTTGCATCTGAACGCCGTTAGAGAACGAGCGGCTCAGGCGGGGGTGACCGGGGCGTCTTCGTCCACGGCGCAGTCCATGACGGTCTCCGTGTTCGGCTCGATCCCTGTCACGGTCGGGCTGCACGTTTGGGTACTCGCGAGTATCTCGACGAGCCGCGATGCGTCGATGCCCACCGCGTGCGCCCATTCGAGCTCGATGTCCCGCAGCGTTGCCAAGTCCTCCTCGGCGATATCGGTGCTGAGCCGGTCGCCTCTCATGAGGCTGAATGGTCTCAAGACGCCCATGTCGTTCTCGGCCACGTCGACGATCGTTGACAGCTTCACTTCTGTGCCCCTCTTAGAAAGAATCGAACGGCTCAGGCGGGGACGGGTGGACCGGGGTCGTCGTTGACAAGCACGCAGTCCAGCTGGGCGTCGTTGTTCGGGAAGATGCCTGTCACGGTGTTGATGCAATTCTGGGTCGCGGTGCTTGCGACTGCCTCGAGGGGCCGGGACGTGTCGATGCCCACCCCGCGGGCCCATTCGAGCTCGATGTCGCGGAGCGCCGTGAGGTCTTCTATTGGGAAATCTGTGATGACCGGGGCGCCAGTCCCTATGAGGCTGAATGGCCTCAAAACCTCTCGGGAATTGTCAATCGTCGCATGCATAAGGCATATACCCCCTCTGTGTACGTTCGCGGCGGCGGTACTTCTTTAAAAGGCTCAGACGGGGATGGGCGGGCCAGGATCGTCGTCGTTGCCGGTCGCGCAGTCCAGCTGGCTGTCCCCTCCTGGGGGAAACCCAGTCAAGGTGTTGATGCAACTTTGGGTCGTGGTAGCGGCGACGACGTCGCCGAGCGGCGACGTGTCGATACCTACCCTGCGCGCCCATTCGAGTTCAATGTCCCGTAACGCCGTGAGGTCTTCTATTGGGAAGTCTGTGATGAGTAGGTCACAAGTCCCCAGTAAGCTGAATGGCCTCAAGACTTCCCCGTCATGATCGATCGCTACTTGCCCCACTTCGGTCCCCCCTCGGTGGTAACAATCCCAACTTCATGCTCCCATATTCTGGAAGGTTCGTCTAGGACCGTTTTCGCCGATCACAAGAGTTGGAGCTGGTCGCCGGTCGGTTGCGTGGGGCGGGGCCGGGCGGGTGCCTCGAAGGCGATCGGCTCGAGCAGGGTGGGGTCGATGTCGTGAAGGTACGGCGACGGTGCGGTCAAGGCGACGGCGCCGTGGCGGAGGCGGCGGCGTGCCGAGCACAGGAGCAGGCGGGAGCGGGCGCGGGTCATGCCGACGAAGAAGAGCCGGCGCTCCTCGGCGGTGTCCTCGTTCTGGTCGGCGTGCGACCAGCGCAGGGGCAACAGCCCGTCCTCGCAGCCGATCAGGAACACGACGGGGAACTCCAGCCCCTTGGCCGCGTGGAGGGTCAGCAGAGACACTCGGTCCGCGCGCGGGTCCAACGTGTCGACCTCGGCGCCCAAGGCCAGCTCCGCCAAGAGCCGGTCGAGGTCCGACCCGCACCGCTCGGCGAGCGGCGACAGCAGGTCGAGCGCGTCGTCGATCTCGCGGTGCGCCATCAGCTCGCGATCCTCGCCGGCGGCCTTGGCGAGCGCGACCCCCGCCTGGCGCAGCAGGACCGTGACCGGCGTGACGTCGCCTGGGGGGCGCTCGTCCCACTCCTGGAGCAGCTGGGCCACGATCGCCTGGACCTCGGGACGATCCGCGAGGCGGTCATGGGACCGGCTCTGGAGCGGCATTCCCGCCTGGTCCAGCGCCTCGGCGACCGCGGCGAGCTGGCCTCGAGTCCGGGCCAAGACCGCGAAGTCGGCGAAGCACAGCCCATCACGGGCGTCGCCGTCTGTGCGGCCGCTGTCGATCGAGTGGTGGGACGTTCCGCCGAGTAGCCGGTCGATGGTGCGCACGACGAACTCGGCCTCACCGCGGTCGGTGGGAGCCTCGGCGACGACGATCCGCGCGCGGGCCTCGTCAGGCGCGCAGGCCCGCATCCGCCGGCCGGGCACCAGGCTCTGGGGGGCGATCGCCTGGGTCGCGGCCGCGACGATGGCCGGGCTCGAGCGGTAGTTCCGTGCCAGCGAGATGGTCGCAGCGGCGGGGAAGTCCTCGCGGAAGCGCAGGAAGAACCGGACATCGCCACCGCGGAACCCGTAGATCGCCTGGTCCGGGTCGCCGATCGCGCACAGGTCCCCGTCCGGGGGCGCGAGCTGGCGCAGCAGCCGGTACTGCAGCTCGTCGACGTCCTGGTACTCGTCGACCGCGATGTGCTGCCACCGCTCGCGGTAGGCGGCCGTCAGTTCGGGCGTTTCTTCGAGCAGCCGGACGGGGAGCGCGACCAGGTCGTCGAAGTCGACCAGCCCGCGGTCGCGCAGCGCCTCCTCGTAGCGGCGCAGCGCCTCCTCCAGTTGTGGGTCCGTGCCCGTGGGCTGGCCGGTCCGCTTGCGGGCGGAGATGTCGGCGAGCAAGCGGCGCGGCGCCGAGCCGCCGAGCAGCTGGAGGCGTTGCGCCTCGTCCACCACGCCCACGTCCGCGCCGAGCCCCAACGCCTCGTGCTGCTCGCGGACGATCTGCAAGCCCAGCCCGTGGAAGGTCGCGACCGTGATGTGCTCGGCCGCCGCGGGGGCCAGCGCGGTGAGCCGCTCCGCCAGCTCTTGGCACGCGCGGCGGGTGAAGGTGATCGCGAGGCAGCGCTCGGGCGCCGCGCCACGCTCGCCGACGAGGTGGGCGAGCCGGTGGGTCAGCGTCCGCGTCTTCCCCGCGCCCGGCCCGGCGACGACCAGCAAAGGCCCGGACGCCTGCGCGGCCGCCGCCTGCTCGGGGTCGAGACCGTGGCGTTTTGTGGAGGATCCGCGCGGTATACCGCGCGGATCCTCCACAAAAGGAGCGCTTGGCGCTGGCTCGGGGTCCGGGCCGAAGAGGGCGGCGGTCGGGGGGCCTTGCAGCTCGCTCGGCGTGAACAGGTGGATGCGCCCGTACTCGCCGTCGTAGCCGGCCTCGCGGATGACGCCGCCGTCGCGCATGCGGCGGATCGCCTCGGTGACCAGCGGCGCCGCGACCGCCCGGATCTCCTGCAGGGGCGCGTGCTGCAGGATGTGCAGCTCCGGCCCCAGGCGGGCGACGAGGCCGGCGACCGCTGCCTCCACGCGCTTGCTCTTTGGCCCGACGCCGAGGACCTCGCCCACGACCTCGGGTAGCGGGACGAGATTGCGGAACCCGGCTGCGGCCCCCGGCGGGCGATAGCCCTCCTCACGGTCCGCGAGCGCTTCCACCCGGCTCATCACGCCGACGGTGAGCGGCTTCCCGCATCCTGAACAGATGCCCCGCGCCTCGCGGGTCTCGGCCGGAGTCAACCTCACTTCGCACTTGCGGTGCCCGTCCAGGTGGTACTTGCCCTCCTCCGGGAAGAACTCGACGGTGCCGCCGAAGCCCTCACCGGTCCGCAACGCGTCCCGGATCGCGTAGTAGTCCAGGTCGGTCGCGAAGACGGTCGCCTCACGGCCGAGCGCGGGTGGGGAGTGCGCGTCGGAGTTGCTGACCAGCCGGTAGCGGTCGAGGCTCGAGACCCGCCAGTTCATCGCCGGGTCCGAGGACAGGCCCGTCTCGATCGCGAACACGTGTCCTCCCAGGTCTCCGTAGCAGGCGTCGATCGCGTCGAAGCCCGACATCGACCCGAGCGCCGCGAACCACGGTGTCCAGACATGCGCGGGCACGAGATATGCCCCATCGCCGCTGGTCAACGTGATGTCGAGCAGGTCCCGCGAGTCCAAGCCGAGAATGGGCCGCCCGTCCGAGCGCAGGTTGCCGATGCGCCCAAGGCTGCGGTTGATCTCCCGCACGGTCTCGAGGTCCGGGGCGTACAAGAGATGGTGCACCTTCCTCGTCCGCTCCGCCCGCTTGTAGATCGTCGAGATCTCCACCGACAGCATGAAGCGGACCGGGTTCCGGCACGACGGCGGGAGCCGGTCGGCGACCGCCCGCTCCAGGTCATCACGCAGCCGGAACAGCCCTGGCTCCGCTGGCACCAACGCCGTGCTCAGCTCCTCCAGCCACGCGGGATGCGTAAAGTCCCCCGTACCAACCACCCCGATGCCCTTCCGCGCCGCCCACCACGCCAGATGCTCCAGGTCGCAGTCCCTGCTCGTCGCCCGCGAGTACTTCGAGTGCACATGCAGGTCGGCATAGAACGACACAGCCAGCCTCTCCTAAGGTTTCGCGCTGATGGCGGCCCGTCACCCTAGCTCATCTTCCTCGAGCGACGCATTCCGTGTAGCCGACCGGCTGCCTACGTCCGGTGAAGGGCGCATGGCCCTCGCGTTAATGGCGGCTATGCGGTATTATCACGGCATGTACACGGCATTCTTTGGGTACACGGATGGATTCCCATTGGTGGATGATCATGGCTACCAAGGTTGACGCCTCAGGGCGCATTGTGATCCCCGCAGACATTCGGCGGCATCTCGGGCTTCCAGACGAGGGCGGTGAAGTCGATCTCATCGACACGCCGGATGGGGTGCTGATACGCCCCGTGCATACGCCTGTGCCGCGCCGGGATGAACGTGGCCTGTTGGTCGTGAAGCTCCAGCGGCCGGTCACCACCCAAGAGGTGGTCGATGCTGTCAGGGTCGACCGGGAGCGGAGTCGTGGTTGAGCGCTCTGCGGTGGACACGAACGTGCTGGTCGCGGCTCATATCGCTGATCACGAGCATCATGAGGTCGCCGCTGACGCGGCGGCGGCGGCTTCCGATGTCCTCGGTCAAGTGACGGTCGAGACATGGAGCGTCCTGCGACGCCATTTCCGCCTCAGTGCGGACGCGGTCTCAGCCATGCTCCTCGCCTACGTCGGCGACCGTCAGCTCGTGCCACCTTCCGTCGATGCCTATCATCGAGTCCTTCGGACGGGTCGTTCTCTGGCGCTGGCGGGCAATGTGCACGATGCCGTGATCGTCCACACGGCGAAAGACGCTGGTCTCAGGCTCGCGACCCTTGACGCCGGCTTACATCGGCTTGCCGACGGCATTGTTCCCTGCGATCTGCTACCAGCACCCGACGACCCCTGACCTTCGCTCAGTAGGCTGAGTAAGCACCGGGGTGCGTGCTGAAATCTCGGCCGTCGCGCCTGACCCCGCGCCGGGCTGAAACCGAGGAGCGGGAAGCCCGCACATCCCCCGGACGGCGGGGCGCCCCTTGAAGAAGCCGACCAGCGCGGAGGCGATCTCGCGGGGATGGGTTAGCGGGGCACCGTGCGCGGCGCCGCTGAGCACCAGCAGCTCAGCCTCGGGCATCGCCGCGACCATCGCCTGTGCGCTGTCCAGGGGAAGATGGTGTCCTCTTCGAAGGCCAGGACGAGGACGGGCCGCCGGATCTCGGGCCACCGGCGCGGGCCGGCGTTGTCGAGCAGACCGTCGATCGCCGCCGTGCATTGCCCGTGGCGCCCGGTGCCCGACCTCCAGGGATGGGCCTGAAGAAGCGCCTGCCAGGTCCTCACCAGGGTGTCGTCCCTGAGCTGCGCCGGGGTGAACAGCTCGGCGAGCAACCCGGTGACGCGGAGAATATCTGGAAGGTCGGTTTCCAGCCCGGCCCCCCGGCCCGCGCCTCGCCGACGAGCCGGCCGTACGCTGTAGCGGGTCCGCGCTGGCGAGAAGCGCGGCGGCAGCCGCCAAGAGGAGCCCGATCCGGCTCAGCTCCTCGTCTCGGTCGAGCAGCGTACCGCCCCTCCCCAATAGACGGCCGGGCGCTGATACCCCATGCTCATGCCCGCATCGCCTTTTCGAGCTAGAGGAGGAGCCAGATGAGCGAGGCCGTCGTAACCCGTAGAGCGCAGCAGCTCGCGGATCAATTCGAGGCGGCCCCACGCCGGGCGAGGATTGAACCACTCGTACGATGTAGGTGCGCTCGGGGATATGGGCGTCGCGCCCGGCCCCCGCGCGGGGGAGGATTGAACCTGGCCATGGCCAGCACGGCTGTGTGACATCGAGCGGTCACGCCTGGCCCCGCCGGGCGAGGAGGAGACATCGGACCGCGCGGCGAGCCCGGCACGCCCAAGCGCTTTATCCAAGCATTCCTTTGCAGAGCCGGTTTCCTTGGGACCTTCTAAGAGAGGTTATATGGACGGCAATGGATCGGTGTTTGCGCGCTTTTCATCAAGCCGGCGAAGGGTGCACCGATGGTTGACGTCGGGCGCGGGGGCATGCACTTGAGCGAGGGGTGGGGGATTGACGGCGATTGCAAATGCAAACTCCTTGAGTCCTCGGCAGGTCCTGGTTACCTGGCTTGAGGACCTGCAAGAGTTTGGCATCCAGGCGGGCAGCCTTCGCGAGAACATCGTCCTACGCGGGTTAACGCAGGACGTGTTCGCCCTGGCGTTGGTTCTCAAGGTGGGGAGCAAGGTCAGCATTCGCTTGACCTTTCATTTGCGAGCCCTGTAAGCGCATCGACCATGTCGTACGTTCACTCAAAGAGATTATTCGTAAGCGGGGCCTTTAGGCGTGGTTGTGGCGGGAGGACGTATCGCCATGGGTGATGCGGTTGAGGTCAGATCCGCGAGACAGCCTGCGCTTTCGGATGTGCCCTATGAGCGTTTCACTTGTTTCCTTCGCCATGTGCCGCCAGGAATGGTTGTTGACTATAAGCAGGTCACTGTTGGTATGGGCGTGGCGGAGAGCTATGTGAGGGCCATACCGCGGTATCTTCGGCGTGCGCGGAAGGGCAATTACCTGTCCATCGAGTGGTTGATTCGGGCGGTCGGCTGATTCCTGCTCATGTGCCATCAGATTGAGGCTCTGCAGTCCGAGGGCATCGACATCATCCACACGAAGAAGGTCTTTGGCGGTGGGCAATAATCGCGTCGATCTGAACCGGTTTCTGTGGCGCGGCGGCTCAGGAGGCTCTTGGTTGACGATGGGTCGTCAGCGCGAGCCCCGGATACGGTCAGCGCCTGGTATTTGGTTCTTGCCCCACTGTTCGTACGGCTAATACCGCGTCCATGATTGATAATGCTGTACTGTTCCGCTATCATGCGAACATGAGTTCTTATGCGGAGTCAGGGGAGCCTGGGCTGGAGGGGCTGAGCGGCGAGGGGCTGCTCGATTTGGCTGAGCGGGCGTTGGCGGCGGTGATCGCGCAACCGCTGGAGGAAGAGCTTGGTGATGCTCGGTTGGCCGAGTCGGTGCAGCGGCTGTACAGGTTGGAAACCATGGCCGCCGCTGAGAAGCTGCGGCGCATCGCGGAAGTCGACGCCCGCCAAGCGTGGCGGGAAGAGGGTGTGCGGTCGACGGCCGGGATGTTGATGCAGAGGTTGCGGCTGACTCGTGGCGAGGCGCGGGGGCAGACCGAGACCGCGGTGGCGTTGGCGTCGTTGCTCGAGACCGCCGCCGCGTTACGAGCGGGCGCGGTGGGGTTGGGCCAGGTGAAGGTGGCTACTCGCATGGCGAAGGACTTGCGATCCGATGTGAGGGAGGAGTTGGACCAGCTGGTTGCCGGCGAAGGTCGGGGGTTGGACCGGCGGCAGCTGCGGGTGAGGGTGGAGGAGTGGGTGCACACGGTGGATCCGGAGGCGCTGGCGGGGCGGGAGCGGCGGGCGTGGGCCAATCGTCGGCTGTGGGTGAACGCCGAGGGTGCTGATGGGGCAGTGCGGGGTGGGTTCGAGCTCGACCCGGTGGGCGGGGCGACGCTGATCGCCGCGCTGGACGCCTTGTCGAAAAGGCGAATGTGGAGGACGAGCGCACATTCGCGCAGCGACAGGCCGACGCCTTGGTCGAGCTCGCGAGGCGGGCGTTGGACGGCGGCGACCTTCCACTGGTGGCCGTGCAGCGCCCCCACGTGATCCTGATCAGAACTGTCGAGAAGCGTGACAGCGGACCTGGGGCTGCGGCTTCGACGTTGGACGGGGTCGGCCCCGTGAGTGGTGAGACGGCGGAGATGGTGTGTTGTGACGCCGAGGTGACCGAGGTGTTCATGACCCGCAACGGAGAGGTGCTCGACGCGGGCCGGACCCGTAAACAGCCGACGAGGGCGCAACGGGTCGCGGTCATCGCCAGGGACCGCACCTGCGTCGGGTGTGGCGCGCCCGCTGCCCGCTGCGAAGTGCATCGACCACGCCAACCTCCCCCACCCGCCCACCCTAGTCGGTCCGTGATCTAGGACCGACGAATGAGGACAATCTTTGCTTGGCCTGCTGGTCATGCCACCGTCGGATTCATCACGAGGGTTGGGAGGTGACCCGCGAACCCGATACCGGCCGATTCGCGATGAGGCCAACCGGCGGCGGCCCCGATATGGCGGAGAGCCGGTTGAACGCGCCGGTGTAGGACGACGGCTTGGATGAGTAGGGGAGGGTGCTGAGGCGGCAGCCAGGGTGAGGATGGCAAGGGCAGCCTGTCAGGGTTGCCCTTTTTGGTGTGGAGAGTGAGCTTTGTGTGGTTGA
>Ga0187893_10000416_pt1 | contig 111902 bp, 107 predicted proteins | sample MA1701074metaG_FD_139574 | JGI IMG/M metagenome (GOLD analysis project Ga0187893, IMG submission 139574) | White microbial mat communities from a basaltic lava cave in the Kipuka Kanohina Cave System on the Island of Hawaii, USA - MA170107-4 metaG ...
CCGATCTCGCGCTCGGCCTGGGCCATGCGTCGACCTCCGCTCCGGGTTGCAGGGCTGGACCGCCAGGATACCAGCGGGGCTATGCTGCGCGGCGACCGTGTCGGCACCGGAACCCTCTCCTCCGCGCAGTCCGGCTCCGGGAGCGTCGCCGCGCCGGGTCGCCCTCGTGCTCTCGGGCGGCGGCGCGCGCGGGGCCTACGAAGCGGGCGTCGTCGCCGAGATCTTCGAGCGCATCGGCCCGCGCCTGCCCCCGGATTTCGAGTTCGATCTCGTGAGCGGCACCTCGGTCGGCGCGATCCACGCGGCCTACGTCGCGGCCTCGAGCCACCTCTCGAAGCCGGATCGGAGCGAGGCGCTGCTCTCGGCGTGGAGCGAGATGGACGTCGGAGACGTGGTTCGCCTCGGCGCGCGCGATCTGCTCGGGATTCCGCTGCGCGCGCTCGGACTGCGCACGCTGCGCCGCGACCTCGCGGGCGGCAGGGCCGAGGCGGTCGGAGGCCTCGTCGACCTCGCACCGCTCGAGAGGCTCGTCGCCGAGCGCATCGCGTGGCAGCACCTCGGGCAGAACCTGGCGGGCCCGCGGCCGAAGGCGCTCTGCGTCTCCTGCACCGAGGTGCGCACGGGACACATCACGGTCTTCATGGACGGGCCGCTCGCCTCGCCCCAGCCCTGGCGCGGCGATCCCAACGCGCGCGCGGTCAGCGTGCGCCTGACCCCGCACCACGTGCGCGCCTCGGCCGCGATTCCGTTCCTGTTCCCCGCGGTTCGCATCGGCGAGAGCTATTTCGTCGACGGCGGGCTGCGCATGAACACTCCGCTCTCCCCGGCGCTGCGCCTCGGCGCGACGCGCATTCTCGTGGTCGCGCTCAAGCACAAGCCGGAGCACCACGACGACGGCGAGCGCTTCGATGACGAGGTGATCACGCAGCCGGCCTTCCTGCTCGGGAAGGTGCTGAACGCGCTGCTGCTCGATCAGCTCGACGTCGAGATCGGCCGCATGCAGGTCGTGAACGCGGTGCTCGAGCAGGGCGAGAAGGTCTTCGGGCGCGAGTTCCTGCCGCGCATCAACGAGGCCGTGCGCGAGCAGCGCGGCCAGGGCTTCCGCAGCGTGCGCGCCTGCGTGGTGCGGCCGAGCGAGGACCTGGGCCGACTCGCGGCCTCGTGCTACCGCCGGCATGGAGGGGCTCGCGCAGTCGGTGTGCTGCCCGCGCTCGTCGCGCGCGCGGCGCTGCGCGGCGTGCCCGAGGAGGAGGCCGACCTGCTCTCCTACCTCTACTTCGATCGCACCTTCGCGAGGGATCTGATCGAGCTCGGCCGCGCCGATCTGCGCGCGATGGAGGACGAGGTGCTCGAGCTGCTCGGCGGGAGCTAGAGGCTCTGGGCCCAGTCCCAGCGCGCGTCGGCGCGCTCGCGCTCGCGCGGCAGATCCTCCTCGAGCAGGTAGCCCCGCTGGACGAGCGCGGCCGCCGCTTCCTCGACCTTTGCGCGGTAGGCGTCGCGATTCTCGTAGAGCGAGGCGAGGCTCGGCCGCGCGTCGCCTCGCGCGCGCGCGATCGCGTCCGTCTTCGCGAGCGGAACCGTGGTGCCGATGAAGTCCGCGAGCTCGTCCTGCGGGCCCGGGAGACCGCTGCGCAGGCTCCAGGGCAGGAAGCTCGCGACCGGCACCTCGAGCTCGAGCGGGCGCACGCCGACCCGGTCGTTGCCGAACTCGTCGACCGCGGGCACGAGCGACGCGAACGCGTCGCCCACGCCGGGCGGCTGGCGTTCGACGAGACCCTGCGCGAAGCGCGGCCCGAAGTCGAGGCGGTGCGCCGTGTGCAGCACGCGGGGCCACGCGAGGCCCGGGATCCTGGGCGGCTCGAGCTCGTCCAGCGGCCGCAGCGTGAGCTGCAGCAGCGACGGCACACGCGAGCCCGGCATCGGGCGCTCTTCGTCGCCCCACGCAAAGGCGCGCGCCATCAGTGCCCGCAGCATCGGCGTCGCGTCCACGCCGTTGCCCCGGTAGACGCCCGGCCGGATCCGGTCCTCTGCGCGCGGCGGAAAGGGAGCCGGGCGGTGGGCGGTTCCCGCGATCAGATAGAGGCGCTCGATCGGGGTGACCGGCACGTCGCGCGCGCCATCGATGGCGCTGTGCACGAGCGAGCCCGCGCGGCCCCAGTACTCGTAGCTCGAGTTCACCTGGATCGTGAGCGGCAGCTGCTCCGTCTCGCGGATGCCGTCGAGCAGCGAGGCTTCGACCCCGGTCTCGGGATCCTTCTGCGGGCGCAGCGAGAAGGGAAAGAGATCGACCGGGTAGTGGAAGCTCCGGAAGCGCGTCGCTGCGAGGCCCGGCTGCGCGAAGCGGTGGTTGAAGCTGCCGCGGCCCGCGCCCGCGAGGTCGATGAAGAGCGCGTCGTAGGCGGGCCGCTCCTCTTCGTCGCCATTCCATCCCTCGTAGAGGAACTGACGCAGCAGGCGGCCGGACTGGGAGACGCCGAAGGCGATGCCGGTCTTCGCCGGAAAGAGCGCCTTCGGGTCGTGTTTGGCGTACGCGATCACGTCGCGCAGCGCGGGGAATCCGAGGCCCGCGACGGGAGGGTCCTCGGCCAGGTAGACGAGCTCGTAGATGCGCCCGGGCTCGAAACCGGTCTCGAGGTAGATCTGCGTGGGGTCCGGAACCGCGCGACCACCTTCCTCGCGCGCGAAGCGCCAGCTCGCGCGCGGCACGGGCTTGCGCTCGGCGTCGCGACCGCTGCGCAGCGTGAGCTGATTGCGCGGGTCGTCGGGCGCGATTGCCGGGTAGGCCCGGTGGCCCTGCGGCGCGAGCGGCAGGCTCTTCGTCGGCTGCTCGATCACCCAGTCGCTGCGCACGAGTCCGCGCAGCCGCGTGCCGTCTCCGTCGCGCGCGATCGGCGCGTGCAGGCGCAGCGAGCCCGGGAGCTCCGGAGCGTCGAACTGCCAGCCGAGCCAGATCAGGGTCACGCCCTCGCGCAGCAGGAATCCGTCGCCGAAGGCCGCGGAGCTCGCGGGATCGAGCGCGAGCGAAGGGGTCGATTCGGGGCCCGGGCTCGCGCGGTTCAGCAGGCCGAGGCCGATGCGCACGCCGCGGTTCGGCGCCTCGACGAGCGCGATGCCGCGGCGCTTCGCCGGGTCCACGGGCTGCAGCGCGAGGAAATCCGACTCCGCCTCGACCATGCCCTGCGCGTTGCGCGGCGCGAGCTCGATGTCGACGACGCCGCGGTTCGCGACGTGCTCGGGATCGAAGCCGAAGCGGATGCGGCCCGAGAGCAGCTCGTAGGCGCCGCGCTCGCCGAAGGCGCGGCCCCCGAGAACCGGGCCGCGCTGCTCGAGCTCGACGCGCAGCACGCGTGCGCGGGCTGCACCCGCGAGTCCCGCGAGCGCGATTGCGAGGAGCCCGGCCGCGAGCCAGCGCCACCGGGAAGCGAGGCCGGGCCGGGGGGCGCGCTCCGCGCTCACTGGCCGCTCTGCTTGAGGCGCACCAGGCGCGCGAGGAAGTCCGCGAGCTCGTCGCGCGAGCGCACGAACTGGAAGAGCGAGAACTCGAGGTCGCTGACGCCCGCCTCGAGACTCTGTCCGATGCCTGCGATCGTCTTCTCGAGATCCGGTCTGCCCGCGCCGTCCATCCGAGTCTCGGGCTGCGCGCGCACGCGCAGCGCGCGCGGATCGCGCCCGGCCTGCTCGAAGGCGCGGCGCAGGAGCGCGACGCCCGGCGCGATGTCCTTGCAGCGGTTGCTGATCGGAAGCCAGCCGACGCCGAGTTCGGCCACGCGCCGCGCGGCGACCTCGTTGACCGCGATTCCGAACCAGAGCGGGACCGGCTGCTGGACCGGCTTCGGATCCGACCAGATGCGCTCGAAGGAGACCGTGGGCGAGCGGAAGCTCGCGGGCGAGTCGCTCCAGAGCGCGCGACACGCACGCAGCTGGTCTTCCATGCGCTGCATGCGGCCGAGGAAGGGGACGCCCGAGGCCTCGTACTCCTCGCGCTGCCAGCCGGTGCCGACGCCGAGATCGAGGCGGCCGCCCGAGATCGCGTCGAGCGTCGCGGCCTGCTTCGCGAGCAGGACCGCCGAGCGCAGCGGCGTGATCAGGATGCCGGTCGAGACGCGCAGCCGGCGGGTCGCGCCCGCGATCGCCGACATCGCGACCATTGGCTCGTACCAGGGATAGCCGCTCTGCGCCGGGAAGGGGCCGTAGGGATAGCGGTCGGTGCGCTCGCCCATCACGACGTGGTCCACGAGGTTGATCTGATCGAGCCCGGCCTCGTCGACCTGCACCGCGACATCGACGAGGCTCCTCGCCTGATCGCCGTAGAGCTGCTGGACTCCGTAGAGCCCGACCGAGATGCGCAGGGCCATGTCGGCTCCCTCCTCGTGCATGCGCCGCTTCCGGATCGCGCGACGGAAGTCCATTCTACCCGCCGCCGTTTCGAGCGAGCCGGCTTCGCAGCGGGTGCGGTCGTGAATCTGGAGGAGTGCGCAGCGTCTGCGATACTGACGGACCCGAGAGGGGGAGGGAGCCCATGAGTCTGTTCGATCGACACCTGCTGCGCCGCGTCGCCGCGGTCCTGGTACTCGGATTGGCGGTGCAGGCAGCCGCTCCGGCCCAGGCCGCAACGGTCGAGGACCGCTCCGGCTACAACACCGAGTACATCTTCGGCTTCACGAAGGCGGTCGTGGATTCGACGGTGGCTTCGCCGCTCAAGCCGGTGCTGTTCCTGTTCACGGTGCCGACCGACATCGCGCTCTTGCCGATCGCGGTGATCGGGGGGTTCTTCGGCTAGCGCGGCAGGGTCCACGCGACCGGCGCGAAGCCGCCGGGCGGCACCTCGACCTCGACGCGCCGCGTCTCGCCCGAGCCCGTGTGTGCGCCCGAGAGGCGCAGCTCGAGCGTGTGGCGCCCCGGTCCGACCGGCAGGCGGGCCACGAGCATCTGGGCGGGCAGCAGCGTCCACGAGCGCGTGTCGGGCTTGTCGATCGCGAGCAGCGCACCCTCGGTGGCGAGCGCCGCGAGCAGGCCCGCGATGCCGGCCGCGTCGCCGCCGGCCTGGCGTCCCGCCTGCCGCATGCCCTCCGCGGCCGCGGCGCGCGCGGCCATCCGGGTGATCGCGGCCGCGAGGATCTGCGGCTTCATCGCGTCGTACTCGCGGCGGATCTCGACGTCGAGGTTGGTCGCGACCTCGAGCCGCGCGAGCGCGCCGTCCACGCGCAGCTCGGCGCTCTGGAACGAGAAGGGCGGGCCCACGAGCTCCGGATAGGACACGACCTTGAGCGCGCTGTACTTGAGCACATCGAGGTCGCGCGTGAGGTAGGCGCCCGCGATGCCGATCGCGGCGCCGATCGGGATCCGCTTCGGAACCTTGTGCGGCACGCGGCCGAGCGAGAGCACGACGAGGATCTCGCCCTGGTCGCCGTCGCCGGGGGGCAGTGATCCCGGAGACGTGGACGCGAGCAGCGCCCGCACGCGTTCGCCGTGGAGCGGCGTCTGGCCCGCGAGCCGCACGACCGGCTCGCGCAGGCTCTCGAGCGTCGTCTCCGCGAGCACGTCGTCGTAGTAGCGCAGTGCGCGGCCCGGATCGCCGAGCTTCTCGAACACGAAGCCCGCGAGGTAGGATCCGAAGGCGCCGTGCGGCTCTCCGGGCGCCGTGTTCTCGAGGTACTCGCGCATCACGCTGAAGCGGCGCGCCTCGACCGCCGCGCCGTCGAGGTCGCCGCGCGCGAGGTAGTTGAGCAGGTTCAGCGCGTTCAGCGAGAGCTTCTCGGTCGGCGTCGTGCGGTAGCGCGTCGCGCTGTCGCTGTAGACGTAGCGGCCGAGCGTGCCGACCGGGTCCGCGCCGAGATCGAGCAGCTCGAGCTCCCGCTCCGCGGCCTGGAAGCTCCGCGCGCTCTCCTCCCAGCGCTCCATCGCCTGCAGCAGCACCGCGCGCTCGAGCGCCGCGAGCGGCCGGTCGCCGCTCCACCGGCGCGGGAGCTCCGAGGCGTCGTCGACCCCGAGCGCGCCGTTGAGCTGCGCGAGCGCGGCTTCGTAGCTGCGCTGCGAGACGTACTCGCGCGCGAGCTCGGTGCGCTCGGAGTAGGTCGCACAGCCCGCGAGCGCCGAGAGCGCGGTCGCGAGGGCGAGGACCGCGGCAGGAGTCGCGGCGCGGCGCGCGCTCACGCGGCGAGCCAGGGTCCGCTAGCGCTTGAGCGCCTTGCTGCGCAGGGACTCGTTCTGGAAGCGGATCTCGCCCGTCTCGATCTCGACGACCTGCAGGAAGAGCGTGTACTGCACGCGGCGCGTGTTGCCGAGCTTCTCCTCGACCGAGCCCATCTTGCCGGTCACGAAGTAGCGCGCGCCGAGCTGGCGACCGAGTCGCAGCGCGGTCTTCTGGTCGTAGATCGCGCCCTGCTGGATGCCGATCTCGCGCGCGAGCTGCTCCTGGCGCGCGCGGTCGACCATGCGCACCTCGCCGCTGTTGACGAAGGAGGTCTCGATCGATGAGAGCACGATCAGGAGCTGGTCCTCGATGTGCTGGCTCGTCGCGTTCAGGATCGGCCAGATCGCGACCGTCGGCCGGCTCGGAGCGCCCGCGACGTCGTTCAGCCAGAAACGCGACTGATAGAGCGGACCGAGGTTCTGGTCCACGAGGTACTGGCAGTCCGCGCGATCGAGGCCCACCGAGAGCGCGGGCTCGTCCATCGACGGATTCTCCGTGTCCGGGCCGCCGCGGATCGCACGCGGTGCGCAGGCGGGCACGAGCGCCAGGCAGACCAGGAGCAGAAGAGAAGCGCGGAAGCATCGCATCGCGGACCTCGTCCTCAGCTGCGCAAGTGGCTCGAGCGCTCCTGGATGCCGCGCAGCAGACCGTTCCAGGAGTCGACGAAGGACTGGGCGCCCTGGGTCTGGAGTTCGGACGCGAGCGCGACCATGTCTATTCCCGCCGAGGCGGCACCTGCGAGCACCTGGTCGGCCTCGCGCGTGTCGCCATCGAGCAGGTCGCCGACGCGCCCGTGCTGGCCGAAGTCGAGCAGCGTCGCCTCGGGCAGCGTGTTGATCGTGTCCTTCGCGGCGAGCGCGGTCACGTAGTAGGAGCTCGGCAGCGAGGGATCCTTCACGCCCGTCGAGGCCCAGAGCAGCCGCTGTGGCCTCGCGCCGCGCGCGGCCAGCCGCTTCCAGCGCGACGAGGCGAAGAGGTCGCGGAACAGGCGGTAGCTGCGGCTGCCGATCGCGATGCCGAGGCGGTGCCTGAGGCGCTCCGGCAGCGCGCCCGCGGTCTTGCCGTCCCAGCGCGAGATGAAGAGCGAGGCGACCGACGCGATCTCGAGCTCGAGCCCTGCCTCGGCGCGTCGCTCGAGACCGCGCACGTAGGCCAGCGCGGCGGCCTCGCAGTGCTCGACCGAGAAGAGCAGGGTCACGTTGATCGGGACTCCGGCCGCGATCAGCTCCTCGATCGCGAGCGCGCCCTCCTGGGTCCCGGGCACCTTGATCAGGAAGTTCGGGCGTCCCGCGCGTGCGAAGAGATCGCGCGCCTGCGCGACCGTGCCGGTCGCGTCGTAGGCCAGGGTCGGCGAGACCTCGAGCGAAACGAAGCCGTCGCGCCCGCGCCCGCCGTCGAAGACCGGCCGGAGCAGGTCCGCGGCGCCCCGCAGGTCGTCGAGGGCGAGCTCGAAGAAGATCTGCTCCGGGGAGAGGCCGCGCGCGGCGAGGCTGCGGATGTCGGCGTCGTAGTCGGCGCTGCCCGAGATCGCCTTCTCGAAGATGGTCGGGTTGCTGGTGAGGCCCGAGACGGAGAGATCCTGGATGTAGCGAGCGAGTGTGCCGGTCGAGAGCAAGTCGCGGCGCATGTTGTCGAGCCAGACGCTCTGGCCGGCATCCTGGAGCTTCTTGAGCTCGCTCATGATCGCCTCCTGGCTCAGCGGCCCCCGGGCCGCGGCCCAGCTGGGGAAGAGGTTCCGGCCCGACCAGATCGGGCAAGAGCAGCAAAGAGCCCTTCGCCGGCCGCGCCCTTGCGCGCGCGAGCGGCAGCTGGGATCGCCTGCCGGAGGAGGACCGGCGGGCGTCGGGTGGGGATTCGCGGCGCGGCGAACGTATCGCGTCGGACGCCCTCCGGTCGAGGGCGACCGGGCCAGAGAGCGCCGAAGCGCGGCGAGAGCGGCGCAGAGCAGCGCGAGGTACGCGTCGACCCCGGGGGGCAGCGCGCTCTCGCCGCCCGGCCGCGCGGGCGCGTGATCTACACTGCACTTTCCCCAGCCTGGAGACGCGGTGTCCGCAGCGAGCCCGAGCTTCGATTCCCGCTATTCGCTCGACGACAAGTACGCGCTGACTGTGGGTCGCATCTACATCACCGGGGTCCAGGCGCTCGTGCGCCTGCCGCTGATGCAGCGCCAGCGCGACCAGGCGGCCGGCCTCAACACCGCGGGCTTCATCTCCGGCTACCGGGGCTCGCCGCTCGGCACCTACGACCTGGCGCTCTGGGAGGCGCGCCGCTTCCTCGAGCAGCATCACATCCATTTCGAGCCGGGCGTGAACGAGGACCTCGCGGCGACCGCCGTCTGGGGCTCGCAGCTCGTCCAGCAGCTCGGCCCCGCCAAGTACGACGGCGTCTTCGGCATCTGGTACGGCAAGGGGCCCGGCGTCGACCGCTCCTGCGACGCGCTCAAGCACGGCAACTACGCGGGCGCCTGGAAGCACGGCGGCGTGCTCGCGCTCTGCGGCGACGACCCGGGCGCCAAGTCCTCGTCGATCGCGCACCAGAGCGAGCAGGCGCTCGTGCACATGGGCATGCCGATCCTGAACCCGGCCAGCGTGCAGGACTACCTCGACTTCGGCCTCTACGGCTGGGCGATGTCGCGGTACTCGGGCTGCTGGGTCGGCTTCAAGTGCCTGACCGACACGGTCGAGAGCGCGGGCTCCGCCGAGGTCGGACCCGGGCGCGCGCGGATCGCGCTGCCGACCGACTTCGAGATGCCCGAGCAGGCGCGCCAGGGATCGCCCGTCGTCTCCGAGGAGGCGCTCTACCACCTGCGCCTGCCCGCGGCGCAGGCCTTCGCGCGCGCGAATCCGCTCGATCGCGTCGTGATCGATGCGGAGCGGCGCCGCCTCGGAATCGTGACCACGGGCAAGGCCTATCTCGACGTGCGCCAGGCGCTCGAGGCGCTCGGCATCGACGCGGCGCGCGCGGCGGAGTTCGGGCTCAGCGTGTACAAGGTCGCGATGTCATGGCCGCTCGAGCCGGTCGGCGCGCGGCGCTTCGCCGACGGCCTCGAGCAGATCCTCGTCGTCGAGGAGAAGCGCGGGCTGATCGAGGAGCAGCTCGCGGCGCAGCTCTACAACCTCTCGCGGCGCCCGCAGCTCGTCGGCAAGCGCGACGCCGCGGGCACGCCGCTCGTGCCCGACACCGGCGAGCTCTCGCCCGGCGCGGTCGAGCAGGCGCTGCGGCGCTGGCTCTACGCGGCTGCGCCGCAGCTCGCGACCGCGCTGCGGCCGGCCAGCGCTCCCCCGCTCGCGGTCGCCGCGACCTCGCTCGCGCGCTCGCCCTCCTTCTGCTCGGGCTGCCCGCACAGCAGCTCGACGGTGCTGCCGGAGGGATCCGTCGCCGGCGGTGGCATCGGCTGCCACGGGATGTCGGCGTGGATGCCGTCGCGGCGCACGCTGCTCTTCACGCACATGGGCGGCGAGGGCGCGAACTGGGTCGGCGTGGCGCCCTTCACGCACACGCCGCACATCTTCCAGAACCTCGGCGATGGCACCTACTTCCACTCGGGGCTGCTCGCGATCCGGCAGAACCTCGCTGCGGGAACCAACATCACCTACAAGATCCTCGTGAACGGCGCGGTCGCGATGACGGGCGGCCAGCCGATCGAGGGCGAGTCGATCGAGGGCGCGGTCACGACGCCCGAGATCGCGCACCAGCTGCGCGCGGAGGGCGTGCAGCGGATCGCGGTCGCGTCGAACGAGCCCGAGAAGTACGCGGCGGGCGTGTTTCCCGAGGGCACGACGATCCATCACCGCGACGAGCTGATCCCGCTGCAGAAGGAGCTGCGCACGGTGCCGGGCGTCTCGGCGCTGCTCTACGACCAGACCTGCGCGGCCGAGGCGCGACGCCTGCGCAAGCGCGGCGAGTTCCCGGAGCCCGACCGCCGCGTGCTGATCAACGAGCTCGTCTGCGAGGGCTGCGGCGACTGCAGCGTGCAGAGCAACTGCATCTCGATCGAGCCGATCGAGACGGAGTTCGGGCGCAAGCGCCGGATCAACCAGAGCTCCTGCAACAAGGACTTCTCGTGCCTCAAGGGCTACTGCCCGAGCTTCGTGTCGGTGGTCGGCGGCCGCCTGCGCGTCGCCGAGAAGCAGCTCGCCGACGGCGGCGGCGACGAGCCCTTCGCGGCGCTGCCCGAGCCCGCGCTAGCCGACTGCCGCGAGCCCTTCAACCTGCTCGTGACCGGCATCGGCGGGACCGGCGTCGTGACGGTCGGAGCGCTGCTCGGAATGGCCGCACACCTCGAGGGCCGCGGCTGCTCGGTGCTCGACGTCACGGGCCTCTCGCAGAAGAACGGCCCCGTCACGAGCCACGTGCGCATCGCAGAGCGCCCCGAGGATCTGCACGCGACGCGCATCGCGAGCGGCGGCGCGGACGTCGTGATCGGCTGCGACATCGTCGTCACGGCGGGCCGCGATCCGCTCTCGAAGATCGGCAGCGGCCGCACCACGCCGATCGTGAACGCGCACGTGACGCCCACCTCCGACTTCGCGGGCAACCCGGACCTCGATCTCTCCTCCGAGGGGATGCGGCGCGCGATCCGGGACGCCGCGGGCGACGCGCGCTGCGACTTCCTCGACGCGACCGGGCTCGCGACCGCGCTGCTCGGCGACGCGATCTTCACGAATCCCTTCTTGATGGGTTATGCGTGCCAGAAGGGCCGGCTTCCCGTCTCGCAGGCCGCGCTCTTCCGCGCAATCGAGCTCAACGGGCGCGCGGTCGAGACGAACCAGCGCGCGTTCCTGTGGGGCCGGCTTGCGGCGCACGACCTGGCCGCGGTCGAGCGCGCGGCTGCGCCGGGCCTGCGCGGCGAGCGCGGCGCACCGGCCGCGGACGCGTCGCTCGAGGCGCTCGTCGAGCGGCGCACGGCCTTCCTCGGCGACTACCAGGACACCGCCTATGCGGAGCGCTACCGCGCGCTCGTGGGCCGGGTCGCGGCGCGCGAGCGCGAGATCGGCCTCGCGGACGCGGCGCTCGCGCGCGCGGTCGCGCGCTACGCCTTCAAGCTGATGGCGTACAAGGACGAGTACGAGGTCGCGCGGCTCTGGACGCTTCCCGAGTTCCGGCGCCAGCTCGAGGCCGAGTTCGAGGGCGACTACCGGCTCGAGCTGAATCTCGCGCCGCCGCACCTGCCGCTCGTCGACCGTCTCCTCTCGCGCCGCGACGCGGAGACCGGCCGCACGAAGAAGATGATCCTGCCGGGCTGGTTCTTCTCCGTGCTGAGCCTGATGGCGCGCCTCAAGTTCCTGCGCGGCACCCCCTTCGATCCCTTCGGCCGCACGCCCGAGCGCCGACTCGAGCGCCAGCTGATCGCGGACTACGAGAGGACACTCGACGAGCTGCTCGAGGGCCTCACGGCCGAGAATTGCGAGCTCGCGGTCCAGATCGCGAGCATCCCGGAGCTGATCCGCGGCTTCGACCTGGTCAAGGAGCAGCACCTCGAGCAGGCGCGCAGCAAGCAGGCGGAGCTGCTCCAGGCCTTCCGCCTGCGCGCCCCCGCGGCGTCGGTGCGCGAGATGTAGCCGGGGGTAGGATTGGGCGGGGACGGTCTTCACGAGTTGTGGATTCTTTGATTCTTTCCCAAAGGGAAGAATCAAAGAATCCACAACTCGTGAAGACCGTCCCCATTGCTCCTCCTGTTTTCTCTTCCCGGCAGAGGGCGTTGCGATGGCGAGGACGATCTTCCGCGGCGCGAATCTGCTCGACGGGCGCAATCCCGCGCAGCCGGACAGCGCGCTCGTCGTCGACGGCGAGCGGATCGCCTACGTCGGGCCGGATGCGGGCGCGCCGCGCGCGCAGCCGGGCGACCGCGAGGTCGCGCTCGCGGGGCGCACGCTGATGCCCGGCCTGATCTCGACGCACTACCACTCGACCTACGACGGCATCACGATCATGCCCGAGCCGCTCGGCCTCGAGGCGCCGCCCGGCTACCTCGCGATCGTCGCCGCGAAGAACGTCCAGCTCGCGCTCGCGTGCGGCTTCACGAGCCTCGTCTCCGCCGGCGCGATCAACGACGACATCGACGCGCAGCTCGCCCTCGCGATCGAGCGCGGCGTGATCCCGGGGCCGCGCCTCGTGCCCGGCAGCCGCGGCTTCGACACGACCGGCGGCTACACCGACACCGAGCGCTGGTGGTGGGAGCTCGGCAACCACGGCGCCCAGGTCTTCTGCGACGGCCCCGACGAGTTCCGCAAGGCCGTGCGCCGCGAGATCAAGCGCGGCGCGCGCATGATCAAGCTCTTTCCGAGCGGCGGCCACGGCGTCGACGAGGCGCGCGAGGAGCTCTCGTTCTCCTTCGACGAGCTGCGCGCCTGCGTCGAGACGGCCCACGCGCGCGGCGCGCGGCTGCGCGCGCACTGCCCCTGGAAGAAGCCGATGCTCGAGTGCATCCGCGCGGGCGTCGACGTGATCGACCACGGCGACCGCATCGACGACGAGGTGATCGAGGCGATGCTGCGCGCGGGCAGCTTCCTGGTTCCGAGCATGTTCTTCATCCAGCAGATGCTGCACGACGGCGGCAACCTCGTCGCCGCGACCGCCGTGCAGCAGGCGCCGATCCGCGCGGACTTCGAGAACATCCGGCGCATGCTGCCGCGGGCGAACGAGGCCGGCGTCAAGCTCTGCATCGGCGACGACTACGGGATCGTGATCCTGCCGCACGGGCGCTATGCCGAGGAGCTCGAGTTCTACGTCAAGGAGGTCGGGATCCCGCCGCTCGACGTGCTGCGCTGGGCGACCGTGCACGGGGCCGAGCTGATGGGACGCGGCGGCGAGCTCGGCAGCCTCGAGGTCGGCAAGCTCGCGGACCTGCTCGTCGTCGACGGCGATCCGTCGCAGGACATCGCGCTCCTGCGCGAGCGCGCAAAGCTGCTCGCGATCCTGAAGGGCGGAGTCTTCCAGAAGGATGCGCTGCACACCTGAGCCGCCGCGGCGCGGGCGCGCCGCGGGCGGAGCGCCTGCCGGGGCCGCGCCGGCGGGTGGCTAGCGCTCCGCGACGGCCTGCGCGCTCGCGGCGAGCTCCGCCAGCAGGCCGCTCTCCTCGTGGGCCATGTCCATCGCGAGGCACTGCGAGAAGGCCTCGAGCTCCCGCGCGACGAGCACCGAGGGAAGTCGCGCGCCGACGAGCCGGCCGGTCAGGTAGCGCAGCAGCTCGCGCTGCTCGTGGTGCTCGTGGACCAGGCGCTCGGCGCGCCGCAGCCCCGACTCCCCGCCCCGCTCGCGCAGCAGCGGCAGCAACAGGCTCTCCTCGAGCTCCACGTGGCGCCCGAGGCGCTCGCAGAGCTCGAGCCCGCGCTCGCGCAGCGCCCGCGCAGCGGGCACGTGTCCGCCCTCGAAGGCGCTCAGCAGGTCCGCGATGCCCTCGAGCAGGCTGCGCAGCTCCGCGTGCTCCCCGCGGATGCAGGTCTCGATCTCGCTGGTGCGCATGTTCCGGGCCTCCCCGCCCGACCCCGTCGAGTGCAATCCGCGTTCCCGGGGCGGCTGCGCTGCAAGCTCCGCACGGGGCGCTCGGGGAGGAATGCCGCTGCGCGCGGGGTCGCGCGAGGCGCGCTGCCCCGAGCGGGGCCCGCCCGCACCCGCGCGGGAGCGCGCGAGGCGCAGGGATCCGCGGCTTCCGCCGCGCGCCGCGCGGCCGGTGGCCCGATTGACCGCGCGGCCGCGCGCCCTCTATAAGACCCCCGCTCGGCTTCGAGCGCGGGAGGATTGGTGAGCCCCTCGAATGGGATCCGCGGCAGGGCCGCGATCGCGGGCTTCGGCCACACGGCCTTCGGCCGGCGCGGCGAGTTCGCCGAGCGCGGCACGCTTGCGATGGCGGTCGAGGCGATCGCGCGCGCGTGCGAGGACGCCGGGCTCTCGCCGCGCGAGATCGACGGCTTCTCGGGCTATTCGGACGACGCCGCGACCCCGGCCGCACTCGCGAGCGCCTTCGGCTGCGAGCAGCTGCGGCTCTGCTCGATGGTCTGGGGCGGCGGCGGCGCGGGCATGGCGGGCGCCTTCCTGCACGCCGCGATGGCGATCGCGACGGGGCAGGCGAGCGTCGTCGCGGTGCACCGCTCGATCTGCCAGGCCGAGGGGCAGCGCTTCGGGCAGGCGCTCGCGCAGGCGCGGCTGCCGGCCTCGATGCCGGAGCTCTCCTTCACGACGCCCTTCGGCCAGCTCTCGGCCGCGCAGATGTTCGCGCTCGCGGCGCGCCGGCACATGCACCTCTACGGCACGAGCGAGGACGACTTCGCCGAGATCGCGATCAACGCGCGGCTCATGGCCGCGGCGAACCCGCTCGCGCGCTTCCGCGATCCGATCACGCTCGAGGACCACCGCGCGAGCCGTCCGATCGCGGATCCGCTGCGCCTGCTCGACTGCTGCATGGAGTCCGACGTCGCGGGCGCGCTCGTGCTCGTCTCGGCCGAGCGCGCGCGCGACCTGCGCCAGCCGCCGGCGTACCTGCGCGCGGCCGCGATGAGCAGCCCCTACCGCTGGGGCCAGGGCATGATGGGCGCGGGCAACATGCGCGAGGCCGACTACGCCTCGGCCGGGCAGCGCGGCGTCGCGGCGGATCTCTGGCGCCACGCGGGGCTCGGTCCCGAGGACGTCGACGTCGCGCTGATCTACGACCACTTCACGCCGATGGTGCTGATGGGCCTCGAGGACTTCGGCTTCTGCAAGCCCGGTGAGTCGGCCGCGTTCGTGAAGGGCGGCCGCATCCGCGCCGGCGGCGCGCTGCCGGTCAACACGCACGGCGGCAACCTCGCCGAGGTCTACGCGCACGGTGTCACGCACGTGATGGAGGCCGTGCGCCAGCTGCGCGGCCGCTCCTGCAACCCGATCGAGGGCTGCGAGGTCGCGCTCGTCGTCGCCGGTTCGGGGCCGACACCGACCTCGGCCCTGCTGCTCACGAGGCAGCCGTGAGCGCGCTGCGCCCGGGACTCCCGAACCCGGTTCCGACCGCGCTCTCGGAGGGCTTCTGGAAGGGCGCGGCGCAGGGCCGCCTGCTGCTCCAGCGCTGCACGGGTTGCGGCGCGCAGCGCTATGCGCCCGCGCCCGCATGCTACCGCTGCCAGTCCCAGGGCTGGGACTGGAGCGAGGTCTCCGGGCGCGGGCGCGTGTTCAGCTACACCTGGTCGCACCACCCGGTGCACCCGGGGCTGCGCGGGCTCGGCGTCTACAACGTCAGCGTGATCGAGCTCGAGGGGACCGAGGGCGATCCCGTGCGCATGCTCTCCTTCGTCACGGGCGTCGAGCCCGGAACGCTGCGCGTGGATCTCGCGGTCGAGGTGCACTTCGACCGCGTCTCGGACGAGATCGCGCTCCCGGTCTTCCGGCCGCGCGCCGGGGGCTAGTCGGCGTGGACCTGCTGCACAACCTGACGCTCGCGGATCTCCTGCGCGAGCACCGGCGCAGCCGGCCGCTCCTGGTCGCGAGCGTCTGCGGCGATCGGCGCTCGAGCTTCCCGGAGCTCGACACGCGCGCGAACCGGATCGCGAACGCGCTGCGCGCGCGCGGCGTCGGCGCGGGCGACCGCATCCTGTGGCTCGCGCAGAACTCCGATCGCTATCTCGAGCTGCTCTTCGCGGCGGCCAAGCTCGGCGCGCGCTTCTGCCCGGTCAACTGGCGCCAGAGCGCCGAGGAGATGCGCTTCGTCGTCGGCGACTGCGCGCCCTCGATCGCGTTCTGGCAGGAGGAGGAGATCGGCGCGCGCGTGCGCGAGACGCGCGAGTCGCTGGAACTGCGCGCGGCATGGATCCAGGTGGATGCGGAATCCGGCTCCGATCCCTACGAGGCGCTCGTCGCCTCGGGCGATCCCGCGGACCCCGAAATCGAGGTGGATCAGGACGCGCCGCTGCTGCAGATGTACACGGCCGCGTTCGGAGGCCGCCCGAAGGGAGCGCTGCTCTCGCACCGCGCGATCGTCGCGCAGAGCCTCGTGCTGGCGCTCGTCGACCAGAAGAGCGAAGCGGACTGCTACCTCGCCTCGGGCCCGCTCTTCCACATGGGCACCTTCATGCTCGCGCTCGCGGTCTTCGCCGTCGGCGGGCGCCTCTGCTTCGTGCGCCGCGTCGTGCCCGAGGAGATCTGCGCCGTGATCGAGCGCGAGCGCTGCACGGGCGCCTTCCTCGTGGGTCCCACGGTCGACCAGATCGCCGAGCTCAACCGGGACGGCCGCTACGACCTCTCGAGCCTGCGCGGCATGCGGCTCCACAACCGCGACTTCGAGCGCATGACGGCGGCCGGCCTCTCGCCCTGGAACCGGCACCCGGGCGGCTACGGCCAGACCGAGACCCACGGGATGGTGACCTACAACTGCCTCGGTGCCGGCTCCGCGGGCGTCTCGGGCCGGACTTCGCCGGTCGTGCAGCTGCGCATCCTCGACGAGGAGGGCCGGGAGCTCCCGCCGGGCGAGGTTGGCGAGATCGCCGTGCGCGGCTGGACCGTCATGAACGGCTACCACGCGCGCGACGAAGAGAACGCGCGCCGCCAGCGGGGCGGCTGGCACCGCACCCACGACCTCGGGCGCCGCGAGGCCGACGGCTCGCTCAGCTTCATCGGACCCAAGACGCGCATGATCAAGTCCGCGGCCGAGAACATCTACCCGGCCGAGGTCGAGCGCTGCCTCGCGAGCCACCCGGCCGTGCGCGAGTGCGCGGTGATCGGGGTACCCGATCCGGTGTGGGTGCAGAGCGTCAAGGCGATCGCGGTGCTCGAGCCCGGCGCGAGCGTCAGCGCCGAGGAGCTGATCGAGCACTGCCGCGCGCACATCGCGTCGTACAAGAAGCCGCGCGCGATCGAGTTTGCCGACGCGCTGCCGCGCGTGGGCACGGCGATCGACTACGACGCGCTCGACGCGCGCTACGGCGGCGGCGGCTACCCGGGCGGGCGCACGCGGAGCGCCTGATCGGAGCGCACGCGCAGCGCCTGATCGGGCCGCACGCGGAGCGCCCGATCACTCCGCGCGCTCGCCCGCGCGCGCGACCCAGCGCAGCGCGGGCAGTCCGTCGATGCTCCTGGCGTTCTTCTCGCGCTGGTAGGCGTCGAGAGCCTCCGCACCCATGCGCTCGGCCCAGTCTCCGAGCTGGCTGCGCTCGCCGCGCAGCTCGTAGAGCGGCACGCCGTAGCCGCAGGAGTCCGCGATGCGCGAGAGCTCGATCGAGACGATCGAGCGCGCGGGCAGCGCGCTCGGAAAGAGCCCGCGCAGCTCCGCGAACTCCGGGTCCGGGGCCTCGAGCGCGCGCCCCAGGCCCTGCAGGCGCAGGATCTTCGGCGCTCCGGCGAAGGCGCAGAACATCACGCAGATGCGGCCGTTCTCGCGCAGGTGCGCGAGCGTCTCGGCGCCGCTGCCGACGCAGTCGAGGTAGGCGACGCGCGTGGGCCCGAGGATCCGGAACGAGTCGAGGCCCTTGGGCGAGAGGTTCACGTGGCCGCTCGCCCCGCTCGGCGCGGTCGCGACGAAGAAGACCTGCTGCGCCGCGATGAACTCGCGCAGCGGCGGGACGAGCTCGGAGTAGAGCTTGCCCATCGCGCTACGCCGGCGCGGGAAGCGGCTGCGCTTCGTAGGCGTCGGGATCCTGCGCGTCGCTGCGCCGGCGGTACTCGCTCATCGTGTGCGGCCACTGCGTCACGACGCGCCCGGAGGGGCTCCGGTAGTAGCCGTTGCAGCCCGCCTGCCAGACGGCCACCCCTGCGATGTCGCGCTGCAGCGCCGCGTTGTAGCGCTCGAGGGCGTCGCGCCGCAGGTCCAGGCAGGCCAGCCGCTCCGCCCGGATGCGCTTCAGCAGCGCGACGAGATGCGAGACCTGTGCCTCGATCATGTAGAGGATCGAGCCGTTGTTCGTGTTGGGGCCGTAGAGCATGAAGAAGTTCGGGAAGCCGGGAGTGCTGACGCCGAGATAGGCCTCCGCAGCGTCCTTCCAGGCATCGGCGAGGCGCAGTCCGGAGCGCCCGACGACATCGAGCACCGAGGCATAGCGCGTCGTCTCGAAGCCGGTCGCGACCACGATCGTGTCGACCCGGCGCGCGCGCCCGTCGCGCGTGTGGATCGCGTCCGCGCTCACGCGCTCGATCGCGTCGGTCACGAGCTCGACGTTCGCGCGGTTGAAGGTCGGGAAGTAGTCGTTCGAGAGCAGCGGCCGCTTGCAGCCGTAGGGATGCGTCGGCGTGAGCTTGCGGCGCAGCGCGGGGTCCTCGACCGCGGCGAGCGCGCGCAGGCCCACCTGCTCCGCGGCGCGCAGCCGCGCGGGGTTCGAGAAGGTGATGATCCCCTCGATCTCGCCAAAGACCCGCTCGCGGCGCTCGCGCGCGAGCGCGGGGTCGGCCCGGAAGGCCGCGAGCTCGGCCGCGCTGAAGGGCGTGTCCTCCTTCGGCAGCACCCAGTTCGCCGAGCGCTGGAAGAGGTGCAGCTGCGCGACCTCTCTGGCGATCTCGGGCACGAACTGCACCGCGCTCGCGGCGCTGCCGATCACGCCGACGCGCCTCCCGCGCAGCTCGTGCTGCGTGTTCCAGCGCGCCGAGTGGAAGAGCGTGCCGGCGAAGGCCTCGAGGCCCGGGATCGAGGGCCAGTGCAGCTCGTTGAACATGCCGACCGCGGAGACGACGGCGTCGGCCTCGAAGCGCTCACCGCTCCGGGTCGTGAGCGTCCAGCGCCCGCGCTCCTCGCTCCACTCCGCGGCGCGCACCTCGGTCTCGAGGCGCAGCCGCGGCGCGAGGTGGTACTTCGCCGCGCAGTGCTCGAAATAGGCCTGCAGCTCGGCCTGCGTGCCGTAGGGCTTCGACCAGTCGAGCTTCGGCTCGAAGGAGAAGGAGTAGAGCGCCGACTCGACGTCGCAACACGCGCCCGGGTAGCGGTTGTGCCACCAGGTCCCGCCGACGCCGGAGGACTTCTCGAGGATCAGGGTGTCCTCGAAGCCCGCGCGCTGGAGCTCGATCGCGGCGCAGAGCCCACCGGGTCCGGCGCCGACGATCGCGATGCGGAGGGGGCGTTCTCGCTCGCGCTGCGTCGACATGCGCCGAGCATAGTCGCAGCGCTCGCACTTCGTCGATCCGCTCGGCCTCCGCGGTGGTACGCTGCGCCGCGCGCGCCCAGGAGGAGAGAGGATCCATGGCGATCAAGCTCTATGGAATCCCGCAGTCCCGCAGCCTGCGCTGCCTCTGGCTGCTCGAGGAGCTCGGCGTTCCCTACGAGAACGTGCCGACGAGCTTCGTGGGCGACGCCCAGAAGCCCGACTTCCTGAAGCTCAATCCGAACGGCAAGGTCCCCGCGCTCGACGACGACGGACTCGTGCTCTTCGAGTCCCTCGCGATCAACCTGCACCTCGCCGCGAAGTACGGCGCGGGCAAGGGCCTCTGGCCGAGCTCGCAGGACGACCGCTCGCGCGCGATCCAGTGGTCGATCTGGGCGATGGCCGAGCTCGAGCCGCATGTGATGCGCGTGCTGCGCCACCGCGCGTTCCTGCCCGAGGCGCAGCGCGTCGAGAGCGAGGCGAAGGCCGGCGAGTCCGATCTGCGCAAGCCGCTCGGCGCGCTCGGCGTGCTCGAGGGCGCGCTGCGCGGCCGCCCCTACCTGCTCGGCGATCGCTTCACGGTGGCCGACCTGAACGTCGACGGCGTCTTCGGCTGGCTGCCGGCCTTCGGCGGGCTGGATCTCGGCGACCGGCCGAATCTCGTGGCCTGGCACGAGCGCTGCGCCGCGCGGCCCGCCTTCGCGCGTGCGCAGGGGCGGCGCTGAGGGCTCGGCTACCCTGGCCCGCGCGCGCCGCCGGAGTCCGCGATGAGCCGACCCTTTCCGAAGCATCCGCTGCTCCAGGGGATCTGGGAGCCGTGGCCGATGGAGGGCGAGTGCCGGGACCTGCCGCTCGTCGGCGAAGTCCCGCACGAGCTCGCGGGAACGCTCTACCGGATCGGCCCGAACCCGCAGTTCGCGCCGCGCGCGGACTACCACCTCTTCGACGGCGACGGCATGCTGCACGCCTTCGAGTTCGAGCGCGGCCGCGTGCACTACCGCAACCGCTGGGTGCGCACGCCGCGCTTCCTCGCCGAGCGCGCGGCGGGTGCGTCGCTCTTCGGGGGGCTCAGCGCTCCTCGCGCCGACGCGCCCGAGGCGCGCGGCATCGCGCCCGGCCCCGCGAACACGAACGTCGTCTGGCACGCGGGCCGCCTGCTCGCGCTCGTCGAGCTCGGCCTGCCGCCGGTCGAGATCGACCCCGACACGCTCGAGACGCGCGGCGTCTTCGATTTCGACGGCGCGCTGCGCCGCCCGGTGGCGCCCGGGATCGCGCGGCTGCTCGAGCTCCCGCTGCGCGACGGCACGATCGACGCGAGCTTCACCGCGCACCCGAAGCTCGATCCCGAGACGGGGGAGCTGCTCGCGTTCGGCTATCAGCTCTTCCCGCCCCACCTGCTCTTCTACGAGATCGGAGCCGACGGTCGGCTCTTGCGCTGCGCGCCGATCGACACGCCCTTCCCGGCGATGGTCCACGACTTCGCGCTCACCCAGCAGCACGTCGTGTTTCCGATCTTTCCCGCGACGCTGCGCCTCGAGCGGATCGCGCGCGGCGAGAACGCGGTGGGCTGGGAGCCCGAGCTCGGCACGCGGATCGCGGTGTTGCCGCGCGGCGCGGACCCGAGCGAGCTGCGCTGGTTCGAGCTCCCGGCCTGCTTCGCGTTCCATCCGCTGAACGCGTCCACCCGGGGCGACCGGATCGAGATCGATCTGCCGGTCTTCGAGTCGCCGCCGATCCCGGCCGTCGGGAACGCGAAGGGCGTGGGGGGCCAGGCGCGGCTCACGCGCTTCGAGCTCGATCTCGCGAGCGGCCGCGCGAGCGCGGCGCGCCGGGACGAGCGCTCGATCGAGTTCCCGCGCTGCGACGAGCGCTTCTCGGGCCGCCCGCTGCGCTGGGGCTACGCGGTCGGCGACGGAGACGTCGGCCGCGGCTTCCACGCGATCCTGCGCTACGACCTGCGCGACGCCAAGAGCAGCTGCCACGCGCTCGGACCGGACAGCACGACCTCGGAGGCGGTGTTCGTCCCGCGCAGCGCGAGCGCAGGCGAGGGCTCGGGCTTCCTGCTCGCGGTCGTGTACCGCGCGGCCGAGCGCCGCAGCGATCTGCTCGTGCTCGATGCCGAGCGGATCGAAGCCGCGCCGCTCGCGGCGATCGCGCTGCCGCACCGCGTGCCCGCCGGGTTCCACGGCAACTGGCGCCCCTCCGGCTGAGGCCGCCGCCCGCGGCGGCAGCCGCTTTCGCGCGCAAGCCGCCGCGGGGCCTTCGACCCCGAGGCCCTCCGGAGATCGCCCGAGGTCGACTCGGGCCTTCTCCCCGACCCGCGCCGTTTCTCGTTCCGGATGGCTCGTCTTTCCTCAACTCCGCCGGTGCAAAAACCGATCCGCCGCGTGCGGGCCGCGTGCGTGCGGCCGGCAAGGGGACCCAGTTGCTCCACTGGAAGAGGCGGGCCACGGCGGTCGTGGGATCGGTCGGCGTGGCCTTCGGCGACGACCGCGTGGACCTCGTCTGCGTCGCGCCCGAAGCGCACGGCACGGCACTCCGCGCCGTCGCGACCGCCGCCAGCGCGCCCACGCTCTCGGATCGCGCTCGCGCGCTCGCGGAGCTCGTGAAGCAGCACGGGCTGCGCGGCGCGCCCGGTGTCTGCGTGCTGCCGCCCGGGGCCTGCGCGATCCGGCTCGTCGACGCGCCGCCGGTGCCGCCCGAAGAGCGCCTCGAGGCGCTGCGCTGGTCGCTGCAGGAGGCGGTCGAGTTCGCGGTGGAAGACGCAGCGCTCTCGATCACGGCCGAGGGCACGGCGGCGGGCCAGGTCGGCGGTCGACTCGTGGTCGCGGTCGCCCCGGGCTCCGAGGTGCGCGCCGCGACGACCGTGTTGCGGCGCGCCGGACTCGTGCCGCGCGCGGTGCACGCGCCGGAGTCGGCCTTCGTCGGGCTCGCGCCCGTGCCCGACAGCCCGAAGGGCACGGCGCTGCTCGAGCTCGGGCGCAAGCAGAGCCAGCTCGCGATCGGGCGCTCGGGCCAGCTCGTCGTTGCGCGCGGCCTCTCGGCGGACGTCGACGCGCTCGCAGAGCTGCCGCTCGATCCCGCAGAAGCCAGCGACGACGCGCGCGGCGCGCTCGAGACGCTCTCGCTCGAGATCCAGCGCTCGCTCGACTTCTTCGAGGCGGGCTTCGGCCGCGTGCCGGTCGGCAAGCTCTGGATCCTGCCGGGCGACGCGGATCTCGACGCACTGCCGCCCGCGCTCGAGCAGAACCTGGGCCTCCCCGTGCGGCTCTTCGACGTCAACACCCAGTTCGATTGCGCGGATCCGCTCTCGCTGTCGCTGCAGGCGCGCTTCGCGGCCGCGCTCGGCGCCGCCTGCCTGGGCCTGCGCGACGCGTCGGGCTCGGGCCTGATCGGATCGCTGCCGAAGCCGCGCGCGGAGCGCGTCTCCGCGCGGAACGTCTCGCGCGCGGCGGCCTGCGTCGGTGCGCTGCTCCTCGCCTATCACGGATACGAGCGGGTCGCACTGTCCCAGGTGCTCGCGCGCCGCGACGCCGTGGAACAGCAGCGCGCCGCGCTGCAGGCGCAGCTCGCGGCACTCGCGGCCGGAGGTCGGGCGGCCGCCGACCCGGGGCTCGCGAGCCGGATCGCGGCCCTGCGCCAGGAGCGGGATGCGCGGCGCGGCGAGCTGCGCGCGCTCGCGAGCGATGGGCCGCCGAACGCCGACCAGGTCGTGGGACTGCTCGACGCGCTCGCGCGGCACCCGCTCGATGGCACCTGGCTGCACGAGATCCGCGTCGCGCGGGGTGGCGCGGCGCTCGCGCTGCGCGGCTCGAGCTTCGCGCCGGACGGCGTGTCGCTGCTGCTCGACGCGCTGGGTCGGGATCCCGCGCTCGCGGGCGTGCGCTTCGGCGCGCTGCAGCTCGAGCGCAACCCGGGCGCGGACCGCGTCGACTGGAGCGTCGGAGAGCTCGCGGCGGAGGGCGCCCCGTGATCCCGCTCGGGCTCCTGCGCGAGAAGTGGGACGCGGCGCAGCTCTGGTTCGATCGGCGCCCCGAGCGCGAGCGCCAGCAGCTCTCCGTGGCGGTCGCGGCGGGGCTGCTGACGCTCTGGCTGTTGCTGCTCCACCAGCCCGTCGCGATGCGCGAGGCCGAGGCCCGCGCCGCGAGTGCCGCGGCCAGCGCCGACGTCGATCGGCTCCGGCAGGAGCTCGCCTCGCGGGTGCAGGCGATGGCGAGCGATCCGCGCAGCCTGCAGCGCGCGGAGCTCGCGCGGCTCGAGCAGGAGGTCCAGGAGCTCGCCGCGCAGGCGAGCGCGGAGGGAGCGTCTGCGCTGCCGCCGCGCGAGGTCGTCGCCCTGCTGCGCGAGCTGCTCGCCGATCGGCCGGAGCTGCGCCTGGTCCGGGTCGAGAGCCTCGCGCCCGAAGCGGTCGAGCTCGATCGGCCGGCCGCGGCCGAGGCGTCGCGCTCGAAGGTCTACCGGCACCCGGTCGAGATCGAGATCGAGGGCGCCTATCTGCCCGCGCTCCACTGGCTGCGAGCGCTCGCGGCGCTGCCCTTCAGCCTGCGCTGGGACGAGCTCCGCTACGAGGTGATCGCGCACCCCCGAGCACGCATCGTGCTGCGCGTGCACATGCTCGGTCGCGAAGAGGAGTGGATCCGTGCCTAGCAGAGTTCGCGCCGCAAGCGCCGCACTGGCCTGCGCGTGGCTCGCGCTGCCCGCGCGCGCCGGGGAGGCGCTCGCGGACCCGACGGCGCCGCCGCCGCCGGCCGCCGCGGATCCGTCGCCGCTCGCTTCCGATGCGGTCGAGCCCGCGCGCGCGCTGCAGCTGCAGTCGGTGCTGATCTCCGGAGAGCGCCGGATCGCCGTGATCGACGGCGAGCGCGTCCGGGTCGGCGACCGCGTGGCGGGCGCCGAGGTCGTCGCGATCGAGCCGAGCGAGGTCTGGCTCGAGAGCGCAGCCGGGGGCATCCGCCTGCCGCTGCGCCGGGCCCGGGTCAAGGCGCGCGCCGACTCCGCGGGCAGCGAGGAGGGCTCCCGGTGAGGACCTGCTGGAAGCCGTGGCCGGCGCTCGGGCTCGCGAGCGCGCTGCTCTCCGGCTGCGCGACGCCGGGTGCTCCGGGCGCCGACCCCGCGCCGGCCGCCGCCGCGAGCGCGCCGGAGCCCGCCGCGCCGCGCGCGGCGGCGCCGCCCGAGGTCGCGGACGCGCTGCTGCCGTCGCCCGCGGCGCTCGGCGCGCCCGCGCCCGAGGCGGCCGGCGAGCCGCGCTTCGACGTCTCGGTCAACGAGGCGCCGCTGCGCGAGTTCCTGGGCTCGCTCGTCGCGGAGACGCCCTACGACATCGTGGTCCACCCGCAGGTCGAGGGCGCGGTCTCGCTCTCGCTGCGCGGCGTGAGCGTGCGCGAGGTGCTCGAGGCGCTGCGCGAGATCGCGCCGATCGACTTCCGCGCGAACGGCCACGTGATCTTCGTCGCGCCGGCCGCGCTGCAGACGCGGACCTTCCGGCTCGACTACCTGAACGTGGAGCGCTCGGGCCGCTCGGAGACGCGCGTGAGCTCGGGCCAGATGAGCGACAGCGCGCGGCGCGGCGCCGACGAGCGCGGCGGAGAGCCGATCGTGGTCAGCGGCGAGGAGCGGGGCAGCCCTTCGGGCAGCCGCATCTCGACGCACTCGAAGGTCGACTTCTGGGCCGAGATCGAGGACAGCCTGCGCGCGATGATCGGGCCGGGTCCCGACCGCTCGGTGGTGCTGAGCCCGCACAGCGGCGTCGCGGTCGTGCGCGCGTCGCAGAGGGAGCTGCGCGAGGTCGAGCGCTATCTCGCCGAGGTCCAGCGGCGCATCGGCCAGGGCGTGATCCTCGAGGCCAAGATCCTCGAGGTCGTGCTCTCGGAGCGCTTCCAGTCGGGCATCAACTGGACCCTGCTGGTCAAGTCGGTGATCGCCTCGCAGACGGGCGGCGGCACGCTGCTCGCGGACGGGATCTCCGAGATCGCGGGCAATCTCGGCAACCTGCACCCCGCGATCGGAGCGCTGCCCTCGGGCAGCAACACCTCCGCCTTCGGCGGCGCCTTCTCGCTCGGGATCAAGACCGACGACTTCAACGCCTTCGTCGAGCTGCTCGAGACCCAGGGCGAGGTGCACACGCTCTCGAATCCCCGCATCGCGACGGTCAGCAACCAGAAGGCCGTGATCAAGGTCGGCAGCGACGAGTTCTTCGTGACCGACGTGTCGAGCACGACCGTCACCGGCACCGCGACCACGACGACGCCCGACATCACGCTCACGCCCTTCTTCTCCGGCATCGCGCTCGACGTGACGCCGCAGATCGGCGACGGCGACGAGATCACGCTCCACATCCATCCCTCGGTCAGCAACGTGCAGGACCAGACCAAGGAGATCACGATCGCGGGCGAGACCCAGCGCCTGCCGCTCGCGTTCAGCACGATCCGGGAGTCCGACAGCGTCGTGCGGGCGCGCAGCGGGGAGCTCGTCGTGATCGGCGGCCTGATCGAGGACGGCTCGAACGACGACCGCGCGGGCCTGCCCTGGCTCGGGCGCATCCCCTACCTCGGGGCGCTCTTCCGCCAGACCGCGACCGGCGCGAGCCGGCGCGAGCTCGTGATCCTGCTGAAGCCGATCGTCGTCGACGGCGAGCGGCAGGCGCGCGAGCTGCGCGAGACCGGCGACCGCCTCGAGGCGCTGCATCCGAGCGCGGCGCGGCTGCTGCGCGAGGCGCCGTCGGCTCCGCCCGCGAGGCCCGAGCCGTGGTGAGGCGGCGGCCGGCCGGGCCGCTCTACCTGCGGCACTTCGGCCTGCGCGAGGCGCCCTTCTCGCTGCCCGCGAATCCCGATTTCCGGCTCGAGCTGCCCGGGCAGCTCGAGGCCGAGAACGTCGTGCGCGTGGCGCTCGAGTCGGGCTCCTCGATCGTCGAGGTGGTCGGCGAGGTCGGCACGGGCAAGACGCTGCTGGCGCGCGCGCTCGTCCGGGAGCTGCGCGCGCAGCGCGCGGTGGTCTATCTCGCGGAGCCCGGGGAGTCGCCCGACGCGCTGCGCGCACTGCTCGCGGAGGCGCTCGGGCAGCCCCCGGCCCGCGGCCTCCTGGGTCACGAGCTCGCGCGCCACCTGCGCGGCGCGCTCGCCAGGCGGCGCCGCGGCGACCGCCCGGTGGTCGCCTTCGTCGACGAGGCGCAGTCGGCCGAGCTCGAGACGCTCGAGGTGCTGCGCCGCCTGACGAACGCGAGCGATGCGCGCGGGCCGCTCTTGCAGCTCGTGCTGCTCGGCCAGCCCGAGCTCGCCGCGAAGCTCGCGCTGCCCGCGCTGCGCCAGCTGCGCCAGCGGATCGCGTACGGCTGCAACCTCGGCCCGATGAGCCGGCCCACGCTCGAGCGCTATGTCGAGCGGCGGCTCGCGCGCGCGGGCTACCAGGGGGCGCCGCCCTTCACGCGCCCCGCGCTCGCCGCCCTGCACCGCGCGAGCGGCGGCGTGCCGCGCCTCGTCAACGTGCTCTGCGACAAGGCGCTGCTCTCGGCCTACGGGCGCGGCGACTCGCGCGTGCGCTGGCGCCACGTGCGGCGCGCGGCCGGGGACAGCGCGAGCGCGCTCTCCGGCGGCGCGGGGGGCTCGCGATGGGTCTCGTGAACGACGCGCTGCTCGACCTCGAGCGGCGCGGCGCGAGCGCCCGGCTCGGCCGCCGCGGCGCCGCGGCGCCGCTGCGGGCCGCGCGGCCCGACGAGCCGCGCCGGAGGCCGCTCGCGGCGCGCGCCGAGCTCGCCCTGTCGCTCGCGGCACTGCTCTGCCTCGCGCGGGTGGCGCTGCGCGACGCCTCGCCGCGCCGGCCCGCCGCGGCGCCCGCCGTCCCGGCAGTCTCGTCGCCCCCGCGCTCCGCGCCCGCGGCTCCGCGGCCGGCGGTCCCGTCGCCCCCGAGCGCTGCGCCGGCGGCGCCCTGGCCGGCAGCCCCGCCGCCCCCGACGCCTGCGCCCGCCGGTCCTGCGGCGGCGAATGCGCCGGCGCCGCGCGCGCCCGGGCCCGCAGCAGCACCCGCAGAGCCCCCCCGTCCCACCGCGGTCGCCGCGCCGCCGGAGGCGCCTGCGGCTGCCCCGCCGCCCCGCGCAGACGCACCCGCGCCGGCGATCGAGGTCGAGCTTCCGGCGGTCGAGCGCGAGTGGCAGTCGGATCCCCCCGCGCCCGCGCCCGCGCTCGCCGCGCCGCGGCCCGCGGCGATCGCACCGGCGGCGCGGAGCACGGCCCTTCCGCGCTCGCCCGGCGAGCTCGAGCGCGCGCTCGCGGACGATCCCTTCGACGCCGCGCTGCGCGTCTCGCTCGCGGGTGCGCTCGTGCGCAGCGGCCGCAGCGCGGAGGCGCGCGCGCTCGTCGCGGCGGGCCTCGAGCTCGCACCCGACGAGCCCGCTCTGCGCGACGCCGAGATCCGCTTCCTGATCCGCGACGGAGAGCTCGACGCGGCGCGCGAGCGCCTCGAAGCGCTGCTCGGCGCGCGCGCGCGCGACCCGGAGCTGCTCGCCGCGCTCGCGGGAGTCGAGCTCCAGTCCCGGCGACCCGAGCGCGCGCTCGAGCACTACCGCAGCGCGCTGCGCGAGTCGCCCGATCGCGCGGTCTGGTGGCTGGGTCTCGCGCTGGCCTTCGAGCAGAGTCGCCGCCCGGCCGACGCGCGGGTCGCCTTCGAGACCGCGCTCGCGACGCCCGGGCTGGATGCGAGGGCGGCGAGCTTCGCCCGGGAGCGCGTGCGCGCGCTCTCGGCCGGAACGCTCCGGTGAAGCCCAGGCGCATCCGCATCGGCGAGCTGCTCGTGGCGCACGGCGTGCTCGCGCGCGAGCAGGTCGAGACCGCGCTCGCGACCCAAAAGGCCACCGGCCGCAAGCTCGGGCAGACCCTCGTCGAGCTCGGCTACGTCACCGAGGACGAGCTCCTGCGCTTCCTCTCCGAGCAGCTGCAGCTGCCCTTCCTCGAGCTGCGCAAGACCACGCTCTCGCTGGAGGCCGTGCAGTCGCTGCGCGAGATCCACGCGCGGCGCTACCGCGCGCTCGTGCTGCAGCACGACAAGCGCGACGCGCTGATCGCGATGGCGGACCCGACCGACGTCTACGCGGCCGACGAGGTCGCGCGCCTGCTCGGCAAGCCCGTGCGGATCGCGATCGTGCGCGAGGCCGAGCTGATGAGCACGCTCGACCGCGTCTACCGCAAGACCGAGGAGATCTCGGAGCTCGCCTCGGAGCTGCACGACGAGCTCGGGGACAGCGACCTCGCGCTCGGCGGCAATCTCGAGGACGGCGGCGAGGATGCGCCCGTCACGAAGCTGCTGCAGTCGCTCTTCGAGGACGCGCTGCGCGCGGGCGCCTCCGACGTCCACATCGAGCCCGACGAGAAGGTGTTGCGGATCCGCCAGCGCGTCGACGGCCACCTGCACGAGCAGCTGCTCGACGGCACCCGCGTCGCGTCGGCGCTCGTGCTCAGGCTCAAGCTCATGGCCGGCCTCGACATCGCCGAGAAGCGCCTGCCGCAGGACGGCCGTTTCCACGTGCGCCTCGCGCAGCGCGAGATCGACGTGCGCATCTCGACCATGCCGACCGCCTGGGGCGAGTCGGTCGTGATGCGCCTGCTGGATCCCTCGAGCAGCCAGCTCGCGCTCGAGCGCATCGGACTGCCGATCGCGATGCTCGCCCGCCTGCGCCACCTGATCCACCTGACGCACGGCCTGCTGCTCGTGACGGGACCCACCGGGAGCGGCAAGACCACGACGCTCTACGCGGCGCTGCGCGAGCTCAACGTGGCCGAGCGCAAGATCATCACGGTCGAGGATCCGGTCGAGTACCGGCTCGCGCGGATCCAGCAGGTGCAGGTGCACGCGAAGATCCAGCTGACCTTCGCGAACGTGCTGCGCGCGGTGCTGCGCCAGGATCCGGACGTCGTGATGGTCGGCGAGATGCGCGATGGCGATACCGCGCAGATCGGCCTGCGCGCGGCGCTGACCGGCCATCTGGTGCTCTCGACGCTGCACACCAACGACGCGATCGCGAGCGCGATCCGGCTCGCCGACATGGGCGTCGACGGCTACCTCGTGGCGAGCGCGCTGCGCGGCGTGCTCGCGCAGCGCCTCGTGCGCCGGATCTGCGACCACTGCCGCGAGCCCGCCGAGCCCGAGATCGGGGAGCGCGCCTGGCTCGCGGCGCAGGCGCCCGCGGAGCTCCGCGGCGCGGCGTTCCAGCGCGGGGCGGGCTGCAGCGAGTGCCGCGGCACGGGCTACCGGGGCCGCGCGGGCGTCTACGAGCTCTTCGAGCCCGATGCGGACGCCGCCGACGCGCTGCGCCGCGGCGATCACACCGCCTTCGAGCGCTCCGCGCGCGCGAGCGCCGGCTACCGGCCGCTGGGTCTCGCCGCGCTCGACCTCGCGTGCGCGGGGATCACGTCGCTGGCCGAGGTGCTGAAGGTCGCGGAGGCCGGGGAGGGCGGCGGCGCAGCACCGCTCCTCGCGGCAGCCGCTGCCCGCGGTGGCTGAGCGTGGCGCGCTTCGCCTACAGCGGCCGCAGGCAGGACGGCTCGCCGATCGCCGAGGAGATCGAGGCGGACTCGCTGCGCGAGGCGATCGCAGCGCTGCGCGAGTCCCGCATCACGCCCGTCAAGATCGAGGCCCGCGCGGGGGGCGCCCCGCCGGCCGCGCGCGCGGGCTTCTCCTTCCGCTTCCGCGGCGAGCGCGTGACGCGCGAGGATCTGATCCTGCTCTGCCGGCAGCTGCACCGCCTCTCGCGGGCGGGCATTCCGATCCTGCGCGCGATCTCGAGCCTGGCCGAGGAGTCGCCCAGGCGCGCGCTCGGCGCCGCGCTCGCCGAGGTCGCCGCGGACCTGCGCGGCGGCCGCGAGTTCTCGGCGGCGCTCGCGCGCCACCCGGAGGTGTTCCCGCCGATCGTGATCAGCGTGCTGCAGGTCGGCGAGACGACCGGCCGCCTCGACGAAGCCTACGCGCAGCTCGCGCGCTACCTCGAGCTCGAGCGCGACACGATCCGGCGCGCGCAGTCCGCGCTGCGCTACCCGATCCTCGTGATCGGCGCGATCGCGGTCGCGGTCGTGATCGTCAACCTCTTCGTGATCCCCTCCTTCGCGCGCGTCTTCGCGGACTTCGGCGCCAGGCTCCCGCTGCCGACGCGCCTGCTGATGCGGAGCTCGGAGCTCTCGCTCGCGTACTGGCCCCACGCGCTCGCCGCGCTCGCGCTCGCGGCCTTCGGCGCCCGCTCGTGGCTGCGCACGCCGGCCGGGCGCCTCGCCTGGGACGAGCGCAAGCTCCGGCTCCCCCTCGTCGGCCGCATCCTCCAGAGCGCCGCGGTGGGGCGCTATGCGCGCGCCTTCGCGATGAATCTGGCGGCGGGGGTCCCGCTCCTGCACGCGCTGCAGGTCGTCGCGCGCGGGATCGACAACCGCTGGTTCCAGGAGCGCGTGCTCGCGATGCGCACGAGCCTCGAGCGCGGCGAGAGCCTGACGCGCGCCTCGGCCGCGAGCGGGCTCTTCCCGCGCCTCTTCCTGCAGATGGTCTCGGTCGGCGAGGAGAGCGGCTCGCTCGCGGAGATGCACGCGGAGATCGCCGAGTCCTGCGAGGCCGACGTCGAGTACGAGCTCAAGCGCCTCTCCGACCTGATGGAGCCGCTGCTGCTCGTCCTGATCGCGGGCGCGGTGCTGGTGCTGGCGCTCGGGGTCTATCTCCCGATGTGGGACCTCTCGGCCGCCGCAAAGGGCGGCGGGTGAGCGCGTCCCGGCGCGGGGCGTGGGCGCTGCGCGAGCGCAGCTTCGATGCGGGCCGCGTCCCGGCGCTGCGGCTCCTGCTCTGCGCCGGGATCGTCTTCGCGACCGCCTCGCTCGCGGCGCGGCGCTTCGAGGCGCTCGCGGCGCAGGTCGAGCGGGGCGCCGTGCAGCAGCTCTCGCGGGCGCTCGGCCTCGCGGTCGACGCGGCGGTGCTGACGCGCGCGGCGCGCGGCGGCGAGGCGGAGCTGCGGAGCCTCGCCGGCGCGAACCCGATGCAGCTGCTCGGTCCGCCTCCAGCGAACTATCTCGGAGAGCGCTCCGGGGACGGCTGCCTCGAGCCCGGCCACTGGTGCTTCGACCTCGCGGCCCGCGAGCTCGTGTATTTCCCCGAGGCGCAGTTCGGGTCGACTCCCGGGCCGCCGTCGGATCGCGCGCTTCGCCTCAAGATCTCGGAACGCGCGTCCGAATCCAGAGAGGACCTGAGTGCGGCGGGCAGCGGGTCACTGCTGCTCGTTGCGACCGCGGCACCGGCGTGGCTCGAGGGGATCCACGCGGGGCTTCGCCGGTGAGACGAACTCGAAGGGGAATTCGATGGATCGCAAGCGCGTACAGGGCTTCACCATGATCGAACTCGTGGTCGTGATCGTGCTGCTGGGCCTGCTGGCCGCGGTCGCGCTCCCGAAGTTCGCCGATCTCGCCGTCGAGGGACGCGCGGCGGCGCTCTCGGGCACGCGCGGGGGCTTCTCGGCCGCCGTGCAGATCGCGCACGCGAAGTGGCTCGCGGGCGGCAGCGGCGCGGCGGGCCCGATCTCGCTCGACGGCAGCACCACGGTCCAGATGAACGCGGCGGGCTGGCCGACGGTCGACGCGGCGAACACCGGGCAGGACACCGCCACCGAGCTCTACGCGCTCCTGATGTCGCAGCCGCTGCCCTCGAACTGGACGAGCAGCGAGGTCGCCGCGGCGGGTGCGGGCACCGCGAGCTTCACGCTCGCGGGCAACGGCGGCGGGAGCTTCAGCTACAACGCGGCCACGGGCGCCGTGAACTGATCGATGCCAGGGGGCGGGCCCGGACGAGCCCCCGCTGCGTGTGCGCAGCGCGTGTCGCGGGGCGGCTACACGATGGTCGAGCTCGTGCTCGTCGTCGCTCTGCTCGGCCTGCTCGCGGCGACCGGCGCGCCGCGCTTCTTCTCGCGCCACGACGTGGACGAGCGCCTCTTCGCGAACGAAGTGAGCGCCGCGCTGCGGCAGGCGCGCCGCGTCGCGGTCGCGAGCGGCTGCCTCGTCGAGGCGCGCTTCGGCGGCGGCAGCCTGAGCCTCGCACAGCAGACCGGCTGCGCGGGCAGCGCCTTCGATCTGCCGGTCGTCGATCCCGCCGACGGCTCGGCCGCGTACCAGCGCCACGCCCCGACCGGCGTCGGCCTCGCGAGCGACGTCGACCCGCTGCGCTTCGATGCGCAGGGCCGCGCGCTCGATCCGACGGGCGCGATCCGCGACGCGAGCGTCTCGGTCGGCTCGCTCTTCGTCACGGTGGTGGGAGATACGGGTCTTGTGCGCGCGCCGTGAAGCCGGACTCACGCTCGTCGAGCTGATCCTCGCGATGGTCGTGATCGCGATCGCGCTCGCCGGCACCCTGCAGCTGCACCGGACGCTCGCGCGCACGAGCGCCGACGCGATGATCCTCGCACAGGGGGCGGCGATCGCCGAGGCCTACCTCGAGGAGGCGCTGCTGCGGCCCGTCTTCGATCCGGATCTGGGTCCCGCCGGCGGCGTGTGTCCCGCGCCCGAGGCGAGCCGCGAGCTCTTCGACAACCTCTGCGACTACGACGGCCTCGACGACGGCGGCGCGCGCGACCAGAGCGGCGCGGCTGCGCCGGGGCTCGGCGCCTACCGCGTGCGCGTCGCGGTCGACACGGCGGCCGCGCTCGGAGACCTCGCGGGAGCACCGGACCTGCTGCGCGTCGACGTGCGGGTCACGCAGGGCAGCGCAGACCTCGCGCTCTCCGGCTACCGGGTGCAGCCATGACGCGGACCGGCGGCGCGGGCGGCCGCCGCGCGCGCGCGGGCTTCACGCTGATCGAGCTCGTGCTCGTGATGGTGCTGACGGGCGTGCTCGCGGGGCTCTTCTCGGGGCTGCTGCTGCGCCCGATGCAGGCGCAGGTCGACGTCGGGCGCCGCGCGGCGCTCGTCGACGGCGCGACCGCCGCGCTCGGGCGGATCGCGCGGGACGTGCGCGCGGCGCTGCCGAACAGCCTGCGCGTCTCGGGCACGGGACGGGCGCTCGAGCTCCTGCGCACGGCCGACGGCGCGCGCTACCGCAGCGGCCCCGGCGTGAACCCGGGCGGCGCCGACCACAGCGCCGCGTCGGACTGGCTCGACACCGCGAGCGCCGACGCCTCGCTGAACCTGCTCGGCCGCTTCACGCGCCTCTCCTTCGCGTACGGAACGCCGCTGCCCGCCGGCACGCGGCTCGCGATCTACCCGAGCGACAGCTCGACCTGGTCCGACGCGGCCACGGGCGCCGAGCCCGGAGTGATCACGCCCGGGACGCTCGCGCTCACGCTCGCGGACGACGGCGACGAGGACCAGCTGCAGCTCTCCGCGCCCTTCCGCTTCCGGCACGCGTCCCCGCGCCAGCGGCTCTTCGTCGTCGAGGGGCCGGTGTCCTACGTCTGCGCGATCGGGAGCGGCACCCTCTACCGCGCCGAGGGCTACGCGCCGGAGCTGCTCCAGCCGGAGGATCCCTTCGCCGCGCCGCTCGCGGACGGCCGCGTCGCGGCGCTCGCCGCGGACGTGGAGGGCTGCGACTTCCGCTACGTGCCGGGCAGCGCGAGCCGCGCCGGGCTCGTGACGCTCGAGCTCGCCCTCGCGCGCGGCGGCGAGCGCGTGCGCCTGCTGCAGCAGGTCCACGTCGAGGCCACGCCGTGACGCGCGCGCGCCGCCCCCGGTCCGGCTTCGCGCTCGTGACCGCGATCTTCGTGCTCGTGGCGCTCGCGGGCGCGACGAGCGCGCTGCTCTCGCTCGCGGGGGATCAGCGCCAGGGCTCGGTGCTGCTGCTCGAGAGCGCGCGCGCCTACCAGGCCGCGCGCAGCGGCGTCGAGTGGGCGTCGCTCCACGCGCTGCGCGACCACGCCTGCCCCGCCGACGCCGACTTCACGCTCGGCGAGGCCGCGCTGCGCGGCTTCCGCGTGCGCGTGAGCTGCGCGAGCTCGCAGCACAGCGACGGCGCCGCGCCCGAGACGCTCTTCCAGATCCAGAGCACGGCCGAGCGCGGGAGCTTCGGCTCGGCCGGCTACGTGCGGCGGCGCGTGAGCGCCACCTTCAGCGATGCGCCCTGAACGCCGCGCGCTCGCGCTGCTCCTGCTCGCCGCGCTCGCTCCGCGCGCCGCGGGCGCGGCGACCTACGCGAGCCAGTCGGTCGCCTTCGCCTGGACCGATTCCGCGAGCCACAGCGACGTCGTCTGGACCGGGGCGCCCGGCGGGCCGGCGCCGGCCTGCACCGGCGCCTCCGCGGCGGTCAACGACGACGTCTCGGATCTGCTGCCGATCGGATTCCCCTTCTGGTTCGGCGGCAGCGCCTACACCCAGCTGCGCGTGATGTCGAACGGGCGGATCCAGTTCGGCAACACGTGGTGCAACAGCGGCACGGCTTCGGCCGGGCCGCCGCCGACCTATCCGGACCCCTACCCGAGCGCGTCGCTCGTGCGCACGATCCGGGTCTACGGGAACGACCTCGACCCGGGCGCGGGCGGCTCGGTGCGCTGGGCCTCGCTCGGCAGCGCGCCGAACCGCGAGTTCGTCGTGACCTGGCTCGACGTGAAGGAGTGGAACCAGCCGACGAGCCGCTACCAGCTCCAGATCGCGCTCGCGGAGGACGGCTCCTTCACGCTGCGCTATGGGACGATCGTGAACCCGGGCGGCGGCAAGGCCGAGATCGGCTGGGAGATCGACACCAGCGACTACGAGGCGCGCAGCTTCAAGAAGGTCGAGTCGCTCGCCAAGAGCGCCGTGCGCTATTCGATCCCGGGTCCGGCGGCGGAGTACCACTTCGAGGAGGCGGTCTGGAGCGGCGCCAAGAACGAGATCCGCGACACGAGCGGCTCCAAGGAGCACGCGGTCGCGACCGGCAGCGCGGCGTCGACGGCGGCGGGCCGCATCTGCCGCGGCGGCTCCTTCCCCGCGAACGCGACGGGTCCCGCGATCGCGGCCGTCGCGACGCCGGTCAAGCTGCCGGACGAGGGCACGATCACGCTCTGGGCGCGGATCGACTCGGCCTGGAACAGCGGGCGCGCCGCCGTGCTCGTCGACGCGAGCCGCGTCAAGAAGGACCCCGCGGACCACCGCGCCTTCCAGCTCCTGAGAGACGCGAGCGGCAGGCTCGTGTTCCTGCTCTCGGACAAGGACGCGGCGAGTGTGAGCGCCGCGACGAGCGCCTTTGCCACCGCGAGCGGGCAGTGGCAGCACATCGCGATCAGCTGGAACCACGCGCTCGGGCGGATGGACGTCTACCTGAATGGCGCCGCGGTCGCGAGCCGGCGCGGCGCCGAGATCAAGTCGGCCAAGCTCGAGGAGATCTGGTTCGGCGACGCACACGACGGCCTGGCGGTGGCGGGCACGAGCGTGAACTCGACCGGCGGCGCGCTCGACGAGCCGCGCGTCTACGACTACGAGGGCACGGCCGCGCTCGTGCAGCGCGACATGGGAGCCACGAACAGCTGCGCCTCGACCTCGAGCTTCCAGCTCTCGCACGACGGCAGCGGGATCCACTGCATGGCCGAGCTCGTCAGCGTGGTTCCGCTCGCGGGCGACGGCAGCAGCGTCACGAGCTACGCGGGCGCGATCACGCTCGACACCCAGAGCGGGCGCGGCAGCTGGGCGAGCCACGCCGGCAACCTAGGGAGCTTCTCCGATGCGGTCGCCGACGACGGCCTCGCGAGCTACAGCTTCGCCGCGGGCGACGGCGGCCTCGCGCGCTTCTGGCTGACCTATCGCGCGGGCGCGACGCCGCTCGACGTCGACGTCTACGAGACCGCGACACCCGGCGTGCGCGACAGCGACCTCGAGGGCGCGCTCGCCTTCGGGCCGAGCGGCTTCGTCGTGACCGCGGCGCCGCTCCCGAATCCGCCGCCGGGCGCGATCGACACGAGCATCCCCGCACAGACGGCGGGCACGGCGCTAGCCCTCCACCTCACGGCCTACGGGCAGACGCCGACGGACCCGGAGTGCGGCGTGATCGAGAGCTACACGGGCGCGAAGGCGCTCGGCGTCTGGTCCCAGGCGCTGGATCCGGCCGCGCTCGCGTCGGCGGTCGCAGTGGACGGCGTCGCGGTCGGGAGCTCCCCCGGCTCGGCGACCTCGCTCGCGGTCGGCTTCGCGAACGGGCAGGCCTCGGTCTCCGCGCGCCACGACGACGTCGGCCGCATCGCGCTCTCGTTCCGCGACGCGAGCCCGGCCGAGCCCGCGGGCGGCATCGTCGGCGCGAGCGCGGGCTTCGTGGTGCGGCCCGCGGGCTTCGCGATCACGTCCGTCACGCGCCCCGACGGCTCCGCGAATCCCGGCGCGACGGCGCCCGCGGGCGCGGTCTTCGTCGCCGCGGGCACGCCCTTCACGGTGACGGTCGAGGCGCGCAACGCCGCGGGCGCGCGCACGCCGAGCTACGGGCTCGAGAGCGCGCCCGAGGGCATCGAGCTCCGCTCGGCGGCGCTCGTCGCGCCGGCCGGCGGGCGCAACGGGAGCGGCGGCGCCGGCGCGCTCGGCGCGGGCGCGAGCTTCGCGGCGGTCGCCCCGGCGGGCAGCTTCCGCAACAGCGCGGTCAGCTTCGACGAGGTCGGCGCGGTCGCGCTCTCGGCGCACGTCGCGGACGGGAGCTACCTCGGTGCGGGCGACGTCGTCGGCGCGAGCTACGGCCCGGTCGGCCGCTTCACGCCCGCCCGCTTCGGGGCGGCCGTCGACCCGGTCGCCTTCGCGACCGGCTGCGCCGCGGGCGGCTTCACCTATCTCGGGCAGCCCTTCGACTTCGCGCCCGGGAAGCACCCGGCGATCCGCGCGAGCGCGCTCGCCGCGGGCGGCACGCCGACCGAGAACTACGCCGGCGACTGGTTCCGCCTCACCCCTGCGAGCATCGCGCCGCGCAGCTGGAGCGCCGCGCAGGGCAGCCTCGACAGCGCGGGACCCAACGCGCCGGCCGTCCAGGACCTCGGAGCTGGCGTGGGCCTCGTGTCCTTCGATCAGGGGCCCGCGCTCGCCTTCGCGCGCGGCGCGCCCGTCGCCGCCTTCGCCGCGGAGATCGGCCTCTCCGTCGCGCTGCTCGATCTCGACGGCGTGGCCTACGCGGCGAACCCGCTCGCGATCGGCGCGCCGGCGGCCGGCATGGGCATCGCCTTCGAGGACGGCAGCGAGATGCGCTACGGGCGCCTCGCGCTCGAGAACGCCTACGGGCCCGAGCAGCGCGATCTCGCGCTGCCGCTGCGCGCGGAGGTCTTCGACGGCCTGCGCTTCGCGACGCACGGCGACGACGTCTGCACCGCGCTCGGCGCCGCCGACATCGCGCTCGCGCCGACGCCGGGATCGCTCGCGAGCGCGGCGTCGGTCGCGCACACGCCGCTCCTCGCGGGCCTGGCCGGCCTCACGCTCTCGGCGCCCGGCGCCGGGAACACGGGCCACGTCGACCTCGGGATCGATCTCTCGCCCGCGGGCGCAAACCTCGAGTTCCTGCGCTTCGACTGGGACGGCGACGGCCTGCCGCTCGAGGACCCGAGCGCGCGCGCGACCTTCGGGATCTACCGCGGCAGCGACGCGCGAATCGACCTGCGCGAGCTCTACTGAGTGCTAGCGCGTCCGATGGCGCCCCGCGCGGCTCAGCAGGACGAGGCCTAGCAGCAGCGTGAGCGCGGTCGCGGGCTCCGGCACGAGGGTCGGGAATCCGCGGATCTCTCCGCCGGGGAACGTGGTCGAGTGGAGATTCAAGTAGGCGGTCCCGGCGTCCAGCGCCGCGATCAACGCACCCGCCGCGCCGGCGGCGGTTCCGCCGTTCGCGGCCAGGAAGGAAGCGTTGAAGGTCGCCGTGAGCGCGAGGTCGAAGGTCAGGTCGAAGCTGCCCGCCGAGGCCCCGAGCGTGAAGGGAGTCCCGACCGCAATGCCGACGGTTCCCGTTCCCGGCGTCGCCGTGCAGCAGTGGATGTGCGCGTTGTTCAGCGTGCCCGACATGCCCGCGTAGTTCCCCTCGACCCGCAGCGTGTTCAGATCGGTGTCGAGAGTGAGCAGGATGTCGCCGGTCCCGGTGGCTCCGACCGCTTCGGGCGCGAAGCTGTCCGCGTAGAGGATCGTGAGCGCGGTGGAGGGCGAAGCGAGGAAGATGGCGAGCGCGAGCGCAGCGAGGAGCCTCTGGTTCGTCGACATGATCGGTTTCCTCTCCGGTAGCTCCCCTTCCTCCTTTCGATCTGCGAAGCGTGACGCGCCTCGAGCCCTGCCGGAGCAAGCAGCCGGCACGCAGCTCCCAGTCATACCATGCGAGGTGGAACGACCTCAAGGGTTCTATTGAGCTCAGGGCTCGGGACGAGCCGATCGGGTCCAGAAACGAAGGGCCGGGCCGCCTCGCGACGGCCCGGCCCGGGTCCGATGGCAAAGCCGGACCCTTCCCAGAGCCGCATCCTCCACCCGCCCGGCGCGCCGGGTCAAGCCCCGGAGGCCGGGGTCCCGGGGGCGGCGGGCAGGAGCCCGCGCTCGCGCGCGAGGCGCCCCGCGAGCTCCAACCCCTCTTCCCGGGAACCGATCTGGCCCTCGAGCTGCGCCTCGTAGCAGGCCTCGAGCAGGGGCGTGAAGCTCGGCCCGGGCGCGAGGCCGAGCTCGATCAGGTCCCGGCCGCGCACCAGCGCCTCGGGCTCCGAGCGCTCGACCGCGAGCGCGCGCGCGCGCTCGAGCAGCCACTCGCCGGCCTCGAAGCGCGCCGCGTCGCGCGGCGGGCGGCCGCGCGCGTCGGCGCGCGCGACGCGCACGAGCCGGTCGATGCGGCCGACGCGGCGCGCGAGCCGGCGCACCGCGGCGTCGCCCGCGCGATCGCGGTAGAGCTGGAAGGGAGCCAGGTGCGCCGCGACGAGCGGCAGGACCGCGTCGACGAGCTCGCGCTCCTCGGTCAGCCGCGCGAGGAACTCGCGCGCGCGCGCCTCGCCGTCCGGCTCGTGGCGGTGCGAGACGATGCGGCCCGCGCCGCTCTTCGCGGTCGTCGCGGGCTTGCCGAGGTCGTGGCACAGGACCGCGAGGCCGACGATCAGGTCTTCGCGCGCGTCGCCCTCGCGCTCGGCCGCGTAGGCGTCCATGCAGTGCAGCGTGTGGACGAAGACGTCGCCCTCGGGGTGCCACTCGGGATCCTGCGGGCAGTCGACGAGCGCCGCGAGCTCCGGAAAGTGCGCGAGCCAGCCGCTCTCGCGCAGGAAGCGCAGGCCCAGCGACGGGCGCACACCCTGCAGGATCAGCTTCTGGAACTCGCCGAAGATGCGCTCGCGCGCGAGGCCCTCGGGCTCGATTTCGCGGCAGAGCGCGAGCGTCTCGGGTGCGGGCTCGAGCTCGAAGCGCGCCGCGAACTGCATCCCGCGCAGCACGCGCAGCGGGTCCTCGCCGAAGTGCAGCGTGGTGTGCCGCAGCACGCGCGCCGCGAGGTCGCGCAGGCCGCCGAAGGGGTCGATCACCTCTCCGCTCGTCGGGTCGAGCGCGATCGCGTTGATCGTGAAGTCGCGGCGCGCGGCCGCCTGCTCGGGCGAGAGGCGCGGATCCGAGTGGATCGCGAAGCCGCGGTGGCCGCTGCCCTGCTTCGACTCGCGCCGAGGCAGCGAGACGTCGATCGCGATCCCGCGCAGCTTGAGCACGCCGAAGGCGCGGCCGACGAGGTCGACCCCGAAGCGCCGCGCGAGCAGCGCGACGAGGCGCTCGGCCTCGATCCCGTAGACCTCGACGTCGAGGTCGGCGGGCGAGCGGCCGAGCGCGGCGTCGCGCACGCAGCCGCCGACGACGAGCGCGCGCCCGCCCGCGCCGCGCACGTCCTCGACCACGCGCGCGAGCGCCTCGCGCAGCCGCGCGTCGTCGACGCGCCACGGGATCCGGTTCACGCGCTGCGGCACGCGATGCTCCTCGAGCTCAGGCGGCGCCGGCGGCGAGCTCCGCGAGGAGCCGCTCGCCGCGCCCGCGCGCGCTCTCCCGCAGGCGCTCCGCGACCTCCGGAGGCAGGCCCGGCAGCGCGGCGCCCGGGTCGCTCGCGAAGCGCAGGAGCTCGCGCAGGTTGTCGGCGGGACCGTAGTGCAGATCGGCGGGGACGAAGTACTCGAGGTAGGGGGAATCGTCCGTGTTGCGCGGCACGCCGGTCTCGCCCGCCGCGAAGGCGCGGATCTCCGCCGGGCCCAGCAGCAGCCGGGCCAGGAGCGGCTCCGGGTCGCCGAGGCCCACGCCCGCGAGATCCGCATGGACGCCGGGATCGGCGAGGCGCTCGCGCAGGCGCCGCCAGTCGGCGGCCGAGGCCAGCAGCGGCGCGCCGTCGCCGCGCGCGACGAGCAGCGCGTGGTTCTTGACGTACCAGAGCGTCGCCTCGGGAAACACCGCCGCGAAGCTCGCGACGGCCGAGCGCAGCCGCATGGGCGCGATCTGGTAGAGCGGCATCCACTGGCAGACCACGCCGCCGGGGGCCAGACGCGCGCGCACCGCCGCGTAGTACTCCTCGGTGTAGAGGTAGCCGACGCGCGACACCTTCGGGTGGATCGGATCGGCGGTGATCATGTCGAATCGCTCGCGCGCGAAGCTCATGTAGCTGCGGCCGTCGTCGATGCGCAGCGCGACGCGCGGGTCGCGCAGCACGTCGCCGTTCACGTGGCGGAGCACGGCCTGGGCCTCGGCGATCTCCGGCGAGAGCTCGACCACCTGGATCCGCTCGACGCCCGGATGCCGCAGGGTCGACTGCAGGGTGATGCCCATGCCGAGGCCCACGACGAGCACGCGGCGCGGCTCGGGCAGGAAGAGCAGCGGCAGGTGCGCCTTCAGCACGAAGTGGCGGCGCTGGGTCTCCGAGTCGTCGGCCTCGACGTTGCCGCCGATCACGAGCGAGGTCACGCCCGAGCGCGAGCGCACGACGTCGATCGTGTTCTGCACGCCCTCCGCGTGCTGCAGGATCTCGACCTCGGCGCCCGCGCGCTGGTGCAGGTTCAGCACCACGCGATAGGGCAGCGCGGCGCCGAGGCCGGCGAGCGCGAGCGCCGCGGCGAGCAGGCCCGCGTGCGCGGGAGCGCGCAGCGCGCGCGCGAGCGGCTCGCGGCGCGCGGAGAGCAGCAGCAGCCCGTTGCCCGCGAAGAGCGCGGCGATCGCGGCGAGGCTTCCGCGCGCGCCGAGCGCGGGCAGCAGCCAGAAGCCGGCCGCGAGCGAGCCCGCGATCGCGCCCGCGGTGTTCGCGAAGCCGAGCAGTCCGCTGCTGCGGCCCGCGCGCCGCGCGGAGCCGGCGGCCGCGCGCAGCGCGGCGGGAAAGGTCGCGCCGAGCAGCAGCGCCGGGAGGCCGATCAGCGCGACGCCCGTCGCGAGCGTCGCGGCCACGAGCGCCGAGCCCGCGTTGCTCGAGTCCGCGGCGAGGAAGGCCCGGAACAGCCCGAGGAAGAAGCGCGGGACCGCGGGCGAGAGCGCGCAGAGCGCGCCGATCGCGGCTGCGGCGGCGAGCTCGAGGCGCGCGAAGAAGAGCAGCGCGTCGGCCGTCGCGTCGATCCGGCGCGCGGCGAGCGCGCTGCCGAGCGCGATGCCCAGCAGCGTGCAGGCGAGCATCGTCGCGAAGGCGTAGACCGTCGCACTCGTGGTGTTGAGCAGCACGCGCGTCCAGACGACCTCGAGCGCGAAGGATCCGACGCCCGAGATCCCGTAGGCGAGGATCGCCGCGCGGGCCGCGGCGGGCGCCGCGGACCCGCGCTCCGCCGCGCTGGCCTCGCGGCGGGGCGCTGCGGCCGGCGGGGGGGGCAGCGGCCTGCGCCAGCCGAGCGCGCTGCAGACGCCGCCGATCGCGAGGTTCAGCGCCGCGGCGCAGGCGCTGCTCTTCGCCATGCCGAGCTGCGGCAGCAGCACGAAGCCCGCGAGCAGCGTGCCCGCGAGCGCGCCGAGCGTGTTGGCCGCGTAGAAGCCGCCGCCGCTCTGGCCGAGCCGCGCGTCGCTGCGCGCGAAGTGGCGCAGGATCAGCGGCAAGGTCGCGCCCATCAGCGCGGTCGGCAGCAGCAGCGCGCCGGCCGAGAGCAGCACGCGCAGCGCCTGGTAGCGCGGGCTCTCGGGCCCGAGCGCGCGGTAGGCGTCGCCGAGCACGCCCTCGCTGCCCGCGAGCAGCGAGGGGAAGCCGAGCGCGAAGACGCCGATCCCGAGCTCCGCGAGGCCGTAGGCGAAGAGCGGGCGCGCGGTCCGCTCGCAGAGCCAGCCGCCCGCGAGGTGGCCCAGCGCCATGCCGCCCATGAAGGTGCCGAGGATGATCGAGACGCCGTAGAGGTCGCTGCCGAAGAGCAGGCCCAGGCTGCGCATCCAGATCACCTGGTAGACGAGGCCGGCCGCGCCGGAGCCGGTGAAGAGCAGGCCGATCGCGCTCGCGAGCCCGGGCCCCTTCACCAGTCCCCCCGCAGCGCGAGGCGCGCGAGATTCGCGCGCAGCGGCGCCGCGGGCGCACCCGCGGCGAGCGCCGCGGCGTAGTCGGCGCGCGCGGCCGCGGCCTGGCCCTGCCGGAACGAGCGCGCGTTTGCGCGGTAGGCGAGTGCGAGCGCGTCGCGCGGGTCGGCGTCGATGCGCCGGTCGAGCTCGCTCGCGAGGTGCTCGTACTTCCAGAGGTCGCGGTCGGCGATGCCGGCGCGCCCGAAGCCGATGCCGAGCCAGTCCTCGACCGCGATCGGGTCCTGCGCGAGCGCGTCGAGCGCGGCGAGGCGCTGCGCGCGGCGTGCGGCGAGGTCGAAGCCCGGCTCCGGAGCGATCGCGCCGGCGTCGGCGAGCGCGCGGAAGATCGCCGCGCCCGCGACCGCGGCTCCGCGCGGCGTGAAGTGCACGTAGTCGTAGAAGTGCTCGAATCCGAGGATTCCGTGGGGCGCATCGGCCGCGAGCGCCGAGACCGAATCGACGTAGAGCGCGCCGCGCTGGCGCGCGACCCGCTCGAGCGCATCGCCGAGCTCGTCGACCGCGCGCCGCAGCCGGCGGTCCTCGTTCATCGCGGCGCGGTAGTCGCGGCGCGCGCCGGCGAGGTCGCCGAGCTCCTCGCGCAGGAGCGCGCTGCGGAAGCGCCATTCGCTCCGCTCGAAGCGCGCGGCCGCCGCGATCCGCGCCTCGAGCCGCGCGAGCGCGAGCTCCGCGCGCTCGCGGCGGGACGCCGGGCCCTGCGCGGCCGGTACGAGCTCGTCGAGCCAGTCGCGGGGCAGGTCCTCGCGGCCGCGCCAGCGCCAGTTCGACGCGACGCGCGCGAGCACGAGGCGCGCGCCCGCGGCCTGCGCCGCGTCGGCCATCGCGCCGAGCTCGGCCGCATAGCGCGCGGCCGCCGCCGCGACGTCGGATTCGCGCGTCTCGATCTTCTCGACGATCGCGTCCTGCGTGAGCCGGAGCTCCTGCTGCGACCGCGCGAGCTCGGCCAGCGAGGGCGTGGACGCCGCGCGCGGCAGCAGGCGCCCGACGAGGCGGTAGAGCTGGGTGCCGCGCAGCGCCTCGCCCGCGCGGAAGCCCGCGCCTCCGGTCGCGAGCGCATAGCGCTCCGCGTGCAGCTCGAGGAACTCGTTGTTGCCGGAGTAGACGACGAGCAGATCGGGCTCGGCGACGCGGCAGACGTCCTCGAGCAGCTGGCGCACCTGGCGCGCGCCGAGCGCGACGATGCCGAGGTTCACGACCTCGACCGGGCGCCCGGGCAGCGCCGCGCGCAGCAGCCGCTCGAGCTCGCGCGCGGGGGTCGCGTTCGGCGAGAAGCCGAGCCCCGCCGCGGCCGAGCCGCCGAAGCCGAAGACGCGCAGCGCGCCCGCGGGCTTGCGCGCGGCGACCCACTGCACCGGCAGGCGCGGGTCGCGCGTGCGCAGGACCGGCGTGCCGTCGGCGAGCGCGGCCGGCTCGAGCAGCGGAAGCGCGACGCGCTGGTAGGCGAGGCGCGAGGGCTGCAGCGGGTCCGCCGCGGGCAGTCCCGCGAGCCGCAGCCCCGCCTCGAGCAGCGCGAGCGCGAGCCCCGCGACGAGCACGGCTCCGAGCGCGAGCGCGAGGTTCGCGGCCAGCGGCGCGCGTGCGGGAGCGGCGGGCATCAGTCGAAGCCTTCGTACTCGAAGGGGAGCGTGGGCGCCGGATCGGAGACCCAGGCCGCGACCGCGAGACCCGCGAGCGCGAGTCCGAGCAGCGCCGCGGCGAGCGCGAGCAGTCGCAGGCCCGGTCTCACGCGGCGAGTCTATGCGAGGCGGCTCGCCGCGACCAAGGCGCGGCCGCGGCGCCGGGGTCGGCTCGTTGCAATCCGACCCCTGCGAGGGGCATGCTTGCGGCGCGGCTGGGCCGCCACACTGGGGGACGGGCGATGCACGATCTCGTGATCCGCGGCGCATCGGTGATCGACGGAACGGGCGCAGCGGCGCGCGAGGCGGACGTCGCGATCGATGCGGATCGCATTGCCGCGGTCGGCCCGGTCGCCGCGCGCGGCAGGGAGGAGCTCGACGCGCGCGGCCTGCTCGTGACGCCGGGCTTCGTCGACGTGCACACCCACTACGACGGCCAGGTCACCTGGGATCCCTACCTGACGCCCTCCTGCTGGCACGGCGTCACGACCGCGGTGATGGGCAACTGCGGCGTCGGCTTCGCGCCCGCGGATCCCGCGCGCCACGACTGGCTGATCGGGCTGATGGAGGGCGTCGAGGACATCCCGGGCACCGCGCTGCACGAGGGCATCCAGTGGGGCTGGGAGCACTTCTCGGAGTATCTCGACAGCGTCGAGAAGCTGCCGCACGCGATCGACGTCGCGGCGCAGCTGCCGCACGGCGCACTGCGCGCCTACGTGATGGGCGAGCGCGGCGCAGTGCACACGGAGCGGCCGAGCGACGCCGAGATCGGCGCGATGGCGCGCGAGGCGCGCGAAGCGGTCGAGGCCGGCGCGCTCGGCTTCTCGACCTCGCGCACGGTCAACCACCGCACGGTGGACGGAGCGCACACACCCTCGCTCACGGCGACGGCCGCGGAGCTGCTCGGCATCGGCCGCGGCCTGCGCGACGCGGGCAAGGGCGTGTTCCAGCTCGTGGCCGACTTCGTCGACCTCGAGGCCGAGTTCGCGCTGATCCGGCAGCTCGCCGAGCAGAACCAGCGCCCGCTCTCCTTCACGCTGCTGCAGAACGACGCGCGCCCGGACGCCTGGCGCCGGCTGCTCGAGCTCACGGCCGAGGCCGTGCGCGACGGCGTGCAGATGCGCGCGCAGGTCGCAGCGCGGCCGGTCGGTCTCCTGATGGGCCTCGACGCGAGCCTGCATCCCTTCTCGGGCTGTCCGGGCTACCGCGAGATCGCGGCGCTCCCGCTCGCGGAGCGCGTGCGCCGGCTGCGGGAGCCCGCGCGCCGGCAGCGCATCCTGGCCGAGAAGCAGCAGCAGGGCGGCGGCTTCCCCGCGCTCGACAAGCTCTTCGCGCTCGGCGATCCGCCGGACTACGAGCCCGCGGCCGAGCAGAGCCTCGCCGCGCGCGCGCTGGAGCTCGGCGTCGCGCCGATCGCGCTCGCCTACGACTGCCTGCTCGAGCGCGAGGGCCGCGAGCTGCTCTACGCGCCGGTCATGAACTACAGCGGCTTCGACATGGAGGCGTGCCGCGAGATGCTGCTGCATCCGCTGACGGTGCCGGGCCTCGGCGACGCGGGCGCCCACTGCGGGATGATCTGCGACGGCAGCTTCGTGACGACGCTGCTCGTGCACTGGGGCCGCGACCGGCGCCGCGGCGCGCGGATTCCGCTCGAGACCCTCGTGCGCTGGCACACGCGCGACACCGCGCAGCTCGTGGGCCTCGGAGACCGCGGGCTCGTCGCGCGCGGCATGAAGGCGGATCTGAACCTGCTCGACTGGGACGGCCTGCGCCTGCTCCCGCCGGAGATCCGCTTCGACCTGCCGGCCGGCGGCAAGCGCCTGGTGCAGCGCGCGCAGGGCTATCGCGCGACGCTCGTCTCGGGCCAGGTCGTGCTGCGCGACGGCGAGCCGACCGGCGCGCTGCCGGGTCGGCTGGTGCGCGGCGCGCGCGGCTAGTAGCCGCGACCGCGCCGCAGCGCGAGGGTCTGGTCGAGGTAGCCGAGGTAGACCGAGACGAGTCGCAGGGTCTCGGCGTAGGCCTCGCGCCGGAACAGGTTCGCCTTCTCCTCGCGCGGGGCCCGCGTGAGCAGGCGCGCGGTCTCGCGGTCGTAGGAGTGGATCGTGATCGAGGGGATCTGGTAGCGGCGGAAGGCCCTCGCTTCGCCCTGCGCCGACCACGGCGAGCGGCGGACGCGGCGGTTCTGCTCGGGCGCGCGCGAGAGATCGACGTGGCGCAGCTCGAGCCCGAGGCTCCGGCTCACCGAGACGAGGTCGAGCCGCAGATCGGGATCCGCGACCGAGCTCCAGACCGCGCTGCTCCCGAGACCGAGCCCCCTGAGGTTCACGATCGCCGCGAGCTGCGCGCGGTCGATCGGGCGCATGCTCTCGAGCTCGGACTCCGATCCCAGCGGGTCGCCCGCGTCGTCGCCGAGGCCCGCGAAGAGGAAGCCGTGCTCGCGCGGCGTGCCCGCGAGCGCGCGGTAGAGCAGGGGCAGCATCGAGAGCCCGGACCAGTCGTCGCTGGCCGGGCTGCCGAAGCGGGTGCCGCCGGTCTGGGCCCCGACCAGGATCGAGTGCTCGCTCGCGCCCGGCAGCGCGCAGACGATGTGCTGGTTGCGCGAGCCGCGGATGCGCGCGAGGAAGAGCTGCGCCTTCGGGCAGCCCGCGAGCTCGAAGAGCTCGACGAGCCGGCTCGCGCGCTCGGCTTCGCTCTGCGGGACCGGATCCAGGGCCGCTGCGAGGAGCGCCTCCGCCTCGAGGCGCGCGACCTGTACCGAGACCGGATCGACGACGCTGCTCTCGTGCCGCTGCGCGCACGCGGTGAGCGCGCAGAGCGCGGCCAGGCCCAGCCGGAGCGGTCGCCGTCGTCGGGGCGAAGCCATGCGCACCCACCGCTGGAGCATGGACCGAGCCTACCACGCGTCGGCGGGAGCGAGGGCTCCGCCGTCCGACGCGGCTCAGCCGGCCGAGTGCGCGAGCTCGACCAGCAGCGCGACCAGGAGCTCCGGCCGCGACAGCATCGGCGAGTGGCCCGTGCGCCACGCGAGCGCGCGCGAGCAGCGCGCCGCCGCGCGGCGTTGGGCCGCCACGGCGAGCGTGCGGTCCTCCTCGCAGACGACGTAGGTCGAGGGCAGCTCGCGCCAGGGCGCGCGCGTGACGCGGGCCTGCAGCGTGTCGAGGCCGTGCGGGCCGAGCTGGGAGACGGCCCAGGCCGCGAGCGCGGCGTCGCAGTCGTGGTAGAAGATCTCGCCCGCGCGCTCGGGATCGACCTCGAAGCTGCCCTCGGCGCGACCCGCGACGAGACTCGACGCGATCGGGGCCTCGATCATCTCCGGCACGCCGGTCTCGAAGCTCTCGCCGACGTCCGGGACGACGGCAGCCAGGTAGACGAGCTCTGCGACCGGCATGCCCGGCTCGACCGCTTCCGTGATCACGGCGCCGCCGTAGCTGTGGCCACACAGCACGATCGGGCCCGCGCAATCGCGCAGCACGCGGCCGACCGCGGCGGCGTCCTCGCGCAGCCCGCAGAGCGGGAGCGGGCTCTGGCCGTGGCCCGGGAGGTCGACCGCGCGCGTCTCGACGCCGCGCTCGACCAGACCCTTCTCGACGAACGACCAGCACCAGGCGCCGTGAAAGGCCCCGTGCACCAGCACCACCGTTGCGCTCATCCGCGCCTCCGTTGCCGCATGTCGGAGGCCTATCGGCGCGCGGAGCCGGCTTCGGGAGTCCTACGGATCCGGCCAGTCCGGGGTCGGCACCTCGGAGACCGGCAACGCGTCCGGCAACCCCCCGATCGCAATGGCGATCTTCGAGAAGCCGTGGAACAGCGCGACGGCGGCCGTGAGCTCCACGATCTGCTCGGGCGAAAGATGGCGCATCAGCTCTTCGCGCGTGCTCGCGGCGAGCAGCCGCGGGTCGGCGAGGAACACGTCCACGTACTCGAGCACGGCCTTGTGGCGCGGCGAGAGCGAGCTCGAGGCGAAGTCGTCCTGGATCTGCTCGACCAGATCCTCGCCGAGGCCCTCCTGCTTCGCGACCGCGAAGCGGGTGTTGCGTCAGAGGACGCAGTCCGTGACGCGCGCATTGCGCAGGCGCGCGACCTCCTTGGTGGTGTGGTCGAGCACACCGCGGCTCCAGAGGATTCCGTAGAGGCGCAGGAAGCGCTGCAGCGCCTCGGGCTGCCTCGCGAGGGCGCTGCCCTCTACGGGATCGCTGCCCGCGTCGTCCGGCGGCTGGATGCGCGCTCGGCCCATCTCGTGTCTCCTCCTGGCGCTGCGCCCGCGGCTCAGTCCATCGAGCGGCAGCCGGTCGCGGGCGCCTGCACGACGCGGATCTGCTCGTCCTCGGGCTCGATCCCGAGCATCACGCGGAAGCGCGCGAAGCCGTCGAAGAGCGCGAGCGCGAGCAGCAGCCCGACCGCGGCGTCCTCGCCGAGCGCGCCGACGACCGCGGCGGCGTCGGCGTCGCCGATCGCGTGCGGATCGCTCGCAAAGCGCTCGGCCAGCACGAGGCAGGCGCGCTCCTCGCGCGTGAAGCGCGGGTCCTCGGCGTGGTGCTCGAGCGCGGCGATCTTCGCTTCGCCGAGGCCCGCGTCGCGCGCGGGCGCATAGCGCAGCGCGAGTTCCGAGCGGCAGCCGTGCAGCTGCGCGATCCGGAGCCGGCAGAGCTCCAGGATCACGGGATCCACGAGGCGCTGCTCCCAGAACACCGCGCTCATGTCGCGGAACGCGGCGTAGAGGTTCGGGCGCAGGCCGAAGACGGCGTCGAAGGGCGTCGCGGAGCCGGCCGGGCTCACGCTAGCCCTCGCAGCGCACGGAGCGCGGCGGCGTGCGGTCGCAGCGCATGCCCTCCGTCACGCCCGAGGAGAGCACGGCGCAGGCGGCCGTGACCGCGCCCTGCACGGCGTCTTCGCGCGTCGGAGCGCTGCCGGTGCGGCACTCGCTGCGGCCGCCGAACTCGATGCAGGCCTCGCACGAGACGGCCGCGTGATCGAGCGTCGCGTAGATCAGCGCCGCGAGCAGCGCGCCTCCGCAGAGGACTCCGAACGCGGTGCGCATCGGCTCATTGTGACACGCGCGCCGCGCGCTCGCCCTGCCACTCCTCGAAGATCGCCTCGCCGAGCGGCGAGAAGCTCTCGGTCGCGAGCAGCGCGGAGCGCGCGGCGATCCGGCCGACCGCGTTCACGTAGCCGCTCGCGGGATCGAGGCGCTGCGCCGCGACGAGCTCGCAGCCGCTCTCGCCGGGACCGCAGGCCGCGAAGATGCGCTGGCCGAAGAGCGTCACGGGCGCGCGGAAGCCGGCCTCGGCGCGCGTGTCCATGCGCGCCTCGATCTGCGCCTCGATCCGCATCCCGAGCGGGCCAAGGGCGACCTGGCGCAGAAGCACGCCGCGGAGCTCGGCCGAGAGCACGTGGCCCGTGGCCGTCTCGAAGAGCCAGACGAAGTCGCTGAAGCTGCCCGGGAGCGGAGCGTGATCCGCGAGCAGGTGCCGCTCGACGGCCGCGCTCGGGACGAGCAGCCGGACGCTGCCCGGCCCCGCCGGCTCGAGCCAGGCCCTGAGCCTCGGCGTGTAGTGCCGGTCGCGATCGCCGGGCCGCTCGCGCGGCGAGACCTCGAAGCGCACTGCGACCGCGCGCGGTGTCGGGTCGGAGAGGTCCAGGGGCTCTGCGGCGGCCGGGAGCGCCGCGCCCGCGAGCAGGGCTCCGCCGAGGACCGCTCTGCGCAGCGCGCGCCGCATGCGCTCACGCGACTGCAATCCGAGGACCAACGCAGCGGCGCGCGAGAAGATCCGGGGAAGGCGGCGCGGGCGCAGCGCGCGCGCCGGACGCGCCGCGAGCGGCAGCAGGGCGGCAGTCCGGCGGCAGCGCGGCGGCGCGCGGGCCGCGGCGCAGAACGCCTCGGTGGTAGAGTGCTTCCCACGAAGGGAAGGGCGGCACCCATGTCACAGCGCCCGATCGGCGCGCGTGGCCTGCGCCACGAGCGCTGGAAGTACGAAAAGGGTCTGCACGAGCTCGCGCGCGACTGCTACGCGTGGCTCGCGCCGGACGGCTCCTGGGGCTGGTCGAACGCGGGCCTCGTCTGCGACGGCGAGGCCTCCCTCCTGGTCGACACGCTCTTCGATCTGCGCCTCACCGCCGAGATGCTGGCCGCGATGCGGCGCCGGGCGCCTGCGGCCGCGCGCATCGGTGCGCTCGTCAACACGCACGCGAACGGCGACCACTGCTATGGCAACTCGCTCGTCGGCGACGCGCGCATCATCGCCTCGGCGGCCTGCGCCGAAGAGATGGGCGAGGTCCCCCCCTCGGTGATGGTCCAGATGCTCGAGAACGCGGACGCGATGGGTCCGGCCGGAGCCTTCGTCCGCCGCGCCTTCGGCGCGTTCCACTTCGAGGGCATCGAGCTCGTGCGGCCGACCGAGACCTTCGAGGGCGAGCTCCTGCTCCGCGTCGGCGGAAAGCGCGTGCGCCTCCTCGAGGTCGGTCCCGCGCACACGCGCGGCGACGTGATCGTCCACAGCGAGTCCGACCGCGCCGTCTTCACGGGCGACATCCTGTTCGTCGAGGGCACGCCGATCCTCTGGCAGGGGCCGATCGAGAACTGGATCGCGGCCTGCGAGCGGATCGAGGCCCTCGACGTCGACGTGGTCGTGCCCGGGCACGGCCCGCTCAGCGACCGCCGCGGCGCGGCCGCGGTGCGCGAGTACCTGGTCTTCGTGCGCGACGCCGCGCGCCAGCGCTTCGACGCGGGCCTCTCGGCCGCCGACGCCGCGCGCGACATCGAGCTCGGGCCCTACGCGGAGTGGAGCGACCCCGAGCGCATCGCGGTGAACGTCGCGTCGCTGTACCGGCAATGGGGCAGACCGGGCCAGGGCCAGCTCGAGCTGATGGCGCTGATGGCAGAGCTCGCGGAGCGCGGAGCGCGTTAGGCTTCTCGCGATTCCGGCCAGCCGGCGACGCGCCCGAAGCGCGATCCGCGAGACGCCCCTTCTGGCTGCTCCGGCCCTGCGCGCCCCAGGCGATCGAATCGAGCAGTCGCACGCGCAGCGCGGCGACCCCGCGAACGCGTGGAGCCGCATCCCGCACCCAGGCGCTGCCCCCCGCCGAGCGCCGGTTGAGAACGCGCGCAACTCGCCTACCCTCGCGTCCGGACGCATCGCACGAGATCCTCGAGCAGCATGACCCGTGACGATCCGCAGGAAGTGGACGAGGCGCGCGACGAGCTCCGCTCGGCCTTCGACGATCTGATCGCGGAGCTCCGGGCGGCCCGCGACACGATCGATGCTCCGCACTTCTTCCCGCCGGCTCCCTCGAGGCGGGTGCTGGCCGAGGGCTACCGCTACCTCGCCGGCTTCGTGCACCACGGGATCGAGCGCTCCTTCCACGAGGATCCGGACTTCCCCGCGTTCCGGAACGCCCTCTCGATCTTCAACAAGGCGACGATCGACAACCCCGACGCGATCTACTTCTACGCGCCGATCGACGGCCGCAAGCGCTACCGGGTCAGCGGCCGCGCGGAGGACTTCCGCCATTGGCGCGGACTGCCCCGCGCCGCCGGGGGCCCGATGGCGCCCCAGTACCTGATCTTCGAGAGCGCGTCGGGGCCGATGGCGGGAGACACCGGTCGGCTGAGCGAGCTCGCGCCCGGCTTCCGCACCGGCTTCGGCAGGGTCGACTCCTCCGAGCTCGCGGTCGAGAAGGACGGGAGCTTCGAGCTGATCCTCGGGCCGGAGAAGCCGATCGGCTACGAGGGGAACTTCCTCTGCACGCGGAAGCCCCCGAATCGGCGCGATCCCGGCGCCGGAGATCGCTTCGCCGACTACCTGAGCGGACGCCAGCTCTTCTACGACTGGGAGAACGAGGAGCCGATCGCGCTCGCGATCGAGTGCCTCGATCGCGCGGGGTCCCACCCCCCGGCGCTGACGCCCGAGCGCGCGGCCGCGAACCTGCGACGGATGGGCGGGATCGTCCGCGGGCAGATGCGTTTCTGGCTCGAGTTCTACGACAAGGTCCTGAACTGCAACGGGACCCACCCCGCCGGCGCGGGCCGCTACTTCATGCCCGTCAACGGATACAACGCGCCCAACGCCGCCTCGCGCGAGACCGGGGGCGGCATGAGCACGAACATCTACGCCGGCGGCATCTACGACCTCGCCGAGGACGAGGCCCTCTACGTCGAAGCCACCTTCTGGGGCGAGCCGGTGTACACGAGCATGCATCTCGGCAATCTCTGGGGCGAGTCGCCGGATTACGCGAACCACCAGAGCAGCCTCAACCATCACCAGACGCACATGGGGCGCGACGGCGTCCAGCGCTGGGTCGTCGCCCACCGCGATCCCGGCATCCAGAACTGGATCGACACGACCGGCCTGCCGCGCGGCTACCTCTCCCACCGCTGGGCCTACGCGCAGATGCCCGACGAGTCGAAGTGGCCGAAGATCCTCGCGCGCAAGATCCGCTTCGACGAGATCGCGGCTGCGTTCCCGAGCGATCAGCCGCGCGTCGGAGCGGAGGCGCGCCGGGAGGCGATCCGGATCCGGCAGCGGCACGTGCAGCGGCGCTACCGGGTCTTCTAGCCGGGCGCCGGCTCCGGGGGCGCTCCGGAGCCGAGGGCCCGTCCCCTCCGACGCCCGCTGCGACTGGACTGCGGTGTTCTACTTCGACTTCGCCAACTACTTCACGATGATCCGGCTGGCCTGGAACGAGAAGGTGCCGAAGGCGCGCCATTACTACCTCGCGGTGCTGCTGCTCGCGGTTCCGGTCGTCTCGAGCTTCCATGCGCTCTGCTTCCTGCTCGATCGGATCCTGTTTCCCGACCTGCGCAAGGTGGAGGTCGGGGCGCCGATCTTCATGCTGGGCCACGCGCGGAGCGGGACGACCTTGGCGCATCGCCTGCTCGGCCAGGACGCGGGGCGCTTCAGCTCGTTCCTGCTCTACGAGCTCTACTTCCCGTCGCTGATCCAGAAGCAGGTGATCCGCTGGATCGCGCGCCTCGACGCGACCCATTGGCGGGGATTTCTCGCGGGACAGCTGCGGGCGTGGGAGGAGTGGCGCTACGGCCCGATGCGCCACATGCACGAGATGGGTCTCACGCAGCCGGAAGAGGACGACATCGTCCTCTACTGGTCGATGGCGTCGGGTTTCTGGATCACGAAGATGCCCTACATGGGCGAGCTCGATTTCTATTCCATGAACGACTGGCCCGCGCGGAAGCGACGGCGCTACTGCGACTTCTACCGCGAGTGCGTCCGCCGCCAGCTCTACCTGAACGGGCCCGAGAAGATCCATCTCAGCAAGAACCCGCTCTACTCCGGACGCGTGGCCTCGCTCCACGAGGCGTTTCCCGACGCCCGCTTCATCGTGAACGTGCGCGATCCGAACGAGACGATCCCGAGCCTGCTCAAGCTCATGCGCGCGAGCTGGAAGAAGCTCGGCTGGGACCCGGAGCGCCAGACGCGCTGCCTCCGGATCCTCGCGGATCAGTCGTGGCACACCTACAAGCACCCCATCGAGTTCCTCGACGCGCATCCCCAGGTGAAGGGGGCCATCGTCGACTACCGAGACCTGATCGCCGATCCGGAGGCGGCGATCGAGCGGATCTACCGGGACCTCGATCTCCCGATGACACCCGAGTTCCGGGAGACGCTCGCGCAACAGGGCAAGCGCGAGCGCGAGCACACGAGCCGCCACCACTACAGCCTCGAGGAGTTCGGACTCGAGCCCGAGGCGATCCGCGAGAATCTGGCCGAGCTCTTCGAGCGCTTCGGTTGGGACGCCTGACGCGCCGCGCCGGGCGTGCCCGCGCGAGCAGGTCCGGCTCGAGCGCGGCCGTCGGGGCCGCGGTCGCCGGAGCGGCTAGCCCTTCACGCAGACGAGCGGCGCGAGGCGAGCGACCACGCGCGCGAGCCCGGCCGCTTCGGCCGCAGCGACCACGGCGGCGACGTCCTTGTAGGCGAGCGGCGCCTCCTCGGCGATGCCGCGCCGCGACGGGCTGCGCACGAGGATGCCGCGCGCCGCGAGCTCGTCGACCACGCGTCGGCCGCGAAAGCGGCGCAGCGCCTGGCGCCGGCTCATCGCGCGGCCGGCGCCGTGGCAGGCGGAGGAGAAGGAGCGCGCCTCGGCCTCCCGGGTGCCGGCGAGCACGTAGGAGCCGGTGCCCATCGAGCCGCCGATCAGCACCGGTTGCCCGGCCGCGCGCAGGTCTTCCGGGACCTCGGGATGACCGGGGCCGAAGGCGCGCGTCGCGCCCTTGCGATGGACGTAGAGCTCGCGCCGCACGCCGTCGACCTCGTGCTCTTCGACCTTGCAGGTGTTGTGCGAGACGTCGTAGAGCAGGCGCAGGCGCGCTCGCGGCGCGAGATCGGCGAAGACGCCGCGCACCAGGTGCGTGAGGATCTGGCGGTTGGCGAGCGCGCAGTTGATGGCCGCGCGCATCGCGCCGAGGTACTCGGCGCCGAGCTCGGAACGGATCGGCGCACAGGCGAGCTCGCGATCGGGGAGCGCGATGCCATGCGACGGCGCGGCCACCAGCATGCGGCGCAGGAACTCGCTGCCGATCTGGTGCCCGAGGCCGCGCGAGCCGCAATGGATCATGACCACGATCGCGCCGGCCGCGAGGCCATAGGCCGCGGCGATCGCGGCGTCGTGGACTTCGGCGACTTCCTGCACCTCGAGGTAGTGATTGCCGCTGCCGAGCGTGCCCATCTCGTCGCGCTGGCGTTCCCTGGCCTGCGCCGAGACGCATCCGGGCTCGGCGTGCTGCATCTGCCCGCGCTCCTCGATGCGCGCGAGATCCTGCGTCTCGCCCCAACCGCGATCCACGGCCCAGCGCGCGCCGCCTGCCAGCATCGCATCCATCTCCGCCGCATCGAGGCGGATCGCGCCGGTGCTGCCGACGCCGGCCGGGATGCGCTGTTGCAGCGCATCGGCGAGCGCCTCGTGCACGGCGAGGATGTCCGCGCGCTCGAGGCCCGTGTGCAGGCAGCGCACGCCGCACGAGATGTCGAAGCCGACGCCGCCTGCCGACACCACGCCGCCGGCTTCCGGATCGAAGGCCGCGACGCCGCCGATCGGAAAGCCGTAGCCCCAATGCGCATCGGGCATGGCGTAGGACGCCTTCACGATGCCCGGCAAGGTCGCGACGTTGACTGCCTGCTCGTAGACCTTCCGGTCCATGTCGCGGATCAGCGACGCGTCGGCGTAGATCACCGCCGGCACGCGCATGGCGCCGTGCCGGGGAATCTCCCACTCGGTCTCGCCGTGCTGCTCGAGGAGGCTCGTATCCATGGCGTGTCGCGGAAGCTCCGAGCTCGGGAGTCCGGAGCGGGGCCAGCCCGCTGCTCCGGATCCTGCCTACACGTCGACGACCGTCTGCGCCATCCAGCCGCGCGCGTCGTGCACCACGCGGAGCGAGGTATAGGTGGCGCCCTTGAGCTCGACCGCCGGGCGATGCCGCGCGACGTCCACGGGCTCGCCCCACGCGCGCGCGCCGAGGTGGCTGCCTTCGCAGCGCAGGTCGAAGCGGCCGAAGAGCATCTTGCGCGTCGCCATCTGGTAGATCACCGCGTTCAGCCAGTCGGCGAAGAGCAGCTCGTCGTCCGGCGCGTCGCATTCGATCGCGATCGCGGTGCGCGCTGCGACCGCTGCGGGATCGGTCACCACGGCGGTCATGGCGAGCGCCGCCTGCGCGAAGGCCTCCTCGCGGGTCGCGCCGAAGCCGCGCACCCCCACGTCCGCTGCGTGCGAGAAGTGCTCCCAGCGCGCAGTCATGCGACCCTCCCTGGCATCGCCGCGGCGCCGGGGCTCGACGCGGGCACCCGGGCTCCGCAGGGGCGAGCGGCGCGAGCGCCCTTCGGCGAGCCGGTCGCCTTGCTTGCCCATGCAGGTCGCGCGCGCCGTCCTATGCCGCCGCCTCCCGCTCGAGCACGACGACCGGGAGCTCCCGCGCCGTGCGCGTGCGGTACTCGCGAAACTGCCCGTGCGCCGCGACGAGCTTCGCGAAGAGCGCCTCGGCCTCGCCGCCCTGCGCGCGGCGCGCGCGGACCGGAAAGCGCTCGCGGCCGATCTGGACCACGGCCTCGGGCCAGGCCTCGAGGTTCAGCCACCAGGCGGGGTCGCGGTCGTCGCCGCCGTTCGAGGCGACCACGATGCTGCGCCCGGCGTCGGGCACGAAGAGCAGCGGCGTGGTGCGCGGCGCGCCCGTCTTCCGGCCCGTCGTCGTGAGCAGCAGCATCTGCATGCCGCCCGGGACGCGCGCGCCGATGCGGCCGCCGCTCGCCAGGTAGAGCGAGCGATGCAGCTTCGTGATCAGCCGGATCAGCCAGCGGACGTTCCGCACGCGATCCTCCTCCGCGCGCAGCATAGCCTCGTGCGCAGGCCGCTCTGATAAGATCCGCGCCGCCCATGCAGCTCGACCTGCTCGACGGCGACTTCTACGCGGGCGATCCCGATCCGACCTACGCCCGGCTGCGGCGCGAGGCGCCCGTGCTCCGCGACGACGCGAACCGGCTCTGGGGCATCTCGCGACACGCGGACGTGATCGCGATCGAGAAGGATCCGGAGCTCTGGAGCTCGGCGCAGGGCTTCCGGCCGGGCCTGCCTTCCGACGCCTCGATGATCGGCGCGGACGATCCCAGGCACCTCGAGCAGCGCCGCGTGCTGTACCGGCGTTTCACGCCGCGCGTGGTGCGCGAGTGCGAGGCGCGGCTGCGCGAGCGGGTCGCGCGCCTGATCGAGGGCTTCGCGGCGCGCGGTCGCGCAGAGCTCGTCGCGGAGCTCGCGATTCCCCTGCCCGTGATGACGATCCTCGAGCTCATGGGTTTCGATCCCGAGGCCTGGCCGCGCTTCGCGAAGTGGGCCGAGATCACGAACGCCGCGGGCGGCGGCCCGCGCTACATGCACCCGGGCGTGCTCGCCGCGGTGCAGGACTTCGTCGCGGAGGCGCGCGAGCTCCTGCTCGCGCGCCGGCGCGCGCCGCGCGACGACGCCTTCTCCGCGATGCTCGCCGCGAGCGCGAAGGGCAGCTGCCGGCGCAGCGACGACGAGATCCTGATGGAGAGCCTGCTGCTGCTGAACGGCGGCTCGGACACGACGCGGCACGTGATCGCGGGCGCGGCGCTCGCGCTCTGCGAGCACCCGGACCAGCAGCAGCTCCTGCGCGCGGATCCGTCGCGCATTCCCGTCGCAGTCGAGGAGTTCGTGCGCTGGGTGACGCCGCTGCTCAACATGTGCCGCAGCGCGACGCGCGACACCCTGCTGCACGGCCAGCGGATCCGCGCGGGGGATCAGGTGCTCTTGATGTACGGCTCGGCGAACCGCGACGAGGCGGTCTTCCGCGAGCCGCAGCGCTTCGACGTCACGCGCGAGCCGAATCCGCACCTCGGCTTCGGCTTCGGCACCCACTTCTGCCTCGGCGCCTCGCTCGCGCGGCTCGAGCTCCGGGTCGTGTTCGAGGAGCTGCTGCGGCGCTTGCCGCCGCTGCGGCTCGCGCCCGGCGCGGCGCCGCGCTGCGTGCCGAACGCGTTCACGCGCGGGCTCGAGGCGCTGCCGGTGGAGTTCGCGGCGTCGGCCTAGTGCCGCGCGCGGGCCCTAGCGGGAGAGGAGGCTGCAGGTGTCCGAGCCGCCGCTGCGGGGCCTGGATCCCGGGAGGGTGGCGCCCTGGCTGCGCGCGCACGTGCCGGGCGCCGAGGGCGAGCTGCGCTTCGAGCTCGTGAACGCCGGCGGCTCGAACCTGACCTACCGCGTCGAGAGCGCGGCCTCGGGCCGGCGCTTCGCGCTGCGCCGGCCGCCCGAGCGCGCGCGCGTCGCGAGCGCGCACGACATGGGGCGCGAGTGGAAGATCCTGCGCGCGCTGGCAGAGCACCCCGAAGCGGGCGTGCCGGTGCCGGCCGCGCTCGGCTTCTGCGGCGACGTCTCCGTGCTCGGCGCCGAGTTCTACGTGATGGGATTCGCCGAGGGGCGCATCCTGCGCGACACCGCGGCGGCGGCCGATCTCACGCCCGCGCAGGCGCGCGCCGCGACGGATTCGCTCGTCGACGTGAACGTCGCGCTGCACCGGCTCGACGTCGACCGGGTCGGCCTCGGCGACCTCGGGCGCCGCGAAGCCTACGTGGAGCGCCAGCTCGCGCGCTGGCGCCGGCAGTACGAGGCGGTCGCGAGCCGCGAGCTGCCGCTCGTAGACGAGCTCCACCGCGCGCTCGCGGCGCGCGTTCCCGCGCAGCAGGCCACCTCGCTCGTCCACGGCGACTATCGCTTCGACAACACGGTGATGGATCCGGGCTTCCGCATCGTCGCCGTGCTCGACTGGGAGCTCGCGACGCTCGGCGATCCGGTCGCGGACTTCGCGTGGTCGAGCATGTACTGGAGCGACCCCGGAGACGAGGGCGACTTCGGCTCGCCCGCGCCGACGCGCAACCCGGCCTTTCCGCGCCGCCGCGAGCTGATCGAGCTCTATGCGAAGCGCTCCGGCTTCGACCTCTCCGAGCTCGACTACTTCGTCGCGTTCAGCTGGTGGAAGATGGCGTGCCTCGTCGAGGGCGTGGTCGCGAGGCTCGCGGCCGGGGCCGGAGGCGGGCTCTCGGAGCGCGGGGTCGACCTCGAGGGGACGAAGCGGCGCGTCGAGCAGATGCTCGAGCACGCGAAGACCTCCGCGGAGCGGCTCTAGCGCGGCCCCGTCAGCCGGCGGTCTCGTGCAGCCCGAGCTTCGGGTGCTGCTCGCGGAGGCGGGGCAGATACCAGTCGCTCTTGACGAGCAGCACGGGGCGCGCGTCGCGGTCCTGGATCAGGCGCGTGGCCTCGGAATAGCGGAAGGCCTCGGGGTCGTATTCGCCCGAGAGCCAGCGGGCGACCTTGTAGGGCAGCCTCGAGAGCTTGAGCTCGACGCCGTACTCGGTCGCGAGGCGGTGGGTGAGCACGTCGAACTGCAGCTCGCCCACCGCGCCGAGGATCGGCGCCGCGCTGCCGGCGCCGGGCTCGGTGAAGAGCTGCACGCAGCCCTCCTGCGAGAGCTGCTCGAGTCCCTTCTCGAGCGCCTTGCGCTTCAGCACCTCGGCGACCTCGACGCGCGCGAAGTGCTCGGGCGAGAAGCTCGGGATGCCCGCGTAGGAGAAGCTGCCCTCGTCGCAGAGCGTGTCGCCGATCCGGAACAGACCCGGGTCGAAGAGGCCGACGACGTCGCCCGGGAAGGCCTCGTCGACGCTCTCGCGATCGCGCGCCATGAGCAGGGTCGAGTTCGCGAGGCGGATGCGCTTGCCGGTGCGGACGTGCTGCGTGTAGGAGTCGCGCACGAAGCGCCCCGAGCAGACGCGCAGCATCGCGACGCGGTCGCGGTGGTCGGGATCCATGTTCGCCTGGATCTTGAACACGAAGCCCGAGAAGGAGTGCGTGAGCGGATCGATCGCGCCGCGGTCGGACTCGCGCGGCCCGGGCGCGGGCGCGAGCTCGAGGAAGCGCGTGAGGAAGGGCTCGACGCCGAAGTTCGTGAGCGCGCTGCCGAAGAACATCGGCGTCTGGCGGCCCGCGCGCACCTGCTCCGGGTCGAAGCTCGCGCCGGCGCCGTCGAGCAGCTCGAGCGCGCCCGCGAGCTCGCGCGCGGCGCGGTCGCCGAGCGCCGCGCGCAGCGCCGCGGCGTCCGGCGCCCCCTCGACGATCTCCTGCTCGACGCGCTGGCTGCCGTGCGCGCCGCCGCTCTCGAGCACGGCGCGGCGGCCGAGCCGGTCGTAGACGCCGCGGAACTCGGTGCCCTGGCCGATCGGCCAGTCGACCGGCACCGAGTCGATGCCGAGCACCTCCTCGATCTCGCTCATCAGGTCGAGGGGTTCGCGGCCCTGGCGGTCGAGCTTGTTGACGAAGGTGAAGATCGGGATCTGGCGCAGCCGGCAGACCTCGAAGAGCTTGCGCGTCTGCGCTTCGACGCCCTTGGCCGCGTCGATCAGCATCACGGCGCTGTCGGCGGCCATCAGCGTGCGATAGGTGTCCTCGCTGAAGTCGCGGTGGCCTGGCGTGTCGAGGATGTTCACGCGGAAGCCCTGGTAGTCGAAGTGCATGACCGAGCTGCTGACCGAGATACCGCGCTGGCGCTCGAGCTCGAGCCAGTCGCTCGTCGCATGCCGGCTCGCGCGGCGCGCGCGCACGGCACCGGCCTCGCGCAGCGCGCCGCCGAAGAGCAGCAGCTTCTCGGTCAGCGTGGTCTTGCCGGCGTCCGGGTGCGAGATGATCGCGAAGCAGCGGCGGCGCTGGATCTCGCGGGCGAGCGCGTCTTTGGATCCGGGGTCGGTCATGCGGGCGACGGGGCGCGGAGCCGGGGGGCGCGGCGGCGCTCAGCTCTCGAAGGGCAGGCCCGGGCGCGGCGCGAGGCGCGCGCCGCCGCCCGCCGCGGCGCGGCCGCGCTCGGCGCTCCGGCGCCGGCCGTTCGCGCGCGTGTCCTCGCGCGGGCGGCGCTCGCCGTCGCCGCGGCGCTTGCGGCGCAGCGCGAGCGCCTCGATGCGCTGGGCGAGATAGGGCGAGAAGTGCCCGCGGTAGCGCAGCTGCAGCTCGGGCAGCCGCCAGTCGCTGCCGCTGATGTGCCCGCGGCACTCCGGGCTGCCGCAGCAGCAGTCGAACTCGTCGTAGTCGCAGCCGTCGCTCGTCGCGTAGTCGAAGCAGATCTCCTCGCCCGGTGCGATCTCGCGCAGCGCGACGAGCGAGACCTGGCCCTGGAGTCCCGCGTTCGGGCTGCAGCAGTGGTTGATCCAGTCCGCCGGACCCTCGCAGGTCGAGAGCAGGAAGTGGTCCTCGTCGATCTGGAGCACGAGGCGCTGGGATGGCGGCTCGCGGTCGAGCTCGGCGCGGGTCAGCACGTCGCCGCCCCAGACCGCGAGCAGCGCGCCCTTGCGCAGCCGGGTGGCCGCGAAGACCCCGCGGCCCTTGCCATCCGGCGAGGTGCCACCGCGCAGCGCTGGCGAGAGAAAGCTGTTCGGACGCTGCAAGCGGAGCTCCCTGCCCTGGCCCCCGGCGCGGCGGGCCACCAGAGAATGGGAGGCTCGCGCGCGCTGTCAAGGCGCGAGCCGCCCGGGTGGGCCGCTCGGGGCGCGCGCGTGCTATTGGTCGACGCGGCACCCGATCCGCACCCGCACCGAATCCCGCAGGAGGTCCTCCCATGCAACTCCGAAACGCCGTTCTCGTCGATGGCCTGCGCTCTCCCTTCGCCCGGGGCGGCAAGGGCAAGCTCGTCGCGACCCGCCTCGACGAGCTCGGCGCCCAGCTGATCCGGGCGCTGCTCGCGCGCAACCCGAAGGTCGGCGACCGCATGATCGAGGACGTCGGCCTCGGCAACGTCGGCGGGCGCGGCGAGTTCATGCTCGTGGGCGCGGTCGCGCGCCTCGCGGGCCTCCCCTTCGAGACCTGCAATTTCATCTCGAACCGCCAGTGCGGCTCGAGCATGGAGACGCTGCACCGGGTCGCCATGTCGATCATGGTCGGCGCGAGCGAGTGCGGGATCGCGCTCGGGATCGAGCGCATGGGGCGCGCGCTCGGCGGCGGGCTGCACCAGGAGAACCGCGTCACGGGCTTCAACCCGCGCCTGCTGCAGCAGACGCCGGCCCAGAAGGCGATGGCGCCCGATCACAAGGAGTACTTCTCGGTTCCCTTCCCCGAGTTCATCCTCGAGTCGCCGCCCGTGCTCTCGATGCTGCAGACCGCGCAGAACGTCGCCGAGACCTACGACCTGACGCGCGTGGAGCTCGACGAGTTCGCCGCGGCGAGCCATGCCCGGACGCAGGCCGCCTACGACGCGGGCATCTACCGGGACGAGGTGATGGCGCTCGAGGTCGAGGACCCGGTCTACGACGACGAGGGCAACTGGCTGCCGGACCAGGTCGGCAAGAAGGTCGCCTTCGACCGCGACGAGTGCATCCGGCCCGGCACCACGGTCGAGAAGCTCGGCGCGCTGCAGCCGATCAAGGGCGTCGTGAGCTACGGCAAGCGCGAGGTCCTGATCACGGCCGGCAACGCGTGTCCGACCAACGACGGCGTCTCGGCCGCGCTGATCATGAGCGAGCAGAAGGCGCGCGAGCTCAAGCTCGAGCCGCTCGCGCGCATCGCGGGGATCGGCGTCGGAGGCGTCAAGCCTCAGCTCATGGGGATCGGCCCGATCGTCTCGACCCGCAAGGCGCTCGCGCACGCGGGCATCGGCGCCGCGCAGATCGACCGCGTCGAGTTCAACGAGGCCTTCGCGGCCCAGGTGATCCCGTCGATCCGCGACCTCGGCATCCCGATGGAGCGCGTCAACGTGAACGGCGGCTCGATCGCAATCGGCCACCCGCTCGGCGCGACCGGCGCGCGCCTCGTGACCACGGTCGCGATGGAGCTGCGCCGCAGCAAGACGCGCTACGGCCTCGCGACCCAGTGCATCGGCGCGGGCATGGGCATCTCGACCATCCTCGAGCGCCTCGACTGACCGCGAACCGGAACGCGGAAGGAGACGGGGACGGTCTTCACGAGTTGGGGATTCTTTAATTCCCCCCCGAGGAAAGAAAGAAACTATTCCCAACTGGTGAAGACCGTCCCCATTCCTATCCCTATTCCTAGTCCCATCCACATTCCCACCCCCGCTCCCGTCTCCTTGCCGTTCGTCGGATCCGAGTCCTGTCGCTTTGCGCCGACGCCGTCCGGGCCGGCGCATCCGGGGACGCTGCTCGCCGGGCTGCTCGCGTGGCTCGACGCGCGCCGCCTCGGCGCCCGCTTCCTGCTGCGCCTCGAGGACGTGGATCCGCTGCGCTGCACGCCGGCCCACGCCCGGGAGCTCTGCGAGGCGCTCGGCTGGCTCGGGCTCGACTGGGACTCTCTCGAGCTCCAGAGCGAGAGCCGCGCGCGCCACGAAGCGGCCCTGGATCGGCTCGCGCGCGGCGGCTGGCTGCACCCCTGCGCCTGCACGCGCGCCGAGCTCCGCAGCGCGGGTCTGCGCGCGGCCGATGGCGGTTTCCGCGATCTCGAGCGCTGCGCGGCGCGCGAGCTGCCCGGCGGGAGCTGGCGCGCAGCGCTCGCGGCGGGAGAGGCGCTGCGCCTGAGGCTGCCGCGCGGCCGCATCGCACTCTGCGACGAGTCCGGCCTCGACCTCTCCCAGGACCCCGCGGCCGAGATGGGCAACCCGGTGCTGGTCCGGAGGGACGGCGCGATCGCCTATCACCTCGCCGCGGTCGTCGACGACGCCGAGCAGGGGATCACGCGCGTGGTGCGCGGCCGCGACCTCGCCACCTCGACCGCGATCCAGGTCGCGCTCCAGCGCGCGCTCGGGCTTCCGACCCCGCGCTACCGCCACCACCTGCTGCTGCTCGAGGAAGCCGGCGGCAAGCTCGCGAAGCTCCACGGGGCCGTGGGCTGGCGTGCGCTCGCGGCGCGCCGGAGCGGAGCCGAGCTCTGCGGCTGGCTCGCCGGCGTCGCGGGAATCCAGCCGGGACCGAGACCGGCTGCGCCGCGCGAGCTGCTCGCGGGCTTCGACTGGGCGAGGGTGCGCGCGCAGGACCTGATCCTCCGCTGGGATGGCGAAGCGCTGCGAGCGCTGGGCTAGGCGCGCGCGAGCAGCTCCGGGAGCTCGGCCAGGTCCGCGATCTGCCAGTCCGGCCGCGGCCCCTCGTGTCGCGCGAGCTCGGCCGCGGGATCCCCGAGCCGGCGCGTGATCCACGCGGTCCGGATGCCGAGCGCCGCGGCGCCCGCGACGTCGGCCCGCAGGCTGTCGCCGACGTGCAGGCACTCCTCCGGCGCGGCGCCGAGACCCGCGAGCGCGGCCTCGAAGATCTCCCGGCGCGGCTTGCGGATCCCGACGGCCTCGGAGATCGCGACGCTCGAGAGATGCGGCGCGAGGCCCGCGCGCGCGAGCACTTCGCGCGCGGTCCCGGCGTGGCTGAAGTTCGAGCAGAGGCCGAGCCGGAAGCGCGTCGCGAGCGCCGCCAGGAGCTCCGGATGGTGCGCGGGCGCGGGGCTGTGGGCGCGGAAGAGCGCCATCTGGGCCTCGGTCAGGCGCTCGGGCAGGCCGCGGTCCCCGATGCCGAGCTCGCGCGCGAGCGCGCGGAAGCGGGTCTCGGTCGGGAGCTCGCGCTGCGCGTCGTGGTATTCGGGGCGCAGCCGCTCGTCCACGGCCTGCATCGCCGCGAGGAAGTGCTCGAAGTCGATCTCGCGGTGCTCGCAGACGACCGCGTGCAGCTCGCGCGCCGACGACGCGAAGCGCCGGCCGCGGATCTCGAGCTGCGGGAAGTCCTCCCAGCGCAGGTCCACGAGCGTGTCGAAGAGGTCGAAGAGGATCGCGCGGAGCGGCATCCGGCCCACGATAGCGGGGGGGCGCGATCGCGCGCGCGGCTGGTCGCGCGCGGGCGGCGGGTGTAGGGTGGCGCCTCGATCTGGAGAGGGAGAGGGGAGTCCGATGCGTCACCGGCAGAGCGCGGCCTGCGCGGCGCTCGCGTTCTTCGCGAGCGCCTGCGCGTCGACCACCCAGACGCTGCACGTCACGCCCGAGATCGAGCTTCGCAGCGGCGTGGACGGAAGGGGCGCGACCGTCGCGGTCGAGGTCGAGGACCGGCGCGGCCCGCCGCCGCCGCGCGGTCCCGACGAGCCGGAGATCCTGGTCGCGCCCGACGTCGACCGCGCGCTGCGCCGAGCGGTCGTGGCCGGCCTCGCACAGCGGGGCTTCGTCACGAGCGACGCCGAGCCCACGCGCTCGCTGCGCGTCGAGATTCTCGACGCGAGCCTCGTGACCGAGAGCGGCCAGGGCACGATGCTGGTGCGCTCGCAGGCGGAGCTCCGCTTCGTCGTGCGGAACGGGCGCTCGACCCACGAGAACACCTATCGCTCCCAGCGGGATCGCCGCGTCGTGCTGCTCCCGAACTCGACCCGGAACGAGGAGCAGCTGAACTTCTCGATGAGCCAGGCGCTGCAGCAGTTCTTCGACGATCGCGCGCTGCTGAACGCGCTCGCTCGCTAGGCGGAGGCCATCGCGGCGGGAGAGACGCGGCTCTGCGCGACCGCCTCCGGCATCCCGCCGCGGCGCGAGCTGGGCTCGGGAGGCTGTGGCCGGTCCGGGTCCGCTCCCGGCCGCGCGGATTGCGCGCGCCCGCCGGCCTGGCGTAGGGTGGCGGGGCTGCGCGCCCGAAGGGAGAGTCGCCATGCGCTCGCACGAGGTCGTGTCTCGGGAGAAGTGGCTCGCGGCGCGCAGGGCCCACCTGGCCCGGGAGAAGGAGTTCACGCGCCTGCGCGACGAGCTCGCGCGCGAGCGGCGCGCGCTGCCCTGGCTGCGCGTCGAGAAGGACTACGGCTTCGACACCGAGCGGGGGAAGCGGACGCTGGCCGAGCTCTTCGGCGCGCGCAGCCAGCTGCTCGTCTACCACTTCATGTTCGGCCCCGAGCAGGAGGAGCCCTGCAAGAGCTGCTCCTTCTGGGCCGACGGCTACGACCGCAGCGTGGTGCACCTCGCGCATCGCGACGTCGCGCTCGTGACGGTCTCGCGCTCGCCGCTTCCCCGGCTGCGGGCCGTGAAGGCGCGCATGGGCTGGAGCTTCGAGTGGGTCTCTTCGGGCGGAAGCGACTTCAACCGCGACTTCGGCGTGCACTTCAGCGAGGCCGAGCTCGCGCGCGGAGCCAGGCTCTACAACTTCGGCACGATCGCCTTCGGCATGGCCGACGCTCCCGGCGTGAGCGTCTTCTACCGAGACCCGGAGGGCGCGGTCTTCCACACCTACTCGTGCTATGCGCGCGGCCTCGACGCGCTGAACGGCGCCTACCAGCTGCTGGATCTGGTTCCCAAGGGCCGCGACGAGGACGCTCTCGCGAGGCCGATGGCGTGGCTGCGCCATCGCGACCGCTACCCCGACTGAGCGCGGCGGCGCCCGCGGGATCGCCCAGGCATGGCCGTCTTCACGCTGGCCGTCTTCAGCGCCTTCCTGTGCACCGCCTTCGGCTGGCGCAGCTGGCTCCAGTACCGGCGCACGGGCGACACCGGCCTGCGGCGCCCGTCGCGCGCCTTCGGGCCGCTCGAGTGGCTCGCGTGGGGGCTCCTGCTCGCCGGCGGGGCCGCCAGCTACCTCGCGGCGCTGCTCGCGGCCGCGGGGCGGCTTGGGCCCGCGGAGCTCGCGCAGGCGCCCGGCGCGCGGCTCGCGGGCCTCGTCTGCCTCTGCGCGGGCTTCGCGCTGACCCTCGCCGCGCAGCTCGCGATGGGAGCGTCGTGGCGCATGGGCGTCGATCCCGCGGAGCGCACGGCGCTGGTCGAGCGCGGCCTCTTCGCCTGGATCCGCAACCCGATCTTCAGCGGGATGCTGCTCGGTCTGCTCGGCGTCGCGCTGCTCGTGCCGCACGCGCTCTCGTTCCTCGGCTTCGCGGGCTTCCTGGCCGGGGTCGAGCTGCAGGTGCGGCGGGTCGAGGAGCCCTACCTGCGGCGGGCGCACGGAGACGCCTACCGCGCGTACGCGAGCCGCGTCGGCCGCTTCGTGCCCGGCCTCGGGCGTCTGCGCGGAGCGCGCGGCGCGTGAGCGCGCGCGCGCCCGCAGCGGCGCTCCGGATCGCCGCGCGACCGCGCTGGGCGACGCCGCTCGCGCTGCTCTGCGCCGGCACGCTCGGCTTCACGCTCTGGCGCGACCTGACCTTGCCCCACGTGCGCGATACCGAGGTGTGGCTCGGCTTCGAGCTGCACGGCGCGCTCGCGCAGCTGACGGCCCCGCTGCACTGGCTGATCTTCGCCGCGGGCGCGTACGGCTACGCGCGTCTGCGCCCCTGGATCTGGCCCGCTGCGCCGCTCTACGTGTTCTACGTCGCGCTTTCCCACCTCGTGTGGAGCGAGGCGAGCCCGAAGGGGCAGGGCTGGCCGATGGGGCTGCTCCAGATGGCCGCGATCTCGCTGCCGGGCTGGCTGCTGCTGCGCGCGCGGCCGCCCGCGCAGGCCGCTCCGCGCGTCGGATCCGCTGAACCCAGAGCCCTGGAGGTCCTGCCGATGTTCGCGCTTCGCTGGCTCGCCCGCGCCCTCGTCGCCCTGCTGCTCCTGGCGGCGCTCCTCTTCGTCGGGGCGCGCTTCCACGATGGGCCGCTCGCGATGATTCCGGGCGGTCCGCTCGCTTCGGGCCCGCTCGCGGCCGAGCCGATCGCGGACTGGAGCTTCGCCGCGGAGCTGCAGGAGATCGAGCTCCAGCTCGACTCGCAGAGCCGCTCGCGCACGGTCTGGTTCCTCGTGCACGAGGGCCGCGGCTACGTGCCCTGTTCGCTCGGCTTCCCGCCCGGCAAGAGCTGGCACAAGGACGCGCTGATCGATGGCCGCGCGACCCTGCGCATCGAGGGCCGGCGCTACCCGGTGCAGCTCCAGAAGGTCGACGAATCCGAGCGCGCGCTCGCGGACGCGCTGCGCGCCGAGGTCGAGCGCAAGTACGCGAACCTGCCGCCCGGCGACCCGAGCCAGGTCTGGGCCTTCGCGGTGAGCTCGCGACCGGCCCCGGCGCCCTAGCTCGCCCTCGCGCGCGCGTGGTAGCGTGCGCCCGGGCTCGGGGAGAGGCGATGCAGCGATTCGCAGCCGAGGCGCTCGGGACCTTCGCGCTGGTGTTTGCGGGCACCGGCGCGATCGTCGTGAACGACGTGAGCGGTGGCGCGATCACGCACGTCGGGATCGCGCTCTGCTTCGGACTCGTCGTGAGCGCGATGATCCACAGCGTCGGCGACGTATCCGGCGCGCACCTGAATCCGGCCGTCACGCTCGGCTTCTGGCTCGCGCGCCGCTTCCCGGTCGCGGACGTCGCTCCCTACATCGGCAGCCAGCTCGCGGGCGCTGTCGCCGCGAGCCTGCTCCTGCGCGCCCTCTTCGCGGGCCACCCGACCCTCGGCGCCACGCTGCCCGCGGGTCCGCTGCTGCAGTCCTTCGCGCTCGAGGTCGTGCTGACCTGGCTCCTGATGTTCACGATCCTGTCGGTCGCGACGGGTGCGAAGGAGAAGGGCGTCATGGCCGGGATCGCGGTCGGCAGCGCCGTCGCGCTCGGGGCGCTCGTCGGGGGGCCGATCTGCGGCGCGTCGATGAATCCCGCGCGCTCGCTCGCGCCGGCGCTCGTCGCGGGGAGGCTCGAGCACCTGTGGCTCTATCTCGCGGCGCCCGTGCTCGGCGCCGGGCTCGCGGTCGCGAGCTGCCGGCTCTCGCGCGAGCCGGGCTGCTGCCGCGCATGTCCCGACCCGCAGGCGAGCTGAGTCCCCGGGCCCGCGCCGCGCCTGCGACACCTTTCCGGGCGCGCGATAGGCTGTGGTGGTCACTGGGCGCGGCGCCCGAGCGGAGCCCGGACCGGGAGAGGCGCCGCGACCCCGGACCCGGAGGTCGATCCATGCCGCGGTCCATCGAAGAGCTCGCCGATCGGCAGATGCGGCGCTGGTCCCTGACCCGGCGCTCGAGCGCGCAGGAGGCGCCCAGGCCCTGCATCGCGCTCTCGCGGCTGCCCGGAGCGGGCGCTGCCGCGCTCGGCCAGAAGCTCGCGGAGCGCCTCGACTACACCTTCTTCGGCATCGAGCTCGTCGACTGGATCGCGCGCAGCGCGGGCCTCGCGCGCGAGCTCGTCGCGGGCGTCGACGAGCACGTGCGCAGCGTGATCGAGCGCTCCGTCTCCGACAGCTTCCGCCACCAGCAGTTCACCGAGGGCGACTACCTGTGGCACCTCGTGCGCGTCGTGACGACGCTCGGGGAGCGCGGCGGAGCGGTGATCCTCGGCCGCGGGGCCCAGTTCATCCTGCCCGCCGAGCGCGCACTGCGCGTGCTCGTGGTCGCGCCGGAGACGCTGCGCCGCGAGAACCTGGCCAAACAGCGCGCGCTCGCGCCTGCGCAGGCCTCCGCGGCGCTCGCGCAGGAGGACGCCAACCGCCGCGAGTTCCACGCGCACCACTTCGGCCGGGATCCGGACCAGCCCGCGCACTACGACCTCGTCGTGAATCTCGGCAGCCTCGCGAGCGACGCGGCGGTGGATCTGCTCGCCGCTGCGCTCGGCGCGCGTTTCCCGGGAGCCGCTCGCGGGCGGGGCGCGGCGGCGGCGCCGCGCTAGGCGTCGAGCGCCTCTTCCTCGCGCTCCGCCTCGCTCGGCAGGCGCTCCGGCGGGATCTCGCGCGGGGCGGCGCCGAGCGGCGGGGAGGCGGGCTCGGGCACGAGCGCGTTCAGCCGGTCGATCAGCTCGCGCAGGCGGCCATTGTCGCGGCGGTTGAAGGGGAAGACGACGCGCGGGAGCTCGGCGGCTTCGCCGGCCTCCTCGGGCAGCGCGCCGCGCACCTCGATTCCGCCGCCCGTCAGGAGGTCGCGGAATTCGCGCTCGAGCGCGCGGCACTCGGCGTCGCTCGGCGCGTGGCAGACCCGCAGCACGAGGTGCTCGCCGACGTAGCGCGAGGAGTGGAAGTTCGCGTAGAAGCCCAGCACCTCGCGCACGGCGGCGCCCACGTCGTCGGTCACGCGGAAGAGCGAGAGGTCGTGCGGGCCGACGAGCTGGCGCTCGACGAGGTGGGTGCGGACGTACTCCTCCCAGTCCCTCCAATAGCTGCCCCCGGGCGAGTCGACGAAGACGATCGGCAGCATCTGGGACTTGCCGGTCTGCACCAGGGTCAGCGCCTCGAAGCCCTCGTCGTGCGTGCCGAAGCCGCCCGGGAACAGCGCGATCGCGTGCGCCTCCTTCACGAACATGAGCTTGCGCGTGAAGAAGTACCGGAAGTTGATGAGCTTCGGGTCGCCCGCGATCACCTCGTTCGCGGTCTGCTCGTAGGGCAGGCGGATGTTGACGCCGAAGGAGGCCTGGCGGCCCGCGCCGCCGTTGGCCGCGCGCATCACGCCGGGCCCGGCGCCCGTGATGATCATCCAGCCCGCGCGCGCGAGCTGCTCGGAGAAGCGGTGCGCGGCCTTCCAGTCCGCGTGCTCGGGGGTCGTGCGCGCGCTGCCGAAGACGGCCACCTTGCGCGCGTGTTCGTAGGGCGCGAACACCCGGAAGGCGTGGCGCAGCTCCTTCATCGAGGCGTTCAGCAGCTTGAGATCGCCGACCGAGCCGCGGTCGTGCAGCAGGCGCAGCGAGGTGACGACGAGCTCGCGCACGTACTCGCTGCCCTCCGCGTTCCCCAGCAGGCTCGAGGCGCGGGCGACCAGGTTCTCGATGTCGCGGTTGAGCTCGGCGCTGCCCGTCTCGTAGCGGCGGCGCTTGGACATCGCGCGCAGGATACCGGTGGGCGCCGCCCCCGCCACGGGCCGCGGCGCAGCCCGCGGCTCCTGCCGCGCGCGATCGCTACCCTGCGCGGCCGTGCAGACCTGGGTGCGCTACGCGGTCTCTCAGATCCCCGGCTGGCTCCTGATCGCGCTGCTGCTCTTCGGCCTGGTGCACTTCCTCGGTCTATCGCCCGCGGCCGCCGGGCTCGGTCTCGCGCTCTGGATGCTGAAGGACGCACTGCTGTATCCCCTCCTGCGCAGGAGCTACGAGCTGCACCCGCACGTTCCGGCCGAGCATCTGCTCGGCGCGTCCGCGATCGCCCAGGAGGATCTCGCGCCCGAGGGCTACGTGCGGGTCGGCTCGGAGCTCTGGCGCGCGCGCCTGCGGGATCCCGGCGCGCGGGTGGCGGTCGGCGCGGCGCTGCGCGTGCGCGAGGCGCGCAATCTCGTGCTCGTGGTCGAGCCGGAGAGCGACGGCGGAGCGCGCTGACGCGTGCGCGCGATCGGCGTCGCTCTCGCAGGGCTCTCGCTCGCGGCGCTCGTCGCTGCCGGGGAGCCCGGGCGCAGCGAGGTCCGCGCGGTGCCCGAGTGGCTGCGCGCGCCGCACCTGCGCGACGGCCGCTACTTCACGCCCTGGGCCGAGAATCCGCGCGGAGGCTTCGACGCGCTGCGCTGGTGGCTCTCGCCGAACCCCTACGACAAGAGCCAGCCTCCCCGGGTGCCCCGCGTCGCGAACCGCGGCGACTACCTCGCGGGCAGCGAGCCCGGCGCGACGTTGACCTGGGTCGGCCACGCGACCTTCGCGATCCACGAGGGCGACGCCGTCGTGCTCACGGATCCGATCTGGAGCGAGCGCGCGCTGCTCCCCGCGCGGCTGCACCCGCCCGGGGTTCCGCTCGAGGCGATCCCGCCCGACGCCTTCGCGGTGATCTCGCACAGCCACTACGACCACCTGGACGAGGACACGGTCGAGCGCCTGCCCGACAGCGTGAGCTGGTTCGTGCCGCAGGGGCTCGGCGCGTGGTTCCGGAAGCGGGGCCGCACGCGCGTGGTCGAGCTCGACTGGTGGCAGAGCGCGCGCCACGCCGGCTGGACGCTCACCTGTCTGCCGTCGCAGCACTGGTCGCTGCGCCTCGGAATGGACGACAACGAGAGCCTCTGGTGCGCGTGGCTGCTCGAGTCGGGCCGCCATCGCTACTTCTTCGCGGGCGACACCGGCTACTTCGCGGGCTTCGCGGAGTACGGCCGCCTCTTCGGCCCGATCGACGCCGCGCTGCTCCCGATCGGCGCCTACGAGCCGCGCTGGTTCATGCAGTTCCAGCACATGGACCCGGCGGAGGCCTACCAGACCTTCCTCGACCTCCGGGCGCGTTTCCTGCTGCCGATGCACTGGGGCACCTTCGATCTCACCGACGAGCCGCTCGACCTGCCGCCCGCGGTGCTGCGCGAGCAGGTCGAGCGCCGCGGGGGCGACCCGGCCCGCACGCCGATCCTCGCGATCGGCGAGCGCTTCCGGCTGCCGGAGCCCTGAGCGCCAGAGCGGAGCGCGGCCGCGCCTGCTCGCGGCGCGGGCAGCGCTGATTCGAGAGCGGGCAGCGCGCGAGCCCGGCGCGGCGCGACGGCGCCGCGCGCGGGTCGCGAGCGGCACGCTTCTTGCTCCGCATCCCGGGCGTGGACGGCGAAGGCGACTGGAAGCTGCGTCCGGCCGATCCGGGTTCCGCGCCCGGCGGCGCTGCGGCCGCGTGCTTCGACGAGATGGGCGGCTCCGAGGGATTGCGCGCGCCCTATCGGCTGATCCACGAGTGGCTGCAGAAGGTGCCGCAGCGCGAGCTCGAGTTCCGGCGGCGCGAGGCCGAGCTGATCTTCCGGCGCGTCGGGATCACCTTCGCGGTCTATTCCGAGGGCGGCGACCCGGAGCGTCTGATCCCCTTCGACATCGTCCCGCGCGTGTTGAGCGCGAGCGAGTGGAGCCGCTTGAAGCGGGGTCTGGTCCAGCGCGTGCGCGCGCTCAACGCCTTCGTGCACGACGTCTACCACGACCAGGAGATCCTGCGCGCGGGCCGGATCCCGGCTGCGAGCGTGCTCGGGAATCCCGCCTTCTGCCTCGAGATGCTGGGCTTCGAGCCGCCCGGCGGCGTCTACACCCACGTGGCCGGCATCGACGTCGTGCGCGTCGGGCCCGACGACTTCACCGTGCTCGAGGACAACTGCCGCACGCCCTCGGGCGTCTCCTACATGCTCGAGAACCGCGAGGCGATGCTCCGCATCACGCCGGAGCTGATCGCGCGCCATCGCATCGCGCCGATCTCCCACTACCCGGAAGAGCTCTTCGCGACGCTGCGCTCGGTGGCGCCCCCGAACTGCCGCACGGAGCCGACCATCGCGCTCCTGACTCCGGGCGCCCACAACAGCGCCTACTACGAGCACTCCTTCCTCGCCGACGAGATGGGCGTGGAGCTCGTCGAGGGCGTGGACCTCTTCGTGGAGGACGCGCTGCTCTTCATGCGCACGACCGAGGGGCCCAGGCGCGTCGACGTGCTCTACCGCCGCATCGACGACGACTTCCTCGACCCGCTCGTGTTCCGGCCGGACTCGCTGCTCGGAGTCCCGGGCCTCCACGCGGCGTATCGCGCGGGCAACCTGACCCTCGCCAACGCGCCCGGAACCGGGATCGCCGACGACAAGAGCCTGTATCCCTTCGTGCCCGAGATGATCGACTTCTACCTCGGCGAGCGGCCGGTGCTGCAGAACGTGCCGACCTGGCGCTGCTCCGAGCCCGACGCGCTCGAGCACGTGCTCGCGCATCTGCGCGAGCTCGTGGTGAAGCGGACGCGGGGCTCCGGCGGCCACGGCATGCTCGTGGGGCCCGCCGCGAGCCGCGAAGAGCTCGCGGACTTCGCCCGGCAGCTGCGCGCGAGCCCGGAGGACTACATCGCACAGCCGACGCTCGCGCTCTCGACCTGTCCCACCTTCGCGGAGCAGGGCATCGCGCCGCGCCACGTCGATCTGCGGCCCTTCGTGCTGATGGGCCGCGAGGTCCGCCTCGTGGCCGGCGGGCTCACGCGGGTCGCGTTGCGCGAGGGCTCGCTCGTGGTCAACTCGAGCCAGGGAGGCGGGACCAAGGACACCTGGGTCCTCGAGGCCTGAGCGGTGCTCTCGCGAACGGCAGACGGTCTGTTCTGGCTGGCCCGCTACACGGAGCGCGCCGAGAACGTCGCGCGCATCCTGTCGGCCGGGCATCGCATGGCCGGGCTCACGCAGTCGCTCGGAAGCCCCGGCAACGAGTGGCACTCGACGCTGCTCGCGGCGGGCTGCGCGGACGCCTACTTCCGCAAGTACGACGAGGCCACGCCCGAGGGCGTCGTCGACTTCCTGGTGCGGGATCCCGACAATCCCTCGAGCATCCTCTCGTGTCTCGACACCGCGCGGCGCAACGCGCGCTCGGTGCGCATCGCGCTCACGATCGACATGTGGGAGACGCTGAACGACACCTGGCTCGAGCTGCGCCGGCGCGACGTGAGCGGAATCGCGGCGGAGCAGCTGATCGGGCTGCTGGACTGGGTCAAGCACCGCTCGATGCTGTTCCACGGCTGCTGCGCCAACACCATGCTGCGCAACGACGCCTTCTATTTCGCGCAGCTCGGCACCTACCTCGAGCGGGCCGACAACACGGCGCGGATCCTCGACTTCAAGTACCACGTGCTGCTGCCCCGCGAGGACCCGGTCGGAGGCGCGGTCGACTACAGCCACTGGGAGTCGATCCTGCGCGCGGTCTCGGCGCTGCGCGCCTACCACCTGCTCTACCACGAGCGGCTCTCGCCCTGGCTGATCGCCGACCTCCTGATCCTGCGCCCGGAGATGCCGAGGTCGCTCGCGGCCTGCTACCGGGAGGTCGCGGGCTATCTCGAGGCGCTCGCGCAGGGCCCCGAGAAGCGGCGCGGCGACTGCCATCGGCGCGCGGGCGAGGTCCACGCGCGGCTGCGCTCCGGGCGCATCGACACGATCTTCCAGGCCGGTCTCCACGAGTTCCTGACCGAGCTGATCGACGAGAGCCACGCGCTGAGCCGGGAGATCGGCGATCTCTACCTGCTCGCCTAGACGCGCCTGCGCCTCTTCGCGCGCGACCGGACGCGCCGCGGCTGCGACGCGGCCGCCGGAACTCTGGTACAACTCCCGCGCATGACGCCGCGGCGCGCCCGGGCAGCAGGTCGGCGCCGGGCTGCGGGCGCCCGCGATCGCGCAGCCGCGCGGGCCGGCCGCGCCCCCGGAGCCGCCGCGTCTTGACCTACTGCGTATCGCTGCTGCTGCGAGACGGTCTCGTGACGCTGTCGGACACCCGCACCAACGCGGGCCCCGACAACATCCTCTGCTTCCCCAAGCTGCTCGTCGTCGAGCAGCCGGGCGAGCGCGTGATCGCGCTCCAGACCGCCGGCGATCTCGCTCTCACGCAGTCGGTCACGAGCGCGCTGGCCGAGGGCGTCGCGACGGAGTACGGCCGCGAGACGCTCTCGAGCGTTCCCACGCTCTACCGCGCCGCGAAGCTCGTGGGCCACGCGATCCGGCAGGTCTACCGCGAGGACGGCGCCGATCTCGAGGCGCAGAAGGTCCCCTTCGACCTCTCGTTCCTGCTCGGCGGCCAGATCGCCGGTCAGCCGCTGCAGCTGTTCCAGCTCTACGCGGCGGGAAACTTCATCGAGGCCGGTCCCGATACGCCCTTCCTGCAGATCGGCGAGCACAAGTACGGCAAGCCGATCCTCGATCGCGCGCTCCGCCACGACACCGACCTCGAGGACGGGATCAAGCTCGCGCTGATCTCGATGGACTCGACGCTGCGCAGCAACCTCGCCGTGGGCATGCCCGTGGACCTCGCGGTCGTGCGGCGGGGCGAGCCGCGCGTCGCGCTGCAGCGCCGCATCACCGAGGACGACGCCTACTTCCGGATGATCCGCGAGCGCTGGTCGGCGGCGCTGCGCGAGGCCTACCTCGCGATTCCGCGGCCCGACTGGGCGGTCGGATTGCCGCCCTGCGAGCGCCGCTAGCGCCCGCCGGAGCGGCGCGCGCGGCGCGGGGGACGAGCGGCCGGGCTCAGTGCCGCGCGAGCGCGGGGGGGCGCGCGAGGCGCTCGATCAGGAGCTCGGGCCAGTCGATCGTCATGCCCGAGGCGCCGGCCTCGAGCGCGCGCTCCATCAGCGCGGGCGACGCGACGCCGAAGGCGCGCACGTCGAGGCCGAGCGCGCGCCCGCGTTCGACCCAGGCGCGGGAGATCTGGTCGGCGCGCAGCGCGACGCCCGTGAGCGGCAGCGCCGCGGCGCGCGCGAGCGCGGCCTCGCTCGCGTCGTCGACGAGCCAGGTGGTCGGGATCCCGGCGTCGAGCGCGCGCACGCGCGCGACCTGCTCGAATGCGAAGGAGGTCAGGGTCACGCGGTCGGCGAGGCCCTGCGCGCGCACGAGCTCGAGCACGCGGCCCGGGAGCTCGGGCTCCTGCGACTTGATCTCGACGTGGTAGTGGAGCCGGCGCCCGAAGCGCGCGAAGACCTCGGGCAGCGTCGTGAGCGTGGTGCCCGCGAAGCGCGGCGGGCGCTCCGGATGGGCCGCGTCGAACCAGCTGCCGATGTCGGTGGCGAGCAGCGCGCCCGCGGGGTGGTCGGCGACGCGCCCCGCGAGCGCGGTCTTCGCCTCGAGGGTCTTGTCGTGGAAGAGCACGAGCACGCCGTCGCGCGAGAGCTGGACGTCGAGCTCGACCTCGCTCGCGCCGAGCTCGAGCGCCTTCGCGAACGCGGGCAGCGTGTTCTCCGGCGCGTGGCCCGCGCAGCCGCGGTGGCCGATCACGCGCACGGGGCGCTGCGGCGGCTCGGCGGCCGGTCGGCTCGCGCAGGCCAGTGCGGTGCCGAGCAGCGCGGCGAGGAGCGTTCGAGCAGCGCGCACACTACTTCTCCTTCAGGAACTCTCCGAGCGCGGCCTTGACGCGATCGAAGTCGAGCAGGCCGAGCTCGACGATCACCTGCGCGAGCGGCGCCGTCGAGCGCTGCTGCCGCTTCAGGAGGTCGTCGCGCTGCCCTGCATCCAGATGCCCGAGCTCGATCGCGAGCTCGCCGAAGGACTTGCGCTCCGCGCCGAGCTCCTGCTGGTGCGCGAGGATCTCGAGCACCTGCTCGATCGGCAGGATGCCCTCCTGCAGCGCGAGGCGCCCGATCGAGAGCTTGGCACTCTGCTGGCGCTCGAGCGCCTCGAGCAGCTGCGCGGGGCGCAGGAGACCCCGGCGCACCAGGAACTGTCCGAACATGCCCGTCCCCTTCGGAAGCGCCGCTGCGGGGCCGCAGCCGGGCGCGCGTCAGAAGTCTCCGCCCGGCCTGCTGCGGCTGCGCCGGGAGCGGGCCCCGTAGTCCGAGCGGCCGCGCTCGGCGGATCCATCGAAGTAGCCCCAGGGAAACTCGGGCTGCATGACCGGGCGGAAGCCGGGCGGCACCTCGAACCAGGAGGTGACGACCTCGAAGCCGCCGACGAGCTCGCGCAGCGCGAAGCGCCCGATGCCCTCGCCGAGGCCGACCGTGAAGCCGACCGCCGGCCCCTGCTTCTGGTAGCGCTTGGTGATGCAGCCCGGGACCTCGAGGAAGCCGGTCCCGAGCCCCGAGAGTCCGCGCCCGAGCTTGCGCGCGGCGCTGTACTCCTGGGCCGACGCCGCCGGCGGAAGCGCGGTGCCGAGTGCGGCGAAGAGCGCCCCGAGCGCGAGACAGCGCGCGCGGCCGCGTGCGGGGCCGCGCGAAACGACGCGGGCGAGCGACATGGAGACCTCCGCGCGAGCCCGCTCGAGCGCCGCGGACCCGCGCAGGCCTTATCGGATGGCGGCCGGGTCTTCGTGAACCGCGGCCGGCTCCGTGGCCCCGTGGGGCGAGGCCGCCCGCAGCGCGGCGAGCAGCTCGTGGAAGGCCGGCGAGCGCCGCAGCGCCTCGCGCGCGGCGCCGCGCAGCCGGTCGACCGACTCGGCCGAGAGCGAGAGCCGGGTCGGAATCTGGTTCAGCGCCGCGCGCGCGGCCGGGTCCGCGACCGCGTCGAAGCTCAGGTCGATCAGCCGGAAGTGCACGGGGCGCTCGGGCGTCGAGAGCTGCTCGACCGCGCGGCCGAGCGTCGCGCGCACGAGCTCGAGCGTCTCGAAGCTGTAGCGGTTGAGCTGCACGCTCGTCACGGCGTCGAGCACGGCGGCCAGCGGCGGCGCGTAGTCGACCGCATCGAAGCGGCCCGCGGGCTGGGTCGCGGCGTCGACGACGACGATCGCGACCTCGCGCACCGACGCATGGCCCGCGATCTCGACCGGCGCCTCCGGATCGATCCGCTCGAAGAGGCTGTCGAGGGGGCCGCGCAGTCCGAGGTTGTCGGAGATGCCGCCGTCGAGCAGATGGATGAAGCGCCGGCGCTCCGAGTCGAAATAGGACGCGACGCGGCGCGCGCGCGCGGCGCGGCGCGTCGAGCCTCCGGGGTCGCGCAGCGCGGCCTCGAGCCAGGCCGGCGGCTCGTAGTCGCAGCGGCCCGCGTGGTTGCGCAGGATCACGGCGGAGAGCAGCAGCGGCACCGCCGACGAGGCCGTGACGGCGCGCGCGATCTTGAAGCGCGAGAGATCCGAGCAGATCAGGTCGAACTGCTCCTGGGTGAAGCCGAAGCGGTCGCCGATCGAGAGGTCCGTCGCGTTGATCAGGAGCCACGGCGCACCCGCGCGCCCTTCGAGGTCGCCGAAGGTGGCGCCGTCGAAGAGCTCGCGGTCGAAGTACTCGGCCGCGAGCTCGGTGCGCTCGAAGTAGGTCGAGAAGAGCCGGACCCAGTTCTGCGGGAGCAGCAGCTGCGAGAGCATCCGCAGCTGCACGTTGCGGCGCAGGAAACGCGGCTCGAAGTCCTCGAAGATGCGATCGCCGTGCAGCGCGAAGTAGGCGGCCGTGAAGCTGCCGCCCGAGACCCCCGAGACGGCGTCGACCTCGTCGAGCAGCCGCCGGCGCCGGCCGCCGACCCAGGCCCAGGTCTGCGCGAGCTCCTCGAGCGCGCCGTAGGCGAAGGCCGCGGCGCGTGTGCCGCCGCCCGAGAAGGCGAGCAGCAGCAAGAGCTCGCCGGAGCGCTCGGGCGACGCGAGCTGGCGGATGCGATAGCCCCGCGACGGGTCGCTGCGCCGCAGGCGCTCGTTCGAGGCCAGGTAGGTCACGCAGCCGCTCGAGAGCGCGAGGGCGAGGCCGAGCGCGAGTGCGGCGAGACGCGGGCGTCGGTTCACGGCGGCCGGAGTCTACTGGCGCGCCGCGCGGGTTGGCGCTTCCGCGCGCGCAGCCGCTGGTGTAGAAAGAGCCTCCCACAGGGAGGACCCCCGATGGCGATCAAGGAGGGCAAGCCGGCGCCGGCCTTCACGCTCGCGGACGCGAGTGGCAAGCCGGTCTCGCTCGCGGACTTCGCCGGCAAGACGGTCGTGCTCTACTTCTACCCGAAGGACGACACGCCGGGCTGCACCAAGGAGGCCTGCGGCTTCCGCGACCACTGGGCGGCCATCAAGAAGCTGGGCGCGGTCGTGCTCGGCGTCTCCGCGGACAAGGCCGAGTCGCATCAGAAGTTCATCGCGAAGTACAGGCTGCCCTTTCCGCTGCTCAGCGACCCCGATCGCAAGACGATGCAGAAGTACGGCGCCTGGGGCGAGAAGCTGATGTACGGCAAGAAGACGCTCGGCGTGATCCGCTCGACGGTCGTGATCGGCCCCGACGGCACCGTGCGCAAGCACTGGAAGAAGGTCGCGAAGGCAGCGACGCATCCGGAGCAGGTGCTCGAGTTCCTGGAGTCCGGTGACTAGCGCCGCCTGGGGCGCGAGCGAGCACGAGCCCGGAGAGGCGCTGCGCGCCGCGCTCGAGCGCTGGCTCGCCCGGGCGCTCGGCGCGGCGCGGGGCGTCTCGGTCGGCGAGTTCAGCCGTCCGAAGAGCGGCTATTCGGCCGAGACCTGGATGTTCGGCGCGCGCGCGGCGGGCGCGGCGTCGAGCGCGCGCTTCGTGCTGCGCCGCGAGACGCGCGACCCGGCGGTGTACCCGCAGCAGGCGCCGGGCGAGCAGGTCGAGGTCGCGATCCAGTACCGCGCGATGCGCGCGCTCGCCACGCACTCGCAGGTGCCGGTCGCGGAGCTCGTGGGCTTCGAGCCGGACCCGGAGCCGCTCGGCGCGCCCTTCTTCGTGATGCGCTTCGTGCCGGGCCAGGTGCCGGTCGAGTCGCCGCCCTACACGCGCGAGGGCTTCTTCGCCGAGGCCGCGCCCGCCGAGCGCCGCCGGCTGATCGAGGACGGCCTGCGCCGGCTCGCGCAGCTGCACGCGCTCGACTGGCGCGCGGCGGGTCTCGGCTGGCTGTCGCCGCCGGGCACGCGGCCCGGAACCCGGCGGCAGCTCGAGCTCTGGGAGCGCCAGGCCCGGAGCGAGCTCGGCGCGCGCGTGCACCCGCCGCTCGAGCGCGCCTTCGCCTGGCTGCACGCCGCGCTCGGGCCGGACCGCGCGGTCGGCTTCTGCTGGGGCGACGCGCGGCCCGGCAACGTGATCTGGCGCGACTTCCGCGCCGCCTGCCTGACCGACTTCGAGGCCGTCGCGATCGCGTCGCCGGATCAGGACCTCGGCTGGTGGCTGATGTTCGACCGCTTCATGCACGAGCCGCTCGGCGGACCGCGGCTTCCGGGCGAGCCCACGCGCGACGAGCAGCGCGAGCTCTACGCGCGCTTCGCGGGCTGTGCCGTCCCCGACACGCGCTTCCACGAGATCTTCGCCGCGGCGCGCTATGCGGCGATCGTCGTGCGCGTGATGAACCGCGCGGTCGCGCGCGGAGACCTGCCCGCCGACCAGACGCTCTGGCTCGAGAACCCCGTGGTGCCCGTGCTGCTCGAGCTGCTGGAGGAGTACGCGTGAGCCGCAGCGCCAGCCCGCATCCCGACGACGAGCTGCATCCGCCGACGAGCGACGATCCCGAGTGGAGCGAGACCTGCTGGTTCACCTTCACGGTGCCCGAGCGGCGCCTCTCCGGGCAGCTGTATCCCTTCATCCGGACGAACCAGCGCGTCGTCGCGGGCGGCGCGTACTTCTGGGACGAGCGCGGCGACCAGCCCTGGAACTGCCTCTACGCGAAGAACTTCTGGCACCTGCCGCTGCCCCGGGGCGCGCGGCTCTCCGAGCTCGCGCTCGCGAACGGAATCCGCTACCGATGCGTCGAGCCGCTCTCCTGCTACGAGCTCGCCTACCGGGATCCCGACGGCGGCGAGCTCTCGCTCGAGCTCCGCTTCCGCGCGATCGCCGAGCCGCACTACCTCGGCGCGTCGCACCTCGACCAGCCCGGCCGCTACCAGGGCGTGATCCGGCTGCGCGGCGAGGAGATCCGCGTCGACTCCTTCGGCTTCCGCGACCGCTCCTGGGGCCCGCGCAGCCAGTTCGGCCGCGGACTCACCGGCACGCCCGCCGAGCACGGCGGCTACAGCTATGCGACCGCGTCGGAGCGCGACGCCTTCCACACCATCACGCTGGACCTCGGCGCGGGCTGCCAGTCGATCCACGGCTACCTGCTGCGCGACGGCGTCTGGGCGAAGCTCGCGCAGGCCACGCGCGAGGTCGTCGAGCGCGATCCCGGGACCGGCTTTCCGCTGCGCGTGCGCATCGCCGGCGCCGACGAGCGGGGGCGCGAGCTCCGGGCCGAGGGCCGCTGCCTGAACCGCCTCGGCTTCTACATCAACCCGAACCTGTTCACGGTGAACTGCCTCACCGACTGGGAGTTCGGCGGCATCCGCGGCTTCGGCGAGGACCACGACAACTGGAGCGCGGCGGGGATCCGGCGCTTCGCGCGGGAATTCCTGGGCTACCCGGCTCGCCCGGGCTCCACTTGACCCTGCTCGGACCCTCCAGTTAGGGTCGTCCGCATCCAGCCGTCGGAGGCGGGCGGATGCGGGGCGGCCCCGCAGCGGCGATCCCGGGCAGCGGCCCGCTCGGCGCGCTGCTGGTCGCGCTGCTCGGCCTCTCGCAGCCGGCCGGCGCGGAGTTCGTGCGATCGGAGCTGCAGCTCCCGCGGCTGAGCGAGGAGGCCTTCGGCGAGATCGGCTTCGCGCCCGCGGACCTCGACGCGGACGGAGATCTCGACCTGCTCGCGGGCGGTGGCGGCGGCGGGATCCGCTTCTTCGAGAACACCGGGACTGCGGCGGCGCCCGCGTTCGCCGCGAGGGAACGCGAGGGCAATCCCTTCGACTGCTTCTCCATCCTGTTCGCATCGCCCTCGGCCGCGGACCTCGACGCCGACGGCGGCCTGGATCTGCTCGCGGGCAACGGTCTCGGCGACTTCGAGCTCTACCGGAGCGCGGCGCCGCGCCGGATGCGCTTCGAGGAGGTCTCGGGCAGCGAAGACCCGCTCGCCGGCCTCGCGAGCCCGGATGCCCGTTCGGCGCCGGCGTTGGGAGATCTCGATGGCGACGGGGATCCCGACCTCGTCTCGGGTCGCCAGTCGGGATTCCTGCTCTACTTCGAGAACACCGGGACGCCGAGCGCGCCGGTCTTCAGCGAGCGCACGGGGGCGCAGAACCCCTTCGCGGCCTTCTCCGTCGCGGGGAATTCGACTCCGGCCCTCGTCGACCTCGACGCGGACGGCGACCTCGATTGCTTCGCGGGCCCCTATGTGTTCCTCGAGAACACGGGAACGCCGACGGCACCTGCCTTCGTCCGGTCGGCGAGCCCGCTCGACGGCGTCGCGTTCACGGCCGAGAACTGGGTCTTCGCCGATCTCGACGGCGACGGGGATCAGGACGCGTTCACCGCCGCTCCGCCCGGATCGGTCGCGGGGGCGCGCAGCCTCGAGAACATCGGCAGCGCGACCGCTCCGGTCTTCGTCGAGCGCTTCTGCGCCAACCCCGTCGAGCACCTGCGGCGGGTCGACGCCTTCTGGGACGTCGACGGGGACGGCGACCTCGACCTCTTCGGCGAGCCCGTCGTCGGCTTCCTCGCCTACTACGAGAACGTGGGCTCGGCCGCGGCCGCGCGCTTCGCGCCGCGCGGCAACCCGCTGCACGGCCAGGGCCTCGGAGGCAGCGAGGCCTTCGCCTTCGCCGATCTGGACGCGGACGGCCTGCTCGACGCGGTCGCGGGCGATTCGCCCTTCGACGCTCCCGGCAACCCCGGGGGCTTCCGCGTGTTCTTCCACCGGCTCGCACCGCTCCTGCCCGTCCCGGGCTGGGCCGCTGTCGCCGCGCTCGGCGGGATCGCGCTCGCCTCGCGGTGCTATTCGGGGTCGCTCTTCTCGCGCTCGAGGAAGCGCTCGAAATCCCGAGCCGCGACCGGGCGCGAGAGCAGGTAGCCCTGCAGCTCGTCGCAGCCGCAGTCGCGCAGGAACTGCGCCTGCGCCTCGCTCTCGACGCCTTCCGCGACCGATCGGATCCCGAGGCTGCGCGCGAGCGCCGCGATCGCGGAGGTGAGCGCGCGGTCCTCGCCGCTCGTCTCGAGGTCGGCGACGAAGCTGCGGTCGATCTTGAGGCGCTCGAAGGGGAAGCGGCGCAGGTAGGAGAGCGAGGAGAAGCCGGTCCCGAAGTCGTCGAGCGTGAGACCGATGCCGAGCGCGTGCAGCCGCTCGAGGTTGCGGTTCGTGACCGCGTCGTCGCGCATCAGCACGCTCTCGGTGATCTCGAGCTCGAGCCCGCCGGGCTCGATCCCGCTGCGGCGAAGCTCGCCCTCGACGAAGTCCGCGAAGTCGGGCTCGACGAGCTGGCGGCCCGAGACGTTCACGGCCGCGCGCAGCGGCCGGAAGCCGCGCGCGCGCCACGCCGCGAGCTGCTCGCAGACGCTCCTCAGCACGAAGGCGCCGACCGGCACGATCAGGCCCGTGTCCTCCGCGACCGGAACGAATTCCGCCGGCGAGACCTCGCCGAGCTCGGGGTGGCTCCAGCGCAGCAGCGCCTCGGCGCCGGCGAGCGCGGCCGTGCGCGCGTCGCGAATCGGCTGGTAGCGCAGCGAGAGCTCGCCGCGGGCTTCGGCGCGGTGGAGCGCATGCTCGACGCCGTTCCGGCGCGAGCCCGCGAGGTTCATGCTCTCGGTGAAGAACTGGGAGCGGTTCCGGCCGCTGCGCTTCGCGTGGTAGAGCGCCTGGTCCGCGCGGCCGAGCAGGGTCTCCGCGTCCCGCCCATCGTGTGGGAAGACCGCGATCCCGATGCTCGCGCTCGTGAAGATCTCCTGCTCTCCGAGGCGGTAGGGCTCGGAGAGCAGCTTCAGCAGGCGGCGCGCGACCCGCTCCGGATCCAGCGGGTCCGAGACCTGCGACAAGAGCACCGTGAACTCGTCGCCGCCGAGGCGCGAGATCGGGGCGACCGCGTCCAGGCCGTCGCTGCCGCCGCGCGCGACGGAGTCGCTGGTGCGGATGCTCTCGCTGAGCCGCTGCGCCACCTGCTGGAGCAGCTGGTCGCCCGCGCCGTGCCCGTGCCGATCGTTCACGCTCTTGAAGCGGTCGAGGTCGACGAAGAGCAGCGCGAGCGGGTAGCCGTGCCGGCCCGCGCGCTCGATCGCGCGATCGAGCAGCTTGCGGAAGCGATCCCGGTTCGGCAGACCCGTCAGCGAGTCGAAATACGCCAGCCGCTCGATCCGCCGCGCCTGCTCCTTCTGGCGCGTCACGTCGATCGAGAGTCCGACCACCGCCGGGCGCCCCGTGGCCGTGTCGAGGAAGGGGATCTTGGTGGTCTCGAGCTGGGCGACGCGCCCGTCCGGCTGCCGCAGCTCGTGCTCGAGGAAGAGCGCCTTTCCGGTCGCGATCACGCTGCGGTCGGAGGCGGTCGAGCGCTCGACCTCGCTCGCGTCCGGCTGGAGCTCGTGCTGGAAGCGCCCGACGATCTCCCCGGCGGGGCGCTGGTAGGCGCGCGCGACGGCGGCGTTGGCGAGCAGGAAGCGCCCGTCGGCGTCCTTCGCGTAGAGGTAGTGCGGCACGAGGTCGATCACCTGGCGCAGCCAGGCCTCGTTCGCGCGCGCGGCGCGCTCGGCCTGCTGGCGTCCGGTGACGTCGCGCAACACCGCGATCCGGCTCGTCGCCACGCCGCGCCGATCGGTGCACTGGCTCGCGCGCAGGTCGTAGCTGCGCTCGCCTCCGGGCCCGGAGCCCTCCCCGGCGATGCAGAGCGTCGCCGGTCCCGGCTCGCCGCGCAGGCTCGCGACGAGCGCGGGGAAACGCGCGAGCGCGCTCTCGAGCGGCGCCGGCAGCGCGAGCGCGCCGAGCGCGAGCTGCGCGCGCGCGGCGGGGTTCGCGTAGACGAGCCGCGCGCGGAAGTCCGCGACGAGGGCGGGGTCGTCGATCACGTCGATCAGCGCGCCGCGCGCGACGCGCACGGCGTCGAAGAGCCGCTCGCGCGACCACAGGCCCGCGGCGAAGCTCACGCCGGTGATCGCGAGACCGAAGGGGGTCAGGTCGAGGCCCGGCCACGGGCTGCTGCCGGTCACGTAGATCAGGTTGCCGACCCACGGAGCGCTGAAGCCGAAGAGCACGACGAGGGCTTCGCCGAGCTCGTCGCGCCCGGCGCGCCGGTAGTGCGCGCCGATCAGGAGCCCCGAGAGCGCGAGCAGCAGGTTCGCATACGAGGACAGGAGCCAGAACGCGGGGCCGTGCTGCACCACGAGCAGCTGCAGGCTGCCCGCGCGCTCGAGGCGCTGGCTGCTCCAGATCCAGCCGTGCCACTCGTTGGTCGCGACGAGCGCGAGCGTGACCAGCGGCAGCGCGCTCGCGAGCGCAAGGCGCGTGCGCGTGATCCACGCCGCGCGCCCGGTGATCTGCAGCGCGAGCGCGAGCGTCGCGACCGGCACCACCACGATTCCGAGATACTGGAGCTTCGCGCAGAGGAGCTTGCTGCCCGCGTCCGCGGCCAGGTGCTCGGCGCCCGCGAGCAGGACCCAGGTCGATGCCGAGAGGAGGAGCGCGAGGAGTCCGCTGCCCGAGGCGGCCGCGCGCTGGCGCCAGGCGTGGCCCGCCAGCGCGACCAGCAGGAGCCCCGAGGCGATGAGCAGGATCGCGTAGACCGAGGCCTGCAATGTCACCCCACGCGCATCGGACCCCAGTGCCTTCGGTCGGAATCGGCCCGGGGTTGAGCCGGGGCCCCGGGTGGCGGCGCGGCTCGAATTCCGAGCCGGATCAGGACTCCAGCGGCAGCAGGTGCACGTCTTCGGGACGCACCGAGAGCAGCACCGAATCGCCGGGCGCGAGGTTTCGCGCGAGACCGCGGCCCGCGAGCAGCAGCGTCTGCAGCGCGACGCCCGCGAAGCGCAGGCTCACGCGCACGGTGAGGCCATCCGAGAGCAGCGTCTCGACCCGGGCCTTGCCGATCGGCCAGCCCTCGCCGCGGCCGACGTCGACCTTCAGGTTCTCCGGGCGGATCCCGGCCAGCGCGCGCGCGCCGGGCAGCGGCGCCTCGCCCGCGCCGGAGAGCGCGCAGGGGACGCGATGCGCGTCGTCGAGCGCGAGGAAGCCGACGCCCTCGCCGGTCGGATCCGGAGCCTGCCAGCGCCCGCGCACGAGGTTCGTCATCCCGACGAGCTCGGCGACGCGCGCGCTGCGCGGATGCAGCAGCACGCGCTCGCGCGCGCCGAGGTCGGCCAGGCGTCCCGCGTCGAGCACGGCGATGCGGTCGGCGAGCAGGAGCGCGCGGCGCAGGTCGTGGGTCACGACGCCGACCGCGACCCCGGTCTCGCGGATCGCGCGCTGCAGGTCCAGGGACAGCGCGTCCTGGCCCTGGGCGTCGAGGTCGTCGAAGGGCTCGTCGAGCAGCAGCACGGCCGGCTCGAGCGCGAACGCGCGCGCGAGCGAGAGGCGGCGCAGCTCGCCGCCCGAGAGCGAGGCGGCGCGCCGCTCGGCGAGCGCGGCGATCCCGAAGCGCTCGAGCGCCTCGCGCAGGCGCGCGTCGCGCGCGGCGCGCGCGAGGCGCTGGCCCGAGAGCGCATCGCGCAGGTTGCTCGCGACGCTGCCCGCGAAGGGGATCGGCCGCTGGAACACGAGCGTCACGGGGCGCTCGGTTCCGCGCGCGACGGCGCCCGCCGCGGGAGTCTCGAGGCCCGCGAGCACGCGCAAGAGCGTGCTCTTTCCGGCGCCGTTGGGACCGAGCACCGCGAGCGACTCGCCCGCGAAGAGCGCGAGCTCGGCGACCGCGAGCTCGAAGCGCCCGGCCCGCGACACGCGCTCCGCGCGGAGCTCGCGCGCGACGAGCACGGGCGCTCGCGGCGCGGCGCTGCGCCCGCTGGGGCTCACTCGCGGCCCGCCTGCTGGACGGCGGTCAGCGCGCCCGCGAGCGCGAGGGTGAGACCGACGAGCACGGCGGCGATGCCGACCGCGGCCTCGTACTCGCCGCGCTGCGTGTGCATCAGGATCGCGGTCGTGAGCACGCGCGTCTCGCCCTCGAGGTTGCCGCCGACCATCAGCACGGCGCCCACCTCCGAGAGGATGCCGCCGAGCGCCGCGATCACGGCCGCGAAGACGCCGAGGCGGATCTCGCGGATCAGCATGAAGAGCCGGCGCGGGCCCGGGATCCCGAGCGTGCGCACCTGGCGCTCCCAGTCGGGATCGAGTGCGCCGGCGGCCGCGAGCGTGATCGCGACGACGAAGGGCAGCGCGATCGCGACCTGCACCGCGATCATCGCGCCGCGCGTGTACATCAGCTCGAGGAATCCGAAGGGTCCGCTGCGCCAGAAGAGCAGCGCTCCGGCGAGCCCGACCACGACGGGCGGCGCGCCCATGCCCGAGTTGATCGCCGCGACGAGGAGGCCGCGGCCGGCGAAGCGCCGCCGCCCGAGCCAGAGCCCGAGCGGAAGCCCGAGCGCGAGCGCGACGCCGAGCGCGGGCAGGCAGACGCCGAGCGTGCGCGCGGTGAGCTCGAAGAGCAGCTCCGGACCGAGGGCGCTCACGGAGCGGTGGCGGCGCCGATCGGGTCGAGGCGCTGGAAGAGCGGCTGGCCGAACTTCTCGACACCGAAGCTCGCGATGCGCTCCTGCGTCTCGCGGGCCAGCAGGAAGGACTCGAGCGCGGCGGCGCCCGCGTCGTCGAGCTTCGGGTGCCGCCCGGGCGACACCCGGAGCACCGAGTAGACGTTGCGCAGATCCGGGGCCTCGCCCGTGAGGGCCTCGAGCTCGATGCGCTTTGCGTAGGCGAGGAAGGTGCCGATGTCGGTCAGCGTGTAGCCGCGCTTCTCGCCGGCCACCTGCAGCGTGAGTCCCATGCCCGAGCCCGTGCGCTGGAGCCCGGGCCAGGATGTCGCGGGATCGAGGCCCGCGGCCGCGAGCAGCGCGCGCTCGCGCTGGTGGGTGCCCGACTCGTCGCCGCGGCTCAGGTAGGGGGCCCGCGCCGCGGCGATCCGGCGCATCGCCTCCGCACCGCTCGGCGCGCCGCGCACACCGGCCGGGTCCTGCGGGGGTCCCGCGATCGCGAAGTGGTTCTGCATGAAGGGCGTGCGCTTCGCGAGCTCCCCGCTCGCGACGAGCTTCTCCTCCGCCTCGGGCGCGTGGGTCACGAGCAGGTCGGCGTTGCCGTCGACGCCCATGCGCAGCGCGGCGCCCGAGCCGACGGCGACGAGCTGCACCTCGCGTCCGCTCTGCCTGCGGAACTCGGGCAGCAGCACGTCGAAGAGGCCCGAATCCTGGACGCTCGTGGTGGTCGCGAGGACGAGCGCGCGCGGCGGCTCGGCCCCGGCGAGCGGCGCCGCGAGGCACAGCGCGAGCGAGAGGAGCGGGCGGAGCGATCGGAGGGGCATCCGGTGGCCTTTCGTCGGTCTGGCGCTGCGAGCGGAGAGGGACGGCTAGCGCAGCGCGCGCTCGATCGAGTCGAGCACCTCGCGAGCCTGCGGCTCGGTCTGCGGGCCGAAGCGCGCGACGACCTCTCCGTTCCGGCCGATCACGAACTTGCCGAAGTTCCAGCGGATGTCGCCCGCTCCCTCGGGCTTCGCGTCCTGCTGCGCGAGCCAGGCGTAGAGCGGATGCCGCTCCGGCCCGTTCACGTCGAGCTTCGCGAAGAGCGGAAAGCCGACGCCGTAGTTCGCGCTGCAGAAGTCCTTGATCTCGGCCTCGCTGCCGGGCTCCTGTCCCGCGAACTGGTTGCAGGGGAAGCCCAGCACGGTCAGCCCGCGGCCCTGGTACGCGGTGTAGAGCCGCTGCAGGCCGTCGTACTGGGGTGTGAGACCGCAGCGGCTCGCCACGTTGACGACGAGACACACGCTGCCCTGGTAGCTCGAGAGCGCGCGCTCGTCGCCGTCGATCGTGCGGGCGCTGAAGTCGTGGAAGCTCGGCATCGGGATCTCCTCGACGGGTGGGAAGCTCTCCGCACCCGGCTCACTGGTTCTCGGGGACGTCGCGGTCGAGGACGGTCTTGCGGCCCTCGCGGCGCGCCGACTCCATCGCCTGGTCGATCGCGCGCCGCACCAGCTCCGAGAGCGGGTCGAGCACGCTCTCGGAGGTGTGGAAGCCCGAGCGCGCGCGAACGTACTCCTTGAGCCGCGAGGCGACGATCAGGACCTCGCGCGGCGCGGCGCCCTTCGAGCCGGCGGTCTGCCCCGATCCCGCCGCAGCCGGAGACGGCACGAGGATGCGCCTCGGCTCGCGCGGCGAGCCCGGCGCGTCCACCCGGCCCGACGCTGCGGTCTCCGCGGGCCTCGCGGGCAGCGGCGGCGCGCGGCGCTCCTCGGCCCAGCTCTCGCGGTGCGGGATCGTCGAGAGGTGGGCGTCCCAGCACTCGACCGAGCAGAACGCGAAGTTGGTCGCGCGGCGGTTGCAGGTGGTCACGTTGCAGACGTAGTACTCGTCGCCGAAGTCGATCCAGGCCTTGCAGCTGCTGCAGCGGCGCCAGCCGTCTGCGCTCCCCGCTCCCGTCTCCATCACAGGACTCCTCTCGGCCTTCCCGCTAGCGCTGGTCCAGGAGCGTGCGCACGAGCTCCTGAACGCCCCAGCGGCCGAGCTCCTCGGCCGTGAGCCAGCGCGTGCCCGCGCCAGGATACTGCCGCGCGCGCAGCAGGTTCTCGGTCAGCGAGCGCTGCGTCTCGTCGAAGCTGCCGGACCAGAGCCGGCGCGGGAGCGGGGCGGCGTAGAGCGCGATCTCGAAGGACACGCTGGCCGGGTGCACCGAGCCGACCGCCGAGCCCTCGCGCTCGCGCCAGCGCAGCACGCGGCCGAGCGCGACCGAGCTGGCTCCGAACTCGCGCTGCGCGAGCTCCGCGGCGGCGCGCGGATCGAGGCGCGGCACGACCTCCCCTCCGGCCTCGGCGCCGCGCGCGACCTCGCCTGGCCCGATCACCGCGACGCCGCCCGCTGCGAGCGCCTGCGCGAGCTCGCTCGCGAGCGCGTCGCCGAGCTCCGTCGGCCCCGCGTCCCGTGCGACCGCGAAGGGCAGCACGGCGACGCGCTGCAGGGCCTCGTGCGTGCGCGACAGATGGGTGTCGCGCACCGGGGAGCTCCCGCCGAGCGGCGGCACGCCCCCGTCGGCGCAGGCAGCGGTGCCGACCGCGAGGCAGGCGGCCAGGAAGCGGCGGATCCGCAGCGCGCGCACGCCGCTCTTGTACTCCCTCGGCGCCGAGAAGTCGAGACTCGACGCGCTGCGCTGCCGCCTCCCGCGCGCGCGCCGCGCGGCGGCTCAGCGCGCGCGCTGCGCGGTGTCGAAGTGCGGCAGGCTCTGGAAGCGCTCGACGTGGTAGTCCGCGTCGCCGAAGAGCGACTGCAGCACGCGCACGCGCTTGAAGAAGAGCCCCTCGTCCTGCTCGTCGGTGACGCCGATCCCGCCGTGCAGCTGGATCGCGTTCTCCTGGATGTACCAGCCGCCCTCGGCGAGCTGGAGCTTGGCCGTCGAGATCTCGGCCATGCGCTCCGCGGGGTCCTCGGCGTCGGCCTGGATCGCGGCCAGGATCATCGCCGAACGGCACAGCTCGAGCTGCGCGTACATGTCGGCCGCGCGGTGCTGCAGCGCCTGGAAGCTGCCGATCGGAACCCCGAACTGCTGGCGCTGCTTGAGATAGGCGACGGTGCGCTCGAAGAGCTCCTGGAGCGCGCCCTGTCCCTCGGCGCATGCGGCGGCCGCGCCGCGGTCGATCGCCCACTCGAGCCAGGGGAGCGCGGCGTCCTGCGCGGCGAGCAGGCGCTCGCGACCGACGCGCACGCCGTCGAAGCGCAGCAGACCGGTCTGGTGCCCGTCCATTCCCGGAACGGCGAGACGCGTGAGGCCGGCGGCGTCGGCATCCACGACGAAGAGCGAGAGCCCCTCGCGGTCGCGATCGGCACCCGCGCTGCGCGCGACGACGAGGATCCGATCGGCGTGCGCGCCGTTCAGCACCCACTGCTTCTCGCCGCGCAGCACGAAGCCCTCGCCATCCCGCGCGGCGCGCGTCCGGCAATCGTGGAGCGCGTAGCGGCTCTGCCGCTCCGCGTAGGCGAGCGCGAGGCTCGTGCGGCCCGCCGCCATCGGCGCGAGGAACTCGGCGCGCTGGGCGTCGTTTCCGAGCCGCGAGAGCAGGCCGCCGGCCAGGACCACCGACGCGAGATAGGGCTCCGGGACGAGGCCGCGGCCGAGCTGCTCGAGGATCAGCGCGAGGTCGACGAAGCGGCCGCCGAAGCCGTCCTCCGCGACCGGCAGCTCCACCGAGAGCCAGCCCATGGATCCCATCTGCTCCCAGACGGCGGGCTCGAAGCCCCGCCCGGCGTCGCGCAGCCGGCGAAAGCGCTCCACGGGCGATTCGCCCGCGACGAATTTCGCGACCGACTCGACGATCATCTGCTGCTCTTCGCTCAGGTCGAAGTTCATGGCGGGCCTCGATGGCTCGGCTCAGGCCGGCAGGCCGAGGATCTGTTTCGCGATGATGTTGCGCTGGATCTCGTTCGAGCCGCCGTAGATGGTGCAGGAGCGCAGGTAGTTGAACTGCGCGGCGATCCAGCGCTCGTGCTCGGGCAGCGCTTCGGGCGGCGAATCGAGCCAGCCGAGCGCGTCGTGGCCCAGCGCGTCCATGCAGAGCTCGGTGGTCTCCTGGTAGATCTCGGTGCCGCAGAGCTTCAGGATCGAGCTCTCGGGTCCGGGCGCGCGGCCGAGCTGGGCCGCGGCGAGACTGCGATACTGTACCATCCCGAGCGCGCGCTGGCGCATCTCGAGGCGCGCGATCCGGCGGCGGAAGTGGGGGTCGTCGAGCAGCGTGCCGTCCCCGACCGGCGTGTCGCGCGCGATGCGCTTCACGAACTTGAGCCAGCGCATCGACTGAGCCACCCCGCCCAGCAGGGTGCGCTCGTGGCCGAGCAGGGCCTTCGCGATCGTCCAGCCCCCGTTCTCGGGGCCGACCCGGTTCGCGACCGGCACGCGCGCGTTCTCGAACCAGGTCTCCGAGAAGGCGTGGTCGCCGCCGGTCGTGAGGAAGGGCTTCACGCGGATGCCCGGGGTGTTGCGGAGATCCGCGAGCAGGAAGCTGATGCCCTCCTGCTTCCGGCCGCTGCTCTGGGTGCGCACCAGCGCGAAGATCCAGTCCGCGTACTGCGCGTTCGTGGTCCAGGTCTTCTGGCCGTTCAGCACGTAGTGATCGCCGTCGCGGTCGGCGCGCAGCTGCAGATTGGCGAGGTCCGAGCCGGCGTTGGGCTCGGAGTAGCCCTGGCACCAGAGCTCCTCGCCCGCGAGGATCTTCGGCAGGAAGCGCTGCTTCTGCTCCGGCGTTCCGAACTGGATCAGCAGCGGTCCGACCATGAAGATGCCGAAGGGGGAGAGGTCGGGCGCGTTCGCGCGCACCAGCTCTTCGCTGAAGATGAAGCGCTGGGTCGCATCCCAGCCGGTGCCGCCGTACTCCGCGGGCCAGTGCGGCGCGGCCCAGCCGCGCGCGTACAGGATCTTGTGCCAGACGGTGACTTCCGGCGGCGAGAAGTGGGCGCCGTCGTCTGCCCGGCGGCGCATCTCGGGCGGCATCGCGACCTGGATCCAGTCGCGCACCTCGCGTTGAAAGGCCAGCTGCTCGGCGCTGAAGGAGAGGTCCACGCGATTCCTCCGGGCGGGCGCTGTCGCGCAGTCTAGGTGTGCGCGTCGCGACTTCGAGTCAAAGCGGCAGCCCGGGCCGCGCGCTGAAGGCCGCGCGCGCTTGCTCCCGCGTCCGGGGGGTCACTTCCCACCCGTTGGCGCTGCGAGTATGCTGGCGACGCGATCGGCCCGACCGGCGGTCGCCCGACTCCGGGAGGACCCGACGATGCGCGCCGCCCTCGCTTCACATGGCTCCGCAGGCCCGGGGCAGCGCCGCGCTCGCGCCTTCCGCCGCGCCGCGGCCTTCGCCGCATGCCTCTTGCTCTGCGCTCCGGGCGCCTTCGCGGCCGATCCGGAGCAGCCGGCCGCGAGCCCGAGCGGGGCGCCCGAGGTCGCGCCGGAGTCCGGGGAGGAGCTGCAGCGCGCGTTCGACCTCGGCTTCGACGCCGTGATCCTGCGCCCGATGAGCTTGGTCCAGCTCGCCGCAGGCAGCGTGATGCTGGTGCCGGCCTTCGTGCTGAGCCTGCCGGGGGGCAGCCAGGCCGAGGTGCTGGACGTCCTGTTCCGGATTCCCTTCGACTACACCTTCCAGCGTCCGCTCGGCGAGTTCTGACGCGCTAGTTCGCGCAGCGCATGCAGCGCTTCGGCGGCCCCGCCGGCTACGTCGGCCCCGAGATCGACGATCGCGAGCTCTTCGAGCGGCTGCCGAGCGCACTGCGCTCCCTGCTCTCGCGGCGCAACGGCTTCGTCTCCCGGAGCGGCGCGCTCCACCTGCGCGGCGCCTGCCTCGAGCCGCTCTGGCACGCGCTGCGGCCGGTCTGGCTCGGCGAGGGCGCGCTCCACCGCCGGCATCCCGCGCTGCGCGCGAGCGACGTCCCGATCGCCGAGGGCCGGAACGGCGACCAGTTCGTGCTGCGCGACCACGCGGTCCTTCGGCTGCGCGCGCAGACCGGGGAGCTCGACGACCTGCAGCTCCGCCTCGGCGGCTTCGTGCGCCTCGCGGAGAGCGACCCGCTCGACCAGCTCGGAGTCGCGCGATGAAGGATGGGGAGGGGGGCTCCCCGTGGTATCGGAGCGGGCTGCGCTTCGCCTGCCAGCGCTGCGGAAACTGCTGCACCGGCTCGGGAAGCGTGCGCGTCTCGGACGCGGAGATCGCGCGGCTCGCCGCGCGCGTGGGCATGAGCGATGCCGAGTTCCGCGCGGCCTACACGCGCGTGCTGCGCGGAGGCGACGTCTCGCTGCGCGAGACCCGCGACAAGGACTGCGTCTTCCTCGAGCGCGGCCGCCGCTGCCGGGTCTACTCGGACCGGCCGCGCCAGTGCCGCAGCTGGCCCTTCTGGCGCAGCGTGATCCACTCGCAGGAGCGCTGGCAGGAGGAGGCCGTGTCGTGTCCGGGGATGGACCGCGGCAGACACTTCTCGCGCGAGGAGATCGAGGCGCTGGCCGGCGACGACGGGACCTCCGGGGTGCTCCCGCGGTGAGGCTCGCGCGCGCGGTCGGCCTCGCGCTCGCCGCGGCGCTCGGCGCGGCGTTCCTGCTCGTCTCGCCGGAGCAGTTCGTCAACCGGGTGGTTCCCGCGCCGCTCCCGGCCGTCGGCGAGGCCGCGCGCGCACTCCACGCGAGCGCGTTCGTGATCGATCTGCACGCCGACAGCCTGCTCTTCGGGCGCGATCTCCTGCGCCGGAGCGCGCGCGGCCACGTCGATCTGCCGCGCCTCGCCGAGGGCGGGGTCGCGCTGCAGGTCTTCGGCGCGCCGACCCGGGTGCCCCTCGGCTTCAACATCGAGCGCACCGACGCCTCGCGCCCGGATCTGCTCACCGGGCTCGGCCTCGCGCGCCTCTCTCCCTTCGCCTGGCACACGCCGCTCGGGCGCGCGCTCGATCTCGCGCGCCAGCTCGACCTGCTGATCGCGCGGGCGGGCGGCAGGCTCCGGCGCGTGCGCACGCGCGCCGATCTCGCCGGGCTCGTCGAGGCGCGCGAGCGGGCCGGCGCGCTGGGCGAGCCGCTTCCGATCGGCGCGGCGCTCGGGATCGAGGGCGCGCAGGCCCTGGACGGCGAAGTCGCGAATCTCGACGCGCTCTTCGACGCCGGCTACCGCATGCTCGGCCCCGCGCATTTCACCGACAACGAGTTCGCCGGCTCCGCGCACGGAGTGCTGCAGCACGGCCTCTCGCCGCAGGGGCGCGAGCTCGTGCGCCGGATGCAGCAGCGCGGGGTCGTCGTCGACGTGGCGCACCTCTCGCCCGCCGCGCTCGAGGACGTGCTCGCGCAGAGCAGCGCGCCCGTGCTCGTCTCCCACGGCGGCGTGCGCGGCACCTGCGACAACCCGCGGAACCTCTCCGACGACCAGCTGCGCGGGATCGCAGAGACCGGGGGAGTGATCGGCATCGGCTACTGGGAGCTCGCGGTCTGCGGCACGCGGATGGAGCAGATCGCGGCGGCGATCCGCCACGCGATCGGCGTGGTCGGAGACGAGCACGTGGCGCTCGGCTCCGACTTCGACGGCGGCACCACGACGAGCTTCGACACGAGCGCGCTGCCGGCGCTGACGCAGCAGCTGCTCGACGCAGGCCTGCCCGCGGCATCGATCCGCAAGCTGCTCGGCGGCAACGCGCTGCGCGTCCTGCGCGCGACGCTGCCGAGCCACTAGCGCGAGAGGCCGGCGCGCTCCGGGCGCTCAGTCGCGCGCGCCCGCGAGCGCATCGACCGCGAGGTTCGCGAGCAGCCGCACGCCGAGCTCGAGCGCCCCCTCGTCGACGAAGAAGCGCGGAGAGTGGTTGGGCGCGGCGTCGGCGGCGGGCGTGCCGCGCGGGCGCACGCCGAGCCAGAGAAGCAGACCGGGCATCCGTTGCTGGTAGAACGCGAAGTCCTCGGCGCCGAGCAGCGGCTGCCCCTCGATCGCGCGATCCGCACCGGCGACGCGCTCGAGCGTCGGCCGCATGCGCGCGACGAGGCCCGGGTCGTTGTGCGCGATCGGGTAGCCGTCCGCCGGGATCTCGACCGCGAGCTCGATGCCGCTGCTCTCCGCGATGCCGCGGGCCGTGCGCCGCACGCGCTCGTGCAGCGCGCTGCGGACACCCGGGTCGAGCGCGCGGATCGTGCCCCAGAGCTCGACCTGGCCCGGCAGGATGTTGTGGCGCAGGCCGCCCTGGATCTGGCCGATCGAGACCACCGAGGGCAGCCGCGCGTCGACCGCGCGACCCGGCAGCGCCTGCAGCTCGAGCAGCAGGCGGGCCGCCGCGGCCAGCGTGTCGCTCCCCTGCCACGGATGCGCGGCGTGCGACTGCCGCCCGCGCAGCGCGATGTGCAGCCGATCCGAGCTCGCCATCGCCGGACCTGCGCGATAGGCGACCTGACCGACCTCGTACTCGGGCTGCGCGTGCAGCGCGAAGAGCAGCTCGGGGCGCGGGTCGTCGAGCGCGCCCTCGGCGAGCACGAGCGGCGCGCCGCCCGTCTCGCCCGGCGGCGGCCGCTCCTCGGCGGGCTGGAACAGGAACACGATCGTTCCCGCGAGCTCGTCGCGCAGGCCCGCGAGCACCTGGGCGGCGCCGAGCAGCATCGCGGTGTGCGCGTCGTGTCCGCAGGCGTGCATCACGCCGACCTCGCGGCCGTCGAGCTCGGCGACCGCGCGCGACGCGAAGGGGAGGTCGAGCTCCTCGCGCACGGGCAGCGCATCGAGATCCGCGCGCAGGCCGATCACGCGCCCCGGCCGGGCCCCGCGCAGGATCCCGAGCGCGCCGGTCTTCGCGACCTTCCGGCGCACCTCGAGCCCGAGCCGGGCGAGCTCGCGCGCGGCGAGCTCGCCCGAGCGGAACTCGCGGTTGGAGAGCTCCGGGTGGGCGTGCAGGTCGCGGCGCCAGGCCACGACCCGATCGGCCGCGCTCGCGGCGCCCGCATCGATCGCGCGGTAGAGATCGGTCGGGGCTGGCTCGGCGCGCAGCGCTGCCGCGAGGGCCAGGCCCAGGGCGACAGCGAGCGGGGCACGGGTTCGCGCGCTCTGCATGGTGTGTCCGGTAGGGGCGCAGGGTATCGTCCGCGCGAGGGCCGCGCTCCGCGCGGCGCGCCGGCCTCGGAGGCGGAATGCCCAACGACAATCGCTTCCCGCGCGACGCCTGGCTGCCGGCGCTGGCCGGGCTCGGCTGGCTCTGGCTCGGGGCGGCCGACGGCGTGCTCGGCGCACTGCTCTCGCTCCTGCCCGGAGCGCTGCTGCTCGGCGGCGGCGTCTCGCTGCTGCTCGTGCCCGGCGACCGGCGCATCGCGAACCTCGCCGCGCTCGGCGGCGTCCTCGGGCTGCTGCTCTCGCTTCCGGCCGGTCTGCTGCTCGGGGGTGCTCAAGCGCTGCTGCTGCTCCTGCTCTCTGCCGCGGGCGCCACCTCCGCGGCGGGTCATTCGCTGCGGCACGAGCCGATCCTGGAAGAGGTGCCCCCGGCGCTCCCCGGGCTCGCGCTCTCGGCGCAGGTCGCCGTCGACGAGGCCCTGCTCGCGACGATCCTGCTCAGCACCCCGATCCCGGACCGCAGCGGCTTCGCGCGCGTGCGCCGCGAGATGGATCTCGCGCGCGCGCACTTCGAAGCGCAGGGTTGGCTCGAGAAGCCCGTCGCCTATCACGAGTCTCCGCCGCCGCTCGAGCAGCCGGAGATCCGGCCGGCCAGCCTGCCCTGGCTCGAGTACGAGCATCTCTCCTTCGAGAGCGGCTTCGCTCCGCGCGAGGGCGACCCCGGGCGCGAGCGCTGGCTCGCGCAGCGCGCGAACCGCCGCGCCCACGCGTGGATGCTCCGGCATCGCGATGCGGATCGCCCCTGGCTCGTCTGCGTGCACGGCTACCAGATGGGCCAGCCGTGGATCGACTGGGGCGCGTTTCCGCCGCCGTGGCTGCACCGCCGCCTCGGCTTGAACCTGCTGCTGCCCGTGCTGCCGCTGCACGGCCCGCGCACCGAGGGTCGCCGCAGCGGCGACGGCTTCCTCGCCGCGGACGCGCTCGACAGCGCGCATGCGCTCGCGCAGACGGCCTGGGACCTGCGCCGCCTGCTCTCGTGGATCCGCTCGCAGACCCGCGCGCCCGTCGGGATCATCGGCTATTCGCTGGGCGGCTGCGCGACCGCGCTCGTCGCCTCGCTCGACGACGCGCTCGCCTGCGCGATCCCGGGCATTCCCGCGGTCGATCTCGCGGGACTCTTCTTCCACCACGGGCCGATCTTCGACCTGCAGGCGGCTCGGGCGAGCGGCGTCGACGAGGCGAGCGTGCGCGAGGTGTTGCGCGTCGTCTCGCCGCTGGCGCTCACGCCGCGCGTTCCGCGCGAGCGCCGCTACCTGTTCGGCGCCGTCGGCGACCGGCTGGTGCCGCCGCTGCAGGTGCGCGACCTCTGGCGCCACTGGGAGCGCCCGCGCCTCACCTGGTATCAGGGCGGCCACCTGAGCTTCCGGCTGCACGCCGCGGTGCGGCAGCTGGTCGAGACGGGCCTGCACGAATCGGGGCTCGTGGCGTGAGCGGAGCCTTGGCGCGGCGCCGCGAGGGTCGCGCGCGGTGCTGAGCGGGGGCTGCCTGTGCGGCGCGGTCCGCTACGAGATCGACGGCGGCATCACCTCGATCTGGCTCTGCCACTGCTCCAAGTGCCGCCGCGTGACCGGCTCGGCCTTCCATCCGACCGCGCTCTGCCGCGCGCAGGGCTTTCGCTTCACGCGCGGCGAGGCGGAGATCGAGCGCTATGCCAGCGCGTCGGGCTACACCACGCACTTCTGCCGGCGCTGCGGCTCGCCTGCGCCGGCGCCGCTCGCGGGAAGCGACTCGCTCACGCTCTCGCTCGGCACGCTGGACCAGGATCCCGGCAAGCGCGTGATCCACCACATCTTCACGGGCTCGCAGGCGCCCTGGTACGAGATCGCAGACGAGCTGCCCCGCTTCGAGCAGCACGCGCCGCGGCCGAAGCGCGCTCCGTAGCGGGAGCGGCCCTCAGGCGCGCGCTCGCAGTCCGCGCGCGCCGAGCTCGCGCAGCACGAGCGCGTGGCGGGCGCGCGTGAGGTCGTAGCCGCGCGTCGCCCAGATCGCGAGCAGCAGGAAGGCGGCGGGTCCGAGCGAGCAGAGCACGCGGACGGCCATCAGCGCGCCCTCGCTCTGGGCCTCGGGCGGCAGCTCGCCGCGGTAGCCCGCGAGCTCGAGCACGACCCCGGAGAGCGCGACTCCGAGCGCGCCGCCGAGCTTGCGCAGGAAGGTGAAGCATCCGAGGTAGAGCCCTTCGCGCCGCTCGCCGGTCGCGAGCTCGTCCTCGTCGATCACCTCGCCGATCATCGACCACGGCATCATGTCGATCACCGCGAAGCCGATCGCGGCCAGCGCCGCCATCGCGAACAGGATCCAGCGCGGCCAGCCGGGCTCGACCGCGAAGATCGCGAGCTGCGCGACGAGCCACCAGCACGAGCCCGCGAGGAACACGCTGCGCTTGTCGAAGCGCTCCGCGAGCCTGCGCCACCCGGGCATCGCGAGCACCGCGACTCCTAGGAACAGGAAGAGGGTCGGGTAGAAGTCCGCCTCGCGGCGCAGGTAGTGCTGGAAGAAGAGCAGGAAGAGCGCGCTGATCAGGTCGTAGGAGATGCGGCTCGCGGTGTAGAGCGCCGCGAGCTGGCGGAACGAGCGATGTCGCGCGAGCTGGCGCAGGCCCGCGAGCAGCGGGATCCGCACCTCGCGCCGCTGGAAGTCGGGTCGCTCGAAGCTGACCCGGTGCACCGCGAGCCACGGCAGCGTCAGGCAGGGGGCCAGCACGAGCCCCGCGGCCGCCCAGTCGGGCCGCCCCTCGCCGAGGAAGCTCGCGAGGGGCTGCATCGTCGCGGCGCCCAGCGTTCCGATCACGGAGGCCGCGGCGCGCCAGGTGTTGACGGAGGTGCGGTCGTCGTACTCCGTCGCCATCTCCGGGATCAGCGCGAGATAGGGCACCGACAGCACCGTCATGCTGAGGCTCGCGAGCACGTAGACCAGCGTGTAGTAGAGCCAGCGCGCGGGCGCGCCCTCGAAGAGCGGATCCGCCCACATCGCCGCGAAGCAGAGTCCGAAGGGCAGGCTGCCGAGCAGGAACCAGGGTCGCCGCCGCTCGCCGCGCAGGTGCAGCCGGTCGGAGAGGCGGCCCATCAGCGGATCGCAGACCGCATCGATCCCGCGCGCGACGAGGATCGCCGCGCTCGCCCAGAGCGGCGAGATGCCGGCCTGGCTGGTCAGGAAGACGAAGAAGAAGAAGGCCGTGCTCGAGAGCACGACGTTCACGGTCGCGTCGCCGGTGGCGTACAGGGCCCGGGCGCTGCGCCCGAGCCGGTGCGCTCCGCTCACCGCGCGCGTTCCTCTCCCGGCGCTCGCGCGGGCCACTCCCCGACGAGCGTGCGCACGCGCTCCTGGATCTCGTCGCGCACGCGGCGGAATACCGCGAAGACCTCGGCCGCATCGCCGCGCGCGGCGGCGGGATCGGGCAGCGGCCAGTGCGCGCGCGCGGCGCTGCCCGGCAGCGCGGGGCAGCGCTCGTCGGCGTCGCCGCACAGCGTCACGACGAGCTCGATCTCGTCGAGCGGAAGGCCGTCCAGTGACTTCGAGCGCTGCCCGGAGATGTCGATCCCGACCTCGGCCATCGCGCGGATCGCGAGGGGGTGGACCTGCGTGGGCGCGAGGCCCGCGCTCCAGATGCGCGTCCCGGGGCGCGCGAGCGCGCGGGCGAAGCCCTCCGCCATCTGGCTGCGACAGGAGTTTCCGGTGCACAGGAAGAGCAGGCCCGGCATCAGAAGCCGAAGTGCGCGCGCACGAAGCGCAGCATCACGCGGTCGGGCAGCAGGCGTCTGCCGATCGGCGCGAGCCAGGAGTCCGGCCCGACCGCATAGCGGACGCGTGGACGCCGCGCGCACAGCGCCTTCAGGATCACCCGGGCCACGAGCTCGGGCCCCGGCGCGCGCGGCAGGAGCTCGCGGATCACGCGCTCGGCCGCGCGGATGCGCTCGCCGTACGCGGAGCTCGCGGCCTCTGCCCAGAGCGTGCGCTCGTTGAACTCGGTGCGGATGTCGCCCGGCTCGATCAGCGACACGTGCACCCCGGTCGCGTGGAGCTCGTTGCGGAGCGCGAGCACGAGCGCTTCGGTGGCGGCCTTGCTGGCCGAGTAGTGCGCCTGGAAGGGGATCGGGGCGCGTGCCGCGAGCGAGCCCACGACCGCGATCCGGCCGCGGCCCGCCTCGCGCATCCGGGGCAGCACCGCGCGCAGAGTGCGCAGCGTTCCGAAGTAGTTGGTCTCGAACTGCGCGCGCGCGCGCTCGACCGACGTCTCCTCGACGCTGCCGAAGCAGCCCATGCCCGCATTGGCGACGAGCGCGTCGAGTCGGCCCGCTCGCTCGAACACCTGCGCGAGCGCGCGTTCGACCGAACGCTCGTCGCAGACGTCGAGCTCGACCCACTCGATGCGCGGAGCGTTCGCCGGGAGCCTCGACGGGTTCCGACTGCTGCCGAACACGCGCATGCCGCGCGAGCTCAGCAGCGCGGCCGTGGCCGCGCCGATCCCGGAGGAGGCGCCGGTCACGAGCACGCTGCTTGCAGGCGCAGACATCCGCGGTCAGGCTCCCGATGCGAGGCGTGCGCGAGCGTAGCCCTGTCCGGTGCGCCGATTCGAGAGGGTGAAGTGCGGGCGCGGAGGCGGGTGAAAGTGCGCTGGCGCGTCCGGAAAAGCAGGAGTCGGCGCGCGCTCGGCGCGCTGCTGCTCGGACTCGTCGCATGGCTCGGATGCGGCGCGCCGGAGGCCGGCTCGGACGCGGCGCCGCGCGCGCCTTCCGAAGCGCTCGCGTCCGCGGGCGCCGCGCGCGAGAGCGCTCGCGTCGCGATCGCGGGTCGCGTCTTCGAGCTCGAAGTCGCGCTCGATCCGGTCGCGCGCATGCGCGGCCTGTCGGGCCGCAGCGAGATCCCCGACTACGGCGGCATGCTCTTCGTGCTGCCGCAGCCGCAGCCCTTCTACCTCGTGATGCGGGATTGCCCGGTCCCGATCGGAGCCGCATTCCTCGACTCGGAGGGCGGCGTGCTCGCGGTGGCCGAGATGGCGGTCGAGCCGCCGCGCGGCAGCGCGGAATCGGCTCGCGCCTACGAGGCCCGTCTGCCGCGCTACGGGGTTCCGGAGGGCGCGCGCATGGCCGTCGAGCTGAAGGGAGGCAGGCTCCGCGAGCTGGGCCTCGCGGCGGGCGCGCGCGTCGTGATCGCCGACCTCGAGGATCTGTTGCGCCGCGCAAAATAATCGGGATCGACTGCTGTTCGCGGTACAAACCAGCATATAATGTGCAGCGGGGGTGAGGGGTACAGGAGTAGTGCGATGGCTGTCTCTGTTCCCCTGCGGCCTCAGGCCGCTGCTACGACCGATGTTCGAAATCCGAAGAAGCCCGTGTTTTCGGCTGGAATCCGCATTCTTGCACGTCTCTCGCGCGTCGCGGAGCGCGTCTGCCTCGAGGCCGGGATCAGCCTTCCCCAGTACCGCTTGCTCCTGACGCTCGCCGACCGCGAGATGCGGGCCGGTGAGCTCGCAGAGCGCGTCGGAGTGAGTCGCCCGACGCTCACGTCGCTGATCGACGGGCTCGAGCGGCAGGGCCTGCTGCGGCGCCGCCCGGTCCCGGGTGATCGGCGCGGCATCCGGCTCGAGCCGACCGGACTGGGCTTCGAAGCGCTCGAGCGCGCGGAGCGAGCGCTCTCCGAGCGCATGCTCGGCCTGGTGGACCTCGAGACGGCTCGGCAGATGGAGCAGCTCGTGGCCCAGCTCGGCGGCGCGCTGGATCGAGAGGTCGATCGGAGCGCCTGATCGGAGCGCCCGTTCCAGCGGATGCTGCACCGGCAGCTCGGTGGGAAAACCCATCGAATCTGCCCGGCTTTCCTGCAGTAGAACCGCGCGGGTATCGAGTAGAGTGGCTCCCGCTGTCGTCCCGCCCACGGTCCGAGGGCGGGCCAGCGGGAGCCCCCCCTGTCGATGGACGAGGTCGCCGAGCTTCGCCAAGCGGTGCCGCTAGCTCCGGGCGAGTTCCGCGCGCGCTATGCGGCGGCCTTCCGGACGCGTCCCTGGATCTACTGGATCGACTTCTCGCTGTCTGCGCTGCTCGGCTGGGCACTGCTGATCGGGTCGCTGCGCGCGCCGATCGGCTCGCCCGCGCACGCGCTGCTGACGCTCGGCAGCGTCGTCCTGCTCCTGCGCGCAGCGCTCTTCATCCACGAGCTCGCGCATCGCCGCCGCGGGGAGCTGCCCGGCTTCGAGCTCTGGTGGAACCTGCTCTTCGGCTTCCCGATGCAGGTGCCGAGCCTGATGTACGTCGGGTCGCACCTCGACCACCACAAGCGCAACGCCTTCGGCACCGACAGGGACCCCGAGTACGCGCCGATCGCGCGCTGGCCGCGCGTCCGGATCGTGCTCTTCGTGCTCGCAGTCGCGTGCCTCCCGATCGCGCTGCCGCTCCGCTGGGGCGTGCTGGGGCCGCTGTCGCGACTCGCGCCCGCGCTCCGGAGGCTCACCGTCGCGCGCGCCTCGACGCTCGCAATCAACGGCAGCTACCGGCGGCCGGATCCGGAGGGCGATCAGCTCGGGCGCTGGCTGCTGCAGGAGACCGGAGCCGGGCTGGTCGCCTGGTGCGGCGCGCTCGCGTTCTGGCTCGGCTGGCTCCCGCCGCAGGCGTGGCTGCAGTGGTGGCTCGTCGCGTCGGGGGTCTGGATCGTGAACCAGGTCCGCACGCTCGCCGCGCACGGCTACGTGCACGGGGAGGAGCCCGTCGACGCCGAGGGCCAGCTGCTCGACTCGATCAATCTGCGCGGCTGGTCGTGGCTCACGCTGCTCGCGGCGCCGGTCGGCATGCGCTTCCACGCGCTGCACCACTTCCTGCCGGGCATCCCGTACCACGGCCTCGGCGCGGTGCACCGCGCGCTGCTGGCCGAGCTGCCGCCGGACTCGCCCTATCGCCGCACGGTTCGCGATGGACTGCTGCCGACCCTGCAGTCGCTCTGGGGCAACGCCTCCCGCTCCCAGGCCGCGCGCGGCTGAGCGGTGTCCTCAGCGCAGGGTCCGCTCCCGGAGCACGCGCAGGAGCAGCGGCCAGCCGTAGACGAGCGGATGCCGGCGCTGACGCTCCGTCGCGACGATCTCGCGGCCGCTGTGGCGCTGCAGCTTCCAGAGCGCGTAGGGCAGCCAGTCTCCGAAGGTGAACGCGGTCTTGAACAGGGCCGCCGCATAGGCGGCCTTGGCCAGCGGCCGCCGCAGTCGCCAGCGCCAGACGGCGCTGCGGGCGCCCGCGGGAGCGAGGCCTCCGCTCCGCGCTGCGCGCTCCGGGCGCGCCTCCGCGCCCCGAGCGGGCAGCGCGAGCGCGAGCGCGCGCTCGTAGCGCTCGGGCGACGCCTCGAAGAGCGCGCGGATCGAATCGAGCGATTCCGGTCGGGTCTCGCTCGCGTAGGTCTCCCGAAACGCGCGCGGCCAGAACTCCGAGGCCTCCAGGCGCGAAGCCCGCGACCCGGACACCACGGGCAGCAGCGTCTGCGCGAAGGTCGAGACGCAGCGCGCGACCTGGCGCGTGAGCCAGTCGAGACTCTCCTCGTCGCGCCAGCTGACTGCGAGCACGGGCTGGGCGAAGCGCGCCCAGACGCCCGGCCGCAGCCAGGCGCCGCGCGCGGCGCGCTCGAGGGCCTGCCGCGAGAGCACGGCGTACTTGCAGCGCTTTACGCCCGCGTCGCCGCGGGCTTCGAGGTAGAACACGTTGGGCGGGAGCAGCGCATTGGCCAGCGCGAGGGGCCCGGCGCCGTAGGCCGCGCGGTAGCGATCGACGACCGCGTAGAAGTCCAGCACACCCTCGTCGCTGTTCCGGCGCAGGCAGGAGCCGTAGAAGACGGTCGCGACCAGGCTCTCGCCATGGCGCTCCCGGATCGCGCGCGCGAGCAGCGCCGCGCTCGCGGGCGCCTCGCGCGTCAGCTCGCCCCGGACCAGCGCTTCGAGCTCGGAGAGGCTGCCGGCCATGCGGGTCCCGGCGGAAGGGGACGCGACTTCAGGCCCGCACGAACTGCACGCGGCGGTCGGCGGTCAGGCGCACGACCTCGTCGGGCTGCTCCGAGTAGACCTCGCCATCGATCGTGAAGCCGCAGTCGATCCGCATCTCGACGCAGTGCGCCTTCGCGCTCGTGTAGCCGTTCTCGGGCAGCACGTGCGCCGGCGGACTGCCGCGCAGGATGCCCGGGCCGGCGCTCACGAGTCCCACCGGGCGCGACGACATCGCGGTGAAGCGCACGCCGCCGTCCCCGGGGCCCCAGAACGGGTTCATGCGCAGGAAGAGGCGCTCGAGCGAGCTCGCGATCACGAGCCGGAACTCGCCGCCCGGGACCAGCTCGCCGTCGACGAAGATCTGCGCCTTGTCCGGGCGGATCACGCCCTCGTCGTCCTGGAAGGCGGTCCGCAGCAGCAGCCAACCCGTGACGATCCCCGCGCCGAACACGCCCTGGCTGCGGCCGGTCGGGAAGATGCGGTGGGTCAGGCGGATCGCGCGGTGGATCATGCCCGCGCCGAAGAAGGTGCCGAACTGCACCTGCCGCCCGCGGTCGAACTCGGCCCGCAGCACCGGGCGATCGACGAAGCGCTCGTGCAGCATCCCGCGCCGGGCGGCCTCGAGCACCGCCGCGATCCCGCGCACCGGGTCGCGGGATGCGCCGAGGTCGAGCGCGCTCATGTTGGTCCGGCCGCCGCGCACCGGCGCGATCATCGGGATGCGCTCGAAGCTGTCCCCGTTGAGGATCTCCGTCAGGACGTGCTGCAGCGTGCCGTCGCCGCCATTGACGAGCAGCAGGTCGACGTCGCGGTGGGCGATCGAAGCCAGCGCCTCGGGCAGCGCCCCTGCGCTTTCGGTTTCGACGTGGATCACCTCGGGGTGCTCCGAGAGAAACGACAGAATCCGTCCGACCTGTGCTCCGCTTCGGCCAGCGCGCAGGTTGTTCAGCAGGGCGACTTGCAAGGGATTCCTTTCGGGTGGGCTTCGGAGCGGGCGGGGGGTTGGGAGCGGGGCCCTGCTTCCGATCGGCTCGACGTCTCGCCTTCTTCAGGGCGCTCGCTCCGGTCGCACCCGGATGCGCGCCTCACAGCGGGTTCAAAAAATTGAGCGCAGTCACTCCCACGCCACGCAAGCTTTGCTGAGATGCCTGTCGAGCGCCGGGCACTCTAACCTCGAACGGCGATTCGATCCACACCCGATGCGGCCGGCTCTGCAGCGACATCAGCCAGCGGAAGGGCTGGGGAATTACCCCCATCGGATCGTCCTCGAGCAGCGGACGCGAGAGTCGGATCCGCCCGCTCAGCCCCGGCGCGCGCACTTCGAGGCTCGAGGGGATGCCATAGCCCGGCCGCAGCGCGAAGCCCGCGGGAGGTCCGAGCGCGAGCTCGGACCCGGCCTCGTCGACCAGCACCTCGCCGGAACGCTCCACGAAGACGCGCTGGGCGTGCGCGCCGGACGGCGTCGAGATCGCGCTCAGGTAGATCGCGGGCGCCGCCGGGTCGGGAGGCAGCGAGTAGAAGTCGATCCGCCGCACGGAGAGCTCCGGCTCACTCGCCTCCATCCAGGTGTGTGCGCATGCGATCGTGCCGCGCACCGCGATCGGCGCGGACATCTCCTGCGTGAGCTGGAGCGTGCCCTGGACGGGCGTCGCCGCGTGCAGCAGGTCCACGAAGTAGCCGCGCAGACCCGGATCCTGAGGCCGGCCGAGAGGCGGCGGCGTGAAGCGCAGGTCGAGCACGACCCCCTTCTTCGGCTTCTCGATGAAGAGCCGGCGCTCGGGGCCGCGCAGGAAGAGCTCGCTGGAGCCGATTTCGAGGTGATGCCCGCCGTCGTGCAGCGTCCAGTGGCCCTCCTTGCGGCCATTCTGGAAGCGAAACGCATTGCCCTTCGGATCGACGACGTGGCCGAGCGCATACGCGGTCTGCTCGCCGGGGCCCTCGTTCGTGATCGAGAAGCGCGCGAAGACGCGGTGGCCGGAGTCCAGCTGGGCCAGCAGATCCCAGTACTCGGTCGACGCGCCGGCGCTGCCCAGACGCGAGCCGGGCTCGCCGCGCGGTCGCGCAGCGGGTTCGTCGGCCTGGCTCGCGAGCGCGAGCAGCAGACCGGAGAGCCACCCTGCGACGATGCCGCGCGCGCTCATTCTGGCGGAGCGACCTCCTGGGCCCGATTTCCCGGGCGCGCGTTCGGACGCCCGGCAGCGGGCACGGCTTCATCCCAGGGTCGGATCTCCCCCCCCGCGCGGCGCACGAGCGCCGCCTGGGCGATGCGGACGCAGTGGAACGCGAGGCTCACGGCGGTCCAGAGCGCGACCATCTCGAGACCGAGGTCGGGCCGCCCGCCCAGCACGCCGATGCTCATGAGGAACAGGTTGGGATTGCGCCGCGCGGTGACGGTGCGGAAGACGCCGTCGAGCGGGCGCCAGGTGTGGATCTCGATGCCGTACAGCAGCAGGAAGACGCCCTCCTCGAGGCGCCCGAGGAAGTAGCCAGCCAGTGCGATCCCCATCGCGACCTCGTGTCCTGCACCGAGGCCCAGTCCGTACGCGAGCCACCAGAAGGGCGGGTGCACGAGATCGAGTCCGTGGTCGAGCACGTTGCCGATCGGACTCGAGGTCAGCGTGCAGCGCGCGAGCTTGCCGTCGACGGTGTCGAGGAAGGTCATCAGCCAGGCGCAGACCAGCCCCGGGCCGAAGGCGCCGCGGTAGAAGAGCCAGGTCGCCGCGAGCGTCACCAGCCAGGAGAGCGCCGTGACGGCGTTCGGGCGCACGTGCCACTGCGCGAGGCGCCGAACGAGCGCGAGCGCGGGGGCGGGCCAGAGCCATTTGGTCACGAGGTCGGTGAGGCCCTTGTAGGACGCGCGGAACAGGTGCTCCTCGATGCGGCGCGGATCGAAGGGCAGGGCGGGATCGCTGGCGTCGATCGCGTAGGGCGGCTGGGTCTTGCGCAGGGCCGCCGTGTAGGCCGGGACGAGCTGCGCGGGAGTCCGGATCCCGAGGCCGTCCGGTGCGAGCTCGCGACTCCCGGAGAGCCAGGCGCGCAGCTCGCCGGCGCGCGCGGCCGGGACACAGGCCGCGAGCGCCCGACCCGCTCGGGCCGAGCCGGGGGGCTGGGACGCGAGCAGGGTGTTCGGGGTCTGCGCGAGCGCGGGCAGCAGACGCTCGTCGAGCACGCAGTCGGCGCGCACGAGCAGCACCCTCTCGCGAGCCGGGACGGGTGCGCTCGCGGCAGCGCGGAGCTCCCGCGCGACGGGAACTCCCGCCGCGACGGCCGAGCGCGCGAGGCGTTCGGCGAGCGTGAGTCCGAACACGCGGGGCAGGTCGCCCGGGTCGGGAAGCAGCAGCCACAGCTCGGGCGGCGACTCGGAGGCGGCGCTGTCGCGTTCCGACACGGAGATCTCCGTTCGGGAGGCGGGAGCGCGACGGTAACACAGCGGCGGGCTACGTTCGGCGGGCGGGCATGTTTGCGCTGGCGCATCTCTCGGATCTCCACGTCACGCGTCCGCGCCCCGCTCGCGCCGCGGAGCTCTTCAACAAACGCCTGCTCGGCTTCCTCTCCTGGCGGCAGCGCCGCCGGCACGTGCACCGGCCCGAGGTGCTCGAAGCCCTGCTCGCCGATCTCGCGCTCCAGTCCTCGGACCACGTCGCGATCACCGGCGATCTCACGCACATCGGGCTGCCCGCGGAGATCCACGAGGCGCGGGGCTGGCTCGCGCGGATCGGGCCTCCCGAGCGCGTGACCCTGATTCCGGGCAACCACGACGCCTACGCAGCGAGCGCCCCGGAGCGCTCCTGGGAGACGCAGTGGCCCGCCTACATTGCGGGCGACGACGGCGCGGCGCTGCGCGAGCTGCGCGTTCCCGATCACTTCCCGACCTTGCGCCGGCGCGGGCCGGTCGCGCTCGTCGGGCTCTGCAGCGCGGTGCCGACGGCACCGCTGCTCGCGACCGGAGTCGCGGGCCGCGAACAGCTCGCGCGGCTCGAGCCGCTGCTCGCGCGGCTCGGGCGGGAGGGGCTCTGCCGCGTCGTGCTGATCCATCACCGGCCGACCGCGGGAGAGGTGCGCCGGCGCGCGCTGCGCGACGCGCAGGCGCTGCGCGAGGTGCTCGCGCGCGCGGGCGCGGAGCTCGTGCTGCACGGGCACAGCCACCGCAGCGTGTTCTCGCAGGTCGCCGCAGAGAGGGGATCGATTCCGGTCGTCGGCGTGCGCTCCGCCTCCGACGGCACGGCGCGTCCCGAGAAGAGCGCGCGCTACCACCTCTACGAGGTCGAGCCGCGCTCGGGCGGCGGCTTCCGCATCGGGCTGCGCGCGCGCGGCTGGGATCCGGCCAGCGGAGCCGTGCGCGAGGTCGAGACGCGCGAGCTGGCCTAGCTCCTGGGAGGCGCTCAGCGGCCCTCGCGTTCCCGCGCGATCCGGTTCGCGAGCGCGAGGTCGCTCGGCCGGTCCACGTCGACCGCGGCCTCCGCGAAGGGCAGCACGATCGCCGCGACCCGGATGCCCATCGCGCGCGAGATGCGCGCGAGCGCGGCCTCGAGGTCGAGACGGCGCAGCAGGAAGAGCAGCAGCGTGAGCGGGCCGAAGGCCCGGGCGAGGCGCCAGGGCTGCTTGCGGAAGCGCTCGGCGCGGACCCAGAACTCGGCCGCGCGCCCCGCCGCGGGCGTGCGGAACGCGAAGAGGTTCGCGCCGCTGAAGGCGTCGCCGCGCAGTCGGATGTAGGTGCGCGTCGACTCGGGGAAGCGCGCGCGGATCACGCGCTCGGAGACGAGGCCCGCCGCGACGTCGCAACCCCGCGCGGCGGCCTCGGCGAGGAAATGCTCGACCGTGCGCGGCTCGAGCAGCGCGTGGTCGGCGGTCGTCACGAGGAGCGGCGTGCCCGTCGCCGCGAGCGCGCTCTGCACGCTCACGGAGGGCGAAGGCAGGCTCTCGTGGATCTCGAGTCGACCGCTCGCGCGCAACGCCGCGAGCTCCGGCAGCGGCTCGAGCAGCGCGGGCTCGTCGATGCTGATCCAGAGCTTCGCGAGGCTCGGCGCTGCCGCGAGCGTGCGCACGACCCGCAGCAGCATCGGCACTCCGTCGACGGGGATCAGCGCGCGGTGGCTCGCGCCCACCGACTCGGCGAAGGCATCTCGGGTGCCGCGGCGCCCGGCGAGGATCAGCGCATTCCAGCGCGGGCTCGCGGCCTGCGAGCTAGACGAAGATGAAATGGAGCACCTCGCGCCGCTCCTTCTGGTCGCGGCTGCCGTTGTGCAGGTTCATCCCGTCGAAGATCACGAAGCTGCCGCGGCGCCCGAGCGCGCGCCGGATCCGCCCGTAACGCTGCTCGATCTCGGCCGCCGAGAGGGTCCAGAAATGCGTCGGCCGGCGGAAGCAGGCCGGCAGCCACCGGCTCAGGCGCGACGCGATCGCGCTGCGCCGCGCGCGCTTCGAGCCGTAGGCGAGGCGCAAGAGCTCGTCGCAGACGCCGAAGCGGGAGCTCGGGACCATCTCGAAGGGTCCCGCCGACTCGCCGACGTCCGAGAGGTAGAGCAGCGCCTTCGCGAACTTCGGGTTGCCATCGGTGTGGAAGGGATGGGCGTTGTAGCTCGAGTCTCCGACGCTCGTGAGCGGATCGGCCGGATCGGTCTCGTGATAGGTGACGCTGTGGCAGCGCAGCGCGCGACCGCGCGCGAGCTCGAAGGCCGGCACGAAGTCCGCCGGAAACACGTCCGCGAAGATGCGCTCGCGCAGCTCCGGCGCGAGCGGCTCCTGGGAGAGGTGGAAGAAATCCGCGTTCGGGTCGCCCGAGGCCTGCCGCTTGCGCCGGGCCACGGCCTCGCGGCAGCCCGCCTCCCGCAGCAGGCCCTCGAGGCGCTCGAGCGCGGCCGGCGAGAGGTAGCCCTCGATGACCGAGATCCGGTCGCGCTGGTAGTCCTGCACGAGCCGGCGCCCGGTCGCGGAAGCGACCCGCGCGACCCGCGCGCGGCGCAGCGCGAGCGCGAACCAGAGCCGCTTCGCGGCGAGCACGCCGTAGTAGTTCAGGGCGCAGATCGGCAGGTGCCAGAGTGTCCACCAGAGGGTCGCAGCCGCGCTCGCTGCGAGATGGCGGGAGCGGTCGTCGGCGGACCCGGCGGGATCGAAGGAGGTCCTGGGGCTCGCGGCTCGCGCATCGGGCATGATCGAGGAGCCGAGAGTATCATCGGCCCGAAACCTCTGCCCCGAACGAGCTGCCCGCCATGAGTCCCGCCGCTGCGCCCCGACCGCCCCTCGGCGGACCCTTCGCCCGACTCGTCAAGACGCGACATCTCTTCTACTACCTGCTGCGCCGGCTCGAGCCCGCGCTGATCCTCGACGTCGGCTCGCGCGACGGCAGCGATGCGCTCGCGTTCCGCGCGGCGTGTCCTCGGGCCCGCGTCGTCGCGATCGAGGCGCACCCGCAGCTGGCCGAGCGGATGGCGAAGGACCCGGTGCTCGCGCGCGAGCGCATCGAAGTCCGGCACTGCGCGGTCTCCGACAGCGATGGCGAGGCGACCTTCACGGTGTACCAGGGCGAGAAGCGGCTCGGCTCGCTGATGGACCCGGGCGAGCGCCCGGTGGCCGAGGCGATCCGCGTGCCGACCCGGAGGCTGGACGGCCTGCCCGGACTCGTCGGGGCGGGGCGCACCGCGCTCTGGATCGACGTCGAGGGCGCGACCTATCAGGCGCTGCAGGGCGCGTCGCGCCTGCTCGACTCCGTGATCCTGCTCCACACCGAGGCGGAGTGGGAGGAGGCGTGGGCGGGCCAGAAGCTCGCCGGGGACCTCGTGGCGCTGCTCGCGCAGCACGCGCTCGTCCCCGTCTTCACCGGCATGAAGCGACACATTCCGCAGGGCAACATCGTCTTCGCGCGCCGGGAGCTCGTGCGCGAGGTCTCCGGCTTCGGCGTGCGCGCGGGATCGGTGCTCTACCGCGGCTGGACGCGCCTCGCGGCGCGCGGCGCGTCCAGGCGCATCGCCTGAGCGCGGAGCGCGCAGGCGCGCGCTCGTCGAGGACCTCGGCGATGCCTCGGGGAACCTCGGGCTTCGCCTCCGCTTCCGACGCGACTAGAAGCCGAACAGGTGGTCCAGCGAGAACGCGCCGCCCGGCGCGAGCAGGCCCTGGTAGCCGAAGAGCCTGCAGCTCCGGTCGCGCACGACCACGTAGCCGCCCGGGCCCGCGCGGAGCCGCTCCTGTGTCGAGTAGAGCTCCGACGCGCGCCAGCAATGCGAGCCGCCGAGCGGGATCGCGAGCTCGCGCAGCGCCACGTCGCGGCCGTCGCCGTCGCGCAGCCACAGCTCGGTGCTCGAGTGCGCGCGCCAGCGGCCCGAAGCCGGATAGATCAGCACGCAGAAGGTGTCGAGGGACGCGCCCGCGAGGCGCAGGAAGAGCCGCGTCGAGAGGCCCGGCGGTCGCCCCGCATAGGACTGCGGCTCGCTGCGATAGCTGAGCGGCAGGTTGAAGACGTGGGAGCCGAAGCTGGTCTCGGCGCGGCGGCCGCTCGCGAGGTGCTCGTAGCGGAACAGCGCGTGGAGCCAGCCGTCCGCGTCGGTCGGCTCCGAAAAATCGTAGAGCAGCTCGACGTGGGCGTGCTCGGCAGCGAGCCGGA
>Ga0187893_10000418_pt1 | contig 111623 bp, 99 predicted proteins | sample MA1701074metaG_FD_139574 | JGI IMG/M metagenome (GOLD analysis project Ga0187893, IMG submission 139574) | White microbial mat communities from a basaltic lava cave in the Kipuka Kanohina Cave System on the Island of Hawaii, USA - MA170107-4 metaG ...
CCTCTCCCAGCGGGAGAGGGTCTGAGTGAGGGAGAAGTCCTGACTTTGTGATTACTCAAGCGAACCCCTCACCCCAGCCCTCTCCCTCAAGGGGAGAGGGAGTGAACTCGATACATGCTCTGAAGGGATAATCGCCGAAGAATCTCTTCACGGCCGCTCACTCGTAACCCTGGCACACCCTGACGGACGCTACCCGAACAACCCCCGCTCGCGCCCCTGTGGCGCGGGCCGCAGCCTCGTAACCGCGGCGCGGCCCAGTAGCAGCCGTTGCATGAACACTGGCGCAGCCTCGACCGACCGCATAATGATGTGCCCTTCTGCGATCTCCGGCTTGTAATTCCTCGACGCCGCCTTCCTAACCGCCACGTAACTCCCGACGCCAATTACACCCGACTTCTCTGGCGCCAGACGCACCACATCGCGCAGGCTGACCTTGCCGCCGGGGCCCACTCGCGATGTGTCCTTGCCCTTCGCCCGCAGCCACCACTCGATCATGCGCACTATCCACAGCGGATACGCCAGACAGTACAGGCGCGCCTCTCCCCGGGGCCGCATGTCAAACGCAGCCACAGTCGCGCGAGACACCAGTATGTGGTCCGGGTGCCCGTAGTCGCCGTACGGGGAGTGCGTGAGCACAACGTCCGGCTGGAACTCGTCAATGCGGCCCACAATCCTCCCGACCAGGTCCTCCACAGGCGCCAGCGCAAGGTCTGGCGCGACCGACTGCACAGGCCCACCCGCCAGCGGCGCATCCGCGTTCACCGACGCAGTCAAGCGCATGACGTCTCCGCCCGGCCACATCCTCGACGGCTCGTACCGTAACGCCGACACCGACGACACGCCAAGGGTCATCGCCGCGCGTTCAAGCCGCGCCTCGCGGTCATCGTCGCCTGGCGATGCGCACACTAGCCGCACCTCAATGCCCTCTGCCGCATACTTCGCCAGCAGCGGCCCGGCGAGCAGCGTCTCGTCGTCCGGGTGGGCGAACACGGCAAGCAGCCTCTGGCGCCTCAACTTGCTCGCTCCGCCTCGGCCTTCAACTCCCTCAGCCACGCCTCGGTCATACCGCGGATGAGCCAGCGCGGGTACCACAGGCCAACAGGCAGCACGCGGCTTGAAAACAACTTGCGGTCACGCACCAGCGTCCTGCCGTTGGCAGCGGCGGCGAACTCGTGCGACCGCACCGCCGTGATGCAGTATCGCGTTGACTTCCACGACAGCCGCCTATACGCGTCCACCTCGGTCGCAGTCACATAAAACGGCACGTCCATGCCTGCCATCCGCAGCCTGAACCCAAAATTCCTGCCAGGCCTCAAAGGTCCATCCGGCACATCCCAAACACCAGTACAGACATGCGACCACTCTGGCCAATGCCGCACGTCCGCGACAAGTTGCCACACACGCTCAGGCGGCGTATTGACCTCGACCGCCGACTCCATTTCAAAGTTCCTCAGCCCCATCAGTCGCCGCTCACTTTGCTTCGCTCTGCCCGGCAACTCAAGCAGTTGCAGCATATTCCCGTCCGGGTCCTGGAACGTCGCCACCTGCCCGCCCCATTTCTCCTTCTCAGGCCTGCGCACGAACCGCACACCGGCAGCAGCAAGCCTCGAATGCACGTCCTGGATGTCAGCCACCGCAAAATTAAGCATTACCCGGTGCGGGTCGCGATTTGCGCCCTTGACCTGAGAGTGGCGGCCGATGCTTAGCCTGAACGTCCCCCACTGAAAGTTCGCGAAGTCGGCCTTCACGGACCGCGGTTTGAGGCCCAACACATCGCGGTAGAACGACAGCAGCCGCGGGAAATCCTCCGTCCAGATAATTGTCCCCGCAACGCCCGATATGTCTCGCGCACTCGCCATCGCCGTCGCCTCCATCGTGGACCACGCGCCGCCTGTTGACACGCCCGTTTCGTTGTGTCAATCTACACCGCCCGTTACTGCAACATTTTGCAAGAGCGATAACTTGTCCTGCACTCAAGACGCCGCAACAGCCCTGCGCACCAACGGCAAGCGCGTCACATCGGCGCGTATTGCCGTCATCTCCACGCTGCGCCACGCCGGTGGCCACATGACCCCGCCGCAGGTTATCGAGGCGGTGCGCAAGGCCACCCCGCACATTGACGCCTCTACTGTCTATCGCACGCTGTCCGGCCTTGCCGCCTCGGGCATCGTTGCAGAAACCCGCCTCGGCCATGGAGACTCACTTTACGAATGGACAGACGGCGAAGCCCACCACCACCTCCGCTGCGGACAGTGCGGTGCCCTGAGCAAGCTCGACCCTGCCGCATTCGCCTCGTTCTCCGCTACTATCCAGACCACGGACCGCTTCCGGATCGAATCGGCCCACATGGTGTTCGATGGCGTCTGCCACCGCTGTGCGCTCAAGTCCGGACCGGGCGGGCAGCCCTGATGAGACGGGCCCATCTTGCCATCACTCTGGTCCTGGTCATGGCGCTTGCCTCCTGTGGCGGAGGCCCAACATCCTCTGCCGGCGGCGTTGAGCTTCGCATCGTCACAACCGTTTCGCCCATCACAAGCATCGCCGAAAACATAGGCGGCACAAGAGTCCGCATAACCGGCATCGTCCCTGAAGGCGTCAACTCCCACACATTTGAGCCTCCGCCTTCACTTGCGAAGACCCTCGCCGAAGCCGACCTCCTGATAGTCAACGGCCTTTTCCTTGAAGAGCCGGCGCTTGAGCTTGCCCGCACCAGCCTGCGCCCCGGCGTGCCGGTCCTCAGCCTGGGCGATAGCGCCATCGCCCGCGACGAGTGGCTGTTTGACTTTTCATTCCCGGGTTCGGGTGGGCGCCCCAACCCGCACCTTTGGCCGGACCCGGTCCTTGCGCTCAGGTACGCCGGCCTCATCAGGGCAGAGTTCGCAAAGTTGGACCCTGAGAATACTTCTTATTACGCAGGCAACTACGCCGCGTTCAGTCAGCAGATCGACCGGCTGGATGCCGCCATCCGGGCGTCAGTCGCTTCGATACCAGAAAAGGACCGCGCCCTTCTCACCTACCACGACTCGTGGGCCTATTTCGCCAGGCGCTACGGCCTGCAGGTCATTGGCGCCGTACAGCCCACTGACTTCTCGGAGCCATCAGCAAGAGAGGTCGCAAGCCTCATCGAACAGGTTAAGGCCCTCGGCGTACCCGCCGTGTTCGGCTCAGAAGTGTTCCCCAGCCCTGTAATGGGACAGATCGCCCGCGAAACCGGCGCAGCGTTTGTTGACCAGTTGCGCGACGACGACCTCCCCGGCGAGCCGGGCGGACCCCGCCACAGCTACATTGGCCTCATGGTCCAGAACATGGAGGTCATGGTCGCCGCATTGGGTGGAGACACGTCCGCGCTCAGCAACATCCAAACCGGCTTCGTCTTCGAAGGCTCTCCGCTCACCGTGTACCCACAGTAGTTCGGCAGGCTCATGCTCCACCCATCTCCACACCCCCGAGGCGCCCCGCCCATAATCGAAGTCCGCCACCTCACCGCGGGCTATGGCGGACCGGCGGCCGTCACGGACATATCCCTCAACGTCTATCCGGAAGACTTCACAGCGGTTCTCGGCCCTAGCGGCGCCGGCAAAACCACCCTCCTGCGCGCGCTCATCGGAGGGGCGAGCATCTACTCTGGCGACATCCTTTACCGAGGCCAACCTTTGCGCCAGGCGCGGCCCCTGGCGGGCTATGTCCCGCAGCTTGAGACCATTGACTGGACCTTCCCGGCAACAGTCACCGAAGCCGTCCTTATGGGCCGCACACGGAGCTCTCGCCTGTTCCCCTGGTTCAGCAAAGAGGACCGGAAACACGCCTTTGACGTTATGGACAGGCTCGGGATCGCAGACCTGGCCAACCGGCACATCCGCGCGCTGTCGGGCGGTCAGCAGCAACGCGTCTTCCTCGCCCGCGCTCTCGTCAGCAACCCCGAGGTCCTCCTCCTCGACGAGCCCACAGCAGGCGTAGACGTGAAGACCCGTGATGACATCCTGCACCTGCTGGACGAGCTCAACCACCAGGGCGTCGCGGTCTTGATGACAACGCACGAGATCAACGCCGTGGCCGCGCACCTGCCATGGGTGGTCTGCGTCAACAGGACGCTGATAGCGGAAGGCCCGCCGAAGCAAGTGTTCACCACCGGGACCCTTCTCCGGACATACGGCGCCGAGATGCCGGTCACAGAGTACGCAGGGATCACGATGGTCGCCGAATCGCCCCACTTCTTTGGCCGCCGCAACGACGGCCGGGATGTCGACGCAGGACACACCATTCATGGTCACCAAGCCGGACGAGTCAATGAGGCGCAACATGGCCACCGCCACTCGGCCACCGACGCGCCAGGTGGCGCCTGATGCGGTCTCCTAGGCGTTGGTCCTGCCTCTCCTAATAGCCACAAAAGGTCCGGGTCCTTGTTAGAGCCCCTACAGTACGAGTTCTTCCGCAACGGCCTCGCAGCCGCCACCATGACTGGCGCGCTCTGTGGCCTGATGGGCGTCTACATTGTCCTCCGCCGCATGGCATACGTCGGCCACGGCCTCTCGCACGCCGTCTTCGGCGGCGCGGCTGTCAGCTATGTCATGTCATTCAACTTCTATGTCGGAGCAAGCCTCTGGGGGCTCATGTCCGCGGTGCTCATCCAGCTCACAGCGCGCCGCCGCACAATCGGGACAGACGCCGCCATCGGCATCATCACCACCGCCAGCTTCGCTCTGGGCATCGCCATCATTAGCCGGTACCGGACGTTCACGCGCAGCTTTGACGCCGCACTCTTCGGCAGCGTGCTGGGCGTAACACCTGGAGACCTCGCGGCCATAAGTGCAGTCGCGGCGGCCTCGGCCCTGGCCGTATTCCTGGGCTACAAGTACCTGCTCTTCACGACCTTCGACCCGGAAGTGGCCCCGGCCTACGGAGTGCCCGCCGCCTGGGTGGACACCCTGTTCTCGCTTGCGCTGGCCGCAACTGTCGTCATCTCGATGCAAATCATCGGAGTCACGATGCTGGCCGCCGCCATAGTCATCCCGCCGGTAATCGCGCGACAGTTAACGGACAGCTTCGGCAGGATGATGGTCATCTCCACCGTGACTGGGGCGGCATGCGGTTTTGCTGGCGTGTACATCAGCTACTACGCGGACATCTCTTCTGGTGCGGCAGTCGTCCTGCTCTCTGCAGCGCTCTTCGCGGCCGTCATGGGAGCGGCGGCGGTCCAGAAGCGTCTTTCGGCCTCCTCAGCCCGAACAAGAGTAGGCTAAGTGAAGGGGCCCAGTGAGTCGATTCGGCTTCCCTCTCCCTGGCAGGGAGAGGGTCAGGGTGTGGGTCGAAGTCCAAATTAACCCACTACCGAAAGGGCCACTTGCAGGGTGGCCCTTCTCAGGTCAATCCGTTAGCCTGTCTCTACTTCACCCGTACGAATCGCCGGACACGCTGCCCGTGCCCTGGCCGGCCGATCTCGGCCACATAAACGTCGCCCTTGGAGTCCGCCCAGATGCCGTGCGGCGCTTCGAGCACGCCGTTCGGCCCGCCCCGCCAGCGGCTCACAAGTTTACCGTCCAGGTCGAAAATCGACACCCCGGTCGGGCTGCCCTGCTCCGCCACGTAACACAGCCGGTCCTTGCCAAAGTACACGTCCCCCGGCGACAGCACGTCAGTCCACTTCGTGATGAATTTGCCTTCCTGGTCGAATATCTGGATACGCGAGTTCTCGCGGTCGCAGATGAACACACGGCCGCGCTGGTCTATACCGATGTTATGCAGGAGCGCAAACTCACCAGGCCCGTCGCCGGACCGGCCCCACGAAAGCTTCAGGTCGCCCTTCGCAGAGAACCTGTGCACCCTGCGGTTGCCGTAACCGTCGGAGACGAAGATTTCGCCCTCTCGGCTGATCGCGACGCCCGAGGGCATGTTGAACGGCTTCCCGTTGTCGCCCTTCTGCGACGTCGTCGGGTTGGCGTGGCCTCGCTGTCCCATCTCCATGAGTAGTTTCCCGGTGTCAGTCCTCTTTTCGACTACGTGCAGCTGAGAGTCGGTGAGCCAGATGTTGTCCTGCGGGTCGATGAAAATGCCGTGCGGGTCCTTATACTCACCTTCGCCCCATGACCCGATGAAATCCCCCTCACGCGTCCAGGCCGTCACGGGGTGCTTCCCGCGGCTGAATACCCACACCCGGTCCTGGGAGTCCACCGCCACGTCCGAGCACAGCGTCAGCTCCCAGAAATCCGGCATCTTCGGCCATGAGTCGTCAAGCTCATACTTGTGGTCGCCTGTCCCGACGATCGCGGCCTTCGGCCTGGCCCCTCCGGTGGAAGACTTCTTGCTCTTTGCGGCCGTCCTTGGCATAGTGCTCACCTCTGGTGCTCAACTGTCAGAATTGCGGGCGCAACGCTAAACTCCTTCACATCACGTGTCAACGCCGCGCCATTCAACGCCGGGACCACGCCGACGTGCAGGATGGCGGACCCGGGAGGCATAAATGCCCGACACACCAGACATTAAGTCTCAGGTCCTGGCCGCTATAGACGACAATTGGCGAGGCCTGCGCAAGGCGCTCGCCCCATTGACGTCCGCAGACATGGATGCGCCCGGCGTGTCGGGGCCCTGGTCAGTGAAGGACATCCTGGGGCACATCACCACCTGGGAGAACGAAGTCATGCGCGCCCTCCGCGGAGAGCAGCGGACGTATTCGCCAAACATCGACGCCTTCAACGATCTCGACGTGAGGCGCAAGTCGAAGCTAACCCCGCGAGAAGTCATGGCTGAACTAGAGGACGTCCACCGGGCGCTGCGTGATGCCCTGGCCTCTGCGCCAGAGTCACACTTCAAGTTCGGCACAAGCCTGCGCAAGACTATTGATGAGGATACTGTCCTCCACTATCAGGAACACGTCAGGGACGTGAGGCAGTGGGCGAGGAAGCGTCGGCAAGGCCAGGCGGAAGGTCCCTGAGGTCATCTAGCAAATGTCATCCTGAACTCGTTTCAGGATCTCTGACGCAGATCACCAAAGGTCCGTGTGCTCCCATCGTACTCGGAGGATGACCATTGGCCCAACAAATGTCGCACCGTGAACGCGTGCTTACCGCGATCAAGGGGCAGGCCGTGGACCGGCCGCCGGTATCCATGTGGCGGCACTACTTCAGCCAGGAACGCAGCGCGGAAGACCTCGCCGGCGCCATGCTGGCCCACCAGCGGCAGTTCGACTGGGACTTCATGAAGGTCAACCCGCGCGCTTCGTACCACGCCGAGCCCTGGGGCCTCAAAGCACGCTACTCGGGAAACAGCGCTCCCGCAGTTACCTCGCATCCCGTCAAGGCTGAAGCGGACTGGGAACGCATCACCGCTGTCCCCATGAGCCACCCTGTATTTCGCGAGCAACTGCGCGCTCTGGAACTCATCGGAGAAGGACTGAAAGGTCGCGTGCCGTTCCTCGCCACCGTCTTTACACCGGTCTCCATCGCCTCGCGCCTCATCTCCTCCGAGGACGACTTTATAGAGGCCCTGCGCGCCAACTCCCCCGCGCTGTACTCAGCCATGGAAGCGGTCACCGACACCTTCACCGCTTACGCTAAAGCCGCGCTCGACCGCGGCGCATCAGGGCTTTTCTATGCCACGACTGGCTTCGCCACCACCGACCGCATGAACGTCACCGATTACCGCAGGTTCGTCCGGCCCTGGGACCTGAAACTCCTCGATGCCCTGCCAGTACATGAATTCACCCTCCTCCATGTCTGCCGTGACAACAACATGCTGAGGGACTTCGCCTCGTACCCTGTCCACGCCGTCAACTGGGACGTCTACGGCAAGAACAACCTCAACCTGACGCAAGGCAAGGCGGTCCTTCAGGGCAAGGCCGTCGTTGGCGGCATCCCAAAAGATGGCATGCTTCTTCGCGCATCGCCGGCGCAGATGTACGGCCACGTGCACGGCATTGCCGCGGCGATGGGTATCCAGGGCCGCATGGTCGCCCCAGGCTGCACCTACGCACCCGACGCGCAAACAGGCAACATAGACGCCGTCCGCCGCGCCGTGGATGGTTCCTAGCACCGCCGTCATTCCCGCACCTCCTGCCGTCATTCCCGCAAAAGCGGAGACCCAGTGTTACTCACTCCCCTCTCCCTACTAGGGAGAGGGTTAGGGTGTGGGTAGAAGCCCCAAAGCAACTCCGAGTCCGTTCCAGTGCGCCGCCTCTCGTTGTAAACTCGTAACCGCGTCCCCTGATGGTGATTGGGGGGCGCAATTCGTTTCAGCGATAGGACAGCAGCGACCGTGGTCAAACGCTACCTGAAGACCCCCGTAAGCCTGGACACACTCGTGTCCCTCTCCAAACGCCGCGGTCTCATCTTCCAGAGCAGCGAAATCTACGGCGGCATCGGCTCCGTCTGGGACTACGGCCCCGTGGGTGTCGAACTGAAACGCAACATCAAGGACGCCTGGTGGCGCGCCCTTGTCCGGGAACGCGACGACATCGTCGGCCTCGACGCCGCCATCCTTATGCACCCGCAGGTGTGGGTCGCCTCCGGCCACGTCTCGTCCTTCTCAGACCCCCTCGTCGAGTGCAAAAAATGCCACCACCGCTTCCGCGCTGACCACGTCACCAGCAAAACATGCCCTGACTGCGGCGGCGGACTGACCGAGCCCCGCCAGTTCAACCTCATGTTCAAGACTTTCATGGGCCCCGTCGAGGACGACTCTGCCCGCGCCTACCTGCGCCCCGAGACCGCCCAGGGCATCTTCGTCAACTTCGTCAACGTCTGGAACACCACGCGCCGCAAGCTACCGTTCGGCATCGCCCAGCTCGGAAAATCGTTCCGCAACGAGATCACGCCCGGCAACTTCACCTTCCGCACCCGCGAGTTCGAGCAGATGGAGATGGAGTACTTCTGCAAACCCGGCACCGATGAAGATTTCTACCGCTACTGGGTTGACTGGAGCATGGGCTTCTTCAAGCGCTATGGCATTCGGGGCGACAAACTGCGCGTCCGCGCGCACGAGGAGCAGGAGCTGCCCCACTACTCAAATGGCAGCGCAGATGTGGAGTACGAGTTCCCCTGGGGCTGGGGCGAGCTCGAGACCATCAACAACCGCACCGACTATGACCTGCGCCAGCACCAGCAGCACTCCGGCAAAGACTTGAAGTACTTCGACGACGAAACAAAACAGCATTACTGGCCCTACGTCATCGAGCCTGCAATGGGCGCAGACAGGTCGGCCCTGGCGTTCCTGGCTGACGCCTACGACGAGGAGGATGCGCCCACGCCCGAGGGCGAGAATAGCCCATCAAAATCTGAAAAACGCGTCGTCCTGCGCTTCCACCCTGACATCGCGCCCATCACCGTCGCCGTGCTGCCCCTGTCGCGCAACGACAGGCTCGTGCCGACGGCTCGCAAGGTCTACGACCTCCTGCGCGCAGACGGCCGGCTCATAACTCAGTACGACGACTCACAGTCCATCGGCCGCCGCTACCGCCGCCAGGACGAGGTCGGCACGCCCCTCTGCGTGACCGTGGACTTCGACACAGTGGAGAAGGACAATGCAGTCACCATCCGCAACCGGGATACGATGTCCCAGGTCCGCATCCCGATAGCCAGCCTTGCCGACGCTGTGCGCGACCAGCTTTCGCTCATGCGCCAGGACCTTTCAGGCTAGAGGCCATCCGCCTCTCTTGACATCCTCCTCTCCCAGCGGGAGAGGGTCAGGGTGAGGGAGAAGTCTGATCTCAATGACCGGCATGGACCGGCTAGTCGGTAGCGTTCATCAAATCGCAAGGAAACCAGTGAACTCGTGTTGTCGCGCATGACGTACAAATAGTGAGGATTATTAGCCAGGTGAACGACATGCACAACACTCTGAGACGACCTTACCTGCTTGGCGCCGCGCTGGCCTTGCTCACGCTCGCTGCGGCATGCGGAAACGGAGCGCAGGCGACCGACGCCACCCCGGGCTCGCCGTCCACGGGAAACGCCCCGGTCTTTTCCGGCGAGACCTTCAACCACGGCCCATTCGACCTCGCAGACAAGCGCGGCAAACCCGTCGTCATTAACTTCTGGTTCCCGTCATGCCCGCCTTGCGCCGCCGAGCTACCCGACCTCCAGGCCGCATACGAAAAGTACAACCCGCAAGGCGTCGAGTTCGTCGGCATCCAGCAGCTTGGCCTGGACTCTGCGGTGGCCGGAAAAAAATTCCTTGCTGACAAGGGCATCACATTCCCCTCGCTTCCCGACGACAACTCGAAGATCCAGACCGCCTACCGCGTCCTCGGCTACCCGACGACCGTGTTCCTTGACCGCGACCACAACATCGTCCGCAAGTGGGACGGCCTCATAGACGCTGGCAACCTGGACAAGAACATCCAGGCCCTCCTCAAGTCATAACGCCTGCGATAATCCCCGCATGAACTTCGGAGACGTGAGCGGGAACGGCTGGGCCTTCGTCGTCGCGGGCTGGGTACACGCAGTCGCCGCGGTCGCCTGGCTGGGAGGCAGCGCCTTCTACGCCCTTGTGCTGCGACCCGTCTTTGCCGCCAACCCTGACATGGCGAGGTCTATGTCCGGCGCAATCGGCGGCGCCTACCGCGAACTCGTAGATGCCTCGGTCATCGCCCTCATAGTCAGCGGCGTCATCCTCACATTCAACCGGCTCACGGGCAACACCGCCACAGCGGCGTACTTCATCGTCCTGGGGGTCAAACTGGCCATCGCGGCCTGGATGTTCTACGCCGTCTGGCGGCTCCGCCGCGCCGGTTACCGGCCCGAGCCCGGCAAAGGCCTCGCCCGCCGCGCGTCGTGGCTCCTCGGCTACAACGCCGTCATCGCCCTCGGCGTGTTGGTGTTCCTGCTCGCTGGCATCCTGCGGGCTCTCTACGAAACGGCCATCGGAAGCTAGGAGTCAATATGCCCTTCCAAGATGGAATCGGACCCAAACCTATTGAACCCGAACCTGTAGAAACAGTTCTAAGAAGGCGAGGGTTTAGGATTGCGTCGCGGGGCCAGACTTCAAGACTGCTCGTCCCGCGGGTGATGGATCCTCTGCAGTCTGGAGAAGACGGTCGAGCGTGGCGCAGACTTCTAGCCAAATCAGCTTTCAGAAAAATCATTCTCCGACTCTCACTCGGGGCCGTTTCATTGAATGACCTGGAGATGAAGGCGCCTCAAAGAGCTAGCGAGTATGTGGCGTTTCTCGCTCAACACAGGGTCGCAACCGTGACCGATGGAATTGTGTCACTCGCGGGCAAATGTGACTATGGACGGACCTTGGAGTGGGTCGTGGCCGACACGCTCAATCGCGATTTCAGCGCAAGCACGGACTGGTCGGTAGCTCTAGATGGTGCTCACTACAATGATTACGACGTCCTCGCCTGGCTCCCGCCCATCATGGTGTATGTAGAGACAAAGGGAAAGCCGGCGAAATCTATCTCGGATTCTGAATTGAAGGAATTCCTGCAGCGGGGCGAACAGTTATCGCCTGAGATCGCTATCCTCATGATTGATACAGAAGATGACCTATCTGGCACTGACATCATTGGCCGCCTGTTCGAGATCATGATCAGGCCTGTTCGACTGTCAAGCGGCATCAAGGATGGGTAGTGGGTCAGTTTGAATCTTCACGATCTAGCAGTCCGACGATCTCTGCGACCGTCCAGACATGATCGGAGACGCCTGCCTTCATCGCCGGAGTCATCGGGTAGGGCTTGCTTAGCGTAGTGTGTGGCCGAGCGAAATTGTAGTGCAAGAAGTACAGGCTCTCCGCGGCCTCTAGGTTCTGCCACTTCCGACTGAACCCGTTGGTCAACCGAGTGAAGCGGCGCATCCCCATCCTCATGTTCAAGTTTTGCCGCTCAACATAGCTAGTTGAGACGTGGGCGATGTCCGGCTTGCCGGAGATCACATGCGTCTGAGTCCCCACGCACTCAGGCGGGCTGTAACGGGCTTCGGGCGCATCCACGGGCTTGCCATACAGCTTCACCAACTGCGAGTAGTCAATCGCTGAGCCGAAGACTCTTTCCACGGCCACGAGATATGCCTTGTGGCCGTCTGTGGTCAATTGAACACGCCGGGCAAGTCGCTGCGACAGGTCACGGAGGAACACTTCGGCGTACTCGGCATCGCGGTTGCCTACCAGGAAAGTCGGAACAACCTTGCAGTCGGCGCACAACGCGGTCCATGTCCACACGTCGCCAACCCCAAACTGACCCTTTTTGTCTTCGGGGACATTCCTCTGCTTGGAGTAGCAGAAGGCCCAGATTTCATCGGCCTGAAACCGCTCGCATTTCAGGTTCCGCATGGTCTCGCTCTGATACTTCCAGCACGCCTCGCCTAGCTCCATCAAGAGTTTGACGACCGTGTTCTTGGCGGCTCCCGTCATCCGGCACGTGGCGCGTATCGAGTTGCCCTCTACGAGGGCTGATACGATAGCGGCGCGTTCAGTTGTACTTAGCTTGTTCATACTGACCATTATGCTTGAGCGAGTCCGCATTGTCAAGAGGCTTATGAGTAAATTATTATAGCCGAGCGGCTCTTGCCCGTATAGGGAAAAAGGCATAAGATGGGCACCGAGTTCACTTTCTTCGATTATGTGGATGATCGCGGGACGAACGTGGTCACGGCTTGGTTTACCCAACAGAGTAGGAGTGGCGCTAAGGTCAAAGCCAAGTTCGACACAAGGCTCCTAACCATGGAGGCCACACCGGCGGGAGAAGGATATTGGCTTAGGCCCCAGACAGAGACGCTGCATGGCGACTGTGAGGGGCTGTTTGAAATCAGGGCACTGTTACGCAACGTGCAACTTCGGCTACTGGGATTCCATCATGCGTCCGGCACAGAGGTCACTTTAGTATTCGGGGCCACAGAGCGAGACGGCAAGTGGGAACCGTTGTCGGCGTGCGCCCAAGCGTTGAAACGACGGATAGAAGCAATAACGCACCCAGCGCTCCATCGGACGAGGCACTTTTCATGACTCAGCAATATCTACTCAATAATCTAAAAGAGCGTGAGTACAGACGGGAGTTTCTATCTGAGCAAGTAAAAACTATTCTGGCCGCTCAGATTCGTATGCTACGCGAGGAACGGGGATGGAGTCAGGAAGAACTCGCGCGTAGAAGCGGTACAGCACAGGAGATGATCTCTAAATGGGAGAATCCCGACTACGGAAAGTACACCAATTCAACGTTGCTAAAGTTGGCTGACGCCTTTGAAGTGGCCGTGATAACTAAGTTCGCAACGTTTTCAGAGCTCACGGCGTGGCTTGCCAGCCTCTCTAAAGAGCAACTGGCACCAAAGACTCTTGACGAGGATCGAAGAACGGCGACGTTGACTGCCCCAGTCGAAGGAGCAACGAATGCTTCATGGTTTCCAAACCAAATCGAGTGGGAGAACCCACTAGGCGCTGCCGTTGGCCGGTTGCAGAATATCGGCACTTCTACGGTCCAGCTGAATGCCGATTATGTCAGACCCCAAAAGGCATCGCGGGAACGTGAGCTAACCTTGGCCTCAGACAAACTGTCGTTGGCTGCGTAAGGAGAGTGCCGTGCGGCTTCCGAACAACCTACGGCAGAGACTTGCCGAGGAATTTCAAGCGAGCATAGAAAGCATGCGCGCTAATCCTGAACCCGCTAAGAAGCTCTATTTCTTTAGTGTGTTCTACGGTGAGGCGACACGAATCCTGAATCTAGCTTGGGATGCTGAGCTTGCGCTCGTACACAACGTGACACAAGCGGCCAGCGCTATGCTCTCGGGCCGCGTGAGTAGCATCCAATCTGGCGACCGAAACGTTGAATTGCCCCAAGAGTTCTTCCCGGCACTTGAAAAGGCCGGGGAAGAGATAGCCACGTATGTGGCATCAGGTAAGCAGCCGAAAGAAGTTCTATACGGAGCGCTTGAAAGAATAGCCGAACTGACTTTTCTCTCAACCGGCAACGGCTATTACTTGTATCTGCGGGGCAAGATCAAGGTTTAGGCCCGACACGTCGCCATCTCTGCTCAGCGGCTTTCGTGGCGATCTCCCGCCGCCGCTCAGGGCTGAGAGCTTTTGCTCGCGCCTTGCCGCCCTTCGCTCCGCCTAGCTTGCCCAGGGCGACCGCTGCCGGGTTCTTCTCGCGTTCCGGCTTCTCAGTCTTGGCTGGTTCTTGGCCTGTCGCTTGGTCTACGATGAACTTGGCGAGTTGGGCGATGTCGCGGGGGCGTTTGGGGTTGCGTGTGCGGTCAGGCATGCCCACAGCATGGCACAGCCGGGCACCGGGGCGCAAGATTGTGAAGATTCAAACTGACCCACTACCCAAGGATGAGGGCTGGCGGCCAGCAGAACCTTTCATCCGCGCGGCCCGTGGATTCCCTGGTATCTACTGGGGATATCGCCGCGTCTATCTGACCAATACTGATCCTTCGATCTCAACACAGATCATGAAGTGCTTGGCGCATTATAACCAAGTAGTAAAAGACGCCACGTTCTTCGGCGGAGAGAAGGTGAATTTCGTAACGGGTGAACTTGAGTGACCGGCTACCGTCATATCGCACGGACTCAAGCGCTCTAACATCAAGGCCCGCGAAAGGCACCACTACCAACTATCGCTCCACCCCCCTGCGGCTTTCCAGACCTTTACACCGCCACCACCAGGTTCGGGACCAGCCACCCGAATATCCCGACGATGAGTGCGACCTGCGCCGCCAGGTGCCACAGCCTGTCCCTCATGAAAAGGGACGCCGGTATTGCGACGAGCGCCGTCACCCATACGACGGTCGCTGTGAATGCAAGGCTCGGCAGCGTAGCCACTGACGATGGGTAGCTCCCGCGCATCGCCTCAAACCCGAACGCCGCCGCAATGCCAAGCGCCGACCACGCAAACATCGCCGCTGCGCTCATGGCCACGACCCTGCCTGTCACACCACCCTCTGCGGCGCGGGCAGCGAGCGCTTTTGGCGGCCGGAAGGTCAGCAGTATCGCCATATGGGTGACAAAAAGCAGCCCCATCAGCGTCCCGCCCATGAAACCTGCGAGTGCCGTCCCCATCAGTCGTGGCCCGGTCGCGGCTGCCACGGCCGCGTGAGGAACGCCCGGCAGCCGTGCTGCTTTTCGAGCAGCAACTGCCACGCAGTGCCCACTTCCTTCTTCGGCGCCTTGGCAAACATGCTCGGTCCCGCACCGGCGAGCATGACTTCCCGTGCGCCCAAAGACGCCAGCGCGTCCCGGTATGCCGTCCAGCCGGGGAACACCCGGGGCGCCAGGCTGTCGAAGACGTTGAACATGAGCTCCGGCGGTACGTCTCCGCCACCCTTGATGCGGCCCGCCAGTTTGTGCGACAGGTCGCCCCGTGTGTGCATGTCCGGCGTCAGGTGACTGAACAGCGTCTTGGTCTTCGCCTCCACCTGAATCGGCGGGCACATGACTATGAGCCACTCCAACTGGGCTGGCGGCAGCAGGGTGACGAGCTCTCCCCTGCCCTTCACCAGCGCTGTGCCGCCATACACGAGGAACGGGACGTCAGAGCCGGCTTCAGCGCCAACCTGCGCCAGGTCATCTTGCGAAAGTCCCAGGCCCCACAACCTGTTCAACGCCCGCAAGGCCGCAGCCGCGTCGGCTGACCCGCCGCCCATGCCCGCGGCAACCGGGATGCGCTTCGTCACACTTATCAGGGCCCCCGCATTGCCGCCTGTGTGCCGCCTCAATGCCACAGCGGCCCTGTGCGCCAGGTCCGCCTCGCCGCCAAGCGATGGGTCATCGGACACGACCTCGATTCCGCCCGACTCCTCGACCGTCACGTCATCGTGCAGCTCGATTGTCTGCATTACTGATGCAAGGTCGTGGTACCCGTCGTCCCGTTTCCTCAACACCTCCAACGTCAGGTTGAGCTTCGCGTGCGCCTGCTCAACGACCTTCCTGGAAGGCCCGGGTTGCTGCCGCCCCGTCATGGCGCCGCCTCCGGGACCGCCTGCGCCTGCTCAAGCCACGACCGGTAAAGCATGCCCCACTCTTCCAGCGACAGCGTGCCGGGCCGCCTCGACGCCTCGATGCCTGCACGTGCAAGCGTCCGCCCTGCCGATTCAAGAGAGGCGCCAAGCCCCAGCGCCAGGGAGTTCCGCAACTGCTTCCTCGGCGCCCGGGACCCGGCACGCACCAACGAGAAGAACGCAGCCTCCGAATCAACTGCGACCCTGGGCTGCGGCAGCACGGTCAGGCGCACCACAGCTGATGTCACTTTGGGCGGCGGCCTGAATGCGCTCGGCGGGACCTCGAACAGTTTCTCTACGTCCGCGTACATCTGCACGCCGAGGGACAGCATGCCCTTCTTTCCCTCACCGGCTGCCATCTCATCCGCCACCTCACGCTGCACCATCACGACTATTAGCGATGGCTTGCACCGAGACTCCAGGAAATTCCGCACAATCGGCGATGCCGCATAGTAAGGCAGGTTGCCCACGACCTTGTATTTGCCCACCTCGGTCCCTGGCAAACGCCCTACATCGAGTGTGCGCGCATCAGCCTCGATGACGCTTACCTGGTCGTTGCCCGTATATTTCTTCCGGAGCCCCTCTGCGAGCGTGTGGTCCAGCTCCACAAGAGTCAGCGACTTCGGCCTTGCCTGCGCGAGCAGGTGCGTGAGCGACCCCCTGCCCGGGCCAACCTCGACAACAAAATCGTCGCTCGTGACCTTCGCTGCGCGTACTATCCTCGCCGCGTATGCGCCATCTGCAAGGAAATGCTGGCCGAGTCGTCTGGGCAATGCAGCAGTGGCTGAAGGACAAAGGAGCGCTGCGCCATTAGAGCGGCTGCTCCCGTTTGCCCGGCCCCGGGAGACCTGCGGCGCTCGAGGGGCCCCGCTTACCGCTGCTTCCTTCCGGACCTGACGGGGTTCACGAGTCCTCGTCGCGCAAGGCCGGGGCCGGGCAAACGGGAGCAACGGTGCGGCTGTGAGGGGACGCTGACCGCGCGTTGCAATCGTACCAGCCTTACGCACTCGCCAGTCCGTTGGACAAGCCGGTCACTCGCAACGGTGCCATTGGCGACGGCAACTGCGGACATCTGCGGATACACTTGGCGCCATGAGCAACAAGCCCGCAGTCGCCGGCGTCCGGAAGGCGGTCATCCCAGTCGCCGGTCTCGGCACGCGCTTCCTGCCGGTGACACGCGTGGTGCCGAAAGCCCTGCTGCCTGTCATAAATAAACCGCTCATTCACTACGCCGTCCAGGAGGCTGCTGCCGCCGGCATCCGCGACATCGCCCTGGTCCTCAGCCCGGGTATGGGCTCGGTCGCCAGCTACTTCGCACACCAGGCCATGCTTGAGACGGCCTTGCGCGAGCGCGGCCAGCCTGAGCTCCTCAGACAGCAGCAACAGGTTGCGGACCTGGCGCACGTCGAAGCCCTGTATCAGCGCGAACCACGCGGACTGGGACATGCAGTCTTGCTGGCCAGAGACTTCATTGCTAACGAACCTTTTGCTGTGTTCCTCCCGGACGACATTATATTCGGCGAGCCTTCCGCTATCGCTCAGTTGCTTGCTGTGCGGGAGCGTAAGGGAGGCAGCGTCATTGCCGCCCGGACTGTACCCATCGAACAGGTGCCCAGGTACGGGATCATTGACGGCCAGCCTGCGGGGCCCCGTGTGTTTACAGTCCGCCGGCTGGTGGAAAAGCCAAAGCCTGAGCAGGCGCCAGGCAACCTTGCAATCGTCGGCCGCTATGTGTTGGAGCCGGGCGTTTTCAACCACCTGGAAAAGACAAAGCCGGGCGCAGGCGGGGAAATCCAGATCACTGACGCCATCGCCGCGCTGATCGGAGAATCTCCCCTCCACGCCTGCGTTCTTACTGGTGCTCATATGGATGCCGGCGTCCCGGCAGGGCTCTTCGCTGCTTCCATCCACGAAGCCCAGAAGGACCCTGCGTTGCGGCACGCTGTGCTGGAAGCAGTCAAGTCCTGGCGCAAGGACGGCGCGACGCCCCGTTCCGGTCCGTAAGGCCACGTCGTTGCGTACGCCGCGCTCCGGAGGTTGTCGGGAGGTCTAGCCGCACATGGGCCGCAGCGAACTCGTTTTCAAAACCGCCACAGAACTGGCGGGGCTCATACATACCCGCAAAGTCTCCTGTGTGGAACTCGTGGATGCATGCCTTCAGCAGACCGCCCGCGTCGACCCAAAAGTCAACGCCGTCTGCACGCTGGCCGCTGAGCAAGCAATTATCAACGCGGCCGCGGCAGATAAGGCGAACGCGGCAAAGGCCTCGCGCACAGAGAAGCGAGGCGACTTGCCCCTCCTCGGCCTGCCTCTGGGCGTCAAAGACCTGCACCTCACTGCCGGCATCCGGACGACGTTCGGGTCCCGCATCTACAAAGACTTCGTCCCCCAGGACGACGCACTGATCGTCCAGCGGTACAAGGCTGCGGGGGCTATCGTCATCGGCAAGACCAACACGCCAGAGTTCGGCGCAGGCTCCCACACATTCAACGAGGTCTTCGGCAAAACCCTCAACCCCTACGACACCACGAAGACGTGCGGCGGGTCAAGCGGCGGCTCAGCAGTCGGCCTCGCATGCGGCATGTTCCCTATTGCCACTGGCTCAGACCTTGGCGGCTCGCTGCGCAACCCGGCAGCCTGGAACAACGTCGTCGGCCTCCGCCCTTCGATAGGACGCATCCCCCGTCGGCCTAATGCGCTCGGCTGGAACTCGCTCTCAGTTGACGGGCCCATGGGGCGCACCGTGGCAGACATAGCGCTCCAAATGTCAGCGGTCGCAGGCCCTGACAGCGCCGCGCCGCTTTCTATACAGGAAGGCCCGGCCAAATTTGCAGGCAGTCTCGATTGGGACCGCGCAACCGGCAGGCCCACCGGCACGACGAAGGAGCGCACACAGGGACGGCCCGCGCGCGTCGCGTGGAGCAGGGACCTGGGCCGGTACCCAATTGACCCCGCAGTAACAAAGGCTGTGGACGCGCAACGCAAGGTCTTCGAGCGGCTGGGGTGCGAGGTTGACGACGCTGCACCAGACCTATCAGACGCAGACGAGGTTTTCCAGGCTTACCGGGCCTACTCGTTCGCCCAGCAACACGAAGCTCACCTGCGCAACCACCGCGCGCTCATGAAGCAGACAGTCATATGGAACACCGAGCAGGGCCTCAAGCTGACCGCCCTGGACATGGCCCGCGCAGAAGAGAAACGCACGCGCCTTTACCAGCGTGCCGCAGACTTCTTTGCTCGCTACGACTTCCTGGTCCTGCCTGCTACCAGCGTGCCCCCGTTCCCGGTCGAGCAGGAGTACGTCACCGAAATCAACGGCGTCAAGCTCAACACGTACATCGACTGGTTCGCCATCTGCTATGCCATCTCAGTGACAGGGTTCCCGGCCATATCTGTGCCTTCGGGGTTCACGCCTGGGGGCCTGCCGGTCGGCCTGCAAATAGTAGGCGGCCCAATACAGGATTGGCCCGTGCTGCAGGTGGCGCACGCCTACGAGCAGGAGTCAAAGTTCGGCGAGCGCAGGCCCCCCGTCGCTACGTGAGGCGTTTAACGTGGCAGCCGCCCACGGCGTCGTTAGCGGCTGTCAACCTGTCTAGGGTGCTTGCGTTACTTCACTTGCAGGGTTTTGGCGAGGAGCTGTTGGACCTCTTTGACCGTGGCCTGTTGCCAGGCCGGATAGCGCGGGGTAGTGCGCTTACGCATCTCGGCCCGGAAGTCCTGGTCGTTCAGGGAGGGCATCTCCTTCTTCACCTGCTCGGTGATCTTCGCCCTCTCCTCGTTGGCAAATGCCGGCCGCTCAATCCAATGCGTGATGTACTTCACGTCCTTCGTGTAAAACACGACCGTGGGGATGGACTGAAACTGGCCCTGGTTGAGGAACTCATTCATGATGTCCAGGTTGGCGTCCCTGGGGAACATCCGGAGCTCCATTCCGGACGCCTCTGCAATTTTGGTTATGACCGGCAAGCCGCGGTAAACGTCCGGGCACCAGTCCTCGCCCAGCACCAACACTTTCGCTGGCCCGCCAGGCATTGCCACCATCTTCTTGAACGAGGCCGCCTCGTCGCGGGAGACTGCCGCGCTGGTGTAATACTCCTCGAACTTGTCCTTGTTGACCTTGATCTGTGAAAGGTAGTCCTTAAAGCTGAGTCCTTTGGCAAACCTTGCAGGAGTCACAACTGTCGTAGCTTGAGTCATCGCTTTGTCCCTTCTTGATGCGCTCCACTTCGCCGATACGGCCCCTGGGCGGTCACGCCGCCCTATGCGATGTGTCAGCCTATCATGCCTTTGTAGCCGATCTCGACCCGCTTATCTGGGTAGACGACGATCGGCACCATGTCACCGTAGACCAGCGCCTCATCCAGCAGCGCTTGGCTCTGGTCAACCTGGCGCTCGTCAAAGACTATTTTTTCTAGCGTCCAATCTTCCTTGAGCTTCTTACAGGCAGGACACGAAGCAAGCGTATAGACGATAGGCGCCGTCTTTTCTTTGGCCAGGCCTCTGCCTCTTAGTTGCCGCGGCAATATAGACCTCACTAAACTAACGCTCCGGTAATGCCGGCCCGCTCCAACTGATGTACCTTTGCACAGCATATCTTGCGTGCGCGCAGCATGGCGTTGCCACTCGTGTGCCAGTCAGTCAATGGAGGGTGCTTAGTTGCTTTCAAGTGCAACAAAACGGCCTGCGCAGAAAGGCCCGGTCCGCATCGGCATCATTGGCGCGGGCGGTTTTGCCAACACCCACATGCAGTTCTTTTCCCAGATGAACGACGCAGAAATCGTCGCCTTCAGCCGGAGGGACAAGGCGGCGCTCGATGAGATGCAGAAAAAGTGGGGCGTCAAGAAGGGGTTCACCGACTACCACGACCTGCTCAACATGGACGGCCTCGACGCCGTCGACATCGTTACACCCACTGACTCCCACCACCGCATCACGCTCGATGCCATCAAGGCCGGCAAGCATGTCCTCTGCGACAAGCCCCTGGCCATGACCGCCGCCCAGTGCCGTGACATGCTCACCGCCGCAGAGAAGGCCGGAGTCGTCCACTGCACAAACTTCAACCAGCGTGGCCGCTCGCCTGTGGGCCGCATCAAGCGCTACATAGACGACGGGTTCATAGGCCGCATCTACCATTGCAACATCTCGTGGATGATGACATTGCAGTATGACTTCCGGCCGGCCGTACTTTCGTGGCGGTTCCGGCCCGAATCCGGCGGCGGCACCGTTTACGAGCTCATCCACGTCTTTGACATGGCCCGCTTCCTATGCGGTGACGTCCGGCGTATGTTGGCCCACCATAACACAGCAGAAAAGCGCCGCAAATTCGCAGACATGCCGGATGGCATGGACATTCACGTGCCCGACTCCACCGCCTTCATCCTCGAGTTCCAGAGCGGGGCCTACGGCGTCCTCCACACCAGCTTCGTCACGCGCGGCCAGGACCCTGACGGCCAGACCACCGCCCGCATAGAGGTCACTGGCGAACTCGGACGGATCATGAACAGCGGCCGTTACGGCATCGCCGGCTTCAGCTCGACCCTGGGCCAACCCAACGGCCCGGTGCGTGAACTTGACCCCGGCGCCCCGTATCCTCAGCCCTACGAGCAGTTCGTGAGTGCGATACTCACCGGCGAGCCTGTCAAGACCAGCTTCTACGACGGCCTCAAAGCTGCGGAACTTGTGGACGCCGCCTATGAGTCTGCAAGCAAAAGCAAATGGGTTGACCTCAAATAAGAGCCAGGCTGTAAACACTGACTTGTTCATTCCCTCTCTCCCGCTGGGAGAGGAGGATGTAGACAGAGGCTGACATCCCGGAGCGCAATCTTGGCCAACTACGTTAAGCTCGGCCGTACAGGCGTCAAAGTCTCAAACCTGTGCATAGGCACAGACAACTACGGCAACAAATACGGCGCTGACGTCGCTACAAGTCACCGCGTGCTGTCAATGGCCCTTGATGCGGGACTTAACTTCATCGATACCGCAGACTCCTACTCTGAAGGCCGTTCAGAAGAGATCATTGGCGGCTACTTGAAGATGAGCGGGCGTCGAGACCAGGTTGTCCTTGCCACAAAATGCCGGAGCCGCGTTGGCGCAGGGCCGAACGACGCCGGCGCTTCCCGTTACCACATCATCCGTGCCTGCGAGGCCTCGCTGCGCCGGCTCCAGACAGACCGCATAGACCTCTACTACATCCACGCCTACGACCCCACGACGCCTCTTGAAGAGACTGTAGGCGCGCTCGACACGCTGGTCCGCCACGGCAAGGTCCTTTACACGGGGTGCTCCAACTTCGCGGCGTGGCAGCTTGTCAAGGGCATGTGGATAAGCGACGTACGCAACCTGGCCCGCTTCGACGCCGTACAGTCCGTATTCAACATCGTCCAGCCCGGGCTTGCCAGAGAAGTTGTCCCGGTCGCAATAGCGGCAGGTGTGGCGGTGGTGCCCTACAGCCCGCTCGCCTCCGGGTTCCTGACAGGCAAACACCCGCGGAGTGAGCCGGTTGAAGACTCAAAGATCGGCAAGCGAGACCTGGAACGCGGCGGAGTGCTGCGCGCCCGGTACTTCCAGGAGGCCAAGCTGGATATCGTTGACCAGCTCAGGGCCGTATCGGAAAAGTACGGGCAGCCCATGGTCCGTCTCGCCCTCCATTGGGTCAAAACGCAGCCCGGCGTCACTGCTCCCATTTTCGGCGCAAGGACAGAAGAACAGCTCAGGTCCATCCTCGAAGGCTGGAACACTGACCCCCCGCCAGAGGCTGCTGCCGAGGTGAAACAGATCGCGGACAATTTCGCAGCGAATGCGCCTATGGACTACCCGCCGCCACCGCCGCCACTGTAGGTGCATGGCGCCTGCCCTGAGTAAAGTCGAAACGTGCCCTGCTCACCAGATAACGCACCTAAACCGCCAACTCAAGCCCCTCTCCCAGTGGGAGACGGGTGCCCACAGCAGGTGGGCGCGGGTGAGGGAGAAATATGAACTCATCGTCAGCTCTCGGAAGTCTCTCCAGGCACCTATGAAACCGCCAGCAAACTCCGGAGTGCGAAACGACACATGGACTACGTGAAACTTGGCCGTACAGGCCTGAAAATCTCGCCCTACTGCATAGGCGCTGACAACTTCGGCGACCAGACGCCCGAGGCCGAGTCGCTCTTGATACTCGGCATGGCCACCGATGCGGGTGTCAACTACATCGACACCGCGAACAGCTATGTCGCTGGGAAATCCGAAGAGATCATCGGCAAATTCATCACTCGCCGGCGCTCGCAAGTAGTCCTCGCGACAAAGTGCCGCAGCAAGGTCGGCACGGGGCCTAATGACATCGGCGTCTCACGCAAGGCCGTCATGCAGGCCTGCGAAGACTCCCTCCGCCGCCTGAAGACCGACTACATTGACCTCTACCAGGTCCACAGCTTCGACCCTGATACGCCCATGGACGAGACGCTCCGCGCCTTCGATGACCTCGTGCGCCAGGGCAAGGTCCGTTACATCGGGTGCTCCAACTACACGGGCTGGCAACTGACACGTGCGCTCTGGCTTTCGGACAAAATGAACATCGCAAGGTTCGATTCGGTCCAACCGCGCTACAACCTCCTGTACAGAGACCCTGAGCGCGAGCTCATACCGGCCGCCATTGAACATGGCGTCGGCGTGGTTGCCTATTCGCCTATGGCAGGCGGCTTCCTGCTCGGCAAGTACGCCAGGGACAGGGTGCCCGCGGGCGCCCGGTTCTCCGAGCAGTTCCGCGCCCACCTGTTCTACCGCCGCACCTACTGGAACGACTTCGCGTTCGAGGCTGTCGAGAAGTTCATCGCAGTCACAAAAAAGCACAATGTCTCGCCCCAGGCCCTGGCCCTGAAGTGGTTGCGCAGCCAGCCCGGCGTCACCGCGTGCATAGTCGGCGCCAGAGACCAGCGGCAACTGAGGGAAAACCTCGCCGCCTGGGACGAACCTGTGCCCCCGGATGCGCTCACAGAAGCCACGCAGGCAGGCGACTGGCTGAAACAGCACGGACCATGGGTGGGCTAGGAAACATTTGGACCTCCGATATACAGCTTGCATTTCCGCTACCCTGAGCCGGTGCACGACTATTCCGTCGACGGCCTCAAGCCCTCCGAAGTCCTCCGGCCCGCATCGGTCGAAGAACTCTCCGCGCAACTGAAACGCCTCCACGGTTCCGGCCTCGCAGCCATACCGTGGGGAGGCGGCACGCGCATGCACGTGGGCAACATGCCAGAGCGCTATGACGTTGCACTGGACCTCTCGGGGCTGGATACGCAAATAGAACACGAACCCGGCGACCTTACAGTCGTCGTCAGCGCGGGCGTACGCGTCGCAGACCTGAATGCAAGGCTCGCAACCGCAGGCCAGCGGCTGCCGTTCGACACCCCCGAGCCGGAGCGGGCCACCATCGGCGGGTCAGTCGCTTCCAATGCGCCGGGCGCCATGCGGAGCTCCTTTGGTGGCATACGGGACTGGGTCATTGGCGTGACGGTCGTCCTTGCGGACGGCGACGTCACTAAGAGCGGCGGGCGCGTCGTGAAAAACGTTCAGGGCTACGACCTCCACCGCCTGCACACTGGGGCCTTCGGCACCCTGGGCGTCATCTCCCAGGTTGCCTTCAAGCTCACACCACTGCCGGCGCGTACACAGACAGTCGCCGCCGCATTTTCCTCTATCGAGCCTGCTGCGGCGGCCGCGTCCTCCCTGTTCAATGCACCCTTCACTCCTGAGGCCCTGTCACTCTTTCACGGCGGCGGCGCAGCGAAGGCGACTGCGACTCACATGCCGCGCCATGCCGCAGGAGCGAGCACGCTGCTGCTGGCCCGGCTGGCCGGAGGCCCAGCTTCGGTCGCAAGGCAGGCCTCCGAAACCTCGGCGGCTATGCTCCGCCACAAGGCAGTGGCCGTGCGGACATTTGGCCCTGATGAAGACACGCCCGTATGGCAGCGAGCGGCAGACTCGCCTCTGCCTGTACAGGTCTCGGCCCGCGCTGCCCTCCGGCAGTCCGCGGCGTATGAGGTCTTAAAGGACCTGGAGACTGCTGACGCCAGGTTCACGGGCCTTGCGCTCCACGCACGCATAGACTGCGGGTTCGGCGCCCTCACAGCAGACTGGTGGGCGAAGACGGACGAGGACGCCCGCGAGGCCATCAACGCCTCTTTTCAGGCCGCCAGACGGCATGGTGGCCTGGCAGTAATTGAAAGGTGCCCGCATCACCTTAAACGCGGCCTCGACGTATTTGGCGAGTCAACCCCTGCGCTCGCCATAATGCGGGGCATGAAGGAACAGTACGACCCGGCGCGCATCCTCAACCCCGGCCGCTTCATAGGAGGCATCTGAGTGGCGGATAAGCCCGTACAACGCACCGCCAGCAGCGGAACTGTCGCACCGCCAGGCACGTTCAAGGGCTTCCTCTCACCCGATGCGCCGCGTGACGAAGACCTCTATAAATGCGTCCATTGCGGCTTCTGCCTGAATGCTTGCCCGACTTACCTTGAGACCGGCCTCGAGGCGGAGTCCCCGCGCGGACGCATCGCCCTCATGAAAGCGGTCCGTGAAGGCCGCCTGGAAGCGACACCTGCGACCGTGCGCCACTGGGACCTGTGTCTTGCGTGCCGCGCCTGCGAAATCGCCTGCCCATCAGGCGTCCCCTATGGCCGTCTAATCGAGGATATGCGTGCCGAGCTGCAACCCCGCATCAAACGCCCCATAAAGCAGCGCATCGGGCGCGCCGCCGGTTACCGCGCAGTCCTCTCCAGCCCGAAACTACTGCGCACGGCGGGCCGTGCGCTAAAGCTCTACCAGCGCACGCCGGTGCAAGTCATCGCCCGGGGCAGCGGGCTGCTGAAAGTGCTTCCGGGAAATGCGAGCAGCCTTGACCGTTCATTGCCTCGCCTCAGCGACCGCTTTTTCACAGCCGACGGCCGCACAGTCCCTCCCGTTGGCAAAAAGCGCGCCCGTGTCGCGATGCTGGCTGGCTGCGTGATGACGTTGACCCACGCGCCTGCGCTGGAGGCGGCAGCTCGTGTACTGGCACGCAACGGGGTCGAGGTGGTCCTCACCCGCGCCCAAGGCTGCTGCGGCGCGCTCAACCTCCACGCGGGCGAACGTGGCTCAGCCCGAAAAATGGCCCGCCGCAACATAGACTCGTTCCTTGCTGCCAGTCCGGACGCCGTTGTAGTCGCCTCAGCCGGGTGCGGCTCGACGATGAAGGAGTACCACGACCTCTTCCGCCGTGACCCAGACTACAAAGAGAAGGCCGCGCAAGTTTCGGGACTGACCAGGGATATCCACGAGTTCCTGGCCACTCTGCCTCTTGACCCTCCCAGGGGCCGGGCGGTCTTCGCAAAGCTCAGGACGACTGGCGTGGGGCACAACGCCCCGTTGCGAGTCGCATACCAGGACGCCTGCCACCTGGCCAACGCGCAACGCATACTTGAGGCGCCGAGGCAACTCCTCCGCGCCACCCCGGGTATAGAGCTTGTCGAAATGCCTGAGGCCACCATCTGCTGCGGGTCGGCAGGGGCATACTCCATCACCGAGCGCGAAATGTCGCAGCGTCTTGGGCGCCGCAAGGCGCGCAACGCCGCATCGGTGCACCCTGACGTTGTCGCCACCGGGAACCCCGGCTGCGCGATACAGCTCGAGAACTACCTGCGCGAGCTCTCTGAGAAGGACCCGTCGGCGCCGCGGCCGCGCGTGCGCTACGTCATAGAGTTACTCGACGAGGCATACGCGGCTGAGAAGTAAATGCGTCCCCACCGCGCCTCACCCGATGTGACGGTACCGCGCTTCGTAGTTACGGCGTCCGGTTTCGGCGTCCGTGTCCGGGAACGCTTCGTACGGGGGCAGGAGGCGCCGGGGGAACGAGGGGTCGATCAGCCACGCGACAAACTTGTCGTACGCACCGTCCATGTGCGTCGTCTTCACATGCCCGAACAGCGACTCTCCGATGTCCATGAACTGCGACTGCACCTCAAAAGCCCTCTTGAGGTCCTTTTCCTGCCCGGCCTTGTAATAGTCATGCGTCAGTTTTGGAAACAGCCCCGCCAGAGCGCACAGCAGCGAGCATTCGCCGTACAGGCAACCGGACGCGTAGTCGTGCTGCAAAAAGAAGTGTTGCAGCTCCGGCGCCTCCTGCACCCACCCGCGTATCAGGCCAAAGTCATAGGTGCTCTGCTTCGTTGCCACGAGGTTTGGCACAGACTCGATGATGGGCCGGTAGTCCTCACCTGTAAGCACCCGCTTCGTGCGGCCCAGGTTGTAATGCAAAAAGTCGCAGTCCGGGAACGGCCCGCAGACGGTACGGAAGAACGCCAGCATCTCCCGGTCGCTCACCGCGCCCCAAGAAGGGAGCGACACCTGGAATGACCTCACTCCCCTGCTGCGCGCATACCTGATGCGCTCTGCGACCTGAGTGGTGGACAGGCTGATCACACCTACCTGCGGCTTCAAACCCGGCCCGGACATCTCCTCGACAAACACATCAACGACGCGCTTGAACTGCGAGTCGGAAACGGCGTACCCCTCCCCTGCAGTCCCCATCACGTACAACCACTTGAAGCCGTTAGAAATGAGGTGGCGGACGTGCCGCCTGAACACGCCCTCATCTAGCGACCAGTCTTCCTTCCAGGGCACGTCAACGGCGCAAAGCATCCCCGGCGGGTGTCTTGGCTTTACCACGCGGTCCATCGTCGCTTTCCGCTCCATGTGATGCGTCTACTTCAGCACCCTCGTCTGTTTGTGCTTAATCAGGCCGAAATCAATCTCGTAGCCGAGCCCCGGCCCCATGGGCGCATGCACAAACCCCTCGCGGTCAACTTCGATGTCGTGGACCAGCCCGTACCTCTGGGCATGCGCTGGCAAGAGCACCTCAAAGTAGTCGCAATTAGGCATCGCCATCGTGATGTGCAGGTTCGCCACGTTGTTGAGCGAGTTGCCCCCGTGGTGGACCTCGCACTTCATCCTGAACGCTTCTGCCAGGTGCGCGATCTTCATCATCGGCGTGATGCCGCCCTTTACCGCCACGTCTCCACGCAACATGTCCGTCGCCTGCGCGGTAATGAACTGCGCCATCGGGTAGAGCCCGCCCGGGTTCGCCTCAGTCGCCAGGATGGGGATGTCCAACTTCTGACGCAGCTTCGCATAGCCGTAGATGTCGTCCATGGCCAGCGGGTCTTCATACCAGTAATACCCCATCTCCTCGATTGCCCTGCCCACTCGCAACGCATCCTCATAGCAATAGGCCCAGACCGAATCGAGCATCAGGACCATCGAGTTGCCCACGGCCTCCTTTACGGCCCTACAGACCGCGATGTCCTCCTGTGGGTCCGCCGGAGGGTGGACTTTGTACGCCTTCCAGCCAAGGGACTTCCAGTGCAGCGCGTCTTCGACATAAGCCTGCGGCGAAGGGTGGAGGCTGAAACTGGCGTATACAGGCGCCTTCTGTCTGTACGAGCCAAGCAATTGGTGGATGGGGAGGCCGGCGCGCTTACCGGCCAGGTCCCATAGCGCAACATCTATCGCGCCAGTACACCGCATAGGAAATGTGAAACCGCCGCGCGTCGTCATGTCACTGTGGAGGGCGCCGATATCGCCGGGGTCCCTGCCCAACAGGACAGGCTTGAGCGTCGAGATCAGTTGCCCGGCGTCCGTCGCCGCGCTCTGGCTGGAGTTTCCAAGGAACGAGTGCCCGGTCACGCCCTCGTCGGTCAATATTGCGACGAGGCCCATCTCCACATTGCCTTTGATTGGCGCCCAGCCCTTCCGGTAATGAGTTTCAGGGATGTTGTCCCATGAAAACAGCGTCACAGTGACGTCGGTGATCTTCATTGGGCGGCTCCTCAGTCTGGCTCGCTTGGTTGTTGACCGGCAGAGCGCAGGAATCTTACGCCCGGCATGAGCAACGCGCGGTCAGTTGAATGCGAAGCTATAATCCCGGCGCAACTGGTTGCCCAGCTGCACACATCGTTTGGGGAGGAGCACAAACATGGAACTCGGACTGAACGGCAAGGTGGCGATAGTCACTGGCGGTTCCGACGGCATCGGCAAGGCGGCCGCCCTTTCAATGGCCAAAGAGGGAGCGAAGGTCGCCATATGCGCCCGCACCGCGAGCAAGCTCGAGCAGGCCGTAACAGACATACGTTCCCAGTCCAAGGGAGGCGAGGTGATTGCCATCCCCACAGACGTGCGGGACGAAGCCCAGGTCAAGCGCATGGTGGACCAGGTCGTGAAGAGATGGGGCCGGGTCGACGCGCTCGTGAATAACGCAGGGACCTCTTCAGCCAGGAAGTTCGAAGACCTGACCGACGAGGTCTTCGGCGAGGATTTTCAGCTGAAGGTCTACGGCGCCATCTACTGCATCCGCGCCGTCTTGCCCCACCTCAAGAAGTCGAAAGGCGGGGCGATCATCAACATCACGACTCCCGGCGGCAAGGCGTCTGGCCCCGGCAGCAACCCTACCTCTATGGCGCGGGCCGCCGGCATCTCAATGACGAAGTCATTGTCTAAAGAGTTTGCCTCAGACAACATCCGCGTCAACACAGTGTGCATCGGCCTGATCAAGTCGGGCCAGCACCGCACGCGCTGGGAGGCCCGCAATAAGCAGGACCCGTCTTACACGCTGGACAAACACTGGACCGAAATGGCGAAGACCGTCCCACTCGGGCGCGTTGGCGAGGCGGAGGAAGCTGGCGACCTCATCGCCTTTTTGGCTTCAGACCGCGCCAGTTACATCACCGGCACCGCCGTCAACATAGACGGCGGCGTCAGCCCAGTGGTGTAACCGCGTGAATTGCACGCCTGCTCGCGACCGCGTCGCCCGACACATCCAGGAAATACGGTTCAACGTAAACACAGGCGGCGCAGTCTGGTTGGCGGCAGCCATCATGTTGATTCGAGCGGCACGCTACCTTATACTGGCGCATCTTCTGGAGGGGTGAAGAACATGTCTTCGAAGTTCGTAACACGCGGTGCGCTCTCAGCAGTGCTGCTGGTTGCGCTGACCGCCCTTGCATGTGGCTCAAGCAGCGAGCCGACTGCTGCCCCAACCGCTGCCCCGACAAGGGCGCCGACAGCAACCACTGCCGCCGCAGTCGCGACTGCAACGACTACGACGGCCCCGACGGCTACAGCCGTCGCCAAGGTCGTGCCGACGGGCACCGTCACCGGCGTCATCGGCGGGCTCGGCGTGGGCACGCCGAGCGGGTGGCCGACAGACTGCCTGTGGTGCGCTTCCATCGTGATGGTGGGCGTGCAGGACGCACTGTTCCTTTACGACTATGACGCCACGGGCGTGCCAGGGTTCCAACCGTGGCTTGCCGAATCCTGGACCACCTCCCCTGACCTGAAATACACGGACATCAAGCTCAGGAAGGGCGTGATGTTCCACCAGGGGTTCGGCGAAATGACCTCCGCCGACGTGGTCTACACCTACCAGGCAGGCATGCCCTCCTACACAAAGGAGGCAAGGCACGACACGCTGCCTAACCCATCTCTCGCGAAAGTGGAAGCCATTGACCCCTACACGGTTCGCTTCGAATGGAATGCGTTCAACGGCCTGACGCTCTTCGACTTCGCAGACCAGGGCGAAGGGATAGGCATCTTCTCGAAGAAGGCGGTTGATCAAAAGGGCGTCGAGTGGGCTCGCCTGAACGTGATCGGCACCGGTCCCTTCGAGATGACGGAGTGGACGGCCCAGAAGGTCATTGATATCAAGGCTACTCCCGAGCACTGGAAGAAAGTGGCAAATGTCGCGCGCATCAAGCTGCTCGAAATCCCCGAGGACTCGACCCGCCGCGCCATGATGGAGAGCGGCGAGGCAGACATGGGCGAGCTCCCGCTCAAGGACTGGAAGGCGGTGCTCGCCAAGGGCTTCAAGAAGAGCAATGAGGGGATCGTTAACGGCATCGAGATCATCATGGGCGGCCAGTACTGGGCCAAGACCGACACCGATGGCAAGCCTCTTGACACCACCGGTTCAGGCGGCGCCCAGCGCAAGGTTGACGCGTCCAAGCCGTGGATCGGTGACCCCTTCGCGGCAGGCTGCAACCAGGACGACCTCCTCCTGAAAGCCAAGCCTACCGGCACGGTCTGTCCGTCCATGGAAACCCCGAGGCTGTTCCGCTGGGCGCTGGCGGAAGACATAGACAGGGATGGGATCACCGCATCTCTGGCCCAGGGCGAGGGCGGGCCACTTTTCGTCCGCATTCACCCCAACGACCCCATCGCCAAGGCCAACCCGGGCCGCTGGGACGTGAAGTACGACCCGGCGGCGGCCAAGGCCAAGATGAAGCAGGCGTTCCCGAACGGCCTCCCGGGCCCAATTCAGTGGTGGGACGGACCGTCCGGGCTTGAGGTAGAAGTTTCTGAGGCTGTCGCAGCCCAGTGGCTGACGGACCTCGGAGTGAAAACAGAGTTCGACCGCCGTGTGTACACGGCTCAGCGTCCCAACATGGTAGACCGCACCTCCCTTTGGCTCCAGACCCGCAACTGCTGCTCTCCGGCCACGAGGATCTTCGCCGAAGAGTGGATCTACAGTTCGGCGGTGCCAACGGGCTACAACCACGCCCAGGAGTTACCGTTCGCAAACTTGATCTACACCCAGAAGATCAAGGAGCAGGACGTCAAGAAGATCGAAGAATTGACCGTCCAGTTCATGGACCACCACTGGTACTGGATGATCGACATCGGCGTGACCGCGCCGCCTGCTACCACGCTTTTCAACGGCAAAACTATGGATTGGAAGCAGCGGCCATACACAGCCTGGCGTCTCGGGGGCATGCGGAACAGCCTGGACCAGATCAAGCTGCTCAAATAGCCAAAGACCACGTTCGCGGGGCGCCTGGAGGATCGCTCCTGGCGCCCCGCGCGTAACTTCCGACAAACGACCGCCGCGCCGCTGCTCCCTGGTACCGGCGCCCAACAAAAAGTCACCAGCAGCAGTGGGCCCACCGAGAGTCGGCGGGCCGCCTTCATAAGTTCCACTTGCCAGCCATTCTGGAGCCGACAGCCCTATATAGCGTTCCTCTCAATGTCCCTCAAAGAGAAGAACGTCATTAACAAGGGCTGATGCAGAGTCCCCGGACAGTTAGCAATCAGGAGAGTCTGTGCAAAGTTTCATCATCCGCAGGCTCTTCACCACCATCCTCGCCCTCCTCGGGGCCACACTCATAATTTTCTCCCTTTCGCGGCTCCTGGGCGACCCGCGCCTCCTGTTCCTCCCTCCTGACGGCTACGGGATCAGCAAGGAAGAGTACGCAAAGCTTGAGGCCCAACTGCACCTGGACAAGTCGGTCCCCGTGCAGTACGGGTACTGGCTCGGAGACCTGCTGAAGGGCAACCTGGGCCGGGACCTTTCAGACCGGGCCCAGATAGCGCCCAAACTGACAAAGAGGTTCGGTCCCACCTTGAAGCTGGCCCTCGCCGGGTTCATCCTGGCGACCGTCGTCGGTGTGCCGCTTGGGGTGCTTTCCGCCATGAAAAGGGGCAGCCTAGTTGATTACATAGCCCGGTCACTCGCGCTAATGGGCCAAACAGTGCCTGTCTTCTGGGTGGCGATCCTGTCAATCCTGATCTTCTCCGTCTGGCTCGGCTGGCTGCCCTCAGCGACGATGGGCGAAGGCTTCGCAATCCGCAATTACATACTTCCGACCGTCACCCTTGCGATCTACCCGGTGGCCGGGTACGTCCGCATCGTCCGTTCTGCGATGCTCGATGTGCTGGACTCCGAGTACATCAAGCTTGCAAGGGCCAAGGGTGTCGGCGGCTGGACAGTTACCTGGAAGCACGCATTCAAGAACGCCGCCATCGCACCCCTGACGTTCGCCGGCCTGCTGCTCGGCGGGTTCATCACCGGTTCGGTCGCAGTCGAAACGGTCTTCGCGTGGCCGGGGCTTGCCAGATACGCAGTGGAGGCTGTCCAAACCAACAACTTCACAGTCATCGCCGTCATCACCCTCATATTCACCGGGATATATGTCATCGCCAACTTTGCCGTTGACATCCTCTACGCCTACGTGGACCCGCGGATCAGGTACTCATGACGGTTCTACCGGGTGGACCGGAGGGACGAGAGGGCGTTGCCTTGAAGGCGGCTGGAAGGGCCGGAGCACCATCCTGAGTTAACCGACGATGCAAGACGCTGCCATACAAACCACCCCCAGGGTCTACGCGGTGAAAAGGGCCGGTGGGTTCACGCGCGCCTTCAACCTCCTCGTGAGGTGGCCCGTGGTCCCCGGCACGGTCCTCAGCATCCTTGTAGTACTTGCGGTCTTCACGCCCTTGATAGCCCCGCATGAACCGCTCGCGGCCAGCGTGCGCAACCGGCTCGCTCCCCCCGTCTGGTATGAAAATGGGACCACGAACTATTTGCTTGGCGCAGACACAGTCGGCCGCGACGTCCTTACCCGGCTCATGTACGGAGCACGGATATCGCTGCTGGTAGCGGCGGTCGCGCTTGTGACTGGCACGGTCGTGGGCACCACTATCGGCCTCATCGCCGGCTACTACGGAGGCCTGGTGGATGAGGTGCTCATGCGCATCGTGGACGTGTGGTTCGGCCTTCCCTTCGTCTTGATCGCGCTCGTTATTGCCGTGATCCTGCATCCGAGCCTGACCACCATGATGGCCCTGCTTGCCCTTTTCACGTGGGCCGGCTTTGTAAGAAACGTGCGTGGCGAGGTCCTGACGCTGAAGACCAGAGACTACGTGTCGCTCGCCAGGATCGCCGGGGCGTCCAACACCCGGATCCTGTTGCAGCACATCCTCCCCGGAGTCACCAATACCGTCCTGGTCTTGGCCAGCCTGCGCGCCGGCCAACTCATATTGACTGAAGCGTTCCTCAGCTTCCTGGGCGCAGGCATCCCGCCTCCCACCGCAACGTGGGGCTCGATGATCGCCGACGGCCGCAGCTACCTGCGCGACGCATGGTGGATTTCCGTCTTCCCAGGCGTCGCGATCTTCATGACAGTGATGTCCCTCAACTTCCTGGGCGACTGGATACGCGACAGGCTCGACCCGAGGTTGAACCAACTCTAGGCCGGCCAAGTCACCGCAGATAATCCACAGCCGCGCGCACGAAAACCTCTACACCGACGGGCAGGCACGCCTCATCGAAGTCAAACCGGGCGTTGTGGTGCGGCTCAGCGCCCTTGGTCGCCCCGCCAAGCAAGAAGTAGCAGCCCGGCACGCGGTTGAGGAACTCGGCCATATCGTCGCCAACGCTCACCGGTTCGTGCTCTCCCACTGCTTCTTCGCCTGCTATCCCGGTTGCGACCTTGCCCACCCACGCCGCGACTTCCGGGTTGTTGACCACCGGCGGCGACCCGTACAAGTGCTCGAACTTCGCCTCACATCGCAGGCCCGACGCAACACCCGCGGCGATGCGCGGCAACGCAGTCAGCACATGCTCCCTCACTGCCGGCTTGTACGCACGCACAGTACCCTCAAGCGCAACCCTGTCCGGGACCACGTTCGGGGCCGAACCTCCATGCACCTGCCCGAATGTCAGGACTGCCATGTCGTTCGGCGAAATTTCCCTGCTGACGACCGTCTGCGCAGCCGTTATCACCTGCCCGGCCGCAACGACCGGGTCCACGGCAAGGTGCGGCAGGGCCCCGTGGCCGCCGCGGCCAGTGAACGTCAGCCTGAACGCGTCTGCGCTGGCGAAGACGGTGCCGCGGTTTACTGCGACGCGCCCGGCCGGGAGCTGGTTCCAGATGTGCAGCCCTATCACACGGTCGGGCTTCCATTTGCTAAGCATGCCATCAGCAAACATGGCGAGCGCGCCCTGGACAACCTCCTCAGCCGGCTGAAAGGCAAAGACCACACGGCCATGGAATTGAGCCCGCATTCCTGAAAAGACTTCCGCGGCGCCAAGGGCCACCGTGATGTGGCCGTCATGGCCGCAGGCATGCATCGCGCCGTTTGTCGAGGCAAAGGGCAGCCCTGTCTGCTCCGCAATAGGCAAGCCGTCAATGTCGGCCCGTATCATCAGCGTCCGGCCTGGCAGCGCTCCTTCCAGCACGCCAACGACGCCCGTTTTCCCGACGCCCTGCTGGACCTGTAAACCCATCTCATGCAGACGCTCTGCTATCAGCCCCGCAGTCTTCGTCTCGCGGAATGCCAGCTCCGGCATGGAGTGCAGCGTGCGGCGCAGTTTGACCAGGCCGTCGCGCTTGCGCATGATCTTGGCGTGGACTGGGTCTTGAGCACGTCCCATGCGGCCAAAAATCCCCCATTAACATGCTTAATCAGATTGTGGCCGAGTCTAGCACCGCGGCGCTTTGCCCCAGAGTCCCCTCTCCCGGCGGGAGAGGGTTAGGGTGAGGGGTGCCGCGACCTCGCGACAGCGTTGAGGGCCAGAGCGAACCGGACGCCTATCCACCCACACATTTTGGGCAAGGCCCTCCGCGGCGGAGCGGCAGCCGCTGCTAGACTCGCGTGATGGCGCGCTATCTGCCGCTCTTCCCCCTGAACACCGTCCTCTTCCCCGGTGGCTCACTTGACCTCCGCATATTCGAGCCGCGCTACAAGACGATGCTCAAGGAGTGCCTGGACGCTGACCGCCGCTTCGGGGTCGTCCTCATAAAGAGCGGCGATGAGGCAGGCGGACATGCCGAGCCCTACACAGTTGGGACGGTCGCACATATCAGCAACATCAGCGCCCCGGACCGCGGCGGCCTCCCCGTTGAAGTACTGGGTGAACGACGCTTCAAAATCGTGAGTTTGGACCACTCAAGGCCGTTCTTGGCCGCTCAGGTGGAAACCTACGACGACGCCGAGTCCCTCGCCCCGCCTTCGGACCTCGTGCGCCATGCCCACAAGGCGGCACGCGAATTTGTCTCCATAATGCTGGCGGCCCGCGGGGTCTGGGCCTCGTCGGTAGCCGTCCCGTCCGAGCCCATGGCCCTCTCATACTTCATGGGCATCGCCGCCGCGGAAGCGCCCCTGAAGGCCCGGCAAAAGCTCCTTGAGGCCGACAGCTTGACCAGGCGCCTCCAGACCGGCATTGCGCTCCTTGAAGAGGAAATGCAACTCTTCAAGCCGGCCATAATGCGCTCGGGCCCAGGCGCGCAGGAAAGCCGGTTCAGCTCAAACTAGTCGGCCCCTAGGCTGCCCGGTAATATCTGCGGTCAGTTCGCTCACTATGGCGGGCCCGCGGCGGGCTCCACCAACAACAGCCAGGAACGGATCACTATGCCCTTCGAGTTCTTGTCCGAACCGGCCACCTATGTCAGCCTGCTCACGCTGACCGCGCTCGAGGTCGTGCTCGGGATCGACAACGTCATTTTCATCTCGATCCTGACCGGCAAGCTCCCGCAAGAGCAGCAACGGCGCGCGCGCAACGTCGGCCTGTCGCTGGCGCTCGTCATGAGGGTCGGCCTGCTGCTTACAATCTCCTGGGTCGTCGGCCTCACCGGCGGACTATTCACGCTGTTCAACCATGAATACTCGGGCCGCGATCTCATTCTGCTGGCCGGCGGCGTATTCCTGGTTGGCAAGGCGGCGCACGAGATATACGACAAGCTCGAGGTCGAGCACCATGAGAAGCCGCAGGGGACGGGCGCATCGTTCGCGTTCGTCATAGGACAGATACTGGTCCTCGACATCGTGTTCTCGCTTGACTCCGTGATCACCGCGGTCGGCATGGCCCAGCACCTGGCCGTCATGATCACCGCAGTCATTGTGGCGGTCGGCTTCATGCTGTTCTTCGCGGGCCGCATAAGCGACTTCGTTGAGCAGCACCCGAGCCTGAAAATCCTGGCGCTCAGCTTCCTGCTGCTCATAGGTGTCGTGCTCGTGGCCGACGGCCTGGGCCAGCACATAAGCAAAGGCTATGTCTACTTCTCGATGGCCTTCGCTGTCGGCGTCGAGGTCCTGAACTTCAGGCTACGGAGGAAGCCAGCGCCGGTGGCGTTGCACAGCAGGTTCGAGGACGAGCCTGCTCCCGCGGCGGCCCGCGGCGAGGCATGAGGCAACGAAACAAAGGGGAATGATCTTCTTGACGCAGTGTTCGCCTTTCACTCCCCCTCCCCTTGAGGGAGAGGGCTGGGGTGAGGGGTGCGTTTGAGCAGACGCGAGAGCAGGACTTCTCCCTCACCCTTATCCTCTCCCGCTGGGAGAGGGGACAAGACACCGCCCTGCGTGCAGTAGATCATTCTGAAACAAAGATTACGCAGATTTCACAGATTTACCATTTGACGTGGGCTGACTTCGCCTGCACCGTTGCGTGTCTAGCCGTCATCCCGAGCGGAGCGAGGGGTCTTGGGTGGGGTGGACATCCCCGCCATGCCATGAGCGATCAATAGCAACTGATAGTGAATCTCTCTGTCAAAAAATCTGTGAAATCTGCGTAATCTTTGTTTCGTTACCTGACCTTCTTCGACTTCAGCAGCGCGTGCAGGTCCCGCAAGCAGACGGCATTGTCCTCAAGCGAACGGCCGTCAACGAACTCCTTGCGCTCGCCCGTGAACCCGTCCACCGCGCCCGCCCTCACACAGGCACGCACCCACTCCATCTCCTGCTCGACACTGGGCAATAAGTTCTTCTTCTTGATGATGGACAGCGCCGCCACGAGACCGTACCCGCCCCAGTTGGAACACGACGCCGCAATCAGCTTCGTCGTCGTCGTCACGCAGGGGCTCTTCGGCAGCTTCTCATGCGCGGTGGTGATGACCTTCGCCAGGTTGCCCATGCCGATCTCGTTCCCGCCGTCGCCTATGCCCACCGACACCGGGTGCTGGTCGAAGAGGTGGTCAATCTTGGCGTTGTACGGCGAGATGTCCAGGCCCCGCATGTTGCGGTACGTGCCGTCGCCCGTCAGCCCGGCCCGCTCGATGGCGATGAGCAGCGACGGGTTGTGCTGCTCGATGAGCCTGTGGCCGAACTCGGCCGACTCCCTGTGGCCCGTCACCGGAAACACGACCACCTCGTCCCGCCCTGCGCACGCCTTGACAGCCTTAACAGAGAACTCGTCCGTCACGTAGGCGACCGTGTAGCCCAGCGACTTCAGCGCGCCTGCGATGGCCGCCGCTCCGGGCGGGCCGTCCGTCTCCGGCGCCTTGCCTGAGAGGATGTAAAACCCGGTGGCGACGAGGACCTTGCCGGGGTTGGCAAGCAAAAGCTTCGCCGCCTCAGCCACATAGTCCTTCGCCAGGTGCGGCCTCAGCGCCGCCACCCCGCGCACGTCCTGCTGCAGGATGATGTCTTCGATGGTGGCAGCGACGGGCATACGAATCGTCAACGGATCCTTCTTTTCGCAACCCTTCTGAACTTGTCGAATAGGTCTTTTGAGATTTCGCCATCAAAGATGACGCTCGGACTGACACTCGGAGCGCGCGGACTGGCGATCGACTCCGACTCAACCGCGGTGATCCAATATGTGTTACCTCGCTTGCCAATTACAACGTCGAGTTGGAAGCCATTGTTATAGCCGCTGGTCTCTTCCCACGCCTCAGAAGAAACGATTAGTGGTTCACGAAATTTCAACAATTGACCTAATCTAGTTGTTGCATCACTAGGGTCTATTCGCTTCAGTCCCACAATCGGTTTCCTCCGCCCCTCAAATCACTGCCAGGTCCTCGTCCTTCAGGTCCGTCACGAACATGTGCCCCGGCGAGTGCGTGATCATCAGCTCCGGCTTCGACGACATCGCCACTGCCTGAGGCGTCACCCCGCACGCCCAGAAGACCGGCACGTCGTCGGGCCTCGATGGCTCCCACGGGTCGCCGAAGTCGGGCTTCATTATGTCGCGGATACCGATCTGCTTCGGGTCGCCGATATGCACCGGGGCGCCGTGCACCGCCGGGAAGCGCGACGTCGCCTGCACCGCGCGCACGACCTTGTCCTTCGGTATCCACCGCTGCGACACGACGAGGGGCCCGGAGAACATGCCCGCCGGGTTCGTCTTGATGTTCGTGGTGAACATGGCGATGTTGCGGTCGGTCCCAAAGTACTCCAGCTTTATGCCGTTGCGCATCAGCGCGTGCTCGAACGTGAAGCTGCACCCCAGCAGGAACGTCACCAGGTCGTCCCGCCAGTACGACTTGATGTCAACTGGCTCGTCCGCGAGCTTGCCGCGCTTGTAGACCCGGTACTTCGGGACGTCAGTGCGGATGTCCGACCCGGGCGCCGAGAGCTTCGCCTCAAACTGCCCTGGCTCCATGACCTCGATCACCGGGCACGGCTTCGGGTTGCGCTGGCAGAAGAGGAGGAAGTCGAACGCTGCGTCCTTCGGCAGGATGGCGACGTTCGTCTGCACGAAGTCCGGCGCCAGGCCCGACGTCGGGTGCCGCAAGCGGCCTGCCCGCACCGCGGCCCGCGTCTCTGCGCCTGTCTGGGGGAGTTTGGTCAATGTTGCAGTCGCGGCCACTGTGCGCGCCTCCGTTATTTCATCCTGAGACCTAAGCGAAGCGGGGTGACTCAGGACCTCATGTCATCCTGAGCCCCGCAGGCGCGAAGGATCTCTTTGGTTGCCTGCGGACATATTACGCCACGCACAGACGCCGATCTGACGCTAACATTGCCCGTCGCAGACGCGCACCGGACCCTTATCCCAACGCCTGGTGTGGCGTCATTCCCGCGTACGCGGGAATCCACCTGAGCCCCCTCCCGCATGTGGAGAGGGGATGAAAGCAAGGCATATGAGAGTCGCAAAGGTTGAACAGTTCTACCCCCGCCAGCGCACACGCCTGGTCAAAATCACGACCGACACAGGCATCACCGGCTGGGGCGAGTCCACTCTCGAAGGCAAGGCCCGCTCAGGCATGGCCGCAGTGCAGGAGATCGGCGACTACCTCATAGGCAAGGACCCGCTGCGCATCGAGCACCACTGGCAGCACGTCTACCGGTCCGCCTTCTTCCGGGGCGGCGCCATCCTCATGTCGGCGCTCTCCGGCGTGGATCAGGCGCTGTGGGACATCGCAGGCAAGCACTTTGGCGTGCCGATTTACCAACTGCTCGGCGGCGCGACGCGCGACCGCATCCGCGTCTACGCCCACTGGGGCATCCACGACCTGACAGACGAGGGCCTTGCGGAGTCACGGAAACGCCTCGACGTACTGATGAAGAAGGGCAATTACAACGCATTCAAGGCCGGCCCCGCGGGCAAGTGGCGCGCCCACGAACCGCCTTCGCGCATAGACCAGTTCGTCAAAGCCGCCTACCTGATGCGCGAGTGGGTCGGCCCCGGTGTCGAGTTGGCATTCGACTTCCACGCCAAGATGACCCCCGCGCTCGCCGTCGAGGTCTGCCACGAGATCAAGGGCATGAGGCCAATGTTCGTCGAAGAACCCGTGCCACAGGAGAACGCCGAGGCCATGAAGCTCGTCTCTAGCCAGGTGACGTTCCCTATTGCCACCGGCGAGCGGCTGCTGACTCGCTGGGAGTTCCGGCGGCTCTTCGAGCTTGGCGCCGTGGCGCTCATCCAGCCCGACGTCGCCCATGCCGGCGGCATCTCGGAGACGAAGCGCATCGCCAACATGGCGGAGCCGTACTACGTCCACATCATGCCCCACTGCGCCATCGGCCCCATCGCCTTCTCGGCCTGTATGCAGGTGGACGCCTCGGTGCCCAACTTCCTCATCCAGGAGCAGGTTGACGTCGGCCTGGGCGAGGGCATGCTGAAGCAGCCATGGGTCGTGAAGGACGGCCACGTCGAGCTGCCAAAAGGGCCGGGCCTGGGGTTGGAGATAGACGAACGCGCCGCCCAGAAAATGCTGAAGGAGTACCCCGAAGAACTCGGCGGCGAACACTTCTACGAAAACGACGGCTCCGTGGCCGACTGGTAAGTGCAACGAAACAAGGATGGTGATTAACCCTCCACATCATGAATTGAGTTCACTCCCTCTCCCCTTGAGGGAGAGGGCCCCAAGTCCCTGCGCCAGCCGCGCCGGGGTATTGAGTTCACTCCCTCTCCCCTTGAGGGAGAGGGCTGGGGTGAGGGGTGCGCTTGAGCAAACGCGAGATCAGGACTCCTCCCTCACCCTTATCCTCTCCCGCTGGGAGGGGGGCTGGACACGTGCTGCCGAGGGATAATCACCACAAAGATTACGCAGGTTTCACAGGTTCGGAATTGCTCTGTTGACATCCTCCTCTCCTAGCGGGAGAGGACTGAGGTGAGGGAGAAGCTGCGAGTTTACGACCCCTCACCCTGGCCCTCTCCCGCAAGGGGAGAGGGAATGAAAACCAGAGGATCTCAAAAAAGCCGATTTGTTTTTCTTGGCGGCTTGTGCGGTTCGCCCACGCAACGCAGCCGCCGGAGGTCAATCTAAAGAAGAAATCTGTGAAATCTGCATAATCTTTGTTCCTCAGTTCCCCCTCCCGCCGTCTCCTGACCACGCGTCGTCAACACCGGTGCGCGCCACACGCATGTGGGCCTTCCCCATAGACAGGATGCCGGGCAGCGCCCATGCAGTCGGGACAAAGGCTCAATCAAATTAGGAGGAAACCCCGTGGAGCCGCATTCACCAGACCCTCGGGCAATGCACGGACACTGCACCCTGGGGATGTGTCGGCACCTGAGGCGAGATGTTCGATGGCATCAGACACAAACCGGAGCCTGGACCTGGAACCTCCTGAACTCATGTGGGTGGAGTCGTGCCTTTCACCCAGCCAGTTCATCGCGCGTGATGACGCGCAGTCGGCCTCATCTCCCACACGCGAGATGTGCCTCAAAGTAGGCGCCGCCCTCCTGGAAGCCCTCAATACCCAGAAGTACGTGGCTGTCACATTCACCGAGCAGGAGTTATGGGTGCTGCGGGAGCGCGTGGATATCTACGCATCCCAGGGTACGAACACACGCCTGGGGCTCGAAATCAAGAAAAAGCTTTACGAAGCGATGCTCTCCATTGATGTTGAGAGAGGGGCAGGCGCAGTCCTGGCCGGCCTCTCGATTTCGGAAGGGGCATCAGACGGTCAGATGTCCGGTAAGGAGGTCCACGATGCGGTGGCAAGGTGGAAGCAGGCAAGCAACACAGACACAGGACGGGGTGATGGCATCGGGCTCACCGGAGATGCCAACAAGGACGACGCCAAAGACGGAACCGTCGACGAGGCCAGGGCCTGAGCGCAGGCTGAACCCTGAGCGCATCTGCCCCGACCAGATCAGGCGCACCGTCGAACCCCTGTTCCCGCTGCTCCCGTAGCAGCGGTCAGGAAATGTCTACACCATCCTCTCCCAGCGGGAGAGGACTGAGGTGAGAGAGAAGCTCCAAAGCTAAGAGAAAAGTCCGGCCTCGCTCTTGCGCAGGCCAGCCAGGAGTCCCGGCATGGCATACACATGGCCTTCCTCTCCCAGCGGGAGAGGACTGAGGTGAGGGAGAACGCCCCGAAGCAGGAAAATAGGCCGGCGCGTTCCGGCCAGGAGTCCCGGCATGGCATACACATGGTCTGACGAGGAATACAGGGCCCTGTCTCCAGCAGTCCAGGAGGCCAGGTACCTGCTGGAGGACTGGTTCCGGGCGATGGAGTCTGGCAAGGTGGAAGCACGCATGCCCGACCCCTTCTACCCGGCCCAGATAGAGGTGTCGGTCACGGACAAGGTAGTCCAGATGATTGACGCGGAGTTCGACCGCGAGCTGCGCGGCTGGGCGAGCAGCGAAGCGGCAGGCGGCTACACCATCGGCCCCGGCTTCACCAGGCTCAAGCCCCCGCAGCGGCTGGCCCTCGCGCAACAGCTTCACGCCTTGAAGCTGCGCCATGTGGCGCCCAGGCCGGCTTCCGAGGCTACAAAGGACACTGTGGCGGAGTCAGGCCCCGTTTCGCTGCCCTTCTAAGCATCCATCTCAAAACCCTCTCCCCTGCAGGAGAGCTTCACCCCTTTCCTTTTACGGGAGAGGATCGAGCCTCTGCGTTTTCATCCCCTCTCCCTGGCAGGGAGAGGGTCTGGGTGTGGGTCGGACTGCGCCAATCTTCCATCCCCTCTCCCTTTGCGGGAAGCGGGCCCGCCAGAGGTGGGCGCGGGTGAGGGGTAACTCGGCCCTTACGACACCGCCGGCCGCTTCTGCACCCACGGCCTCGCCAGCTCGAACGCGCGGCAGGCGCGCAGCACCATGTCGTCCCGGTCGTGTGCGCCAACAACCTGCAGGCCCACAGGCATCCCGCCCTCGCCAAAGCCGCAGGGTATGGACGACGCCGGGTGCCATGATATGTTGAACTCCATCGTGAACGGTATGGCCCCGTAGCTGATGCCGGCGAGCTGGCCGTCCGCCTGCACTCTGCCCACCTGCTTTGGTGGCTGCCTGTGCGGCCACGCCACTGCGGCATGGCCCGGCGTCAGGATGATGTCGTACTCCTCAAACATCTGGTGCAGCATGAGGCGGTGTATTTCCGCCTGCCGCATCGCCCGAGTGAAGTCGGCGGCTGTGAGCGTCCGCCCGTGCTTGACCATGTCCAGGGTGTAGTCCATCAGGTCATGTGGGCGTTCTTCGGCCAGTGCCCCGTACATCGCCACCTGGTTGCCGCACCAGACCGGCCACCAGTAGTCCCGCGGCGGCGGGTCGAACTTCATCGGCGCCTTTGACACTTTCGCGCCCAGCTCCTCGAACGCCTTCACCGCGCCCTCGAATGCGGCGGCCACATCGTCGTTGACCTGCGCGAAACCCATGTCGAGCGAATAACCAATGCGCCAGCCCCTCACGCCGTTGTTGAGGTCCGGCACCGGGTCCGGTGGGACCCCACGCAACGACCCGGAGTCCCGGCGGTCGTGACCCGATATCGCCTGCATCATTAGCGCCGCGTCTGCCACATCGTTCGTCATCGGGCCAGATGTTGACGTCGGATTCAGCGCCATCTTCGCCACACCGCCATAGCGCGGCCAGCGGCCGTGCGTGGGCTTGTGACCGAATATGCCGCAGAACGAGGCTGGCAGCCGCACAGACCCTCCGCCGTCCGTGCCAGTTGCTATGGCGCACATGCCCGACGCGATGCTCGCCGCCGCGCCTCCAGAGGAGCCGCCGGGGTGCCGCTTTACGTCCCACGGGTTGTTGCAGGCAGCGTGGACCTGCGAGTACGTCTCCTCGCGGTTGCCGAACTCCGGCGTGTTCGTCTTGCCCAGGATGATGGCGCCCATCTTGCGCACACGCTCGACGACGACAGAATCGAAGTCCGGCACCCAGTCCCTGTAGACCTTGCAGCCGAGCGTCGTGCGCAGCCCTTTCGTCGTTTCGAGGTCCTTGACCGATATCGGCACGCCGTGGAATACGCCCAGGTCGCCGCCTTTGGCCTGAGCCGAGTCCGCCGCTTTCGCAGCCTTCAGCGATCCTGCCTCGTCCAGGGTGATGAAGGCGTTGAGCTTCTTGTCGAGGGCTTTGATGCGTCGCAGCGCAGCTTGCGTGAGCTCGACAGATGAAATCTCCCCGCGCACGATCATCTGCCGCTGCACCCGCCCCGGCAGGAACATCAAATCACGGTCGTTCAAAGAAGGCCTCCGTCCGGTAAGGGCGCGACGTGCCATGCCCGTTTCATCGGCGATATATGAGCGCAGCGAATTATGTCATTCTGAGCGCCGGAGCGGAGCGGAGCCGCAAAGAATCTTTTCTCGTATGTCTTGACATCGTATGCCGGCGAAAAGAGGTTCTTCCCCAGGCATTCGCCGGGGTCAGAATGACATCGAAGCCCCGCGCCTAGCTCATCACCGCCCCGCCATTCACGTTCAACGCCTGCCCCGTGATCTCGCTCGCATCGTCCGACGCCAGGAACGCCACCGCGCGGCCCACGTCCTCCGGCGTCTGCGGCCTCCCCAGCGGCACCCGCGCCTTCACACCCATGTCGAACACCTCGCGCGGCGACTTCCCGCGCAGTGAAGGGTCGGCGGCGATGTTGTTCTGCGCGATCTTGTCGAACATCGGCGTCCACAACAGGCCGGGGCACACCGCGTTCACCGTGATGTTGAACTGCGCCAGCTCTATCGCCAGCGCATGCGTGTATTGCACCGCCGCCGCCTTCGACACGATATACGGCACGATTGTCGTCGACACCAGCTTCACGCCCCTGGGCGCGCGGCCTCCCTGCGAAGCGATGTTGATGATGCGCCCGGACCGCCTCTCCTTCATGTGAGGTATGACAGCGTCGGCTGCATGGACCAGGCCCTTCACGTTCACGTTGAACGTGGCGTCCCAGTCCGTCTCGTCGTAGCGGCCCCGGCTCTCGAACCCCCTGGCGCCAATGACCCCGGCGTTGCCGACCACGATGTCTATCTTGCCCATCTGTCTGAGCGCCGCCTGCACAGCCGTGGCGACCGACTTCACGTCGGTCACGTCCGCAGGCGCGGCGAAGGCCTTTGCGCCAGACTTCTTGATCTCCGCTGCAACGGCCTCAGCATCAGTGGCGCTGATGTCGCTCACGCAGACTGCCGCGCCGCGTTCGGCGAGGATTACTGCTATGCCGCGGCCAATGCCCCGGCCCCCGCCTGTGACGAAGGCGGTCTTGCCAGCCAGTTGATTGCTCAGCGCGTGCGCCATGACCCCTCCTCACCTGGACAGTTGCCGGTCTCTGTTGCAGCAAAAGTCCTGAACTTGATTTGCTCTTTTGCCATCCTTACCGCGGTACCCCTCTCCCTGCCAGGGAGAGGGTCAGGGTGTGGGTCGAAACCCCTCTCCCTCTGGGAGAGGGTGTGGGTGAGGGCAGCCTCTGGGCCCGCTGCACTTCCTTGGGCGCTGCCCTTGGCGACGGAAATATACTCCCCGCGCCCTCCGCCCGGAGGGCCGCCACGCCCCCTGCGAGTGACACCCGCCCCTTGCCCGGCGACGCCCCCTGCGCCAATACTAAAGTCATCAGGCACGCCAAACCCCGCGCAGGCTGCGAAACGCACCGCACAAAGCAGAGGGCCGCGACGGGCCGGGTCTGGCAGCCACAGTTTTCGCAAAGGCGCAAGCCGGGGCGGAGTGCGTACTGAGGCATGCCAGACAGGCAAAAGACCTTGGTCTCACGTCCACGGCCCCGCGGCAGGTCAACCGGGGCGGGACACAAAGGCTAAGGCCACGCATGGCCTGGCCCGCGGACCAGGACTCCGCTGGCACTTCCCCACAGGTGATGGCCAGCCCCCGGTTTACCGGGGTTGGGGAGGCGGACCGCCGCCCACTCGCAAGGGGCTCCAAAGGCGTACAGACGCCCTTCATCCATCCCCTGCCCCTAAAGGGGAGGGGATGGCATCTCTGTCCCCTCTCCCCTTGAAGGAGAGGGCCAGGGTGAGGGGTGAGAGACGCCTGCGGGTAAAGCGCCGCCAACCGGGCCCCCGCGAAGTTCGAAAGGACTTCATGGGTACCCAACGCGGACATGCGTCCGCAACAGCCTGCCCGGGCTGAACGAGAGCGTCTGGGCCAGCCAACGTGTCGGAGAGCCCGAACACGCTCCGTCAAGTGGCCACAGCGGACCTGGTCTGCGGGCAAAACAACACAACCTGCCGCCTGTCCAAAACACCGGACGCCCGCCCGGCGCTTCAGCGCGCCTGCAAAATGTCGTCCTGAAATTTGCTGATCGCCTCTAGTTCAAAATTGCGCCGCCGTTCACGTTCAACGCCTGACCCGTGACCTCGCTCGCGTCGTCAGACGCGAAGAACGCCACCGCGCGCCCAATGTCTTCCGGCGTCTGCGGCCTGCCAAGCGGCGTGTATGTCTTTATTTGCCTGTCGAACACCTGCCGCGGCGTCAGCCCGGCCAACGAAGCGTCGTGCTTGACGATGTTGTTTGCGATCTTCTCCCACATCGGCGTCCATAGCGTGCCGGGACAGACACAGTTCACGTTGATGTTGTGGGGCGCAAGCTCTATGGCCAGCGCGTGCGTCAGTTGGATCGCTGCCGCCTTGGATGCCCCGTACGGCATGCCGGCGTTCCCGGGCCGTATCTTTGGCCCCCTCGGCGCCCTGCCCCCGTGCGAGGCAATAACTACGATCCGCCCTGCCCGCCGCTGCTTCATGTGCGGCAGCACCGCGTCAACGGTGTGCGCCACACCTTTCACGTTCACAGCAAACGTCAGGTCCCAGTCATCTTCCGTGTATTGCAGCCTGTCCTGATATCCCTGCGCACCGATCACGCCCGCGTTCGCCACGCACACGTCTACTTGACCGAACTGAGCCAGGGTGCGTTCAACTGCGGCAGCCATGGACTTTGACGACGTCACGTCCCCGGCGACCGCCGCCGCCCGTCCGCCAGCGGCCTTTATCGCAGTGACAGTCCCGGCGCATGACGCTTCGTCGAGGTCAACTGCGGCCACCGCTGCGCCCCGGCTGGCGAGGACGGTTGCTATCCCCTGCCCTATGCCTCGCCCCGCGCCGGTAACAACGGCGACCTTGCCTTCAAGCTGCTTTGACATTGGACCGGCCATAGCTGTTGCCCCTAACTCACTCCTGCCTTCGCGCCTGAGTTGCGCGCCGCCTCGACGTCCTTCGATGTGTCCCGCTGGAATGTGGGCATCATCACCACTTCCGTCACTACGGTGCGCGCCGGCATTATGGCGCAAAGCAGTATCGCCTGCGCAACATCCTCCGGCCTCATCATCGTCGCCCGTGCCTTCTCATCTGGGGGCAGAGGCCGCTTGTTCAAGATCGGGGTGTCCACTTCGGCGGGGACGATTGTGCAGGCGCGGATGCCCCTGCTCCGCAGCTCGGTGTGTATCTCACGCATCAGCGCCAGGGATGCTGCCTTCGCTGCGCTATAAGGCGCTCCGCCGAGCAGGCCCGGTGTCAGGGCCGCCATGGACGACACGGTGATCACTGTGCCTTCGCCGCGCTTCACCATGTCTTCGATAACCGACTGCGTGAGCCGGTAGACGCCCTCGACATTCACTTTGAAGACGCTGTGCCACTCGTCCGGCCCTACCCAGCGGATAGACCGCGCCTTGCTTGAGTGACCGGCGTTGTTGACGACGATGTCCACGCGCCCGAAGCGTTTGATCGCCCACGCGCCGAGCGCTGCGGCTGCGTCGCCGTCCTCCAGGTCAACGGCGTAGGCAGCCGCCTGGCCCCCGGCCCGCTTGATTTCGGTGGCCACGTCATCTAGCGGCGCCTGCCTGCGCCCGGCGAGCACTACAGTTGCGCCCTCGGCGGCCATCAGCTTCGCCGTCTCTTTGCCAATGCCGGAGCCTGCGCCTGTGATGACCGCGACCTTTTTGTCGAGATGGCCCATCCGAAGCTCCTTGCGATGCAGGCTGTTGCCGCGTTACGCCCAGTCCCTGAATCCTGAGCGCTCGTCGTCCAACATCATGCGCGCCACGTCGCGCCCCATGCGCACGCTGTAGTTCGTCCCGCGGTCTTCCGGGTAGACCTGCGTGGTATTCGCCAGGTACAGCCGCGGGACCGGCGTGCGGTGAGATGGTATCCGCTCCGAGTACCGCGCGCCGATAACCGGCTGCGCTGCCGACAGGCTGTTGTAGTGGACCCGCTTCACCCATGACCGTTCGAATTTGGGGTTGAACTTGGCAAGGTGTGGGAGGTAAACGTCAAGCAGCTCGTCCTGTGTCATCTTGAAGAGGCGGTCGTTGCGGTCCAGGTAGTTCGTCAGGTAAAGGACATAGTTGCCGCCGTAAAGCTCGCGCGGCAGCAGGTTCGTATGCTCAATGATCCCCAAAAACGGCACTGACCTGTCGGCGATGTTCATCCAGTAGATGTCCGTCAGTGGGTGCGACATCTCAAGGATGACGACAACTGCCGCCAGATAGTGCACGTCCAGCTTCGCCCTGTACTCTGGCGGGAGGTCAACCAGCGCTGGGACCGAGAATGAAGGCACTGTCATCAGCACGGTGTCGAACTGCTCTTCGGCGCGCTGCCCGTCCCTTCGCCGCGCAAGGAGGCCCGCCGCCGCGCCGTCGCGGACCACCACCTTCTCGACTGGCGTTTCGGTAAGGACACGCGACCCTTTCTTTTCGATCTTTTCCCTCAGAGTCTCGAAAACTTCATCGAAGCTCTTCACCGGGTAGCCGAGCTCCTCCCCGCCGAGCCCCTTGCGCGAGGCCACGCGCGTCTGCACCTTTGACCATAGCCAGGGCATACCGACCTTGTTGTACTGGTCGCCAAACTTGCCCCGCAGCAACGGGTTCCAGACCGCCTGATAGGCGCGCCCACCAAGCCGCGTGCGCAGCCACTCATCTGCAGTAAAAACCTCGAGAGTCTTCCAGTCTTTGTGCCTCTGTAGACGCAGCGCCATCAGCCCCAGCTTCACCCGGTCAATCAGGGGCACCGCGCTGAACCGCAGAATGTCCAGGGGCGTCGTCGTCGGATATATCCGGCCACCGATGTACGTCCCGACCTTCGAGGGGAACCACTTGAGGCTCGATGACAGGCCTAGCTCGTCCATCAGCTTGATGATCGAGGTGTCGCTTGTGAACAGGTGGTGGTAGCCGCGCTCGAGACGCCCGCCTCCCACCTCAACCGTCGAAGCCTGCCCGCCAACGAATGGCGCCGACTCATACACAGTCACCAAGTGGCCCGCCTGCACGAGGTCGTACGCGGCGGCCAGGCCTGCAGCCCCGGCGCCAACAACCCCAACCTTCATGGCGCCACCTTGCTTGCTGGTAGCTGCTCAATCGGCCCTGGCCCCTTCCGGGCGGTGCGCGCCAGCTTCCTCAGTGACGTCCCGTCGGCGATCAGGATCCCCAGGCCAAGCGCGGTGGGCGGCACCCAGAGCGCCACGTGCACTGTCAACGCGTATGCCGAGGCCACTCCGTTCTCGGTGCCAAGAGCTACGAGCGCCGCCGCGCCAAAGAAATCGAACGGGCCCCAGCTCCCGGCGCTTGACGGCACTACTCCTGCCAGGTTCGCCGCCGCGGTGAAAAGCAATATCAGCGCGGCAAACTCGACCGGCCCCGCGCCCTCTGGCCGCAGGTCGAAACCGAGCGAGATCACGTAATACATCGCTGCCTCTGCCGCCCAGACGGGCAGCGACAGCGCGAAGAGCCAGGCCAGCCCGCGCGGTGAACGCACCACCGTCAGTCCCTCAAGCAGCCTGCCCATCAGTCCGAGCGCCTTCAGCCTGGCCCGCTCAGGCACGGGCGACAACGCCCGGTCGAACAGCTTCAGCGCGGTCTCGCGGGACGTGAGGGCCAGCGCAACCACAAGCGCGGTTACCACAACAAATGGCAGGAGCGCAGCGACGGCCAGCACAGGCGCACCGCCCGGGGTCTGGTCCGCAACACGGTCAAAAGCTCCGCCTACTGGCAACGCCAGCCATGACAGCGCGAGGAAGAACAGGAGCACAACGACGTCCGATGCCCGCTCGACGGCGATCGTCCCGAACACTCCAGCCGTGCTTACTTTCTCCCTCACAGCCAGGTAGTAAGACCGCACGACTTCGCCAATGCGCACAGGTATCACATTGTTGGCCGCGTACCCGGCTACGACAACCGGGAATACTCCCCGCCTGGGTTGAGGCAACAGCGGGCGCAACAGGGACCGCCACCTAACGGTCCGGAAGTACACGGCAACGAAGTACAAGACGACTGAAGGCGCTAAATAGACATAGTTGGCTTCGCGCAGGACGCGCCCGATCGTGCCGAAGTCCACGAACAGGACGATGAATACGGCAAGGAATATCACACTACCGGCTGCACCAATCCAGAACGTCCGGGCAGACATCAGGATGGCTCAGTCCATGGCGACGCGACGCCATGCGGTCTGGCGGCCGCCGCTGAAAGGGCTAACGGCCTGACTTGCGAACGGCTACTCAAAAGGTTGCAGCGGCAGTGTCTTGTTGAAATAAACGTAGGCGTCTTCCGACCCGATGGGGTCTGAATACTTCCTGTAGAGGAAGAAATCCATGAACTTATCCCACTCGCGTGGCCGTGCCACCGTCCCAAAAAACTTCTGGGCCGTCAAGTTCCGGTAACGCTCATCGAACCACCACCTGTGCGGCAACTTGCGGCCTTCGGTGAACCCTTCGGCCAGTAGCGCTTGTTGTCCAGCGATGTTGTTCCTGTGGATAACCACCACCTTCGCATCAAGTGGTGCCTTGGTTGTCGGCAGACTGTAGTCCGAGTACACAACGTCGGTATAGCCGCGCAAGTACCAGGCCCACGGCCATGTAAACCCACTCGTGGAGTCTATAGAGAGTTTGATCTTCTCCCGGTCGCCGGTCAGCAGACCTGCCTGCTCAATCTCCTTCACCAGAGAGTGCAGCGCCGGGGACGTCTGTGTGTAGACGAGCATTTCGCGCGCCACATCGCTGTACTGGTACGTCGCGACGAAGCTCGCACGCATGGTGAGCACAAACATCATCCCGGCAAGGACTACCACCGTCAGCCCAAGCGCCGGTTTCCACCCGGTCTTCCTCGACAGCGCATGGAGCCCCAGCAACAACAGCCCGGCCCCCGCGAGTGTGATCCACAGTAGCCAGAACGAGTCCTTCCAACGGTCATAAAGCGTGAGCCGGTAGATGAGCACAATAAACAGGGGCACGCCCGGAATGGCCAGCCACCCGCCAGCCTGCCAGGCCTTGCGCCATTGCACCCGGTTCGCGACGTCGTTCAGCACCCTTGCCGACAGGATGATCAGCGGCAGCGTGACGTGGACCAGCAGCCACGGCATTTTTTCGCCCGCCAGGGTGAAGCCCAAGAACGTCGCCGCCGACCAGAACACAAGGAACCGCAGGAACCTGTCGGCGGGCATGAACGGCACCGCGCCAACAAGCAGCAGGCCCATGCCCAGCCACACAAAGCTCGGGTTATCCCTGAGCGCGGCGGCCAGGATTATCGCGGCCACTCCCCAGGCCAACAGCATCCACCGGAACGCGCTCGTCTTTGTGATGCCGTAGTAGAGGACGGTCCCCACGGCAATCGTCCACGGCAGGAACTCGTACAGATGCGTAAGGATGAAGTAGTAGTACCAGGGCTGGTTTCCACGTCTCACTTCATGCTGTCCAAGCCAGTACCCGAGTGACTGCCAGATGCCTGTCCCGACACCACCCGGGTGCGTCAGGAAGTTGGAGTACAGGAGGATGAAGATGGCCCAGAAGACGCCGGCCGCAGCAAGCCAGACCTTCTTTCGCCACATGAGCCCCAGCGCAAATGAAGCGACGATGAGCGCAACCACGATGACAAACGCTATCGGGTACGCGCTATTCTCCGGCGCGCCCGTGGCGATGCCCGGGGTGTTGTCCTGGGCAGCCAAAGTTATCTTCAAGAAATCCTGAAAGACCCCGATTCCCGCGGCAAACATCGGCAGCGACAGCCCGCCTATCACCAACAGGGCCTGAGCAGGTCGTTTCCACTCTTTGATTGGAGTCCTGCCCCATATCCACTGCGTCACGTCCGTCCAGCCCATGGCCAGCAGCGAGACGCCCATGATCGCCGCCGCGATGTACGTCGTCTCTTTTGTCGCAAACGCGAACGCCAGCATTGCTGCGGCGCCGTACAGGAAACGGTGCTTGCCCTCGTCCAGGTACCTCCACACCATGGCGATGATGCCAAAGACCCAGACCGCCATGTAGATGTCTTCGCGCGCAAACCGGCTGAAGTAAAGCATTGCCGGTGAGAACGCCAGCATTAACGAGGCGGCGAGCGCACCGAGCGTGCCAAGCCGCGGCCGCAGCAGCCACGGCATCAGCACAAGGACTGAGCCGAACAGAGCTTGAGGCACCCTCAACGTGAAATCGTTGTCACCAAACAGGAAGAACCCGGCGGCGTTCATATGGAACAGGAACATCCCGTGCGTCAGTGGGTTGTGCAGGTAGCCGTTGCCGCTGAACACCTGCCACGAAAAGTACCCGTGCAGGCTCTCGTCGTGGTGGACGGCCCTCGAACCGAGGTCCCACAGCCGCATCAAAAGCGCAGTGGCGAAGATGGCGCCGTACGCCGAGACCTCCCACCTGAACGGCATCTGGATGCCTTTCAGGTGCAGGTTGGCTGAGGCATTTTCCGCTGCGTCCCCAGCCAGCTGGGCCTGGACCTGCGAGGTTATGGGCGCGACGGTAACTGGCGGCTCGCCCTCCACCCAATCGGTCCCCACCCACCTGCCGGGCCGCGCAGGCGCGTCTTCCGCTCTGTCTTCGGGCGGTTGCTGAGACATGGGCTGGGTGGTGCTGTCCGCTGGCGCAGGCTTATGCGCGACGGACGCGGCTCCGTGCCCAGGCGCCTGTTCCGGCGGCTGACTCTCTCGCTCAGGTCCCACGGTTACCCTGTCCGACCTTGTAGATCACGAAATCTCCTTCAGAGAACACCTTGGTGCCTAGGTCTTCGAACTTGGCTGTGATAAGCGCAGGATATTTTTGCCTCTCTCTTGCGCCCACGACCACATAGTCCACACCGTACTTCACGATTATCCCCTTGGCCTCCTCAACGTCGCCGGTCGTGTACAGCCTCTCCACGTCCCCCTCGCGGCCTGCGAATGGCGAGAAGTCGTCACGCCACTGCCGCTCATGCCCGGGCCAGCCCAGCACCGCTGGCACGCCGGTCGAACCGGACACCCGGCCAAATTCCGTGTAGCCGCCCCCAACTGCTTCCGCGAGAACCTCCCCCGCCCTGGCGTTCGCACGCAACCACTCGATGCCCCGCCGTTCGCCAGGGGCGGTGCTCTCCATATAGGCCAGACCGTCAAGTGTAGGCGATGCCCGGAAATCGTTGGCCTTGCTAAACGCCGCAGCCACGGGGTAATACACGCACCCCAATAGGAGTACGGCTGCGAGCACCGCACCGGCTCTGCTGATGAGCAGCTTGGCGCCTGACAAATATGGGTGGTGCTTCCACCACCAATAGGCGCCATAGGCGCCGGCAACGGACACCACAGTCCACGCCTGATAGTAGAACTTGAACACCGTGTTCATGCGGTTGCCGAAGAGGTCATGCACGAACCATAGCTCTGCACCGTATAGCAAATAGAGGGCAAGTAGCGAATAAAGCATCACCGCCTGCGCCCCGTCCGCCCTGCCCTTGCGCGCCCGTGCTGCCAGCGCAACGGACAGCCCCACGACTCCCAGCGCGAGAGGCAACGTGTTGACTAACCTCTCCCCCAGGTCGCCGGGGTCGGCCAGGTCATTGAAGCTCAGGTGCGCCACCGTCCAGATGAAGAATGGCACGACCACCGCGATGAACGCGGCAATTAACGGTCCCAGCACCGGCCGGTCAACAGTAGCCGGGGCTTCCTCCCAGACTCTTCTGGCCAGAGAGAAGTACGGCCTGAGCAGCGGCCGGGAAAGGCCTGCTAACAACGGCAGCAATAACAGCAACAACAACCCCCAGACCGTGAGGAAGTGGACCGGCCTCGTCCCGAACTCTGCAGGGCCAAGCGGGGGCCACTGGACCTGGCTTTCCAGGGTCCCAAAGTAGTACGGCCACATAAGCAAGACGCCAGACGCGCCAAGCGCCGCGAGTGGTAGCGCTGCTCTGGCAGCGGCGCCGGTCAGGCTCAGTCCGCCCTGGCCGTACGTTTTCAGCGTAGCCGCGCCGAGGAGCATGGCGCCCATGAACGGCAGGTCCCACGCATTGATCGCGCCGGCAGTCCCTACGGTCAGCACAACCGCCAGCGCTAGCGGCCAGTTCGGTTTCAACCAGCCCGCGCCCCACTTTTGCGGAGACACCACGAGGCTGTAGACGGCGACAGCCCCGGTCAGGACAAACGGCACTGACATCACGTGTGGGTGCAGGTCGCCCAGCAGGAAACTGAAGAACGGGAACTCCTGGATCGTGAAGTCGAGGTCACCACCACCGGCGTCGAACGTGTTGATGACTCTGGATGCCCTCCACCACCACCAGAACTGCTCAGGCCGCCAGCCGATGCCCTGTCCGTCCGGCTTGAGGTCTTTGACGCCAAGCCACCTGTAAAAGCCATCGCCACCCACGTCGAGGTGGGCTAGCAACTCCCACCAGCCCATAAGGTTGGACACGACAAGCAGCAGCCCGGCGCCTGCGACTCCCGCCAGGACGGCAACCTTCAGGCTGCCGCCATCGCGCCTCACCAGGCTGGAGGCGAGGCTGAACGCAGCGCCCGCGGCCATCGCTGCGACGAGTACCAGGGCCAGGTTGTAGGCCAAAAATACCGGCGTGCCGGACATCTTGGCGATGCCGGCAAACATCCAGTACCCGAAGTAGTAGTACGACACCGGTTCGCCAGCCAGCCAGGCGTCCGCGGGCGGGGCTGCATCAGCGCGGTACGAGGCGTTGAGGAACATGAAGTCCATTGGCTTCTCTGTCCCTGATATCGCCGCGTCGTAGGCGCGAAACAGGGACCAGGCGACGAAGGAGCCCAGGAAAAGCAACTCGCCTGCCATGACCGCGCGCCAGTGGGCGCGCAGGTGCGCGCTGAACTTTCGACGGCGGCGCAGTAGGAGCGCCCACCCGGCGACGCCAACCACGCCTGCCATGAGCCACCAGGCCCACGAGCTGTTAGGCAGGACGTCCAGGTAGCTGAGCGCCCAGACGAGAAACGAGACGGACAGCAGCCCAAGTGGCTTTGCGACGCCCCACCCGCGGTCCGCCAACGCAGGAAACGCAGCATAGGCGAAAGGCAGCCCGGCCAGCCCGATGCCCTCTGCTACAAGCAGCCAGCTCAACGCGTCAATCATCTGGCCTCTGTTTGTGTTGTCGCTTGCAGCATTGGCGTCCCCGAGGGTGTAGACCGTGATAAGGCCAGGGTTACGCGGTTATTAAAGACGGACAGCGTCCTCTGTTTACCACTATGCCGCAGCTGGCTCTGGCAGGACTGCTTCCGCGAAGCCCTCGGGGTCGAAGGGTGAAATGTCTTCGACACCCTCGCCAGTGCCTATGAATACGACAGGCAGACCGAGCTCTCCGGCGATCGCCAGCACGATGCCTCCACGAGCTGTGCCGTCCAGTTTTGTGAGCATCACACCATCGCACTTCACAGCTTCCAGGAACGCCCGCGCCTGGGCAAGACCGTTCTGACCCGTCGTCCCGTCAATCACCAGTAGCGTCCTGATGAGGAACCCCTGCGCCTGTCTTTCTACCGTGGCTCTCACCTTGCGCAACTCCTCCATCAGGTTATGCTTCGTGTGCAGGCGGCCGGCGGTGTCGATAATTACCAGGTCAGCGCCACGGGCGCGCGCTGCGGTCATTGCATCGAAGGCCACCGCGCCGGGGTCTCCGCCGGTCTGGTGGGCGATTACGTCAATCTCCAGCCTCCGGCCCCACACTTTCAACTGCTCAATGGCACCTGCGCGAAACGTGTCCGCGGCAGCGAGGAGCACCTTGCGCCCGTCACTCTGGGCGGCGCGTGCCAGTTTGGCGATGCCAGTGGTCTTCCCAACGCCGTTCACGCCAACCACGATAAGCACAGACGGCTGGCCGTTGGGCAATAACTCGCCTTTCACTGGTCTCGAAAGCGCTTCGACGATTGAACCCCGCACCAGGCCCCGCACCTGGCCTGCCTCCTTTAAGTCCTGCGCGGCGGCCTTTACACGGACGGCCTGCACAAGCTGACCGGACGTTTTCACGCCGACATCGGAAGCGATGAGCGCCTCTTCCAACCCGTCCCAGAACTCCGCATCGAGCGCGCGGCGGCCAAACAGGCCTGAGAGCACACGCGACCACGCAGCGCCCGTCTTCGCGGCTGTTTCATGCGTCTTCTCTTTCTTACGAAATAACCCGAACAGGGTGATGCCTCGCAACTCTTACATGACCGGTTAGCTGTCTACCCAGGCCAGACGCGGCCCACGTTATTCAGAAGCCACCGGCCGCTCACCCCTAGGCGCAGCAGGCTCTCCCAGCCTCGATAGGGCATCCAGCGCAGCTGCCCGCTCGGCGTCAATTTTGCGCCTTCCCTCGCCGCGGCCAGTAGCGCTCCCGCCGACGATAACTTCCACTTCAAACATGCGGTCATGCTCCGGGCCTGTAACGGCGGCCAGCACATACTCCGGGGCCCTGCCGCCGCGCGCCTGCAGGCGCTCCTGCAGGGTGGACTTGGGGTCCTTGGGCGTGCCAAAGGTGGTGGCGGTTGCTAGCTCCTCCCCAAGCGCGCTCAAGACGAACCGGTATGCCCCCTCAAATCCGCAGTCCAGGTAGACCGCTCCGGCGACAGCCTCGAGCGCGTTCGCCAGGTTAGACGCCCTGGCGGCGCCTCCGCCTGCAGCTTCGCCGCGCCCCATTACAAGGAATTCCCCAAGACGCAGCTTCTTCGCTGCACGGGCCAGCGCGTCCCGCCGCACCACCTGGGCGCGCTGGGCAGTTAGTTCCCCCTCGGACGCTTCAGGCGAGACCTCAAACAACCTGTGGGCTACGGCCAGGTTGATGACCCCATCGCCCAAGAACTCCAGTCGCTCGTTCGACTCTGGTGCTGGCGCTGGGCCTTCGTTCACGAATGACCTGTGCGTCAGAGCGAGCGTGAATAGCTCTCGCCTGGCAAAGCGGAGGCCCGTCGCGTTCTCTGCCTCTGCGATGTCAGCATCGGTTAGGGGTGACAGGGGCATCTGGAATGGAGTCCCTCGACCAGGGGCCTGAGGGCGCCTGGAAATACCAGCGCCGGAGTCAATCTGCCAAGTCTAGCAAGGCGGTCTTTTCGCCCCATCGAGCCGTGAGAGCGGGTTCCCCGGCTGCTAACCGTTCCGTTGCTAGAATCCTCACCGTCCTCAACCGTCATCACTGTCTGCTCACCAGTCCGTCAGTATGCCCAAACTCGCATCGCACCTCCAGCACATGCTTAGCGCGCCTGTGATGGAAGCGCTAAAAACCGCAGGAGCGCTCGCAGGCAGTCAAACTGCGCCGGCGACCGAGGTCTACCTCGTAGGCGGCCCGGTCAGGGACATCCTGCTGGGGCTTAAGCCAAAGGACCTTGACCTCACCGTGGTTGGTGACGGCGAGCAGTTCGCCAGGGCCTTTGCCGCGGCCGCAGGCGGGCAGGTCGTGCAGGTGTCTGAGTTCGGCACCGCACGAGTCGAGCTCCCTTCAGGCCCGGTGGACATTGCGACCGCGCGCTCAGAGTATTACCCAGGACCCGCATCCCTCCCGCGGGTCACGCCAGCAGGGCTCCGCGAGGACCTGGGCCGCCGAGACTTTTCTGTCAACGCGCTTGCCGTCGCCATCTGGCCGGCGCGCTGGGGAGAGCTGGTAGACCCCTTTGGCGGCTTTTCCGACATTGCCCGGCGCAGGCTCCGCATCCTCCACGACCGCAGTTTCGAGGACGACCCAACCCGTATCCTGCGCGGGGTCCGTTATGCCGCCCGGCTCGGGTTTACGTTCGACCCGCTTACGTTCGAGCTCCTTGACCGGGACAAGGCCCTTCTGGACCGCCTCAGCCCTGCCCGCGTCCGCGCTGAGCTCGAAAAACTGTTGCACGAGCCTGCCCGCGCCCAGGCCCTGCGGCTGGCCGAATCTTATGGCGTCCTGGCCGCAATACACCCGGCCCTCCGCACCAACGCTCGCGCCCTCGGGGCGATGGAGGGGCCGTCGCCAGCAGGCGATGACCGTCTGCTTTACGACCTGGCCTTGCTGTCGTCTGCTTTTTCGGAGTCGGAGGGCGAGGCGATCATAACCCGGCTCTCACCACCGAACGAGTGGCGGGACATCATCAACGCCTGGCCAAAGTACCGCCCCATCGCCAGCGTACTGGACAGGAAGGACCTTTCGCCTAGCGAGGTCGTCTCTCTCCTGGAGCCATTCCCCGTGCCGGTTGTCCAGGCGCTGCATAGCCTGGCGCCCAACACGCTGCAGAAAGAGCACCTCGGCCAGTTTTTGACACGTTTCAGGACTATCAGGCCCGAGACTGATGGCGACGCTCTGCTGGTGGCGGGGGTGCCTCAGGGCCCCGCCGTCGGCGCGTTGCTGGCCGAACTCAAAGCTGCTCGCCTGGACGGAAAGGTCACATCGAAGCAAGAAGAGTTAGATCTGGTGCGCCGCCGCCTGCCGGATGTTTTACGCCGCATGGGGTAACCGGCAGCTGCACCGTCAGCGCGCCGGTGCCCCGGCGTCCTCCGGCAGCGCCCGCCCCACGTGCTTCCCGCCCCAGGCGCGGGCGCGGCCAAGCAGCCTCTCTCTATGGAACATGTACTGCTGCGCTATCGCTCCCCAGTCCCCGAACCGGTTACGCGCCCATTCCGCCGCCTTGGTGTTGTTGAGGCCGGGCGGCAGCCCGTACCACTCCTCAAGGGCACGCCGCGTCCAACGGTCAATGGGAAACGACTCGGGTTTGTCGAGTGAGAACGCCAGTACGCAGTCCGCGACCTTCTCGCCGACGCCTTCCAGGCTCATCAGCGCCGCTCTCGCCTCCAGGAACGGAGCACGCCGCAGCGCACCGAAGTCAATGTTGCCTGAGGCCACCTCAACCGCCGCGAGCGCCAGGAACTTCGCCCTGAACCCCAGGCCAAGCCCTCGCAACCTGCGCTCGCCGGCCTCCGCGACCACTGCGGGCGCAGGGAACTCGAAGTCCCTTTCGCCGGGCCCGGTGCGACGGCCCAGCGCAGCCACTGAGCCGATGTTCAGCTTGATGCGCGGGATGTTTGAAATTGAAGAGCATATGAATGAGGACAGGCACTCCCACGGCTCCTGCCTCAGCAGCCTCAGCCCGCCATAGCCCCGCAGCGCAGGCCCCAGGCACGCGTCGCCTGCGAACTCCCTCTGCAATCGGTCAAGGTCCACGTCCAGCGAAAGGTACTGACTTACAGCACCAGCAAGGCCGCCTGTCGGCAGACCGTCCAGCACCTCAACCAGCACACCGCCGTCAGCCTCCGACAGCCGCAGCACGCGGTCGCCGAGCACACCGCGCCAACGGCCTCCCTCCGGCCACCACCTGAAGGCCTGGCCACCGTCCAGGGTCGCCTCCAGGTCAACCGGGGGCGCGGGCAGGACAACCGAGTTCGCATGGCCGTTTCCGGTTGCCACTGGCACCCCGCGCTTTGCCTGCGGCTGAATTCCAACAGTGAGGGTCACGCCGTTTCACTCCTGTTCCAACTGGTCACGGCTTCGGCCAGTTCCCGCAGCGCCACACGCCTCACCGTGCACTTCGGCAGCGCGCGCTGGAACGCGACCCCGTACGACTTTGTGAGGATGCGCCGGTCCAACACGATAAAGGCCCCGCGGTCCTGGCGGGAGCGTATCAGTCTCCCAAACCCTTGCCTGAAACGGAGCACAGCCTCGGGCACGGCATACTCATTGAAGCCGTCCTCATAAAGCTCAGAACGTGCCGCAAATATGGGATCCGTAGGCACTGGGAACGGCAGCCTCGCCATTATCAGGGCCTTGATTGACGCGTCGCCGGGTGTGCTGTCTCCGCGTGACTGCCTCACTGACGCATTCAGGTCCACTCCCTCCCACAGGCTCGCAGCGCCCATCGCCACGCACGCTTTCGTCTCAGCGAGGGCCCGCATCACCCTGTGCGGTGGCCCGTCCGGCCCTTGCGCCACCACGCGGATGCCGTGCGGCTCAACCGCGGGCGCAACCATCCTCCTGGCCGCCTCGACCGCGGAGTTCGACGTGAACAGGGCCAGCACGCGGTCTTTGAGGGCCACCGCCACGTCGCCTATTGCCGCGGCCACGGCCTTCGCGTAGCCCTGCGCGCCCGGCTCCGGGATGTCCTCAGGCACCACGATCAACGCCGCGCTCTGGTAGTCAAACGGCGACCCGAGCAAAAGTTCCGCAGCTTCGTCTAGACCAACCGCCTCTCTGAGCCGCGCGAAGCGGCGGTCCGCGCCGTTATGGCCCGCTCCTGGCCCGGAGCTCAGGGTTGCGCCGGTCAAGACCACGCAGCGTTCCTTTTTGAACAACCGCTCTCTGAGCAGGGGGCCCACTCGCAGCGGAGCGCCGTTCACCGTCACCCACATCCGCCGGACGGCGGCCATAGGGGCGGCGCCCGGACCGTCTGCGGCAGCGGCCTCCTGCCGCCCTCGCCGCGCCGACAGCCAGTACACCATCTCTCCGACAGGCTCACCCAGGGTCTGCTTCAGCCCCGCACGAGCCTGAGATAGCACCTCGACAGACGTCGAGACCTTCAACAGCAGCCCCTGAGCACCCTCGTTTAGCGACGCTGCCGTTTCCAGATGCGACACAAGCGTCCGCAAGGCGCCAAGAAGTTCGCACAGCGGCCCGTCGAAGTCCTCCCAGGTCCCTACCAGCCGTTCCCAGTCAGGCGATGAGCGCACGCCCGGCGTAACCCTGATATCGGTGGCGTCCTCTTCCGCCGCAGAATAGGAGCCCATGAACGAGCGCAAAGCCCCGAAAAACGCAGCCAGCCGCTCCTGGGCGCGGCCCGCGGATGTAATGGCAGCCGCCACCGCGGCCGGCGCTTGGTCCAGCGCCCGCGCTGTGTCCTTCTGCGACGCCTGGCATGCCTGGCCCAACTGCGTTACAAGACCGCGGTCTGCCACCATCGCCGTCAACTCAGCCCCGATTTGCGGCTCTGACACCTGGAACCCGAGGTGCCGCGTTGCTACCTCCTCAAGGTGGTGCGCCTCGTCAATGATCAGGGCATCGTGCGGCGGCAAAAGCCCGCGCCCCTGTGATAGCGGTGTGCCGTCGAGCGCGATATCCGACAGCAGGAGCGAATGGTTAATCACAACGATGTCCGCGCCCTGCGCCTCTAATCGCGCCTTGCGCAGGAAGCACGGCCCGTCCTGCGCCGGGCAACCTGCTGCGCCCTGAGCAGAAAGCCGGGTGAACGCCGCCGCGTCTCTGCTCAGGCCGATCTCGGCGCGGTCACCTGTTTCCGTCCCTTGCAGCCACACCAGGCACTTCGCCGCCACCCTGGCATCCTGGTCGCTCCCAGTCGGCTCTTGAGCGGCGTGGGCCCATTTGCGGAAGCACAGGTAATTCGCACGCCCCTTCAACTGCGCCGCCCTCAGCCTTGCATCTTTGAGGCCAAGCCGGTCCAGGACCCCTGCCGCAACAGGTAGGTCCTTGCCCAGTAGCTGCTCTTGCAGGTTGATTGTGTTTGTTGAGATGATGACCGTCCCGCCGCCCCTCGCCGCGTGCATTGCGGCTGGTACCAGGTACGCCAGCGACTTACCAACGCCTGTCCCAGCCTCGATGACCGCATGCCCCCCGTCAGCGATCGCTCCTGCGACCGCGACGGCCATCTCCTCTTGCTGCGGCCTGCGCTCATAGTGGGGCAGCCCCTGTTCGACCTGGCCGCCCGCTGCGAACACGGCCTGCACAGCGCCCGTAAGCGGCTGGGCGTCCGCGCTGACGGCCCTGCGCGGCCTGCCCTGCCACGCTGGCCTCGACCGCTTGCCCACCTCGGCCAGGTCCAGGCCAAAGGGCCCGGTTAGAGACCTCCGCCGCCTCTCAGACAGGTCACGCAGGACGCGTCCCGCCAGCAAACTGACCGGCCAGCGCGGGTTGGCGCTCAGCAAGCGCAGCCGGTCGATGGCGCCAGCATCGAGCGCCTCCATGCGCCGCCGCAACATCACGAACAGGTCCCGCGCCGCCAGCGCATCGGACAGCGCGCGGTGAGGCCTGTCGTGCCCCAGTCCGAAACGCCGGGTCAAGCTCTCCAGCCCATACTCGGTCTCTTCGGTCAGCAGCACGAAAGCCAGGTCGTGCGTGTCATACGCCGCTCCCTTTGTGGGGATACCGTGCGACCGCAGGAACGCGGCGTCGAAGCTGACGTTGTGGCCGGCGATGGCGTGGCCGCCGATGAACTCCCTCAGCCCGCCAGCGACATCTGCGAATGGCGGCGCAGCGTCCACGTCGGCCTGCCGTATGCCGGTGAGCGACGTTATGAAGAGGTCCAGCCTGCGCCCCGGGTTGACGAGCGACGAGAATGTGCCGTCGGTCTCCACCTGCGAGGCCGCCTCACCATTGGCCGATGGCCGCACCGTGAACTTCACCGCGCCAACTTCAATGATGCGGTCCGACGCCGGGTCCAGGCCCGTCGTCTCCACGTCAACCGCGACGATGACCTCTTCGCCTGCGGCAGGAGCAGTCTTGCGGGTTGGCCGGGTGGAAGGCTGTGAGCTCAAATGTGTCCAATGAGAAAGAAATGACGGGCCGCGGTAAGCGCCTCATACCGTACCGCAAGGCTGGCCACACCGGGGCGGTGGGCGTCATTCCCGCTTGCGCTGGAATGACGCCATAACCTGACGACGCGTGCTCAGTACCCGGCCGCGACGAGGATGCGCTCGATGTTGAGTGGCGAAGGTTTGACGCGCCCCGCATCTATCCCCCGCATTACATCAACCGCCGCTTCCGTCACAGGCACGGCCACGCTTGCATCGGCGGCCCGCAGCAGCACGTGACCGTTCATCTCGTTGATCTCAGTCGGCCGCCCCTTTACCACGTCCTGCGCCATTGACGGTCGCCAGTTCCCGCCCGGCCTCGATGCGATCATCCCGTCCAACTCCTCGAACACGTCTCCGCGGTCTGCCGACGCCCACTTCTCCGCCGGCGCGCCGCCAAACGCAGGCACCCTGTACCCCGCGGTCAGCCCCACCTTCGCCGTCTCATGCGCCAGACGTATCGTCAACTCCCGCCCGCGGCGGTCCGCTGCGATCTCCGCCGACCCCAGGCCCGATGCCGCGCTGACCGGGTTCCCCATCGCATTGGCGCACAGCTTCGACCACCGTTCGCCCCACAGGTTGTCGGTCACCTTCGCGCCGTCTATCGGCGTCAGCATCGCCACAAGCTCATGGAGCCGCGCCGACACACGGCCGTCGTGCTCACCAGCACGGAAAACATCATGGCCCTCGTCGCGGCGACGCTTCTTGCCGCCGCGCTCAACTTTGCCTGGCGACCACAGCGCCACCTGGATGCTCGACATGATGAGCCCCACCGCGTTCTGCGCACCCACCGCGGTGGCGATGATGGGGTCATTCCAGCAGTTCTGCGCAGAGACGACGTACCCGCCGGGCTTCTGGAACGGCCTGCCCAGCTGCACCGCCCACGCCGTGTCGAACGACTTCACGCAGACGAAGATGATGTCGAACGGAGGCTGCGACGCCAGCCGCTGCGCCTCGTGCGTGTGGTAGGCCGTGGGCTTCGCCACGAATGGCTCGTGCGGGCCGGACACGCTGAGGCCGCCCTTTCGGATTGCCTCGACATGCTCCGCCCAGGGGTCGAGCAATGTCACACCGTGCCCGGTGTGCGACAGCCACCCGCCCAGGTAGCTGCCCGCCGCGCCCGCCCCAACAATGAGGATGCGATTGGACAATGGGTTACTCCATTCGTGCCTGTGCGTTCACCACCTAATCCTCCACCGGCCCGCGCGCCTTCCGCCCCCGGTTCGCCTTCACCCTGCTCTCTTCAAACTCCCGCTGCACGTCCTCCGGCGGATACACGTACCGCTTGCGCGAGTTCAGCCACCAGTCCCGCGGCTCATCGTTCACCTGCACTATCGCGTCAGGCCGCTCCCGCACCTCAGGCCGCAGCCTCGTCCCGATGCCCGGCAGGTCCGGCGCAAACGCATACCCGCCCTCGACGCGCATGTTGGGGTCCACGAAGCGGTCGTACCAGCCCCTGTGCATCGAGCGGTTGTACTCCATGATCATCACGTTCATCTGCGACGCCCAGATGTGCGCCGAGGCAAACATCGTCACCGGCCCAACGCAGTCGTGCGGCGCCACTGGCAGTTGGTGGGCCGACGCCAGGTGCGCGATTTTGGCCGCTTCCGTTATGCCGCCGCACCACGACACGTCCGGCATGATGACGCGGGCCGCTCCTGACTCGATGAAGCGCCGGAACTGGTAGCGGCTCATCAGCCGTTCCGCCGCGGCGATAGGCGTGCGGGTCTCGCGTTGGAGGCGCAGGTGGGCCTCCTCGTTGAACCCTGAGATCAGTTCCTCGTGCCACATCAGCCGGTACTGCTCGGTCGCGTAGACGATGCGGACGGCCTGCGCAAGGTTCCACTTGGCGTGGCCGTCCTGCGCCACCTCGATCTCTGTCCCCAGCGCGTCACGGATGCGCCGGATGGGGGCGAGTGCGAAGTCGAGGTCTTCGGGGAAGAGCCACTGACCGTCAGACTCGCGCGCAATGTAGTCGGTGGGCGAAAATTTTAACCCCCCGATACCTTCATCCAGCAACGATTTCGCCACGCTGACGGGGTCCCGCCAGATTTCCCAGGAGTCCTTGATTTCACCGTAGGCGCCGCAGGTGTTGTAAACGTTGACCTTGTCGCGTGTGAGGCCGCCGAGCATCTGGTAGACGGGCAGTTTTAGCGCCTGGCCCTTGATGTCCCACAGGGCCATATCGAGGGCCGATATCGCCCGCACTTCTGGCCCGCCGTACCCGGCATGGTCCGACAGCCGGAACATCTTGCTCCAGTGGCCCTCGGTTTCCATGGGGTCCTGGCCAATGAGCAGTGGGCCGAAGTAGTCATGGATGGCGGCCTGCACCGCGCTTGCCGCGTACCACGTCTCGCCGAGGCCCGTGACGCCGCCATCGGTGTGTACCTGGACCCAGATGAGCTCCGGAAACTCTTTGACTCTGATCGTCTCGACCTGCGTGATTTTCAACGCCTCGCTCCATTCACATCCGTCGTCCCGACCGCAGCGGAGGGACCCCGTGCCTCGCTACACCCTCATCCCGACCGGAGGCCCGGAGGGCCGCAGCGGAGGGACCTCACAGTCGCCTCATACAGCGGTTGACCCTGCATTGACACGTCGGGTTCCTCGACTTCGCCCCGATTTCCCTTCGCTTCATCGGGCCTCCACTCGGAATGATAGTCACGCCATCTTCGCGCGCTTCTTGCCCACTGGCTCCTTCGCTCCTGCCGAGTGTGCCTGCGATTTCCGCAGTTTGTGCGCCCACTCGAAGTCTGCTGCAAGGCGGGGCGACCTGAGCACCTCCTCTTTCTCGCCAAAGTGGTCAATGACACTGCCGTCGACCGGTGTGTCGCTCACACGCACGATTGCGTCCCGCCGCTCCCGGAACCCCGAGCGTAGCCTGGTGCCGATTCCCGGCCTCTGCGGCGCGTGCAGGAAGCCGTCGCGTATATCGAGGTTCGGGTCCACGAACTCGCTGTACCAGCCCTCGAAGAACGACCTCACGTGCTCCATGATCATGGCGTTGGGCGCGGCCATGCATATCTGCGCGCAGGCGAAGATGTTCACCGGCCCCGTCGCATCGTGCGGCGCCACCGGTACCTGGTGGGCCGACGCCAGCGTGGCGACCTTCCAGGTCTCCGATATGCCGCCCGTCCAGATAAGGTCTGGCATGACGACGCGGGCCGACCCATTCTCGATGAAGTGCCGGAACTGCCAGCGGGTGAGCAACCTTTCCGATATGCAAACTGGAGCCTTCGTGTTCTCCTGCAATATGCGGAGCGAGTCCGGGTTCATGAGCGGCATGAGGTCTTCCTGCCACATGATCTCGTAAGGGTCCATCGCCTGCGCGATCTGGATGGCGGCTGGCAACGACCACTTGCCGTGGCCGTCGTTGGCGATCTGCATTTGCATGCCGACGGCGTCCCTCACATCGCGGATCGGCTGGAGGGCACGGTCGAGGTCCCTCGGATGCAGGTAATGGCCGTCCCATGCGCCCGCCATGGCGATCGTCGGCCCCATCTTCATCGCCGTGATGCCCTTGTCCAGGTGCTGCTTCGCCAGCTCGCCCGCGCCTATCGCCGGCGCGCCGGTGGCGTAGACACGGATTTTTTTGCGCACTGCTCCGCCAAGCAGCTCGTAAGTGGGCACGCCCGCAGCCTGGCCCTTGATGTCCCACAGCGCCATGTCGAGCGCGGAGATGGCGCGCTGCTCTGCGCCGCCGTAGCCGGCGTGGTCAGACATCCTGAAGGCGTCGGTCCAGTGGCGCTCTGTGTTGAACGGGTCGCGGCCTATGAGTAGCGGGCTGAACCAGTCATGGACCGCCGCCTCGACGACCGGCGATGCATACCAGGTCTCGCCGAGGCCGGTGATGCCTTTGTCGGTGTGCACCTGGACCCAGATGGCGTGTTCCTGGTAGTTAGTCTGCGGGGCCCTCAGCCGTATGGTCTCGATCTTTGTAATGAGCACTGTTCAACTCCAAGTGCGGGCGCCCGCCCGTTATGCCCTCATCGCGGCTGAACAGGCGCAGTCGCCTCTTACCACCCTCATCCCGACCGCACTCCCGGCGCAGCCGGGACGGAGCGGAGGGACCTGACCCTCGCATCATGCAGCGTCGCAGGCGCGTGACGTTGTGAGCCGCCGGAGTATAGCTCGGCTGCAGAAACGGCAACGGAGCGATAGAATCCCCCGGTTGTCAACACGCAGGACCTCGCGCTCGCACCTTATGGCGGGCAGCTTGCAAGGACGGAGCACCCATGGCGGCCACAACACCCGCAAGGACCCAGAAAAAAGCTGGCGCCGCGACCATGCGTGCCGCGCGCCTCGCATCCCCGAAAAAGATCGAGTTCGTGGAGACGGAAAAGCCAAAGCCATCTGACGGCGAGGTGCTTATCAAGATGGAACAGGTGTCCATTTGCGGCTCGGACATCTACCTGGAATACGACCGGGACCTCCCCGAAGAGGAGTACCCCATGGCCCCGGGCAGGCCCTGCCACGAATGCGCCGGAGTGATCGTCGAAAGCCGCACGCCGGACCTCAAGGAAGGCCAGCGCGTCATTGTCATACCGAAGCTGGGCGCAGGCATGGCACAGTACGTGACGCAGACGCCAGACCGCATCATCGCCCTCCCGGACTGGGGAGGCCTGGACGAGTGGGTGATGTGCCAGCACTCAGGCACCGTCCTGTACTCGGCCAAACAGTGGGGCAACCCTATGGGCAAGCGGGTCGCGGTGCTGGGCCAGGGCGGCATCGGCCTCAGCTTCACTATGATCGCCGAGAAACAGGGGGCGCAACAGGTCATTGGCATGGACCTGCACGACTACCGCCTCAAGAAGTCTCTTGAGCTTGGCGCAACGGACACTGTCAACCCCTCAAAGGAAGACCCCATCGAGGCCATCAAGAAGCTGACGAGGGGCAAGGGGCTAGACGTGGTGGTGGACGCGTCCGGCGCTCCCGAAGGCCTGGAGACCTGCCTGAAACTCGTCAACAAGGAGGGCCTCGTCATCGGCTTCAGCCTTGTCTCACCCAAGAAGGTCAGCTTCACCCAGTCAGAGTGGATGGCCAAGAACGTGACGGTGCGCGCAACGACCGTCGCTCTGACAAACCACCCAGTGCAGGAAATACGCGAGATCGTTGCACTGCGCGACCGCGGCTGGATAGATCCCGGCAAGCTGAAGTCTCATAACTGGACTTGGGACCGTGCGGCCGAGGCCTTCGAGATGTACGCGGGCCAGAAAGACGGCGTCATCAAAGTCGCCCTGGCGGTCAGCTAACCCCCTCTCCCTGGCAGGGAGAGGGCCGGGGTGCGGGTCGAGCCTACCCCAACCGCGGGAGCGCATCGCGTACAGCCCCTTCGTCCTGAGCAAGCCCGCCCCAACGAAAGCCGGAGTCGAAGGGCAAAGCACGTCCCTGCCCCGCTCGCACGTGGCATAATTGCGCCGGCGTCTTCCCAAGCTAAACATCCATTGAAACAGGAGAACTCCCAATGCCCATCAAAGTTGGCGACAAGGCCCCCGACTTCACCGCCGTCGACTGGGATAACAAGCCCTTCGCCCTCAATACCCTCAAGGGCAAGAATGTTGTCCTGGCCTTCTTTCCCGCCGCCTTCTCGGGCGTCTGTGACAAGGAGATGTGCACCTTCCGCGACTCTCTTGCGGACCTTAACCGAGTCAACGCTCAGGTCGTGGGCATTTCGGTTGACCCGCGCTGGAGCCTCAAGGAGTTCAAGACCAAGCACAACCTGAACTTCCCGATAGTCAGCGACTGGGACCGCCAGGTCATCAAGAAATACGGGGTCCAGTGGCCTAACTTCGGCGGCATGCAGGGCTACACCGCCGCCACGCGCTCGATCTTCGTGCTGGACAAGGGCGGCACCGTGCGCTGGTCCTGGGTCACCGACCAGCAGGGCAAAGAGCCCGACTACGCCGCCGTCAAGGCTGCCGTCGCCGCGCTGAAGTAGTACGACATCGGGCGCGTCATCACGAGCGTAGCGAGGGACCCGGGGTGGGGCCCCCTTCCTGTTCGTCCTGAGCTTGTCTAAGGACGTTCGGCCCCGTCGCCCCGAGCGGAGGGCCCGGAGTCGAGGGGTCGCGCTCTTTACTGTTGACACGGCTCGGCGACATGCCCGCGCCGTGGCATAATTGCGCCGCGATCTACGCCCCTCCTTAGCACGGATCGGCCCTGGAGGCCACGTATATGGGGATCGGCACATACCTTCGCGTCGTAGGCATCGTGCTCATTTCGTCGGTTGCTTGCGGCGGAGCAGACGAGGCTCCTCAAAGTGCTGCTTTGATCGAGGTACGGGCATCCGACGGCTCTGCCTCGCTGAGCGCAGCGCCTGATGCGCTCCCCAAAGGCGTAAGAGCGAGTGACCTGAAGGTCACCAAGATCACGCCAGGTGGTGCCGCTGATAAAGACGTGATAGCGGTCTACAGGCTTGAACCAGACGGTGCGCAGTTCACAAAGCCCGTAACATTCAACGCAACGCTCCCTCAGCAGCTGCAGCCACCAACACCCGGCGCCATACCGCTCGTCATTGTCATTTCCGGCGAACGGGTTGAAATACCGGACACACAAGAAGTCAAACAGGATACACCATCCTCCAACTTGAATGTTGGTGCGGAACTGACGCACTTCAGTGTATTACGGATCGCCTGGTCACCAGTCTCAGTGGAGATAAATACTACGACACAAGGACCTGCCGCCACATTCTATGTGCAGAGTGCGATTACATATCTCACGTTCGGCCGTTCGATGTTTCTTTCTGATGAGCACTGGTTTACATATTATGGTGTCGACGAAGCGCCGCGAACAGAGAAGGTGGCTTTCGTAGGTGGCGGAGGGCTCAAGCCTGTAGGGTCGGCAGTTAATGTGGACCGTGATCCGTTTAAATTGCCCGATTATGATCGGTGGCACTATAAAACGGTATTTGATTGTAGTGCCAAGGAAACAACCTATATCCAGGTTCAGGGCTTTGTCTCATGGAAGGCTAAGATTGACGAAATTCCTTCGAAAGGTCAGACCCTTTACGAGGAGGGCAGTACATGGTTTGAACTAAAGTCAGACCCACTCCAGTGCCTCGAGCCGACGCCTTCGCCTGCCCTGTTGGCGGCCACGATTAGCGACCGGATTCTCGTTCATTACAGCGCCCGACCGCTTCCCGACCCCAACAGGGGCAACATTTCGTATCCACCCGCCACCTTCTGGGTGGAGCTGTCTGGTACAGAACCGCGCGACTTCAGCTATGAATGGACAGACCCGGGTTGCGGTGTGCTTAATCCGTTGAGCGTGAAGGGCGAACGGCCCGGTCCAACTGTGATCCAATTTCTTTGGGCTTACGCTAGTTGCCCTGAGGCGATGAGGACGACATTTTTCCCGGACCTGGAAGTACAGGATGGTTACTGGGTGTACAAATGTTCACCCGAGTGCGCGGTGCGTCGATTTGGCCACGGCGACGATCCATTTAAGTGAAAAGTGCCCATCGTTTGCCGGTGGGCTCGGTTACACCTGCCGACGCGAATTCTCTGTGGTCATACCCAGGGAGCCACGCCATGCCCAAGTTCTCGCGCATCAGCCTTAGTCCCCTCTACACCCATTCACGCGGCGACCCTTCGCCCTGGGCTGAAAAGACGGCCTGGGGCGCAGCGCGGTTGCCCGGCGGGGCCCAGCGCTTCTGGGGCATCCCCTTCACCCTCGGGCCCGCCAGCGCCGACAGGCCCAGCCTGCTGGTCGTCGGCGCCAATGCCTCGACGAAGCCAGTCACGGTCCCGCTCACCGGCGCAGCGTCGTACATCGTCTTCGCGCACTTCTGCGATTCCCGCGCCCGCACGACCGTCGCCGGCCAGACTGCCGACTACCCCAACCCGGTCGTCACCGCCCCTGGTGAGCACCTGGCTGACTACGTGCTTGTTTACGGGGACGGCTCGGAGCGTCGCACAGCCATCCGGCGCCGGTTCGAGGTGAACCAGGTCCTGTCCCGCATGCAGAGCGGGTTCCTGAACCGGCCGCACCAGGGCCTGACCCCGCTGCCGGTGCGCGGCCCGTACCCGGCCGACATGTGGGGCAGGTACCAGACCGGTGCATCAGTCGGGCCCGCCGGACGCCCGCCCTCGCCGCGCGAGGACACACGCGCCCGGATGTACCCGGCGCCGTCGTGGTCCATCTACGCCCTGGAGAGCCCCTTTCCTGAGCGGCAGCTCAAGGCGCTGCGCATCGAGCCGACAGGCGCCTGCGCCATCGGTATAGGCGCCATCACTAAGTTCTCCGGCGAACATCACCCGCTACGGCACGAGCGACTGGAATCTGTGCGCATCGACCTGCCGGACTCCGCAGACCGCCAGAAGGCTGCGGCGGGTGCAGACATTGACCTGGGCGTCATCGCCCGTCGCTATCAGGTCCAGGGCTTCGACCCCGCGGCATGGCTAAAGGCGCCGGTGAAGGGGCGCGGCGAGGCGCCTGACAACCCGCCGGCGGCCCTGGCGCTCGACGTCGCGGGTTCAAAGGACGCCACGCTGACCATCTCAGGCCAGGAACTGCCGGTTGGCGACCTTTACGACCTCCATGAGGCCTCGGCAGGAGCGGGCCGCGACCGCGTCCAGGCCACGCTGCTTACGCCGCACCGCGCCTGGCTTCACGCGAAGGTCGTTGATGCCTCGACTGGCAAGCCCACCCCTGCCCGCGTCCACTTCCGCTCTGAGGACGGACGCTACTTCCCGCCCTACGGCCACCGCCATGAGATCAACGACAACTGGTTTGAGGACTACGGCGCGGATGTCAAACTCGGCGATACGCAGTACGCCTATGTGGACGGCGCCTTCCAGGTGGAGCTGCCCGTGGGACAGGTGTACCTCGAAGCGATGAAGGGCTTTGAGTTCGAGCCGCTACGCGCCCGGCTCCAGGTCAAACCGGGCCAGCGCGAGCTCGAGATCAGGCTCAACCGGTCTGCGGACCTCCGCAAGGACGGCTGGATAACAGCAGACACCCACGTACACTTCATCTCTCCCGAGACTGCCCGCCTGGAAGGCCAGGCTGAAGGGCTGAACGTCATCAACCTGCTTGCCGCGCAGTGGGGCGACCTGTTCACGAACGTTGGCGACATCACAGGCCGCCTGTCCGGCTCAAGCACGGACGACATGCTGGTGTGGGTCGGCTCAGAGAACCGGAACCATTTCCTGGGCCACATCTCGCTGCAAGGCGTGCAGGGCAGCCCGGTGTTCCCCATGTCCACCTCTGGCCCCACCGAGGGCTACTTCGGCGACACCACGGTCCGCGCCATGTCCGAGTGGGCAGACGAGTGCAAGGCGAAGGGCGGCCTGGTCGTCGTCCCCCACTTCCCCTACCCGCACTCGGAGATCATCGCCGAGATAGTCCGTGGTCGTGTCGACGGTGTCGAGTTCTGGGATTTTTGGACGCCGACGATGGACACGTTCTCGTTCCATGAGCTGTACCGGCTGCTGAACTGCGGCTACCGCGTGGCCGTCGTGGGCGGCACGGACAAGATGTCTGCCGGGATGCCAGTCGGCAACGTCCGCACCTACGCGCGCACCGGTGACGATGACCTGAGCTTCGACGCCTGGGCGCGGGCCGTTCGAGCGGGCAAGACGTACACCACGAGCGGGCCGCTGATGAGCTTCACGGTCGAAGGACGCCAGCCCGGCGACGATCTGAAGCTGCCTGCAAGGGGCGCCGCCGCGGGAGTGCACATAGAAGTGGAGGCAACGTCGTTCACCGGGCCCATCAACCGGCTCGAAATAGTCTTCAACGGGCGCGTGATTGCGCAGGCCGCGTCAGGCAGGGGCGCTGCAACGCTGAAGCTCTCCGAAGAGGTCAAGCTCCCCGGGTCAGGCTGGCTCGCCGCCCGCTGCGTGTCGGACCACAAGGCCTGGAGCGTATGGCCACAGCACATCGCCGCACACACCTCGGCCGTCTACGTCAAGGCTGGCCGCGAGGACGTCTTCGACAACCCGACGGCCAAGTACCTGGTCACGACGATGGAGGGCGGCATCGCCTGGCTCGATACGCTGGCGATGCGGGACAGCACCGGGCGCCACGCGGCGATACGGCGGGTGTTTGAAGACGCCATCGCCCAGGTGAGGCGGAAACAGAAAAAGCACGGACATGTCCATTGAGTGCGCGATGCCATACCATGAGGGCCTGCCAAGGGCGTCATTCCCGCGAAAGCGGGAATCCAGCCGTCACAGGACGGCCTCCCAGAGGTCACGCCATTCAGGATTGAAGCGCTCGATCAGCTCCAACTTCCACGCCCGCCTCCACTTCTTGATCTGCTTCTCTCTGGCAATGGCTGATGGCATGTCAGCGTGCAACTCGAAGTACACGAGAGAGTGGACGCCGTACTTCTTGGTGAAACCTCCCACGGCGTCGTTCTTGTGTAGCGACACTCGTTTGGCGAGGCTGCTGGTCACGCCCCTATACAGCGTGCCATTACGCTTGCTTGCGAGGATGTAGACAGCAGGTTGCCTTGGCATCGGTCGCGGCCCTGGATTCCCGCGTTCGCGGGAATGACGCCTGTACGGGCGAGGCGCACCCGAATGGGACGCACCCGGGTCACGGTCCTACTTCGCGTACTTTTTCACGCTCTTAGGGTTGAGCTCCAGCCCCAGGCCAGGCCGGTCAGGATACGGCGACCACATGCCGCGCTCCGGCTTCGGATACTCCGTGTACCACACGTCGTCCGACTGCTCTGCCACGCCCAGGTACTCGACAATCCGCAGGTTCGGCGTGGCGCACGCCGTGTGCAGGTGCACGAGCTGCACCGCGTGGGGTGCCACTGGCAGGTTGAAGGCATGCGCCAGGTGCGCAACCTTCATCCATTCGGTCACGCCGCCAACGCGGCCGATGTCTGGCTGTACGATATCGGCCGCGCCGCGCGTGATCAACTCTTTGAACCCGTACTTCGTGTACTCATGCTCGCCCGTGGCCACAGGGATGTTCGTGGCCTTTGAGATTTCGGCCAGGCCCTGGATGTCGTCTGCGATGACCGGCTCCTCGAACCACCGGACGTTGTAGTCCTCGAACTTGCGGGACATGGCGATCGCCTGCTTGGCGTAATAGCCGTTGTTGGCGTCCACGAAAAGCTCAACGTTGTCGCCGATGGCCTTGCGGACCGCGGCCAGCCGCTTGATGTCTTCGCCTTCGGACTGGCCAAAGTCCTTCGCCACCTTCATCTTCACGGCCCTGAACCCGCGCTCGACGTAGGCCATCTGCTCTTTGACGAGCCCCTTCTCATCAAAGTTTGTCCACCCGCCGGAGCCATACACCGGCACGCTCTCCTTGTAGGGCCCGAGCAGCCGGTACAGCGGCACTCCCAGAGCCTTGGCCTTGAGGTCCCAGAGGCCAATGTCCACCGCCGAGATGGCGCAGAAGGCGATTCCCTTGCGCCCGTACCCACGCACGCGCCAGAACATGTCGTTCCACAACTTCTCGGTGTTGAACGGGTCCTGCCCGAGGAGCAGGTCCTTGAGCGAGTCCTCGATGACCGACTGCACAGCGCGCTGGCCCTGTCCGATGCCCAGGCCCTCGACGCCTTCGTCCGTCTTGATGTGGACGAACAGGACTCCCCTCCCCCTCGCGCCCGGCTTTGGCGTCGGGATGGTGGAGTCCTGGATGACGAAGCCTTCCGGGTCAACAAGGAAGGTGGTCGTAACATTAGTGATCTTCACTCTAGTGCTCCAGACCCTCTCCCCCGCGGGAGAGGGTTAGGGTGAGGGCATCGTTGAAGCGCTCTGAATTGCGCCGGCTGGCGTCCGTGACGCGCCGGGGCGATTATAGGACGGTTGCGCCACCCAGGCTGGAGACCTTCACCTGTCAGACACGACTTCACGGGCTGAAACCAGTGCGCCGGCACCCGAAGCAATAGACAGGCCGCGCCCGCCGCACATGCGCCGCGCTCTGGAAGCCCACGGCTGGCGCGTCACCGCGGCATCGACCGCGAACCAGGCCGTGGTGTCGGTACCCACATTCCAGGGTTCCAGCGCCATCTTCTCTGCTGTTGAGGCCGACTACGGGTGGGACCGGGCGGTGACCGCGGGGGCAGCGAGCGCGGGGTCGTCCATCGCCATGCTCATCGGCCCAATACAAGGCGCGCTGACGGACCGTATAGGTTCGGCGCGAATGGTCCTTGTCGGGTTGCTGGTCGCGGCCGCGGGCCTCATCGCCTTCTCATTCCTCAGGGGGCCGGGCCTCTACTACGGCGCGTGGGTCATGGTCTCTGTGGGAGTCGCGATTGGTGGGTTCACACCTTCAATCGCTGCGGTCAACCTGTGGATGTCACACAGGCGGGCGACGGCGATGTCCATTGTGCTGGCAGGCAGCAGCGCAGGGGGCCTCCTCGTCCCAGGGATGGCCTGGAGCATAACTGAGTTCGGCTGGCGGCCTACCGTGGTCGCTGCCGGCGTGATCTTCGCGGTTGCGGCGCCACTGATCGCCTGGCCAATGTGGCGCAAGCCGCCCGATATGCTGCGCCGGGCGCGCAAAGGCGCTGGGCGCATGGCCGCCGTCGAATACGACTTCACGCCGCGGCAGGCACTCCGCACGCGTGCCTTCTGGGCGATCTCGGGGGCGCACACGCTGGCGAACCTCTCCGTTTCCGCCGTGCAGTCCCAGCTGGTGCTCCACTTGCAAGCCTCGGGGCTGTCGCTGACGACCGCGTCCCTAGTCATCCCGATCATGGGCGCAGTGGCCTTCGCATTTCAGCTAACAGGCGGATACATAGGCGACAAGATGGACAAGCGTTATCCCGCCGCTGTTTTCCTTCTGGTCCACGCCATGTCGATTGCCATCCTCGCCTTCACGCAGAGCTTCGCAGTGGCGCTAGTGTTCTCGGTGGTCTGGGGCATCGGCTTCGGAGGCCGGACGCCGATCTTGCACGCTATGCGGGGCGACTACTTCGGACGCAAGCATTACGCGACGATCATGAGCCTCTCGGCGTTGCCCATGGCGCTGGGCATGACTGCTATGCCCGCAGTTGCCGGCCGCGTTTTTGACGTCCAGGGCACGTACAAGTGGGTCTTTATTGGCCTGGCCTGTGCCTGCGCGCTGAGCGCGTGGGTCATCCTCTTCGCCACGAGGCCCGCGACGCCTGAGGAAAGTCCAACTGCGCCAGAAAGGGCTGACTGAATGGCCCTGTCAGCCGCAGAGACCTCCCGGTACAGCGCCATCATCGCCGTTTGCTTCCCAATGTTCCCGCTCAGGACGCTGGAATTTATTGGAGGTAGCTCCTGCCGGGTCTTCCTGGCCAATGGTGACACATATTTCCGCTTCGCCCACAGCAACAAGGCCGTATGCACGCTGCGGAAGGAGCGGCAGTTCTTCCTTCACGTCCGCGGGCGGGTGCCGCTTGCCATGCCTGACTATTCGATGTTCTCAGAAGGGTGCGCCGGCTTCCCGCACCCGGTGGCCGGGTACCGTGCTGTGCCCGGCGTGCCTATCGCAGGGGCCCGCCTTTCTGCTCATGCGGCCCGCCAGCTTGGCGAATTCCTGCGCGCGCTACACGCCATCGCGCCACCGAGTGACTGGCCTGTGCCTGCCTCTGCCGTGCCCGCGCACGCGGCAGAGGACCTGCTGCGCCGCGTGACTGCCGCCCGGCGGGTCTTGACCCTGAAGCAGTGGGACTGGGCGTCGAAGCTGTTTGCCGCCTTCCTAGCGAGTGGTGCCAGCAATGCGCCACACCCCATGTGCCTGGTCCACAACGACGTTGACCACTTCAACGTCTTGTATGACCCCCGCACCGGCCTGCTGACGGGTGTGATCGACTCCGAAGAGGCGACTGTTGGGGACCCGGTGGCAGACTTCACGCCTCTGCTCGGCGAGTTTGGCCAGCAGTCTTTCGACGCCGCCCTGGAAGCCTATGGCGGCCCCCCCGACCCGCACTTCGGGGCCCGCGCTGTGTTCTGGTCGCAGGCACTGCCATTTAACGAGCTTCTTTATGGCCTTGACACCGGGGCGCGGGTACACATTGAAAACGGCATGCAGAGGCTCGAGAGAGCGGTCCGCGGCGAGGCCATCATCGGGGGCTGGCCGCTCGTGAAGACAGCGGCGGACACTGAGTGGAACGGCGCCGAAGGATGACCGCGGCCCGGCGCCCTCACTGGAATTGCGCTCCGCTGTGACTCAACCACGCAGGACTAATTCAACAATTTGCGAAATCTTTGTTCGGGAATTTCATACGTGACTCCGCTGTACGTCGTCCCTCCCCCGGACTTGGTCCGGGGGAGGGACCTGGGGAGGGGTTGGCGAATACAGAATGGCCCCACAGCCCCAGGCTCCTCCCCTTCGCTGCGCTCAGGGCCGGAATGACGGCCAATCGCTGGCGGAGTCAGGTATGCAATACCTCTGTGTTCCGTCCGGGCCTAGCGCGGTTGCTTCTTCCAGGCTTCATATTTCTTGACCGTGAAACCGGGCGCTGCGAAGTAGCGGTGCATCTCCCATTCCTTTTTGCGCACCTCTGCGCACTTTTTCGCGACGTCCATGGCGATGTCCGGCGAGACGCGCGTTACGCCGTCTGCATCACACACAAGGATGTCGCCGGGCCGCACCAGGAGCCCTGCGGCTGAGACCGGCTCGCCGAACCGCACAACGCTGAACGGCCCGTGCCCAGGCACCCTGCCGCGCCCCCACAGGCCGCACTTCGCCTTGCGGATGCCCTCCACGTCCCGGACCGACCCGTCAACCACAGCGCCGAGGCAGCCCGATGCGCGGTGCCGGTACGCCATGCCGTCGCCAAAGATGGCGCCCCTGCCGGGTGGCGCGTCTGCGTCGCTCAGCACCGCGATCGTGGGCTTGTCCTTGGCGTACGCCACGTAGTCGTAGTAGGCGTCCGACAGCGCCTTCTTGGGTTGCTCGTGTAGCGGGGCCCACTCTGAAGTCAGAGCGTAACCAACGAGCACGCCGAAATCAGGCAGCAGGCAGCGCAGTTCCGGGCCCGAATAGTCTTCGTACTCAGGCACGTAGCCGCGCACGAGGATTGCCGCGTTTTGCACCGTCGCCGAGTCGTACTTCGACAGTGCGTCCAGCACCGCTGGGTCAACTTTCTTTACCACTGCTTAGCCGCCTTCCGACTTAACCACGGCGTGTTCAACGTGGAGCCCCTCGTCGGGAAAGAAGTCTCGCCAGGGCTCAAACTGCACCACGAAGGCCTGGCCCTCCTGCACGGTGGCAAGCCCGCGTGTGGCCCGGCCAGGGTCGTACCCCGTCGTCCGCGCCATCGCCTCGACGCCGCGTTTCGTCATGCGCACGCCGCCGACGGTGTGCTCGGCGCCGCTATCGTCCAGGACCACCAGGTCCAGCCCCTTCCGAGTCTCTTTCCAGTACAGACGCATGATCGGCCTCCCCCTCGACCGGAGTCCACAGACGCGCCATGGGCCAGGGCACGCCTGCGACCGCTATTTCCGAAGGTGTTTCTGTGCCCTGTCGAGCACTTTGTGAGCCACCGCGAGCTTATCGAGCAATGGCATCGGCTCATCTGCCCCGCCGGGGTAGACAAACGTTACCCGGTTAGTGTCTGACCCGAAACCGCTCCCTGTTTCAGACACGTCATTCGCCACGATAAACGCTGCGCTTGAATAGTGCGACTTTTCCCGCGCCTTCCGTGCGGCGTCTCCGGTTTCGGCGGCGAACGCCACCTTCACAAGACCTGGGCCCTGCGCCTCGCTAATGATTGTCGGGTTCTTCACCAGGTCAAGCGATATTGTTTCGCGCCCCGCCCTTTTGATCTTTTCTGCTGCCGCATCGACGGGACGGAAGTCTGCCACCGCAGCCGCCATCACAAGCAGGTCCGCAGTCTTCGACGCCGCTACCACGGCATCCCGCATCTGCAGCGCCGTCCGCACGTGCGTCATTTCAATACCTACCGGGTCAGGCAGGGACACAGGCCCGGCGATGAGCGTAACCTCCGCCCCTCTGTCTCGCGCGGCCGCGGCCAGCGCGTACCCCATCTTGCCCGACGACCTGTTCGCTACGTGCCGCACGGGGTCTATCGGCTCCTGTGTCCCGCCTGCGGAGACGACCACACGCTTTCCGGCGTAGTCGCCGCCCCGTCCGAGCACCCAGCGCACGTGCTCCACAATTCTGGCCGGCTCCTCCATGCGCCCCTGACCAGTCAGGCCGGACGCCAGGCGCCCCTCTGCCGGCTCAACAATATGCGCGCCCCGCCGCCGGAGCGTCTCAATGTTCCTTTGCGTGGCCGCGTTTTCGTACATATGTGCGTCCATCGCGGGGCAGATGATGAGCGGCGCTGTCGTGGCGAGCACGGTTGCGCCTACTGGGTCATCCGCCAGCCCCAGGGCCAGCTTCGCAATACTGTTCGCCGTGGCAGGCGCCACGACGAATGCGTGGGCCCGCACTGCGAGCGCAACGTGGTCAATGGCAATCTCAGACTGCGCGCCGAAAAGCCCCGTTGTTACAGGCCGGTGTGTCAGGCCAGTAAACATCGCCGCTCCGACGAACTCGAGCGCGCTCGCGGTCATCACGACGTCAACCGTTGCGCCCTCCTGCACGAGCTTGCTCGCAAGGTCGGCGGCTTTGTACGCCGCGATCGAGCCGGTGATGCCCAGGACGATGTTTCGCCCCTCGAGCGAGTGGGACCTGGGAGCGGTGGGCTGTTTCGTGGGCATGGCCTTACCTGTACATCTCGTGGATGAACCGGAGGCCGACGAGGGTCAGGTCCGGGTCGACGTGGTTGAACGCCTCCGTGTGGTCCTTGATGACCGAGGACAGCCCACCCGTGGCAACCACCACGCATTTCGATGGGTCGTCGGGCGACAGCTCCTGCCGGAAGCGCCTGACCATGCCCTCGACCAACCCCACGTAACCAAAGAGCAGGCCCGACTGGAGCGACGTCACGGTGCTGCGGCCGATGGCTTTGGGCGGGGCCGCAAACTCCACACGCCGTAGTTGCGCGGTCGCCTGGTAAAGCGCCTCCGCCGCAACGTTGATGCCTGGCGCGATGGCGCCGCCTATGTACTCGCCGTCTGCCGTGACTGCGTCGAACACAGTGGCAGTGCCAAAGTCCACTATCACATCTGGCCCGCCGTAGAGCCGGAACGCAGCGACCGCGTCGACTATCCTGTCCGCCCCTACGTCTTGCGGGCGGTCGTAATTGATGCGGATCCCCGTGCGCACGCCCGGCCCGACGACGAGGGGCTCGTGGCCCAGTAACTGCGATAGCGCCTCTTTGACGACCCGCGTCGCCGGGGGCACGACTGAGCACATGACTGCCGCGTCAATGTCGCTGGCTGAAACGCCCTTCACAGCGAGGAGTCCGGTCAGCAGCAGCGCGTGCTCATCCTCGGTTTTCTTCCCGTCTGTGGCATACGCCCAGCGTGCCGTCAGCCGGCCACCGTCGAAGAGGCCTGCCGTTACGTTTGTGTTGCCTATGTCCACTGCGAGCAACGTAGCCAATGCGGCGTTTCCTGACTTAATGACTAACCCATGAGTGCCTGGAGAAACGCCCAACAGCCGACATTCGAGTTCAATCTTCTCCCTCACCCGCTGGGAGAGGGACTTTTCTGGGACTGCCGCGGAGCGGTTGTCCATTTCCAGCCTAAATTATAGGTGGGCCAGCCCCGTCGCTCGTGGCGGTGTACCGGAGCATCAGCCTGCCGCAGCCGCGATAAATGCATCGGGCAGGGCCTCTACGACGTCTCCGGCGGTCATCCCGGACTCACCTTTTCGCTTGCAGGCGATGTCTCCGGCCTGCCCGTGCAGGTAGACCGCCAAAGATGCCATGTCGAAGGCGTCGCCAGGCTTCTGCGCGAGAAGACCGGCGACCACTCCCGCCAGTACGTCGCCTGTGCCGCCTTTCGCCAGGCCTGAGTTTACCCACGGGCTGATGCGCGCCCTCCCGCCCGGCGACGCGATGACCGTGGCGGCGCCTTTGAGGACGACGACCTTGCCCCACTCTTTCGCGGCAGACCGGGCCAGCCCCAGCCGGTCCGGTTGTACTTGCGCCACGCTCTTGCCGGTGAGGCGGGCCATTTCGCCAGGGTGCGGCGTCAAGACGCAGGGCCCGCGCACGCGCTCCCACCAGCGGTGGGAGCCAGCGAGCGCATTCAGTCCGTCCGCATCAACAACTGTCGGCAAAGCTTCTCGCTTTGCCGCAAGGAAGTCGCGCACGAGTTGACCCGTTACTGGCGACTGCCCAAGGCCGGGCCCTACGAGCACCGCAGACGCGTCATTCGCCGCGGCCAGTATCCCCCTCCCGGCGCCAATCGGGTCGAGAGCGCCGTCAGTTGACACAGGCAGTGGCCTGTGTATGGGCTCCATTGCCTGCGCTGCCACAGCACGATGGACGGACTCGGGTGCGGCTACTTCGACGAGGCCTGCGCCAGTCCTGCCCGCGGCCTGCGCCGCGAGGGTGACTGCGCCGATGTAATCCTTCGACCCGCCTATGATGAGGGCCCGTCCAAATGTGCCTTTGTGACCACCGGCAGGCCGGGCTGGCAACAGCGACTTCGCCAGAGATGGCGTAAGCCACTCAATATTGATGCCATCGTCGACGCCATCTGGCAGGCCGATATCGAGCACTTCCAGCTTGCCGCAACGGGACTCCACCGGCCTGATTACCGGTCCCAGCTTTGGCAGCCCGAGCATGTATGTCACGGTCGCGGGCAGCCCGTTAGGGTCGAATACGCCTGAATCCGAGTTTGTCCCCGTTGGCAGGTCCACGGCCAGCACAGGCTTGCCACTGTGTCTGACAGCCCTGAAGACGCCCGCCAGTGGCTCGCCGATGGCCCGGCCCTGGCCGATGCCCAGGACGGCATCGAGCACCACGTCGGCATCGTGCACTGATGCCGCTAATGCGGGCAGCCCGCCGCACTCGGCGATGTCCATGACGCTGGCGCCTGCCGCCTCCGCGGGCGCGCGTTTTGGGTCGGGCGATTTCCGCGGGAGCAACACCCAGCATTCGGCCTTGGCCAGCATTTTCGCCAGGTGCCGGGCCGCTACAAGGCCGTCTCCCCCGTTGTTCCCCGGCCCAACGAGCACGACGGCTCGCCTGCCTGCGGCGCCGCCCAGGAAATTGGCCGCGGCGTTCGCCACGGCGAGGCCGGCATTCTCCATGAGCGTGTCCAGGGAAACGCCGGCCGCCACCGCGGCCTGCTCTACATCGCGCACCTGCGCCGCGGTCACTGCCTTCATTGCTGCGCACCTGGGCCGTCGTACGCCTCGCCTACAGCGGACGCTACGGCGTAGAGCTTCGAGTGGCTGAGGCTTAGCGCTATGCGGTGGATGCCCAGCCTTTCTCCAATTGCCCTGGCCTTGCCGTGCAGGACGATTTCCGGCGCCCTGCCCCGCGGCCTGACGACCTCGACTTCTTTCCACGCGACGCCGCGCACGCCTGTGCCTAGGAGCTTCATGACCGCCTCTTTCGCGGCGAACCTGCTTGCAAGCTGCGGTGCGCGGCCCCGGCAGTATGCCTGTTCACCCGCCGTGTACACCTTGTCGAGGAAGCGCCGCGGGTAGCGGTTGAACACCGTCCCGATGCGGTCAATCTCGATGATGTCTATGCCTGCATAAATCAAACGCGGCACTCCCGCACGTTGTCACCGGCAAGGCGTCCTCAAGTGCCCCATCATAGCCTCAATGGCGGGCCTGGCAACCGGCGGTGCTACGATGCCAAACCGGACTGGCAAAAGTAAGCGCTCACACCGCCGCTTAGGGAGTCGCCGCAATAACCACACACATTATTGACGGCAAGGCCATCGCCGCACGGGTCCGCTCACAAGTGGCGGCGGGCGTGGCTGAATTCACGCGCGGGCGGGGCCGCTCGCCAGGTCTGGCAGTCCTGCTTGCAGGCGACGACCCCGCCTCGCACACCTACGTCCGCAACAAAGAGAAGGCGTGCGCGGAGGCGGGCATCAAGACCGAGACCCGGCTCTTCCCAACGACCGTCTCTCAATCAGAAGTGGTTGCCGCCGTACAGTCCTTCAACCGCGACAGCCGCTTCGATGGGATCCTCGTCCAGATGCCCCTGCCGGGCCATGTGCACGCAAATATGGTGCTGCGTTCGATAAGCCCCTTGAAAGACGTTGACGGGCTGCACCCTGAGAACCTCGGCCTTTTGTTGGCAGGGACCCCGCGCTTTGTCCCGGCGACGCCGCTCGGCGTCCAGCGCATTCTTATCGAAGAGCACATCCAGGTCTCGGGCGCACACACTGTGGTCTGTGGCCGCAGCAATATCGTCGGCAAGCCGCTAGCGGCCCTGCTCATGCAGAAGGCGCCCGGCGCGAACGCGACGGTCACCGTCTGCCACACCGGTACGCGAGGCCTGACCGCGATCACACGTACCGCCGACATCCTTATCGCGGCCACGGGCAGCCCGAGGTCCATCACGAAAGACATGGTGATGCGCGGCGCTGTTGTCATAGATGTCGGCATTTCACGGGTTGAAGACCAGTCAACAAAAAGCGGGTTCAAGCTGGTTGGCGACGTGGACTTCGAACAGGTGTCGGAAGTTGCCTCCGCCATCACGCCTGTGCCGGGCGGTGTGGGCCCCATGACCATAGCCATGCTGCTGCACAACGTATTGAACGCGGCGCAGGGCAATGGCGACCGTCGCTAGTCCCGCGCAAGTGGCCGGACGGCCTCATGTAGAATAGCCGCCACCCCGCCGCGACGGAATTCGTATGCCGGTGTGCCACCTTGCCCGCCTGGTGGAGCCGGTGTTACAACGTGAAACATATGCGGCTTTCTTCTTGCCCTTGACCAGGGCCAGTCCCCCCAACCGGGTGGTTGATGAGCACACGGCCCAGATCGAAACCAAAGGCCTCGGCCAACGGAGCAGGTAACAAGCAGCAGATGCTGGACCTGTTCCGCCAGATGTACCTCATCCGCAAGTTCGAAGAGGCCTGCGGTGAGCAGTATGGCAGGGGCAACATCCGGGGTTTCCTGCACCTTTATATCGGCGAGGAGGCCATCGCGGCGGGCGCAATCAGCGCATTGAACTCCGATGACTACATAGTCACGCACTATCGGGACCACGGCCATGCCCTCGCCCGCGGCATTGACACTAACCGCGTCATGGCAGAACTCTTTGGCCGGTCGACAGGCATTAGCAAGGGCAAGGGCGGCTCGATGCACCTCTTTGACGCTGCCAAGGGTTTCATGGGAGGCCACGCCATCGTCGGCGCGCAGCTCCCGCTGGCGGCGGGCCTGGCGCTTGCCTGTCAGTACCAGGACAACGGCCGCATCGCGCTCGTCTTCTTCGGTGATGGCGCTGTAAACCAGGGCACGTTCCACGAGACTATGAACCTGGCAGCAGTCTGGAAGTTGCCGTTGTTGTTCTTCCTGGAAAACAACTTGTACGGAATGGGGTCCGCGGTCGAACGGACACGCGCCGGTGGGGTGGACATTTTCCCCATAGCGGCAAGCTACGGGATTGAAGCCGTCTTGGTTGATGGTATGGATGTGCTTGCTGTGAAGGAGGCGACCACGGCCGCGGCTGGTGTTGTGCGCTCAGGCGGCGGCCCAAGGTTCATTGAAGCCAAGACTTACCGCTACCAGGGTCATTCAATGGCTGACCCGGCCCGTTACCGGGACCAGGCCGAACTTGAATACTGGCTGAAGCGGGACCCACTTATCTCGTTCCCGAAGCTCCTCATTGAGCGTGAGATCGCAACTGAAGCCGACATCAACGCTGTCAGGGAGTCTGTGGCTGTAGAGGTCCAGGGGGCAGTCAAGTTCGCCTCAGAAAGCCCGCAGCCCCAGCCTTCCGAGCTCTTCACGGACATTTACGCCTGATGCGCCCGGGCTGGTGGAAGCCAGCCCGCGACCCGGACCGATGCCAATGCCGGAACTCACCGTCAGAGAAGCAATCAAGCGTGGCCTCGAGGAGGCCCTCCAGACTGACCCACGCGTCTTCATCATGGGTGAAGACATTGGCAAATACGGCGGCGCATACGCGGTTACCGCAGGCTTCTTTGATAAGTACGGCCCCAAACGCATAAAAGACACGCCGATATCTGAGGCGACTTTCGTCGGCGCAGGCATTGGCGCAGCGGCTGCTGGGCTGAGGCCAGTCATCGAGCTCATGTCTATCAGTTTTTCGCTCGTCGCCTTCGACCAGATCGTCAACATGGCCGCGAACCTCCGCTATATGGCCGGCGGCCAGGTCAAGGTGCCGATGATAATCCGGGCGCCAACGGGCGCAGGCATGCAGCTTGGCGCTACGCATTCGCAAAGCCTCGAGACCTGGCTCTGCGAAGTCCCCGGCCTCAAAGTGGTTGCCCCGTCCACTCCCGCGGACGCCCTCGGGCTCCTGCGCACTGCATTCAAGGACGACAACGTGGTGTTCTTTGCTGAGCCGGCTGGCCTCTATGGGGCGAAAGGTGATGTTCCAGGTTCCTACTACACGGTCCCGTTCGGCAAGGCTTCAGTCCAGCGGCCCGGCAAAGACGTGACTCTGGTCTCGTATGGCCACGGGATGAAAGTCCTGCATGCCGCCGCGGACGAGCTAACAGCCCGTGGCATTGAGGCAGAAGTCATTGACCTGCGTTCCCTCAACCCTCTCGATATTGACACCGTGGTCGCATCGGTCCAGAAGACGAACCGTGTCCTCGCGCTCGATACCGCCCGCCGCACAGGCGGTGTGATGGCAGAGGTCGTTACACGCATCCAGGAGTCCGCCTCGGACTGGCTCGACGGCCCGATAGCGCGCGTCGGTGCAGAAGACGTGCCGTGGCCATATAACCGCGACCTCGAGCAGGAGGCCCTCCCACGCCCGAGCGATGTGCTTGTAGCGCTGAAGGCCGCCTACGGCATCTAGGCGTCTTCCCGGGCAGAGGTGCTGAAACAAGTTCAGCATGACATGTTCACAGCAGTCTCACCCGCCTGAAGAGCACGAGCGCGACGGTCCCGGCCACTAAGAGCATGCCGCCGCTCGCGTAGAGCGCCCACTGGACGCCTATTTCCTCAGCCACATAGCCAAGTAACAGGTGCCCCGTCCACCCGAACCCGATCGCAAATATCCACGCAGCCACAACTCTGCCACGCATGGCGTCCGGGACGTGCGCCTGGAGCATCGTCCACTGCATGGCGTCAAAAATCGCCATGCACGCTCCGATCACAGCTATGAGGGCGAGCGATATCGCCAGCACAGTAGAGGTCCCAAACGCAAGCATAGTCACGCCAAAAACGAAGATGATGCCGATGACCAGCCTTCCCTTGCGCGGGTAATCCCCGAGCATGGACATGCCTGCCACACCCACTACTGCCCCAATACCCGCCGCTACCGTCAGCGTGCCGTACCCGGTGGCCTTCAGGCCCAATACGTCTTGCGCGACTGAGGGCAGCACGGCCTGGTAGGCGAAGCCGAATATCTCGACGAACATCGCCATGCCGAGCAGTACCGCCACCGTGCGGTCTCGTGACACCGCCTTGAGGCCGTCGACGGCCCCTCTGAGCACGCCATCAGTTCGCGCTGCCACTATCCTGACCGGCGCACGGACCGAATATAACGTCATGCCGCCTATGACCAGGAAAGCGGCGCCTACATATAGCGCCGGCGGCGCCCCGAGCCGGTCGGACACCACCCCACCCATGAGCGCCCCGAACACGCCTATCGCCCTGGTGCCCACGGACTGGACGGCCAGCGCAGACATGGTGCGCTCGCGCCCCGCGATGTCAGCAACCATCGCTTGCGTAGACGGGATTTCGAATGCCTGAGCGGCCCCCAGCAGTGCCATCAGAGGCAGTATGTTCCACTGTGAGCCGATGCCGCCCACCGCTAGATATCCCGCGCCTGCCACGACGCACGCCTTGAAAACGGAGGTTGCCAGCAGCAGGCGGTTCCGCGGCACCTTATCGGCTATCGCTCCGGCGAACGGCGCAACGAGGATGCCTGCCCCGCTCCTGACCGCCATCGTCGAAGCTGCCGCGAGGATTGACCCGGTCTCGGTGAGGACTAGCCAGCCGACCGACAGCCGCTCCGCCCAGTTGCCGAGCGAGAGGAATACGCAGCCGGTCCACAACTGCCCGTAGCCGGGTATCGAGAACACGGTGAGAGGTGCCACCGGCCGCACGCGTCTCGCAGCGCTCAGTGCGGCGCCCTGCCTTGCGGCCGTCTCGGCTTTGACCCCGTGTCCCGTGGTGTCGGTTTCAGACATGCGGGCGACTATACCCCGCGCGACGGAGGCGCGGCTTCCAGAGTCACCTCGAGCGAAACCGAGGGGCCCCGTCCCCTCGTTCGCCATCCGACTCCCGCTTTCGCGGGGCAGGCAGGCTAGTCCCGCGTCAGCTTCAGCACCGCCATGAAGGCCTCTTGCGGCACTTCCACTCGGCCAACCTTCTTCATGCGCTTTTTTCCCTCGGACTGTTTTTCCAGCAGCTTGCGCTTGCGGGTTATGTCGCCGCCGTAGCACTTCGCAAGCACGTCCTTGCGCATGGCGCGCACCGTTTCACGAGCGATGACCTTGCCACCGATCGCGGCCTGCACCGGGACCTCGAACATCTGGCGCGGGATCAGGTCTCGCAGCCTGGAGACCAGCTCTCGCCCCTGTGCTGCGGCGTTGGACCTGTGCAAGATCAGCGACAAAGCGTCCACAGGCTCGAAGTTCACGAGGACGTCCAGCTTCACAAGGTCGCCTGCTTTGTGCCCTGTGACCGAGTAGTCCATCGAGGCGTACCCCTGCGTCCTCGACTTGAGCTGGTCGTGGAAGTCAACGAGCATTTCGGAAAGCGGCATGTTGTACTCAAGCAGCACTCGCGCGTCGCGGCCTGCGGTTTCTGCCCCCTCCCTGTCCTCGTTCTCCTGGGCCGCCTGTCTTGGCTGCAGATACTCCATCTTTACGTACTCGCCGCGGCGCCCGGTCACAAGCTCCATGATCGGGCCGATGAACCTGGCGGGCGAGATGATCGTCACGTTCACCCAGGGCTCCCGTATCTCGTCCGTCTTCTGTGGCTCAGGGAGCTTCGACGGGTTGTCCACCACGTGCTCACGCCCGTCGGTCAGCTTCACCATGTAGCTCACGCTCGGCGCCGTGGCGATGAGGTTCAGGCTGTATTCCCGCTCCAGGCGCTCCTGCACCACGTCCATATGCAGCAGCCCCAGGAACCCGCACCTGAACCCGAACCCCAGCGCGGCCGACGACTCGGGCTCGAACTGCAACGCAGAATCGTTAAGTTGCAATTTCTCCAGCGCCTCCCGCAATTCCGGGTAGGCCTGCCCGTCTGCAGGATAGATGCCGGTGAACACCATCGGCTTCAACGGCTTGTAGCCGGGCAGGGCCTCGGCGGCTGGCCGGGCCATGAGCGTCATCGTGTCACCGACGCGGCACTCACGCACATTCTTCAGCCCTGTCGCGACGTACCCGACCTGCCCCGTAGAAAGCGACGGGGCCTTCCTGAGCTGCGGGCTGAAATAGCCGACCTCCAGCACTTCAGCGTCTGCCTTCGTGCCCATGAGCCGGATGCGGTCGTTCTCCTTCACCGCCCCTTCCATAAGCCGCACATATGCGACGACGCCCTTGTAAGGATCGTACTTCGAGTCGAATATGAGCGCACGCAGCGGCGCGGCGGCGTCCCCTGTGGGCGGGCCCACCCGCGTGACGATGGCCTCCAGCACCTCGTCCACGCCCTTCCCGGTCTTGCCTGAGGCGAACAGGATTTCGTCACGCTTGAAACCGAACGCGTTCTGGATTTCGTCTGATGTCTGCTCCGGCACGGCCTGTGGGAGGTCCACCTTGTTGACGATGGGGATGATGGCGAGGTCGTGTTCTAGCGCCAGATAGATGTTGGCGAGCGTCTGCGCCTGTATCCCCTGCGTGGCGTCAACGAGCAAGAGCGCGCCCTCGCAGGCCGCAAGCGACCTCGAGACCTCATAAGAAAAGTCAACGTGCCCCGGCGTATCAATAAGGTTCAACTCGTAGGTCTGGCCGTCGCGCGCCTTGTAGCTCAGCCTGATGGCCTGCGCCTTGATCGTGATGCCGCGCTCGCGCTCAAGGTCCATCGTGTCGAGCAGCTGCTCTTGCTGCTCGCGCTGAGGCACTGCGCCCGTGACCTCGATGAGGCGGTCAGCCAGTGTGGACTTTCCGTGGTCAATATGGGCGATGATGCAGAAGTTGCGTATGAGTGACTGTTGCACACAGCCATGATACGGTGGCCCACCTCACGGGACGCACATACGGACAAAACTGGACACGTTCCTCGCCAAGGACTGGCGTGCTAACTATCCCCAAAGTGGTTGGAGTGACAATCAAGAGCCGACATCCGGTTACCGATTTCTCCCTCACCCCAAAACCCCTCTCCCAGTGGGAGAGGGGTTTTGGGACCGCCACTTAGACCCGCACGAACTTCTGCAGCCGGTTGTTGCCGCCGACTTCGGCGACGTAGAGCGTGCCGTCCGGTTCGATCCACAGCCCGTGTGGCGAGTTGAGGAACTGGCCCGGCTGAGGCCCTTTCTCGCCCCATCGCCCGACAAGCGTGCCGTCTAGCTTTCGCAGTTCAAGGCCTGGCGCGCTGACCGTGTGCATCACGCCGTCAGCATCTATGAACGAGTCATTCGGGTTGCGGACGCCTGGCCACGTGGCGAGGTGCCTGCCTTCCATCGTGAACACCTGGATGCGGACGTTCTCCCGGTCACAGACATACACGCGCCCGTCAGGCCCCACGTTCACATCATGCGGCAGGTTGAACTCACCCGGCCCCGTGCCGACTTTGCCTGTCACCGGCTTCTTAGCCCATTTCTGGTAGAACACCGGGTCGCCCTTGCCGAACGTAAGCATGTGCTCGCCCTTGGATGAAAAGCGGTGGACTCTGTTCTGCCCGTAGCCGTCGGACACGAAGATGTCGCCATTGGGCGCCTGCTTGGCGCGGGTTGGCATGTTGAAGGGCCTGCCGGGACGTCCCTTCTTGCCCTTCGTCCCAAGCTCAAGCAGCACGCGGCCTTTAGAGTCGAATTTGGTGACGGTGTGGTGGCCGGTGTCGGCGTGGAACACTTCGTCGTTCTTGTTGCACCACAGGCCGTGCGGTGCAGAGAAGACGTTGCCCGCCCACGCATCTTTGAGGTTGCCGTTGCGGTCGAGCACCAGCATCGTGCCGGTGCCCGGGCCGATGCTGGAAGGCGAACCGTCTGGCTGAGGGTTGCGGACGCCGACGTAAACGTGTCCTTTTGTATCTACGCAGACGTCTGCGGCAACACCGCGTATTTCGACCTTCGGCCAGTCACTGACCACTTCGTAATTGTAGGCGCCCACGCCGAATCGCCTTGCTGCCACGTTGCCTCCTGACTGTTAGCTATCGCCCTGACTTTGTTGCGGCCCTCGATGCCTCATAGCGCCTGATGAACTCGTCCACCGGCACCCGTGCGATGACCTCCCCGATCACCTCAAGCGGCAGGTCGTCGAGCGTCTTGAAACGCACACACGACTTCCCCATGTTGAGCTTCTTACCTGACTCCTTGAACCGGCGGATAAACCATTCCTCAGTAGCCGGGTCGCCGTACACGGACATAAGGTACAGAGACATGTAGTTCTGCTGTGACGCCAAAGCAGCGACGCCAAGTGCCTGCCCGTTGTAGGTCCTGGGGTAGCGCGACAGGGGGATGCAATAGCTGATCATCCCGTACTGCATCCCCTCCTGGTAGCCCTTCGGCAGGTTGCGGAGGATCACCCCGCGCACTGCTGCGATTGCGTCACGCCTTTCGGCTGGCAAGCCGTTCAGGTACTCCTCAACTGTCTGTGCTGTGCTTGTCGCCATCCTGTTCGACTCCATTTCGCCGTGCACAATGGCGCGGCAGCATACACCCGTTGCAGGGCGCGGTCAGCGGCCCGGCTCTCCGCAGGAGTAGGATAGCCGCCGCACATTTGGTCCTTCCTCACAGCCCAAGGAGCCTCTCACCATGCCAGCAGACCTGAAAGCCATGCACGCCATCAAACAAACGGTCATCAAACGCCCGCCAAAGACGATGGTCGAGGCGCTGAAGAGCATCGGCTCGGCCACGGCAAGCGGCGAGCTCAACCGCATGGGCTACACCCGATGCACCATCATCGGCCCCACACCGTGGTCGCCGGGCAAGGTCGTCGCCGGGCCTGCGCTCACGCTCCAGTTCCTGCCGAAGCGCGCCGATGTCTACGACGACCGGGAATACGTAGACCCTGAGCGCCAGTTGCACAGGCACGTGCTTTATCAGGCGGAGCCGGGCGACATTGTCGTGGTGGACGCACGTGGCGAGATGTCGAGCGGCGTGTTCGGCGAGATGATGATGACGTTCTTCAAGGGCCGTGGCGGCGCCGGTGTGGTGATTGACGGCTGCCTGCGCGACATCGGTGAGATCAAGAAGCTGGGCCTGGGGTTGTGGCTCAAGAGCGCAACGCCCAATTTCCACACTCAGACGGTGCAGTTCCCCGCCGCGGTGAACGTGCCTATCGGCTGCGGCGGCGCGCTTGTGCTGCCCGGCGACATCATCGTGGCTGATGACGATGGTGCCGTCGTCGTGCCCATTGCGGCTGCCCCACAGCTGGTCAAGAAGGCGGGCGAGCACGTCGAGTGGGAAGAGTTCAGCCGCCTGAAGCTGTCCGAGGGCGGGGACCTGCGGAAGTATTACCCGCTGAACGATGCCGCGAAGGTTGAGTACGAGGCCTGGAAGAAGAAGCAGAAGAAACGCTAACGGGACAAAGATTACGCAGATTTCACAGATTTGATGAATGATGAACCCTGGTGTGTCTGTGCAAGCTCTGCTCCACCGCCAAAGGGTGACTCACGGACCTTTGCAATCATCGGCGCCGCGATGGAAGTGCACTCGGTCCTTGGGCCAGGATTCCTAGAGGCCGTGTACCAGGAGGGTCTGGCGATAGAGTTGAAGCGCGCTGGTATCCCATTCCGGCGGGAAGTTGACCTGCCAGTGGTTTACAAAGGACAGAAGCTGAATTCAACGTACCGGCCAGATTTCCTCTGCTACGAATCGGTTGTCGTTGAACTCAAAGCCGTCAAGATGCTTACCCCAGTCGAGGAGGCGCAGGCCATCAATTACCTCAAAGCGTCTGGTCACCTCGTGGCTCTAGTCCTGAACTTCGGGGCACCCCCTCTCCAGCACAAGCGCCTTGCCAATATGTCCTCTGGTCAAACCATGAAAAAATCTGTGAAATCTGCGTAATCTTTGTTCCGTTACACAGGCATGGTACGTTTTGAATGTTTGCGCCCGGCCCTCGCTGTGTCTTCGCGCCCGCCTGCGATGACCCGCACGCCGGCGTCTATCTTCGCCGCGATGTCATCAGGCGTCGCCCCCTCGAGGAACGCCACGCTGTTGCGGCGGCAGGCGGCGAATATCTTCTCGTGCGCCTCCTGCATCTCTGGCGGATACGGGTTGCGGGGCGCGCCTCGCAGGTAACCGAGCGACAGCCCCAGGTCGCCCGGTCCCATCTCCGCGAAGCCAAGGCCGGGCACGGCAAGCACCTCATCGCAGTGGGCCACGCCTTCCGGGCTTTCTATCTTGACCCCCAGAAGCAGTTCGCCCCGCCGGTTCAAAGGCCAGGGGTCGCAGCGCTCGACATACTCCGTCTGGTCAATGCCCCAGACCGGGGCCGCCGTATTCTCGGAGCCTCGCCCACGCGTCCCCACGCACAGCCACGGCCTGCCGTCTGCGCGCCCTGAGCCCGCCGGAGCGTGCCCTCTCCCAGTGGGAGAGGGTTGGGGTGAGGGCGAAGTCCGCGCCATTGTCGCCCCGCGCAGCCTGTCGACCGGCGATGGCAACGACGGATCAACTCCCTGCAAATTGATCGGGTACCGGCAGCCTGCAACAAATGCCCGCACCGCGTCCGCCGATTCCGCCTGGCAGAGCAGGATGCCGTGAACGCCGCGCCCGAGTATCTGCCTGAACTGCCACGAGTTGAACCTCACATTCGCCTCGTCCGTGCCATCCACAGGGGCCTCGACGATGACCGCGGGCGTTTTGTGCCCGGATGCGGTGGGCCCGCCGTCCACGAGGCCGCGCATGTACTCAGCGAGCCCTGCCATGTCGAACGAGCCGTGCTCCATGCCCACGTTTATGTAGTCGGCCCATGTGTGGGCGTCCTTCTTACCCTGCTCGTACGTAAGCACATGGCCCGAGTGCGGGCCCGTGTAGTAGATGGCCTGGCCCTGGTCTAGCAGTTCAATCGCGCGGTTGATGCGGTGTGGCATTGTCGTAGCTCCGTCCCTTGCTGCTCAAACAACCTCCGCGCCACCGGTGCGGCGCGCTTTGAAGCCGGTGGCTTGTTCCGGTGGTTGCTCGTGCCACCCTCCGTGCACCGCTCCGCCTGGAAACACCTTGCCCGGGTTGAAGCGGGAGCCGCGGGCGGACCGCACCCCCTCTCCCCTTGAGGGAGAGGGTTGGGGTGAGGGGTGACCTGAACGGGGCCCCTCGGCTTCGCTCGGGGCGACGGTTCCCGACGTCTGCCCGAACGCAGGCCTCAGGCGCGACATGGCCTCCAGGTCCTCAGGCGTGAACACCATGGGCATGTACGCCTGTTTTTCGATGCCGATGCCGTGTTCGCCCGAGAGCGCGCCGCCCGCCGCCACGCACGCCTGCAAGATGCGGTGACCAGCCTCGATGACCTTCCGCACGTCGCCCGGCTTGCGCTCGTCAAACAAGATGCATGGGTGCAGGTTGCCGTCGCCGGCGTGGAACACGTTCGCGATGGTCAGGCCCAACTCGTCGCCGACTGCGCGCACCGTGCGCATAACCTCGCGCAGCTTCGTGCGCGGCGCCACGCCGTCCACCAGGTAATAGTTCGGCGCCAGCGTGCCCATCGCGCCGATGGCCCCTTTGCGGGTCGCCCACAGCTCGGCGCGCCTGGCAGGGTCCTCAGCCGACCGAATCTCAGACGCCCGGTTGCGGCGGAGCACCTCCTCGCACTGGGCGGCCTGCTCCGACACCTGTTCCCGCAGGCCATCAACTTCCACGATCAGCACCGCCTCAGCGTCCGCAGGGTAGCCCGGGTGGTACACCGCCTCGCACGCCCTGATTGTCACTGCGTCCATCATTTCGAGCGCGGCGGGGATGATGCCGGCGCCGATGATGTCCGACACCGCCTGCGACGCGTCGTCCATGCTGCGGAACGCGGCCAGCAGCGTGCGCACCGCTTCCGGCGCGCGCAGCAATCGCACCGCCACCTTTGTCACGATGCCCAGCGTGCCCTCGGAGCCAATGAACACGCCGCGCAGGTCGTAGCCGGGCGACTCACGCGCGTCCCCGCCGAGCCACACGAGCGACCCATCGGCAAGCACAACCTCGACGCCCAGCACGTGGTTCGTCGTGACGCCGTAGGCCAGGCAGTGCGGGCCGCCCGCGTTCTCGGCCACATTGCCGCCGATGGTGCAGGCCTTCTGCGACGACGGGTCGGGCGCGTAGTACAGGCCGTGCTTTTCAACGGCGTGCGTGATGTCTATGTTGACCACGCCGGGCTCGACGACGGCGGTGCGGTTGACAGGGTCAATTTCGAGGACGCGTGTGAGGCGGGTGAGGACGATGACCAGCGAGCTTCGCAGTGGCACTGCCCCGCCCGAAAGGCCCGTACCCGCGCCCCGAGGGACGATGTCCAGGCCGTAGCGGTTGGCAACCTTGACGCACTCGGAGACCTGCCGGGCATCGCCGGGGAGCACGACTGCGCCGGGCATAGCGCGGTCAATGGATCCGTCGTACTCGTAGAGCAGCAGGTCCTCCTGCCGCCAGACGACGTAGCCGGGGTCGCCCAGGACACGTTCAAGTTCACGTAAGTATTGAGGCTTCACGAGAACAAAGGTTACACGTTGAACGGAACAAAGATTACGCAGATTTCACAGATTGAAGATTGATAGATGATGTGAATTCGCCGTGACGCTGATGGACTTGCGGACTGGACAACCTCATTGGCCCCGTTCGGTCCCTGTCTCAAATTCTGTGTAACCTGCGTAATCTGTGTTCTCGTTTGCCCATCTCCCCTCCGGCGGCCTGTGGCGCAGCCCCGACTTCCTGAAGCTGTGGGCCGCACATTCAACGGCCACACTCGGCGCGCTCATGGGCGCGCTCGGGCTGACCGCCATCTTAGTACTGGACGCACGCCCCGCTCAAATGGCCGTGCTGACGGCGATGGGTACGGCGCCTGCTCTGCTGTTCGGGCTGGCTGCAGGGGTGTGGGTGGACCGTCTACGACGGAGGCCGGTCCTTGTTGCCGCAGACCTGGGCAGGGCGGTCAGTCTCGGTTCCGTTCCAATAGCCTACTTCCTGGATGTCCTGCGCATCGAGCACCTGTACGCAGTTGCATTCATTAACGGCGGTCTGCAGGTCTTTTACATGGTCGCGCACCCCTCGTACGTGCCGTCCGTCGTTGGGCGACGCGACCTGGTTGATGCCAATTCAAAGGTCTCCGCAACCGCCTCTATCGTCGAAGTCGGTGCGTTCAGCGCCAGCGGCTGGATAGCGCAGCTCGTCTCAGCGATAGCCGCGGCAACAGTGAACGCGCTCACCTTCTTAGTCTCAGGGCTGTTATTGCTGTGGATACGCAAGACAGAGCCCAGGCCGACGCAACAGAGCGCGAGCAGGGACGTGAGGCCGAGGTCGTCGAGGGCCTGCGCTACGTTTGGCACAACCGGTATCTACGGGCCGTCGCAATAAGTGAGTCATTCGTCGGCATTGCTGACGGCGCGATCGGCGGGATGATCACGCTCTTTGCTATTCGAGAGGTTGGCTTTCAGCCGGGCCCGCTTGGTCCGATCTATGCGGCCGGCGGTATCAGTGCCTTTATCGGCGCCCTTTACGCAGGGAGGCTGGCGAGGCGGTTTGGCATCGGTCCGGTGATGGCCTGGCCATTCGTCATCATGGGCCTGCTCACGTTTCTCATCCCACTGGCGCCGGGACCCATTTGGCTGGCGGCAATCTTCTTCCTCATCCCCCAACTACTGGGCGACGGTGGGTGGACCATCCACGACATTAATGAGCTCAGCCTCCGCCAGGCAATCACACCGGATAATGTGAGAGGGCGCGTCAATGGAGCCATAACGTTTGCAAGCCGGTGCACGCAACTTTTAGGCGCGGCAGCAGCGGGTGCGATTGCAGAGACGGTGGGACTCAGGTGGGCTCTGGCGGCCGGAGCCCTGGCCCTGACGTTGGCGGGGCTGACGCTGCTATTTTCGCCAGTGCGCAAGCTCCGCGAAATACCACCCGAGAGTCCGTAGGCGCCCACACATTACGTGCCGCGGTCGGCCCTCATTGTTCAGCAAGGCACGCCCTTATCGACTCGGCAAATACCGCTTTGGGAACTTGGCGATGACGGTGTAGAGGATGTCCACCATGTTCGCCACGCGGACACGTGCCACCTGCGAGCACAGCTGGTATGCGGCGATGCGGTCGAAGCCGTAATCGTTCGACAGCCAGGTCACCAGGTCATAAAAAGCGATGCGCGCAGCGTCTTCCATGGGCCTTGCGCTGCCAGCGGACATCAGGAACTCGCCGTTCTCAATGCGCGGCGTGGCGACTGCCTTGCCTTTGATGATGTCAACCGTCAACGTACCTAAAGTCGGCACCTCTGCCGCAACGCCGCAGACCTCGGCATCGCCTTGCGCGGCGTGGCCGTCGCCTACGAAAAGCAGGGCGCCCTTGACCTGCACAGGCAGGTAGATGGTGTTGCCGGGGCATACGTCGGCAGCGTCCATGTTGCCGCCGTGGAAACCGGGCGAAAGGGTGGAGATGGCTTCGATAGTTGGTGACGTGCCGATGGTGCCGTAGAAAGGCTCAACCGGGATGGGTGGAATCTTCAGGCGCGGGTCATGCACGATCCCGGCCTTCGTGATGCGCTGGATGAGGACCCGCTGGTCAAGCGGTTCATTCAGGACACGAGTGAACACCGTGCCGCATAACCCTCCGAACTCGGGGATGATGCAGCTCACCGCGTAATCACGCGTAATCTGGATGTCATCAATGCGGACCGACAGCGTGTCGCCCGGCTCCGCTCCTTCGACGACTATGGGGCCGGTGCAAGGGTTGACGTATGGGAGGGTGATCACCCTTGACAGGTCCGCCTTCGCGGACGAGATCTTGTTGGCGAAGGCGTCCAGCGTGCTGACCTGGAACGTCTCCCCCGGCCTGACGCTGGCGATGGGCGCCTGGTACGGGCCGATGACATATGCAGGCGCTGTGGTGGATGGCTTGATGAGCTGCATGGCCTTTGTCGAGCGCGGCATGTGCGGGCCCCCTACGTCCCCTGCGGCTTCGTCCAGGCGGCGCGCCTGGCCCACATCTTGGGCCTGGGCATCCGGCCAACCGGCACTTCTATCAGCACAGGTTTCTCGAGAGTCACCGCTTCCGCCACCAGGCCGCCCACGTCCGTGGGCGTCTTCGCCCGCATCCCCACGACGCCATAGGCCTCGGCCAGCTTCATGAAGTCCGGGTTGTGCAGCGCAGCTTCGTACTGTCCGCCAAAGTCCTGGTCAAGGTCACGCACCACGTTGCCAAACGCGTTGTCGTTGAACACGACGTGGACCACGTTGATGCCGTACTTCACGGCCGTCGCCAGTTCTCCTGAGTAGTAGAGAAACCCGCCGTCGCCTGAGACCGATACCACGGGCCTGTCTGGCCTCGCCACCTTCACGCCGAGAGCGAACGGGTATTCATAGCCGAGGTTCCCCGAATACCCTGAGTCGAGGTAGGTCCGGGGCTCATATACGTCCCAGTGCGGGCGCATGTAGTAGCCGACCTGCGTCATCCCTGCGACAACTACTGCGTCATCCGGCGTCCCCTCACGGAGAGACCTTAAGATCGAGTCCTGTGGCTCGTCACGCTCCTCTGCGCTGGTCCTGACTTTGCGGCGTATTTCGGCCACCTTTTGCTCGGTCCCCGGCCGCGATGTCTTCCCGTTTGACTGGACCGCTTTGGTCAGCAGCGGCAACGTCGCTTTGATGTCCCCCTCCAGAGCAAACGTCTTCTTGTGGTTCCGGCCTATTTCCTCGGGGTCAATATCAAGTTGTATGACCTGTGTATCCGCAGGCGGCATTGCTATTGCGAACCTCGTCCCCACGGCGAGCACCAAGTCTGCGGTACCGAAGAACTCTCTCACTTGCCCCATAGGCCCAAGTGACGCCCCCAGAGAAAGCGGGTGCCTGTCAGAAATGGCGCCCTTGCCCGCGGCAGATGTGACCACCGGCGCTTGTAGCGCCTCCGCCATGGCCTGCAACTCGGCATGAGAGTCAGAAAGATGGACCCCTCCGCCCGCGTAGATGACTGGCGACTTCGCCGCCCGCAGCATCTCGGCGGCCTTGCTAAGGGCCTCGCGCGGCGCGGTTTTGCGGGCTACTGGCGCAGGCTCTGGGACTTCAACGTCTGCCACTTCGACCATGGCGTCGGGCGGCAGCTCCACCTCAACAGGCCGCGGCCGGCCGGTCTTCATCTGCCGGAACGCCTCGTGCAACGCGCCAGGCACCTCCTTTGGCCACAGTACGCGCTTGCGCCACTTCGTCACTGGTTCGACCGCTGCAAGCTGGTCGTTGATCTCGTGCAGCCCGCCGATGTCTTTCCCGATCATGTCGCGCGGGATCTGCCCGGCGACGAGCAGCACTGGCGATGATGCCGAGTACGCCGTGCTCAGTCCGCCTCCCGCGTTGTAAACGCCTGGTCCCGGGACGACCATCGCCACGCCGGCGCGGTTGCCTGCCCTGGCATAGCCATCCGCCATGTACGTGGTGGCGCCTTCGTGCCGGGTTGTGATCATCCGCAGGCCGGGTTCGTCGCGGATGGCGGCGATGATGCCGTACATCTGCACGCCGGGAAGGCCGAAGATGACCTCCACACCCTCCCGCCTCAGCGTCTTCACCAACGCCTGACCGCCAGACATCTTGGGCATTGCGTGCTCCTTGCTGAAATGGTACGGGCTGCCGTTGCGCCTGCTGCGGCGCGGCGTGAAGGATAGCTTACGCGCTCTGCGTCGGCTGGCACGCCCTCAACCTGTGAATTGCGCGCTAAAGTTGAGCCGCACAGGCCGCGTGGTCTGGGTGCCACATACTTCAGCCCTCTCTCACGACCGATAAGGAGGCGTCCCTCACTATGCCCCGCCTCGGCATCTGCTTCACTGGCCAGCCGTACTCTCTGCGAGAGGTTATCGCCGCAGCACGTCAGGCTGAACGTCTGGGCTACGACTCTGTGTGGGTGGCGGAAGACGTCTGGACAGGCCGGGACGCGATAACGGTCCTCACCGCTATCGCCCTGAACACCGAGCGGGTCCGCATCGGCACCTGTCTCGTGGGCGCCACGACGCGACACCCTGTCCTCACGGCCATGACGTTCAACACGCTGCGCGAGGTTGCGCCGGGACGGCTCGTGCTGGGCCTCGGCTATGCCAGCGGGTGGCTTCCCACCCTGTCAGTCCAGCAAGAAGCGCACGACGCGTCGCCGCTGCGCACTATGCGGGAGGCCGTGACCACAGTGCGGTCGCTGCTGGCTGGCGGCGAGGCGCCATGGGGCGGCGGCGCGCGCGGCATGATCGTGCCGCGGCCATGGTTCGACGGCATCATTGAATCCCACCGTGAAGCCGTCCCGGTCTACATGGGCGCGGTCGGCCCAAAGATGACGCGGCTGGCAGGTGAAGTCGCAGACGGGCTGCTACTGGAGATGGAATTGTTCCGGCCGTTCATTCCCGCAAGGTTAAAGGAGTTCCACTCTGGGGCCCGGAGCGCCGGGAAAGACCCTGCGCGTATGGAAGTTGTCAAACTCGTCCTGGCATCGGTCGAAAGCGCGCGCCCCGTAACAAGACGAGGCAATGCCTCTCGCCCGGCCCACCACAACGCCATGGGCTGGGCTGCAAAATCGGTCGCCCTCCTCGATGACAAAACCGTACGTAGCCTTGACTGGGACCTGTCGCTTGTAACCCGTATCAAGGCCGCATGGGCCGCAGGCGACTGGGCAAAAGGCAAGTCGCAAATGACGCCCGACATGGTCCGGGCGTTCGTGGCGGCAGGCAGCCAGGAACACGTGGCTGAGGTCATCAGGGAGACAATAGCCACAGGAGTGACCCTGCCTGTGCTCATCCCTTACGGCGGCCCGCTGGAGCCTGTGCTCGAAGCTGGGGCGGCATACATAAAGGGCCTACAGCAATAAGGAATGGCAACCCGGCTGACTCTCCCAACAGTGCTTGGAGTGACAACCAAGAGCCGATTTCCGAGTACAGATTTTCCCCTCGCACCCGGCCATCGCCGTGCCGCTACGCTGAATTCGCACAGGTGTGCGGTCCGGCGGGAGAAAACGGCTCATTTCAGGCCTTAACACTTTCCGCACACTTACTCTCTTCTCCCCGCACGCCGTGGCAGGCGCATGATCCTAGACACACGGATTTCCGCGGGCCAGGCTACCCCCTCCACAAAAACCGCCTGCCCCGGAGGTCAAACATGCAAGGCCTTTTTCTCGCCCTGCTTATGGGCGTTACAGCTGTCGCGGCCGTCTTCATCGCCACCGACAGCGCAACGTCAGGTTGGGGCCGTACCGCTCCTACCCATGAGTGCAACGTGGCCGTGTTCAATGAAGGCGCCCAGGTCAGGACATACGCGTTCAGCAGCCCGTCGGACCGCAGCGCCAGCGACTACGACAGCGGCGAATGGCGCATCGAATCAGATTGCCGCCCCGCGAAATAGACGTAGCGACGCGCCTGCGATTTCTTGCCCCGGGCGCCTTGAGCTTGAGATTGTCAAAGGGCAAGGGGCTCAACGAACTGGTGGGACGAAGAGGGGGATCCCGGCGGTCAAAGCCCGGTGAGCTGTGGCCTGGTGGGGGAGGAGGGACTCGAACCCTCACGCCTTTTGGGCACAAGCTTCTAAGGCTTGCGCGTCTGCCGTTTCGCCACTCCCCCGTTGACCTAGCGTCACCCCATATTACGGCCTGACCGCTCTAGAAGGCTCAAGGACACCGCCATCGGGACGCCGGCACGCATCGGCGAGCGCTCTCAAGTGGCGTCATGCGAACAGCCGTTCGACTATTCGCCTGCTACCATACCGCCGCCCTAAGGAGGGCGGTATGCCACAAACACCTGTCCCTGAGATGATCGCCGATGTCAAAGCAGTCGTGGGCGAAGGCCCGGTCTGGGACCCCGCCACGCAGCGTCTTTACTGGTCAGACATCCGCACCGGCCGGCTCTTCCAGTACACGCCGTCCAGAAAAGAACACGTCCAGATACACAGCGGCATATTCGTTGGCGGCCTCGCCGTCAACAAGCAGGGCGGCCTGACACTCGGCACATGGGAAGGCGTCATGCTGTGGCGCTCAGACAGGGACTGGAAGTGGCTCCACCACGAGCCGCCACTGCCAGGTAAACCCAGCAAGTACCAGTTCAACGACTGCAAGGCCGGTCCTGACGGTTCTTTCTACGCCGGTTCCTATTACGACAACAGCCCAAATGGCAAGCTCTTCCGTTTCCGCCCGGACGGCAAGGTTGACATCGTTGCCGAGCGCATCGGCGTCAGTAACGGCATGGGCTTTACTACGGGCCTCCGGACCTTCTACCACACAGATTCCGCAGCGCGGACGGTCTACCGCTACGACTACAACCCTCGAACACACGTTCTGTCCAACCGCCGCGTCTTTGTCACACTGCCAAAGACGGAAGGCGTCCCCGACGGGATGACGGTCGACGCCGAAGACCATGTCTGGGCCGCAACTTGGGGCGGAGGCTGCGTGATCCGTTTTGACCCTGATGGAAAGGAAGAACGCCGGATCAAGTTCCCGGCGACTCAGACAGCCAGCGTGATGTTCGGCGGCAGGGACCTGTCAGATATCTATGTTACGACGGCGAGTTTCGGCGCAGGCAGTCCTCCGTCCGGGCTTGAGCCCAAGGGTTACGACTTCAACGCCCACCGGGGCGGCGAGCTTTACCGCGTCCGGTCAAATATCAAAGGGAAGCCGGAATTCGAGACAAACTTCTCGTGGCCCCGGTGACCCACCGGAGTTATGCTCCGGCGACCGTCCACATGGGGTCAGGCGTCGTAAGTGACATTTGATGCGGTCCCGGACGGCTTCTTCTATTTCCAGGACAAGTTTAGGAAGAGCGACATGGTCACAATATCAGCCGTGCCCTCCACAGGGCCGGCACAAGCCGCTCCGGTGGCGCCGGCTACAAAGGGAGCAACGGTCAAAAAGCGAAGAAATAAACGAAAGCCCCTGGCTGAGGTCAGGGGCACACCCAATAGCGGTCCTCGGACTTTGTTGCGCCAGGACAAGTTCGACACTGGCCACGCGACGCTCAACTTCGTCGAAGGGCCTGCCGCAGGCGCTCCGGTCCTCCTCCTTCATGGAGGAGGCAGCAGGTGGCAGTCATGGCTATCAGTCATGCCGCCCCTACTGCTGCGCTGGCATGTCTACGCCTTCGACTTCCACGGCCACGGCGAATCGGGCCGCTCTCCTGGCAGGTACCTGGTCCGGGACTACGCCGAAGACACCATCGCCTTCCTGGAACGACAGGTCAAGGAGCCTGCCATCTTGGTGGGCCACTCAATGGGCGGCATGGTCTCCCTCCAAGTCGCTAGCGCCAGGCCTGACCTGGTGCGCGCCGTCGTCCTGGAAGACTGTCCCCTCTACGTCGCCACCGAGCCGCTGAGCGACTCCATGCGCCAGTCGGCCTTGGAAACACGGGACCTTATCCAGTCTTCGAAGTCCGCGGACGACATGGTGCCCACATTGAAGCAGCGCAGCCCCGATATGGACGACGCTGCCATCAGACAGCTCGCTGCGACGTTGCACCAGGTGGACCCCGAACTGTTCGCCTCTAACATCGAGGGCAACCCGCCCTGGGACTGCGACCTGGACGCCCTCCTTGCAGGAATCGGTTGCCCCGTGCTGCTTATTGAGGCCGACCCCGATTACAGCGCCTGGTCTCGCCAGAGCGATGGCGACCGCGCCGTGCTGCGAATGAAAGGCTGCGCTCGGGTGCAGGTCAAAGGCGTGGGACACTGGGTGCACCGCCACGCACCAGACCGCTTCCAACGTGTGTTGCTCGACTACCTCGTCTCGCTTGAGTTGCCGGCGCAGTCGCGCCTCATCGCATAGCCGGCAATATCCCCTTTCAAGACACGGTAAGCCCAGGCTACCCAGCAGCCCTGTCCCAAGTTCCGAGACAGGGCTCTGTTGCGTCCTGTCATTTTGATTATTACACTATTACATAGTTACATCACACCCTGTGGGTTCCCGCTTGCGCAGGCAGGAATGACGCCGGGGTCGTCTGGAGGCCTGACATGTCAAACGTCCGTCCCGAAACTCTCGCCTGGTTCAAAGAGCGTCTGCCCAAAGACTGGTTCATCTCTGTCCCGGAAGTCTCAGCCGACCGCGACGAGGTCGTCGTCATTGGTGAACTCGCCGATGTCGAGTTCGACCCCGGCGCGTCCAAGGAGACCATTGCCTCTGCCCGCGAAGGACGCGTCAAGCGCTTCCGGGAAGAGACACGGGACGCCCGCATGGAGGTCGCCAACGAAGTCGAGCAGAAGTGGAACCGCAGCCTGTCGTGGGGCGTCACAATCGGCGGCGAGACCGAGATGTTCACGCACCTCAGCACGCCCGTGATGACCCGCCTGCGCCTGGCCGACCGCCTCACGCTCGACACCCTTGTTGACGCTGGCGTAGCCCGTACACGCAGTGACGCCCTTGCCTGGTGCGTCAAGCTTGTCGCCAAGAACCAGGAGGCGTGGCTGGGCGACCTCCGCAACGCCTTCAAAGAGGTCGAACGAGTGCGTTCGGAAGGCCCAAACGCCTGAGTTCGCCAACACAGAAAGGGACCTGATGACACAGTTGCTCGAAAAGACCGGCGCCCTCCCGGAGGCGCCAGAGAACGATGACCTTGACCTGCTCGATGCCTACTCAAGGGCGGTGATTTCAGCTGCGGACCGCGTAAGACCCGCAGTCGTGAGCATCCGCTCCGGTCGAGGCCGGCGCAACCGGGAACCTGGCGCCGGTGGCATGGGCTCTGGCTTCGTCATAACGCCTGACGGCTACATACTGACGAATGCACACGTTGTCGAAAGCGCCAGCGAAATCACGGCTGCGTTCAGCGATGGCTCCGAGAAGCATGCTCAGGTCGCAGGTGTGGATTCGGCGACAGACATCGCCGTCGTACGGGTCGCCGCTTCGGGTTTGCCAGCCGCCGAGCTCGGCGACTCCGCCAGGCTCAGGACCGGCCAACTGGTTATCGCCATCGGCTCACCACATGCGCTCGAGCACAGCGTCACAGCAGGAGTTGTCAGCGCCGTGGGACGCACGCTGCGCAGCAGGACTGGCAGGCTCATCGAAAATGTCATCCAGACTGACGCCGCGCTCAACCCCGGCAACAGCGGTGGGCCGCTCGTCGACTCCCGGGGCCGTGTGGTGGGCATAAACACAGCCATCCTGGCCTGGGCGCAGGGGCTGTGCTTCGCCGTGCCTGCCAACACGGCACGCTGGGTCGCCAGCTTGCTCATCAAGGAAGGTCGAGTGCGCCGGGCCTACCTGGGCGTGGCGGCGCAGGACGCGCCGATGCCCCCGGCCACGGTCGCCAGGCTGGGCCTGCCCGCGAAGCGTGGCGTACGCATTGAAGGTGTCGAACGTGGCAGCCCGGCGTCGGTGGCAGGCATGGTGGCGGGAGACGTATTGGTTAGCCTGGGCTCTGTTGTCGTGGAAGGCATAGACGCCCTGCACCGCGCGCTGACGGCGAACATAATCGGCAAGGAAATCCCCGCGGCGGTAGTCCGCGGTGATGAGCTGTTGCGCCTTGTTGTGCGGCCGGCCGACGGCGGGGACAGCGAACTGAACCCGTAGAGGTTGCCACCCGTCGCCCCGAGCGTAGGCCGAGGGGCCCCGTCCCTTGCCCCCTCTCCCTGGCAGGGAGAGGGTCAGGGTGTGGGTCGAAGAGGCGCCCTTTGACTGGCTCAGGGCGAACGGACTCCAGCCCCCTCGACCCCATCACCGCTCCGGTACGAACACCGGCTGCGTCCAGGCGCGCGTGCCGCGCGAGGACAGCACGGTCGCCCGCACGTAGCCGTCCAGCCTCGAGGGCCTGTACCTGGGCGTCAGGCCGTCGGCCCTGTAGACCTCCGACCCGTTTCGGGCCGTGAACACCGTCGTGTACATGCCGTCGGGCTCGGGTGCTATCTCAAGCACCACCTCGCCGGGCGTCGCGCGCACTTCAGCCAGCGTGACTCCCGACGACGAATAGAAGTCGCCCTTTTCCATGGCGCCGAGGAGCGCCTGCTCTGATAGCGTCGCTGCCCGCACTTGCACCCAGCCGCGGCCAGGGTTGGCGCGGTCGGCCGAGAACTCCTGCTGGAAGTGGTGCGCATCGTCCACCGCGATGCCCCAAACGTGCTTGCCGCTGCTCAGCAACCGGTCCCAGAGCGCCTCTACTCCGGCCCTGCCGCCACCGCCGTGGTTGTTGGCGCCCGAGTGGCCGTTGAACACCTCCATGAAGGTGTAGCCGTCCGCCTGGAGCAGGTCTCGTTCCGACAGCGCCCACTTGTAGTTCGGGTGGTTGACCGAGGCCAGCCCGCCCGCGGCCCTGATCCTCCGGATGTCTTCACGCAGCACTTCGAGGGTGTCCGTCCCGTCGAGCGCTTCCACTTCCCTGCCAATACCGTAGCCGTTCACGTGGACGTTGACGCTGCGTGATGTGACCTCCTGCCCGCGCACGAGCAACGGCCAACTGCCGCCGCTTCCGTGCGGGTCCTCGAGGATCGTCAGGTGGTCGTGGTCGGACAGGCACAGAAAGTCGTACTCGTGCGCCTGGTACCAGCCGGCGACATGTTCCGGCGGGCTGTCGCCGTCGCTGCGAGTCGTGTGGGTGTGCAGGTTGCCCTTGAACCAGCGCTGTGGAGGGCGGGCAGGCGGACGAGTGGACATGGAGGTGCATGGTACAGAAGTCGGGGCGTGCCAATCGTCGCCCCGAGCGTAGTCGAGGGGCCCCATTCCTTGCCCCCCCTCCCTGGCAGGGAGAGGGTCTGAGTGTGGGTCGGACCTGATCCGGGGTGTGGGTCGCTAATCTAACTGACTCACTACCCGTCGCTTGGTAGTGGGTCTCCGTCGCCCCGAGCGCAGTCGAGGGGCCCCATTCCTTGCCCCCTCTCCCTGCCAGGCTCTGTCATTCACTATTTAACAGACACGCTGACGGTTAGGATACCGAGTAGGTAGAAGCCACCGCCTCGCAGGCACGCCTCCGGTGATGGTCAGCGCAGGGTGGATACCTTGCAGCTAGGCGCCCTTCCTTACCTGTGACAGCGCGTACAGGGCGGCTGCACCAGCAGCGAGCGCGCCCAGGCCAGGGCCGGAGTCATTCCTCATGCAGGCAGCGTGGCCGAAATTTTGCATGAGCCTTGCCGCGTCTTCGCGTGCTACGACCCCAGCCATCGGCCGCTTGCACTTCCTGCAGGGATGCCCGCTCCATACTCTGAGCGGCTCTAGCTCAGTGACGGTCTGCTTGAGCTTCTGGATACCCGGCGCAAGCTGCTGGTATTTGGCCGACCACAGTTCCCACCCTTCCTCGGCCTTCACCCGCGCCGCTTGTTCGCCTTCACATTTCTGCTGCCACTCGATGGCAGCGTGGCGCGCCTAAGCGTGGCTGCTAGCGGCACCCTGGAGTTGGCTCTCCAGCTCGGTGACGCGATGTCGCAGTCGGCCCGCTTCCTGGGCGTTAGCCCCAAGCGCACTCGCCCGCTCGACCGCCTGGTCCCTTGCCGCCCTGAGCTGAGTCACCTCACCGAGCAAGCCATTGAGCTTCGGCATCAATACTTCAAGGTGTGTTTGCAACTCAGCTGATGCCTTGGCTTCCTCTTCCATCGAATCGACATCGGCTTCGAGCGAGGCAACCTCCTCTTCCAGTTCCTGGATGCGCTGTCTAGCCTCAGCAAGTTCAGGTGAGGGCTGGGCCGGCGCCGCTGGTGCCATCGCGCCGTTCTGGTCCCGCCTAAGCTGCCGCTGGACCTTGTAGACCGTGGGCGGGGCGAAGCCCTGGGCTATGACCTCGGTGCTGGACTGGCCGCCTGCGAGCCGGTCTCTGATCTCCTGCATTACGCCAGTGGACATGGGGTCTCCTCTCCTATCTACTCTCCTGATCTACTCTTCCTGGAGAGTGCCGTACCAGAAGCGTCACAACGGCAAGTGTGCTTGTCAAATACCCGACGGCAGGGACACTCGATCGGAAACTGTCCTGGAGAGCCTCCCGATCATCGGACATCGCGGCCCGCGGGCCGGCCTGTAGGCGCCGTTCTGATCCGCCCCCTGACATAATCACCGGTGTGGCTTTCGGGTGCAGGCCGCTCTCTGCTTCGTCACGAGGCAAAATCTGGATTGGGTGAGTATGAATGGCCCTGAAGAAGTCCGAACTCTATAGCTCCCTCTGGCAAAGCTGCGACGAACTGCGCGGCGGCATGGACGCCAGCCAGTACAAGGACTATGTCCTCGTGCTGCTCTTCATCAAATACGTCAGCGACAAATACGCCGGCCAGCCCTACGCACCGATCACAATCCCGCCCGGCGCGAGCTTCAAGGACATGGTCGCCCTCAAGGGCAAGAGCGACATCGGCGACCAGATCAACAAGAAGATCATCGCCCCGCTCGCGAACGCGAACAAACTCTCCGATTTCCCCGATTTCAACGACGCCACCAAGCTCGGCAGCGGCAAGGAGATGGTGGACCGGCTCACCAACCTGATCGCCATCTTCGAGAACCCGGCGCTCGACTTCTCGAAGAACCGCGCCGAGGGTGACGACATCCTGGGCGACGCGTACGAATACCTGATGCGGCACTTCGCCACCGAGAGTGGCAAGAGCAAGGGCCAGTTCTACACCCCCGCCGAGGTCAGCCGCATCATGGCGCAGGTCAGCGGCATTCGGACCGCGAAGACCAGCGCCGCCACCACCGTGTACGACCCCACCTGCGGCTCCGGTTCGCTGCTCTTGAAGGTGGGCGACGAGGCCGGCACCGCCGTCACGCTCTACGGGCAGGAAAAAGACGCCGCCACCAGCGGCCTCGCGCGGATGAACATGATCCTGCACAACAACCCGACCGCGCTCGTTGTGCAGGGCAACACGCTGGCCGATCCCAAGTTCAAGGACGGCGACACCCTCAAGACCTTCGACTACGTCGTCGCCAATCCGCCCTTTTCCGACAAGCGCTGGAGCACCGGCCTCGATCCGCTGCACGACCCCTTCGAGCGCTTCAAGCCCTTCGGCACGCCGCCCGCCAGGCAGGGGGACTACGCCTATCTGCTGCACATCGTCCGCTCCCTCAAGAGCACTGGCAAGGGTGCGTGCATCCTGCCGCACGGCGTGCTGTTCCGCGGGAACGCTGAGGCTGACATCCGCCGCGCGCTGGTGCGCAGGGGCTACATCAAGGGCATCATCGGCCTGCCCGCCAACCTCTTCTACGGCACCGGCATCCCCGCCTGCATAGTGGTCGTCGACAAGGAGGACGCCCAGGCCCGCAAGGGCATCTTCATGATCGACGCCAGCGGTGGCTTCATGAAGGATGGCCCCAAGAACCGCCTGCGCAGCATGGACATCCACAAGATCGTGGACGTGTTCAACAAGCGGCTCGACGTCCCGAAATACGCGCGCATGGTCCCCTTCGCGGAGATCGAGCAGAACGAGTTCAATCTCAACCTGCCGCGCTACATCGATAGCCAGACGCCCGAGGACATTCAGGACATCGCGGGCCACCTGCAGGGCGGGATCCCCGTCGCCGACATCGATGCGCTGGAGCGCTACTGGACTGTCTGCCCGAAACTGCGCAACGCCCTCTTCAAGAAACGGCGCCCCGGCTACCTCGATCTCGCCGTGGACAAGGCGGCCATCAAGCCCGCCATCTACGAGCACCCCGAGTTCGCGACCTTCATTGCCGGCATGAACGCGCACTTCGACGCCTGGCGCAAAAAGAGCGCTGCCGCGCTCAAGGCCCTGAAGGCCGGCTGCCATCCCAAAGAAGTCATCGGCGAGCTTTCCGAGAGCCTGCTCGCCCACTATGCCGGCAAGCCGCTCATCGACCCCTACGACGTCTACCAGCACCTCATGGACTACTGGGCCGCGACCATGCAGGACGACGTCTACCTCATCGCCGCCGACGGCTGGAAAGCCGAGACCAGCCGCATCATCGAGAAGGACAAGAAGGGCAAGGAAAAAGACAAGGGCTGGACCTGCGACCTCATCCCCAAGCCCCTCATCGTCGCCCGCTACTTCGCCAAGGAGCAGGCCGCCCTCGACCAGCTCGCCGCTGACCTGGAAAGCACCACCGCCCGCCTCACCGAGCTGGAAGAAGAGCACGGCGGCGAAGACGGCGCCTTCGCCGATCTCGACAAAATCAACAAAGCCACCGTCGCCGCCCGCCTGAAGGAAATCCAGGGCGACAAGGAATCGGAAGACGAAGCCGCCGTGCTGAACGAGTGGCTGAAGCTCAACGACAAGGAGTCCGACCTCAAGAAACGCCTCAAGGACTCGGAAGCCGCACTCGACGGCCTGGCCCTCGCCAAGTATCCCAAGCTCAGCGAGCTCGAAATCAAGTCACTGGTCGTCGACGACAAATGGCTCGCCGCCCTCGACGCTGCCATCCACGGCGAAATGGACCGCGTGAGCCAGCAGCTCACTCAGCGCGTGAAGGAACTGGCCGAACGCTACGAAACCCCGTTGCCGCAGATGGTCGGTCGCGCGGCCGAGCTTGAAGCCAAGGTGAGCCGCCACCTGCAAACGATGGGGTTCTCATGGAAGTGAAGCCCGGATACAAGCAGACCGAGGTGGGGTTGATTCCGGAGGATTGGGCGACAGTCGATCTGCCTGATGTCGTCTGGTATCAGGAAGGTCCTGGTGTTCGAAACTATCAGTTCACGAGCGCTGGCGTGAAGCTCTTCAACGGAACAAACATTGAGAATGGGAAGATCCGTTTAGATAAGACGAGTAGATACATCTCTGACCGTGAGGCTTACGGCTGGTATTCGCACTTCCTCGCAGATGCGGGCGACATCGTGATTGCATGCTCCGGCATTTCTGTGGGCAGGTTTGATGAAAAGGTCGGTGTTCTTTCTAGCGAGCACCTGCCCCTATGCATGAATACGAGCACCATGCGATTCAAGATTGCGTCTCCTCGAGTGGATAAGGACTACTTCAGGCATTTCCTCAGGTCGCAACTCTTCAAGGACCAAATAAGCGGCAAAGCGACAGGTTCTGCGCAGCTCAACTTTGGCCCAGCGCACGTTGGCGCAGTCTTACTACCGCTGCCCGCCAAAGCCGAACAAGAAGCTATCGCCGAAGCGTTAAGCGATTCGGATGCCCTCATCGAGTCCCTGGGGCAACTCCTCATCAAGAAGCGCCACCTCAAGCAAGGCGCCATGCAGGAGTTGCTCAGTGGCAAGAAACGCCTGCCAGGATTCGAGAGCACGCCCGGCTACAAGCAGACCGAAATGGGGGTCATCCCTGAGGATTGGGGGCTCGTTAGCGCGCTCGAAGCTTGCTCCAAGATCCAAGACGGCACCCACTTCTCGCCGCGGAGCGGAGGGAACGACTACCGCTATGTCACATCCAAGAACGTTCGGTTCGGTTACCTGGACTTGTCTACCGCCGGTTGGATTGACGCCGCCCAACATCAAGCGATCTACCGGCGCTGCGACGTCAAGAAAGGCGATCTTCTATTCACCAAGGACGGCGCAAATACGGGGAACGCAGCACTAAACACTCTTGCGGAGGAGTTCAGCCTTCTTTCGAGCGTCGCGTTCTTGCGGTTCAATCCGAGTAGGCACTGCGCGGCATACTTTCTTCAGCAGGTTCTGACGTCGCAGGGGCAGCGCCAGATCCAGGATGCGATGGCCGGTAACGCCATTACTCGCCTAACTCTCGAAAAGATCAACAAGCTCCGTTTTCCGGTTCCGCTGACTACAGCCGAACAGGAAGCAATAGCGACAGTTCTCTCCGACATGGACGCCGAGATCGCGGCGCTGGAGGCCAAGGTGACCAAAGCGCACGACCTCAAGCAGGGCATGATGCAGGAGCTGCTGACCGGGAGGATTCGGCTTCCGTTTGACGGGGGGAGGGCGACTGGGTAGACTTAGTCCTGTCGCCTTAGTTCACGAGGTCACCATGGTCACCGTCAACATGCACGAAGCCAAGACCCAGCTCTCGAAGCTGGTCGATCAGGCCGCGAAGGGCGAGGCGTTCGTGATCGCCAAGGCGGGCAAGCCGCTGGTGAAGGTTTCGGCGCTCAATGCCCCCGCCGCGCCGCAACGGTTGGGCTTCCTGGCGGGCGAGATCGCCGTGCCCAGGGATTTCGACCGGATGGGCGAAGCAGAAATCGAGGCCCTGTTCGGGAGCGGCGGGTGAAGCTCCTGCTGGACACTCAGCTCCTGCTGTGGGCGGCCGGCCAGCCCGAGCGACTCTCGGCGGCGGCGCGCAAGCTCCTGAACAACCGTCGCAACGAGCTGCTCTTCAGCGCCGCCAGCCTGTGGGAGATCGCCATCAAGAACACCCTGGGACGGGAAGACCTCCACGTCGAGCCTCGCCTGCTGCGCCGGGGTCTGCTCGATAACGGCTACACCGAGCTTCCCATCACCAGCCAGCACGCGGTGAACATCGACAGCCTGCCGCCCCTGCATAAGGACCCCTTCGACCACCTGCTGCTGGCCCAGGCGATGACCGAGGGCATCACCCTCCTCACCGGCGACGCGCAGTTGGCCCGGTACCCCGGGCCCGTGCGCAAGGTGTAGGCGACTGTGGTGCATCCGGGGGGAGGGAATAATTATTCGCCCCTCTACCCGTTGATTCGCCTGGGATGAATATGATTATTAGGGAATGATCTACTTGACGCAGTGTCCGCCTTTCACTCCCTCTCCCCTTGAGGGAGAGGGCTGGGGTGAGGGGTGCGTTTGAACAAACGCGAGATCAGGACTTCTCCCTCGCCCTTATCCCCTCCCGCTGGGAGAAGGGACAAGACACC